>Ga0207433_10000032_pt1 | contig 310400 bp, 308 predicted proteins | sample YelNatPaOPGAMG01_FD_187559 | JGI IMG/M metagenome (GOLD analysis project Ga0207433, IMG submission 187559) | Hot spring thermophilic microbial communities from Obsidian Pool, Yellowstone National Park, USA - OP-RAMG-01 (SPAdes) (version 3) | ecosystem: Environmental > Aquatic > Thermal...
CAAGATGAGCATTCCGTCGTGAACTACGGTTCACGTAAGACCCCACGTAGATGACGTGGTTGATAGGCCGGAGGTGTACGCACGGCAACGTGCTCAGCCCACCGTCCCTAATGGTCGTACGCTTGGCCAAGCTCTTTCATCCCGATCTTCACATCGCTGGAGCAAAGATCGCGTACCATGAGGTGCGTCTGATCTCTCGTTCGCTCGGCAAAATCGAGGCTCATGTCCCATTGTATGCAGATGTTCCCGAATCGCCCGTGGTACGGTTGTGCCGCGGGCGATTTTGTTTGTGTGCTCGGCAGTCGCCGCGCCGTGGAGACGAGTGGGCCGTTTCTCTTGCCGAAGTGGCCTTGCGAAAATCGCGCTGTTCCGTCACCCGTACGAGCGGCAACAGGGTGCGCCGGGCACGTGCGCTCACGGCGCGCATGCGACAGCGGTTACCGCCGACAGCGGTTACCGCGATATTGAGTCAGATCACTCTGATCGTCCATCATCTGCGCGTTCTCCATCACCACGGCCCCTTTTGACCTGGACCCAGCTTGATTCGCATGATCCGGCTTCAAGCCAGTCTACGTGCGTTCCCCACACAAGGCATCACATGCGAAGGGTCTTGGGTCATGTGCGCGAGGAAACCCGCGAGAAGATAGCGGTGTTGACACATGCGGCAGCACCGTGTACAGTATTGACTGGCCAGTCAATTAAAGATGTGCCTGAGCCGGGCTGAAGGTGAGGGGCTTATTCACGCACAAATGGCTGTGTGCAGGCACAAGCGATTCGCATGGCGCGCGGCGCATCGGGACACGTGGACACATGCGGGCAGGTGAGATCATGGCGCGCACACCGAAGACAACCGAAGACAGACGAGAAGATATTCTCAACGCCGCTATCCAGGTCTTTGGCGACCACGGCTTCACGCGTGCCACCAATAAAGACATCGCGCGTGAAGCGGGCATATCTCCAGGCCTGATCTATCACTACTTCGAGAGCAAAGCCGCTCTGCTGGATGCCATCCTGCAAGAGCGCTCGCCGCTGCGGGTGATTCGCGCGCTGCCAGCCGAGGCGCTCGATCAGCCCCCCGAGCGGTTCTTGCGGATGCTCTTGCGCCAGGTCATCCAGACGGTCGAGACGGATCAGTTCCTGCGTGTGATTCGCGTCTTTCTCTCTGAGGTGACCCACAATCCAGAACTCGCGCCCGCTGGCAGCACGCTGCTCAAGGCAGGAATCGGCTTTCTGGCGAGTTACCTCGGGCGCCAGATGGAGCGGGGCACACTCAGGCGCGGCGATCCGGAACTGATCGCGCAGACGATGATGGGCGCGCTGATTGGATTTGAATTGCGCCGCCACATTCTGCATGATGCGGATGCGCTTCGCTACTCTACGGATGAGATCGTGGAAACCATCGTAACGACCACACTGGAAGGGCTTCTGCCGCGCTAGACGAATTTTTTTTTTGCACGAGAGTAATTGACCGGCCAATTAGTATCCGCGATTTCGTCATCAGGAGGTGAACAGGGTGGGAACGCTTGACCCGGATGAGAGCATCCGGCCAGAGACGCGCGCGGTAGCGGCGAGAGACGACACCGTCGTCATGGTTCATGAACTCGTCAGGGATTTTGGCAAGAACCGCGCGCTCGACCATGTGACGATGAGCATTCGCGCTGGTGAAACGTTCGGCCTGATCGGTCCTAATGGCTCGGGCAAGACGACGCTCATCCGTCTCCTGCAGGGCATCGGCGCGCCCACCAGCGGAGAGGTGCGCGTGCTCGGCCGCGCCATGCCTGACCGCGCCATCGCCTCGCAGATCGGCTACATGACGCAATCCGATGCGCTCTATGGTGAGCTGAGCGCACGCGAAAACCTGCGGTTTTTCGGGCGGCTCTACGGCTTGCATGGCGCACGGCTCGGCCAGCATATCGCCGAGGCGCTCGCCCTCGTAGAACTGACCGACCGAACGGATGATCCCGTCCGGACCTTCAGTGGCGGCATGCGCCAGCGCCTCTCGCTGGCCATCGCGCTGCTCCACCAGCCCCGGCTGCTCTTTCTCGATGAGCCGACCGTTGGCATTGATCCCGAATTACGGAACGCCTTCTGGGCGTATTTCGCCGAACTGAACCGGCGGGGTGTCACTATTATCGTCTCCACGCATCACCTGGATGAGGCCGCCCGCTGTCACCGGATCGCGCTGCTGCGGTTTGGCGTCCTGCTGGCGGCGGATACGCCAGCCGCATTGCGTGCTGCCTCAGGTGAGCAGGATCTTGAGCGGGCGTTTCTCTATTTCGCGCGCCGCCAGGCGACCTCGATGAGGGCTGCGGAGTGAAAGGGGCTCACGGTATGTCTGAACGTCTCGATAGTGTCGCGGTGGCAGCGGGCGCCGCTCACGAGCAGCGCGCACCCCGAGCGCGTTTTTCGTTGCGGCGTGTCGTCGCGGTAGCAGCGCGCATTGTGCGCCAGTTCATCCGCGACCGGCGCTCGCTCGGTCTGCTCTTTCTCGCGCCGCTGCTCGTTCTTACGCTGCTCAACCTCGTCCTCAACAACACGGCGAGCAACCTGACGCTCGGTATTGTCGCCCCGCCGGGGCAGGCGGGTGAGGCGGTTGTCAGCCAGATGCGCCAGCGGCTCGATCAGCAGGATAGCACCGGCCTCAGCCTGAAAACCGTCCCACGTAACCAGGTGGATGCGACGCTCAAAGCAGGCGATGCTGATGGCGTGCTCATCTTTCCCGGCGATTATGCGCAGGCACTCGCATCCGGCGCGCCGCCACAGCTGACGCTCCGGCTCGAAGGTTCCAATCCCAGCGCGGCAAAGCAGCTCAGCGCCACGGTCGCGCTCCTTGCCGCCTCCCTCACCAGTCCCGCCTCATCCACTGGAGCGCAGCCGGCACTGACAACCACCTATCTCTACGCCGGCCCTGAATACACCCAGACGGATGCTCTCGCGCCGCTGCTCATCGGTCTGTTCGCGTTCTTCTTCGTCTTTATCCTGGCGTCTGTCGCATTCCTGCGCGAGCGCTCGCAGGGGACGATCGAGCGGCTGCTCGTCTCGCCACTCAGCAAGGCGGAGCTGGTGCTCGGCTATGTAGGCGGATTCCTGGTTTTCGCGCTGGCGCAATCGCTCGTCATCCTGCTCTACGTGGTCTATGTCTTACGGGTCCACTACGCCGGCAATTTGGGATTGCTGTTTCTCGTGACCGTCGCACTCACGATTGGCGGCGTGAATATGGGCATATTCGCCTCGGCATTCGCGCGGACCGAACTGCAGGTCATCCAGTTCATCCCCATTCTGCTCGTGCCGCAGATCCTGCTGGGCGGAATGTTCTGGGCGGTGGATACGCTTCCGCCGGTGCTCCACCAGCTTGCGTACGTCATGCCGCTGACGTACGCCAACTTCGCGCTGAAAGACGTGATGCTTAAGGGATTCGGGCTGAGCCAGATCGGGCCCGATCTGCTGGCACTGGTGGCCTTCGCCATCGCGATGGTCGCCGCCGCGGCCTTCTCGCTGCGTCAGGATGCCGCGTAGCGCGTGGCGCGTGATGTATGATTTGTATGATGACGAAAAGCACTAACATCGTTGGATGCTCGACGTACATGCGACGCACCACACGATGAGGGAAGGGCGGTATGCGATGACTCAGGCGCGTGTTGGCGCTGACGTGCCGAGCGCTCGCGAGATCCTGAGCTTGCTGGCTGCTCGCCGTCCTGAACTGGTAGCCAGGGGAGTGCGCACGCTGGGGCTGTTTGGGTCATTTGCGCGAGGAAACCCGCGGGAAGATAGCGATGTTGATCTCCTCGTGACGCTTGGCAGACCCTCATTTTCCGACTACATGGACATCAAGTTCTTTCTGGAAGATCTGCTTCAGCGCCCGGTTGACCTTGTGCTTGAAGGCGCTTTGAAGCCCCGGGTCCGTGCGCAAGTCCTTGCGGAGGTCATCTATGCCACGGGACTATCTCCTCTATCTCGATGATATGCGTGAAGCGATAGAGCGTGTCATGACCTATACGCAAGACGTTTCGTTCGACTCATTTTCACAGGACACGCTGCGTATTGACGCGGTCGTTCGCAATCTCGAAGTGATCGGGGAAGCCGCAAAACATGTGCCCTAGTCATTCCGGACACGTTATTCGGATGTGCCCTGGCGCAGGATAACTGGACTGCGCGATGTGCTGGCGCACGCGTACTTCTCGATTGATCTGCCGATTGTCTGGAATATCGTTCAGGTCGAGCTGCCACCGCTGTTGGCCTCTGTTACGACCATCCTCGATAGCGAGAGCGGAAATCCCGCGTAGTGCGCGGCGCGTGGCGTATGATGGCGCGCCTGCTATCCCCCTGCCCGGCGTGAGTTATGCTGCGAAAACGTGTGATCGGCTTGCACGCACACGTGACGCCAGTCAGTTGGTTTCGCGGCACACTAGAGACGGAGCAGGTCTATGCCGGTTCTGCGAGGCGAGGAGATACGCGGAGATACGATCAGCGCTGCCGGTCTGGAGGTTACGCCCGTCGCGGCGGTTACGCGCATCGCGTGGCGGGGTCTCGGAGTGGAGTGGCGGCGGCCGCGCGCTGTGGAGATTCGCGCGGGCGAAACGGTGCGCCGTCTTCCGATCCACGACGTAAGCCGCCGTGTAGCTGTCGGCATCATCCTCGCCAGCGTTGCCGCGACCATCCTGGGACTATGGGTAGAGCGAAGCTCTACTTCAAGGAGGAGCACACCATGACGACGGCCAGCGGTGAACGCACATTGAATAGCCGAACCCCGAGCGCGGCGGCGACTGCGGCGACACAAACCGTCGAGCAACTCGCCCGCTCGGCTCGTCCTGATAGTGTTTTTGGCCAGCCAATCGAGCGCGGCGACGTGACGGTGATCCCGTGTTGCGAGATAGCGCTGGGCATGGGGTCTGGCGGCGGCGGCGCCTCTGGTCCGGCGCCGAATACGACTGAGGTCGCTGGTGGTGAAGGCACGGGCGCAGGCGGCGGCGCGCGGGGGCGGCCCGTCGCGGTGATCGTGATTTCGCAGGGGCGCGTGCATGTTGAGCCCATCGTAGACGCGACAAAGGTTGCGCTTGCCGCGCTCACGACCGGCGGGTTCATGGCTTTCTGGCTGGCGCGCATGGCTGGCACGGCGCAGTCGCGGCGCATGATGCAGATGCAGCAAATGATGCGGCTCATGCTGCTACGCCGGATGATGCAAAGGCGGCGCATGCGGAGGATGATGCGCATGTTCCGGCTGATGCGGATGCGTCCGGCAGCGCCGGAGGGGCGGCGGCTGGCCATGAATCGCCGCGCCAGTCGACGCATGGCCAGTGCACGCTAGCGCGGGGCGAGGGAGCGTGTCATCCCCCCGCTTGGCGAGAAGATTGAGTGAGCCGGGGCCGTCGCCCACCCGCCGGTTTCGCCGTCATCCCGCACACGCGGGCCGGGTGGGGATGGTTCCGTTTACGGCTGATACCAGGGATTCGGCGGCATCTGCCCGAATCCCTGGCCGGGTTCATCCCGCTGATCTTGTTGGTACCGCTGCCCTTGATCGCGCTGTCCCCAGCCCGGGCCGCTGATTCCCTGCCCGCCGGAAGAGGCAGGAGGCTGTAGCGCGCCGGTGCCTCCGGCAGGCGCGTTCCAGGGCGGCTGCGGTGCGCTGCGCGCCGGGCCGACCAGCACTTCGAGCAGGCCATCCACCTTTGTGCCAGTGGGCGCGGGCCAGATGGGCTGGCGGCCAGCCTTCAACTGGCTGAGCGCATCGCGCAGGCGATCGATTTCCTCATCCGTCCGGCGCAACTGAAACTCCGCCTGGGCCGAGCGTTGCAGCCGGCTCAGCATGTTATTCAGCGAGGCCGAGACCTGCCAGAGCACGTTTTCCTGATGCAGTGGCGCGCGGGCGGCGAAATCACCATTGGCCGCGCGCACGTGGACTTCCAGTATCTCTTGAATGCCCGTATCAAGCTGCCGCTTTTGCTCGGCGATATCGTGCTCAAGACTGGCGATTTCCTCGGCACGGTCCGCGCGCCTGATCGCGGATTCCACCGACCGCGCCCCCAGCCAGCCGAAGAAGGCGGCGAAGAAGATCAGCACGATGTGGCGATTCACCATGCCCCAGACGCCGTAGATGCGCTGCTCAAACGCAATGTCGTCGAACGGCGCGCCGTTGACAGTGAACAGCGCGTGCGGCTGCAGCAAATAATCGCCCACGATGAAGGCGATGGCAGCAAACGCGAATACCCACGGCGCGCGCCGGTCTCCCGTCAGCGAGACAATGAAGACAGGCAGGGCGAACATATCAAAGATCGGCAGGCCAACCAGGCGCAGACCGGGCGCGGCGAGCAGACCGACCACGATGATGAGGACGATGGCACTGGGAACGAGATACGCTGCTGTGCGCGTCATGCCGAGCCGGTTGAGCGCCGCCGCGACGATGAGAATCACCGTGAGCAGGATCAGCGCTTCCGCAGTCGCTGCGCTTGCCAGGCTATTGGAAACGAGCGCCAGGATCGCCGCGAGGACCGGAATCAGGGACAGGCTGGTAAGCTCCGCCTTGCGCAGGCGTTCGGCCTGCTCGCGCGAGACGGCTTGCGACGGCACCGGCGGCGCGGTTAGATTGAGCCACCAGCCCACGATGCCCGAGCGCCGCGCGGATGATACGTGCGCGGGCATTTTCGTGCCGGGCGCCTCCTGAGGAGGCGAGTGAATGCCGTATCGGGAACTCATGGTATAAAACCTCCGCCTACCCTTTTGCGGGCTGTCGCGTAGAAGAGCGGAATATAGGCGAAGAACTGGCCGTTCGCTGACGCTTCTTCCACACAGGATTGCCACTCACGAATATCATCCGCCACCTCAGGCTGCTCATGCGCGAGCGCCCTGGCAGCGCTGCTTAACAGGAGAACCGCATCTACCGTCGCCCAATCCTGCAACGTGAACGGCACGACATGTATCTGGATCGATTCCCACGCGCCATTCATCTCATGCAGCCAGCGGTGCAGCATCCTGCCGGTATATGGATGCGCGATGCGGCGCTTGCACCAGTCAAACACCTGCTGGACGGTCGCATCGCCCTCGGCATCGTCGGCGCTCCCCGGCGCCAGGACGATTGAGCCCCAGTCAGGCTCTACCACCGAGAGCACGCCATCCGGCGAGAGCACGCGCCACATCTCGGCAAGCGCCTGCCGTGGCTCGCGGAAGTGCAACATGGCGCGATCGGTGCGCACTCGGTCGACGGTTTCATCAGGGATCGTCATATGGTGCGCGTCGCCGCAGAGAACGGAGAGCGTCGCGTGCGTGGAAGGATCGAGGTCACGCGTGGCCTGCAGGGCTTCGCGGACGAGCTGGGGCTGTGCCTCCAGGCCGATCACACGCCCTCGCGGGCCCGCGAGCTCGCCTAGCCGCGGCAGGTCAACACCGGCGCCGCAGCCGACATCCAGCACGCTCATGCCCGGCTGGATGTCCAGCAGCGCGAAGCTGTATTCCTTATATGCCTGGACGGGAGCGCCCTGCTCGATCACCGATCGCAGATACGCGGCCTGTGTGTTCTGCGCGCGCAGCTCCGGCGGCAGAAACGCGGCACCATCCGGAGTGGATGTCGGCCATTCGCCAGAGCCGGTAGCGCGGCGTGGTGGGTACATGTGCGCTATCTCCTGTCGGATGCCGCGCTCTGCCCGGACCATTGCCCGGCGCAGCGGCAAATCCCCCTCCTGCCGAGCGATGGTGCGCTGCTCATACAAGGCCCGGCGGGCATCCAGATCGCTCGCCAGGTCATCCGCCGCGATGCGGTAGATCAGCGGCTGATCGAGGAACCCGCGCAGACGCATCGAACGCAGCGCAGCCAAATGAGTGCTGTCTTCTTGCCAGCCAGAGATATCTGGCGAGAGCGTAAAGTGGAATCCAGGGAGAACGCCGGGTACTTCCGCGCGGATGAGGCTCATCGAGCCGGCGCGTGGGAACGTCAGGAATGTCTCGACGCCATTGCGGCGCCCTATTTCCAGAATGACGGCGCAGATGCCATCCAGCGCATCTACGACGGTCCAGAGGTCCAGCCCTTCTCGTGCGGCCAGGCCGCCGATTTCCGCTACGGCTTCGCTCTCGAAATCGCGCTGGAGTTGGGAGCCTGGCCGAAGCGACATCATCGATTCGATCAGCGTCGCGCCTGCCAGCTCCAACCGGAGCGTCGCGATGATCTCACCCGGCGCCGCGGGCGTGCCCTCTTCTTCGCTCGCCGCGGCCTGCCGCCAGGCGCCAATGGTGATGATGCCATCCTGAGCGGTTTGCGTGGCCTCCACATAGGAATAGGCTTGAGCTGAGGGTTGAGTAGACGGTCCGACGCGCACCCGTGCGAAGCGCTCATTGCGCAGCCGCTGCGCTGCCAGATATTCCAGACTGCCTTCTTCCAGTTCCTCCGCATGGATAGCTGTTCCCAGTGCGATGCGAACGCGGTGAGTCGTCCTTACCATGACATCTGTTCTTCCTGTGCCGTCTACCGGGTCACACGCAGGGAACCGGAAGCGCCAGGCGGCGAAGCGCATTGGCTGCCGCCCGATCATCCGGACTGCGCGATATCTGGAAGACATCCATGTATCACGAGTGCCACGCGAGGTCTACCCGCCATATCCCCGACGGGACGTGCGCGCAACCGGCGCCTTGACCGCGAGACGAGAGGCCCAACTGGATGAAGCGGGTGCACACCGCTTTCAGGGTACCATCCACAGGTCATCGACACGCGAGCAAGACAGGCGATTGACGAGGCCGAGTATGCCATAACTCCACTGTTCCGTCAATGTAAGCCAGGTAACAATCTTGCGGTTCTCGCCGGTACCTGTGGGATGGAAGATGGCTTCGAGCTGCGCCTTTCGGGCGCTATGATTGTGTCTGTATGGGCGCGAGAACGGCGCGGCTTTCGTGCGCGGCTCTCCTTGCCACGCTCCCGAAAGCCGGTAGCGACCAGCGGCATCTAGGAGAGGAGATAGCCGCCATCCACGACCAGCATCGTGCCGGTCATATACTCCGATGCGTCGCTCGCCAGGAAGAGCGCCACCTTTGCGATGTCATCCGGCTCTCCCTGGCGCCCCAGCGGGATACGCGCGGTGAATACGCTGGGATCGAGCGCTTCCAGATTCATGCCCGCTGTGGAAGCAGCCGCGCCGGGAGTGTTGATGCCGCCGGGGGCGATGGCATTCACCAGGATGTGCTCGCGGCCAAACGCCAGCGCAAGCGCCTTCGTCAGCATGGCGACGCCGCCTTTGGAGGAATCGTAGTGCGCGAGCACGTCGCTGGATCGGTGAAGAGCATCGATGGAGGCGATATTGATGATGCGGCCGCCCGCTCCGCCCTTGATCATCTGCCGCGCCGCCGCCTGAGCGAAGAAGAACGTGCCTTTCAGGTTGATATCCAGCACGCGATCCCACAACTCTTCGGTAATCTCCAGCGCGGGCGCGAAAGGATAGATGCCCGCGTTATTGACAAGGATATCGAGCCGGCCAAAGACCTCGACGACGCGTTGTATCGTCGCCTGGGCATCCGCCACGTTCGCGGCGTTGGCATGCACGAATTCGGCCTTGCCGCCGCTCTCGCGAATCTCCCGGACCGTCTGCTCTGCCTCACCGTCCTTCATGTCGGCAATCATCACCGCAGCGCCCGCCTCCGCGAGCCGCACGGCGATGCCTTTGCCGATACCGAGCGCGCCGCCTGTGACGACGGCGACTTTGCCGGTCAGGTCAAAGAGATCAGCGATAGATTGTTTAGCCATTGCTCCCCGCTCCACTTCAGTCTCTGGATGTGGCGACTCACCACTCACCACTATGTGCAGTATTGAACCTGGGGTGGAACAAGGTTATCAGGGCAGTCACAATTGAGCGATGCCTCTGGCGCCGCGCTGGAGGCGGTTTCGTGTGTTTGCCGCATGCGTGAGGAAGATCAGCGGCCAGTAGAGTCGCGGGCAAAGCGCCGCTGGCAGCGGTCAGGGCCGCGGCGGCACGCCCTGGGTGAATCGCGATGATTGGGCGCGGAAATTGAGCGTGGCCCGCCGCGTGCCACCGGTGCCGCTAGTGCCCTGTTGACACGCTGGAACGTGGAAAATCCGGGAGAGAAGCGGCCCTAGCGCGTGCCGGAGCCGCCCTCGAACGCTTTGACCGAAGGTTCCATGCCTTCCGCGCCGACCACCTCTCGCCAGGCCTCGAAGCCAGCCTGGAATGCCACGACGCCGGCTTCCGGCAGGGTGATCTCGATGGCTTCGAGAATCTCCTCCGGCGAGACGCCCAGATCGAGCGCGGCGCGGATGTGGCTCTGAATCTGGCCCTTGCCCGCGCGCATGACGGTAAGCGTGCCGATGAAGACGAGCTCCTTCGTCAGGCGATCCAGCCGGCGCTGGCGCAGGTAGACGGCATGAATCAGTTCATCGGTCTTCTTGAGGACGTCGAAATCCTGCTTCGCGAGCACCTTGTGGTAGTCGAGCACGTAGCCGCGCGAGCGTACCATTTCGTCGAGATATGCCTGCTGTTCGTTCTGGTCGGCCATGATGGGTTGTCCCTTCTCATAAGAGGCTGCCCCACGCACATCGCCGCGTGAGCACATCATGCACACATGTGAGAGTTCGTTGGGCTGTTGTCAGGGTCTTGCGGCATCACGAACCTCTTTTCGGCGGTACGGCGCTATGCGCGTAGTACGTGACACGTCGTCCCGGACAATGTGTATCGCGCGGGCAGGCTCATGCACACGGACCACTGATACCACAGTGGAGCATTGCTGTCTACGCCGCGAGCGGCAGGCGCGAGGCCCGTTATGCCTGGGCGGAGGCTACGTAGTCGCGCACGCGCGCATACGTTTCGTCGTTGATGCCACCGGATTCGCGCCAGTAGTCCAGCAGGTGGCTCAATCGGACCGCGGCATGGAGCGTGTAGCCCGCGGAGGCGAGCTGCGCGGGTCCGCCCTGCTCGCGATCGACCAGCACGGCGACATCACGCACGCGCAGGTCATTCGCTTCGAGCACGCGAATCGCTTCGATCTTGCTATCGGCGTGGGTCACGAGGTCATCGATGACGAGCACCGTCTCGCCGGCGGAAAAGACGCCGTCAATGGTGCCCGAAAGGCCATGCGTCTTGGGCTCGCGCGGCGTGATCATCGGCACGCGTGTCACATGCGAGAGGACGGCGACGAGCGGCGTGGCCGCCATCGGGATGTCGGCGTAGCGCGTGAACCGGATGCCATCGCCCGCGATCAGTTCAGCCAGCGCGTTGACGGCGGCATCCATCGCATCGGGAAAGGAACGCAATACCCTCAGGTTGATGTAGATGGGGGAGAGCGGCGCGTCCGGCTTCGTCTCATGCAGCTTCAGGCGAAACGCGCCGAACTTCACCGCGCCCACAGCCAGCAACTGGTCCGCGAAGGCACGCTGCTTCTGCGTCATGCTCGAACCCGTGTTTGATTCTGTCTCGCCCACACCTGCGCTCCTGATTCCTGATTCCTGCCGGCTTGCGCCAGCGCTCCATGTGCCCGGTTGTCCGGATCAGCCGTGTCGCAGCCGCTCCATCTCACGCACCAGCCGTTGCGCCTCGCGCCGAGCGGCAGACGCGAAATCCAGTCCGCTGGAGGCATAGAGGATGCTGCGCGATGCGCTGATCAGCAAGCCCGTCCCGTGGTGATCGAGGCCCGCGCGCATCGTCGCCTCCAAATCGCCGCCCTGCGCGCCGATGCCGGGGACCAGAATCGGCAGATCGCCCACGACAGCGCGCACGCGTTGCAGCTCCGCCGGATACGTCGCGCCGACGACCAGGCCGCAGTTGCCCCACGTATTCCACTCGTTTGCCACCGCGCGCGCCACGTGGATATAGAGCGGCTCGCCGCTCTCCCCTACGCTCAGCTGCTGAAACTCGCCTGATCCCAGATTCGACGTGCGGCAGAGGATGAACGCCGCGCGGTCCGCTCGCTGCAAGAATGGCTCCAGCGCCTCACGTCCGAGATAGGGGTGCAGGGTGACGCCATCGGCATGGCAGGTATCGAAGATCGCGCGCGCGTAAGCGGCGGAGGTGTTGCCTATATCGCCGCGCTTGGCGTCGAGCAGCACGGGCACGTCGGGATAGCGGACGTGAATATAGTCAATGGTGCGCGAAAGCGCACGCAGCCCCGCCTGGCCGTAGGCTTCGTAAAACGCGATATTCGGTTTGAACGCGCACACGAGATCCGCTGTGGCATCCACGATGGCCTGGTTAAATCGCGTCAGCGACGATTCCACCAGATCGTGCTGGCCCTCGCTATCAAGCGCCAGCACACCCGTCTGGCCCTGAGCGGATGCTGGCAGGCGCGCGTATTCTGCATCCAGGCCAACGCAGAGCAGGGAGCCTGCCTGCTCCCACCGGTTGCGCAGCCGTTGCATGAAAGATGGCGCGGCTCCCGTCGCTGATGCTGTATTCCCTGGAACCGCCAGGGCGCTCGCGTCCAGACGTGTTGTGCCGAGATCATGTTGCTGCTTGCTCATAGCTGCTCCGGTTTGGATGGCGCTGGGTTTTCAGGAGAACTGGCATTGGCCGATCGCGGCGGAAGCGCCGGTAGCGAGAGTACCAGCTCGAAATCATCATCGGCGGCGATCCGGTTGAATCGCTCAAATCCGCAGCCCAGGCAGCGGTGAACGATGACGTGTTCGCCGTTTCGCCGCTGAAACGTTCCGATGGGCTGCATCAGCGCCTTGCATGTGCTGGCGCGATCACCAGAGCGGGTGGCATCCACATGGCGCGAATAGAGACAGAACGGACAGTGATTGCGGTGGTGGCCGCCACTGGGCAGTGGACCGATGAAGCGCTTGCAATGGCCGCAGCGAAAGCTATCATCCGGCGTGTGGCCGCGGCCACGCTGCGGAAAGCGCCTGGCGGGCTCTTCACGTGGAAGGCGCGGCATGCGGGTACCTCTGCGCTCGTGTCGCCGTGTGCCGCGTATCTCGTATTCAGCGGTTTCAGCGCGATCACGCCGCCTTCGCGGGTTGCCTGCGCGCCGCATTGGCGAGTCCTCGCGGCTGGCGCGCTGCCCCGACCGCGATTCATTGTTCCCCGGCATGACTCGTTCGCCTTGCACGCGTCCCCCATTACGCTTGGTGGCGCGGAAAGGCCAGGCGAGCCGCGCCAGGCATGGCTCTACGCCATGCGTCATAAGGGTAGCACATTGTATTACGCTGCGGTAGATATACATTCTCAACTGGCCTCAATGCTGCTCTATCTGTGCAGGCCGGGCGAGCGATGTGGCTCCGGCTCGCACGCTGTGGAGGCGTTTTAGCTTCGCCGCGGCGATCAGCGTCACGCGTGTACCAGCGCTGTTGATGGGCCGGCGCGAGGGATGACAGGCGGAGGGCATGGATTTGCTGGAGACAATCGCGTATGAGATCGGGCTGGTCATGCCAACGATGGACCGACCCCAGATCGAAGCTGCGGCGCAGGAGCTGGCGCTCGCGCAGCGAGTCGTTGTGGCGGGCGAGGCGCGTTCCGGCCTGGCGGCGCGGATGCTGAACGCTCATCTCGCGCGGGTGGGCATCCCGGCGTATGCGGTGGGTGATGTGCTCGTGCCCGAGATCACGCATACGGATACGGTGGTGGTGGTATCCGGTTCCGGCATGATGGCTCGGTCCGTCGAGGCCGCGCGCCACGCGCGCGACCTGGGCAGCATTGTTATCGGCGTCACGCGGGATGGGCAGTCCGATCTCGGACGATTGGCCTCGCCATGTCTGCTCATCGAGCTAGTGCGCGCGTTCCAGAAAGCTGATCTGCTTGCCAGCGGGCAGCCAGTCGGAACGCTCTTCGAGCAGTGCGCGCTGCTGGCTCTCGACGCGGTGGCCGTGCGCGTGGCGGCTATCCGCGACGGGTGGAGCGATCGCATCGCGTGAGGCATCCCCTCACGCTCCCCTCGCGATCAGGCCAGGTGGCGCATCACGTACTGCGTGAGGTTCTCGACGGAGTCGAAGTTCTCCGGCAGCAGGTCATCCTGATCGACGTGCAGGCCATAGGCTTCTTCAACGAAGAGCACCAGCTCCAGCACGCCCGTCGAGTCCACAATGCCAGCGCCGAGGAAGGATTCCGAGTCGCTCAGTGTGCTCGTGTCGCCATCGTAGAGGAAGTTCATCTTGATAAAGTCGCGAATCTGCTCGCGCACCATATCCGCTGTGATCGTTGCCACCTGTTACTCCATGCCTTGAGTTCACACAGCGCATGCCGTCACGCCGCTCGCCCGTGTCACCTGCGCTGCCGGTGACCTGTCAGGCGCCTGGATGCCCGAATGCCTGCCCATCTTACACAGTTTTTCCGGCGTGCCATAGTCATATAGGAGAAGTGGAATCGCGGCCATGCCCGATTGGGCTATGGCCGCACCTCAGCGCCCGGGCGTACCAGCGAAGGGGTGGAAGGCGAAGCCTTCCGGGGCCACACCCGTCTTGCAGGTGATCTCGTCGATCTGCTTGATGACGCGACCGGGGTTGCCTACCACCAGCGAACGGGGCGGGATATCACTCGTCACGACGGCGCCAGAGGCGATCAGCGAGTATTCGCCAATCGTCACGCGCGGGATGATCGTGACGTTCACGCCGACCTGTACACCGCGTTTGAGGGTTGGCCCGCGCATGCACTCCGCGGAGAACGCGCACCCTGGGTGCAGATCGTTGGCGATGGTGACGCCCGGCGCCATGAAGACGTCATCTTCCAGGGTAGTGAACTGCGCGACATAGCAATTCGTGTGAATCTTGACGTTATTGCCGATCTGGCAGCCATAGTCAATGGTCGTGTTGTTCCAGATCTGCACGTGATCGCCAAGAATATTCTGCTCGCGCACCACCACATTGTGACCCGTGGCGAAATCTGCCCCAATGCGGGAGCCGGCATAGATCACGGTGCCGCTGCGCAGCCGCGCGCGCGGGCCGAGCAGCAGACGGAGATCAGCGATCTTCCGTCCAGTGCGATAGCCGATGAGAACCGAGGGATCACATTCCGCGCCTTCGCCAAGCTCGATCAGCTCGGCATCAATGAGCATCGAAGTTGACATGCAGGCTACTCCGCCCCGGCTGTGATCGGCAGGAAGATACCGCCCTGCGCAAGAGAAGTGTTCGCGGTTTCCAGCATGCGCACGACGCGCAGCCCGTCTCGCCCGTCGCTGCGGGGCGTCTTGCGCTCCATGATGCACTGCGCGAAATGCGACATCTCCACTGCCAGCGGCTCATTCCAGCGCAGGTGAGGGCTGACGATATCGCCATAGCGATAGGAGAGCTGGAACTCGCCAAACGTAGACGTGTGCGACGGCGCATCCACTCCGCGATTGAAAATGCGGATCTTCTCCGTCGCCTCCACATCATCATACACGACCATCCTGCGGTCCCCAACGACCGTGAACCGGCGCACCTTTGAGGGATTGAGCCAGCTCACATGGACGTGCGCGAGGATGCCATTGGGATAACGCAGCGTCATATAAACGACGTCCTCGATATGATGGCGGACGTAGCCTGCTCCGTGCGCGCTGACCTCGACCGGCTCCATGCCGAGCACGTAGTTGAGGATGGAGAGATCGTGCGGCGCGAGATCCCACATGACGTTGATGTCGCGCTGGAAGAGCCCCAGATTGACGCGGACCGCATCCACGTAGTAGACCGAGCCGAGCGCCCCCGTCTGGACCAGCCTGCGCAGTTCTTCGACGGCGGGGTTGTACATGAACGTATGGCCAACCATCAGGACACGACCCAGCTCATCCGCCAGGCGAACCAGCTCGCGTGCCTCCTCGACGGTCGCCGCGAGAGGCTTCTCAACGAAGACGTCTTTGCCGTGCTCCAGCGCCATCTTCGCGAGGCCATAGTGCGTGCGGATCGGGGTGGCGACGATCACTGCCTGGACGTCGCTCGCCAGCACGTCTTCGAAGCTGGGCGTGATGGTAATGCCGGGCCATTCGAACTCTGCCGTCTGCCGCCGGTCGGCAGAGAGATCAGCGATATGGGTGACCTTGCCAAAGGGCAACCGGTCGAGATTGCGCACCAACTGTGGTCCCCAGTAGCCATAGCCGATCACGCCGAAGCGGATCTGCGCGGCCTTCGTTGGCTCCTGCGATTCGAGCGTTCCGACTGCCGGTCGCTTCGCGATGCCGTTGGTAAGTGTCACTGTCCTGACTTCGGCTTGTGCCATTGCTATCCCCCTTCAACCTGCCTCTAGGCTGCCGTACCGCCCACCCATGGCGGGCGCCGTGTAGAACCGCGCGCCGGAGTTGAGTCGGGCCAACGTGCTTTGCGTCGCGTTGCGACCGATCATCGTGAGATAGCTTCAGTGGCTGGCATCGTAACGCGGAAAAGCGAGTTGCGGATATCCTACTGAGTCTAGTGTGAAGGCTGGTGGTAATGATCTGCTGTGCAGTGGGCGGATACTGAGGGGATAACTTGCCAATTGAGGTAAAGCTATCTCAACCCGATATTCACGTGGTCGTGTCTGTTTCGCCAGGTGGGGGGCATCTATACTGTTGCCAGTGAACGAGTGTACAGCTTGAACTGTGAAAGAGCGACTCTATGGCATCCGTAACGACCTCGACAGACACTATTCCTCTTGTCGATCTTCATGCGCAATATGAGGCGATCCGCGATGAGGTGCTGCCGGCCATCGCGGAGGTGCTGGATGGCATGCACCTGTTTCTGGGGCCACGCCAGCACGCGTTCGAGAGCGCGTTTGCCGCGCTCTGTGAGACCAAAGAGTGCATCACCGTCAGCAATGGCACAGATGCGATTGAGCTGACGCTGCGGGCGATGGGCATCGGCGCGGGGGATGAAGTCATCACGCAGGCCAACACGTTTATCGCTACCGCGGAGGCCATCTCCGCTGTCGGCGCGACGCCGGTCTTCGCGGATGTCGAGCGCGCGACGGCATCCATTGACCCCGCCTCTATCGAGGTACATATCACGCCGCGCACGAAAGCGGTCATCCCGGTGCATCTGTACGGCCGCCCGGCGAACATGACGGCGATCCTGGAGATCGCGCGGAAGCATGGGCTGCGGGTGATCGAAGATGCCTGCCAGGCGCACGGCGCACGCTGGGAGGGGCGGCGCGCTGGCTCGCTGGGTGACGCCGCGTGCTTCAGCTTCTACTTTTCCAAGAATCTCGGCGCGTACGGCGAAGGCGGCGCCGTCACGACGAACGACTCTGCCCTGGCGGAGCGTGTGCGCCTGTATCGCGACCACGGCTCGCGAGTCCGGTATGAGCACGAAGTGGTCGGCCGGAATTGCCGCATGGATGAGATTCAGGCGGCGGTGCTGGAGATCAAGCTGCGCTACCTGGAGCAGTGGAACGAGCAGCGCCGTCACAACGCCGCGCGCCTCTCCTCCCTGCTGGCGGATACGTCAGTCGAGACGCCCGCTCCGGGTGGCGATCAGGTATACGAGGTGTATCACCTCTACGTCGTGCGACATCCCGAGCGCGACCGGCTGAAGACGTTCCTCGAAGAGCGCGGCATCGCCACCGGCATCCACTACCCGATCCCGATTCATCTGCAAGCGGCGTATGCCGATCTGGGGTACAAAGCGGGCGATTACCCCTTCTCTGAGGAGCTGGCGCGCACGAGCCTCTCGCTCCCGATGTACGCCGAGCTGACAGACGAGCAGATCGAGCGCATCGCGGACGCTATCTGCGCGTTCGATGCCGCTGGAGCATAGCCGCGCTCACATACCGGCATGTATGGCACGCAGCAGGTGAAATGCCCGCTGCGTAATCTTTGTACGTATCATCATCACCCGTGGCGCGAGCGCTGGCTGGCGGCATAGTCTGCTTCATAGATGGCAAGCAGTTGTTCCGCGACACGCTGGGCCGAAAAATCTGCTTCGATCCGCTTGCGTGCGTTGGTGCCCAACTGGCGCTCATATTCTGGTGACACCAGAACTTTGGTCATCGCCTCTGCCAGAGCGGCAGGGTCACGCGGAGGTGGGCAGAGCCCCGTTTCGCCATCGATGACAGCTTCGCCCTTGCCTCCGAATGTGATGATGACGGCTCGCCCCATTGCCATCGCTTCAAGCAGGCCGATCGAAGCCGAGCCAAATGGAACGGGCAATACGAACGCGTGCATGAGCGACATGAATGGCCGTGGATCAGACTGGAAGCCGGCGAAGATGACACGATCCCTGAAGCCCAGCTCGGTTGCCTGGCGCTCCAGATCTCCGCGCAATGGCCCATCGCCAACCATCAGCAGGTACGCATTCGGTACGGATTCCAGGACGCGTGGCATCGCGTCAAAGAGGTAATTCAGCCCTTTTTCATCGACGAAACGCACGACGGTGCCCGCCACGCGCGCGTCAGCAGGTATGCCATACTGCTCGCGCAGACGCGCCATCTCCTCTGGCGGTGTGGGCGTGAAGCGGCTTACGTCGATCCCGTTGACGACGACTGATGTGTGTGCGGGCGGCGTGTAGAGGTGCTGTTCACGTGCGATGCGATTCTTTTCGGATACGCAGATGACGCGGTTGTACATGCGCGTCACCAGATCGCGCTGGAGCTTGCGCGGACGCGAGAGCGGGCGCTCCGGGGCCAGGTGCTCGGTGCAGACAATCACTGGCACCCGCGCCAGCCTCGCGGCAAGTAGCGCCCACTGGCCGCCGTAATACGTCGTCAGGTGCATGTGCAACACGTCGATGTGCCACTGCCGTAGCTGCCGGTACAGGCGAACGGTCTCGCGCAGCTCGGCCAATAAGCCATAGCGCCTGTCTGGCGTGATGCGTGCGGTGCCGTCTGATGCCGCAGCGAAGTCCTTTGCCCATGCCTCGACAGGCTCCCATTTCGGGCAGATCGTGTATACGGTGGCACGCGAGCGATCCAGATCGCGCGCCAACATCTCGGCGTGCTTCTCCATGCCCCCGATAGAAACACTGTTCGTAAAGATGGCGATATGCATATGTTGGTGCTGAGCTGAAGAATGTTGCATATCTGTATCAATCTGTTTCGTGGAAGGTACCTCCACACGCATGGCCTGACGCACCTCCAATTCCCCGCACCACCTCTCGCAGGTCAGAGGCGGGTGTTGAACGTCAGCCAGATACGCGCAGTCATGGACTCATGGGCTTGGTGGAGCGCGCAACACCAATAAAGGTCTGCCAGTGTCACCGCACGTTTCTACCGTGCAGTAGCGGCAAAACTATGTCCCCATGCTGGCTGGCTCAGGACACGTCTAGCCGCTAGCTCATCACCTATTTGTTGCGCGCGCGATAGGCACGCACGACTTCGCCAACCTTCGAAACGGCAACGTTATAGCGACAGGTGTCATACAAAGTGACAAACTGTGTACGCGCAAAGCCGGAATGTTCAAGCTTGCGAAATACATGGAAGAACTCGAGCCGCTTCTCTTTGGCAAAACCCACTGAGCGAACCGGCCGCAGGACTGGGTAGGCATATGGATATAGATGCCATTGTGTCTCGCGTGCTGAGCGTGGACGCGCATCGACATTGAATACGAGATACCCGCCCACTTTGAGCGCGCGGTGGAGCTCCTCCAGCGTCTGGCGGGGATGGGGCACATGCACCATAACATCGCAAGCAGTAATCAAATCGAATGTGTTGTCTGGAAGCGTGGGCGTACTGGTATCATAATACTTTGCTTCGATGCCTCTGCGTTCCAGTCGCCAGCGTGAAAATTCCTGGAGCGTCGTCGAGATGTCGGCAAGTGAGATATTCCAGCCCAACTGGTGAAAGAAGAGACTGGTAGAGCCCGGACCGGCGCCAAAATCCAGATGCTCTCCTGGAGTCATGCCTTCGAATCGCTCGGCAATCATGATGCTTTCAGGCGGCTGGACCTCATAGTATTGTTGAGCGTGATACCACACCGTGTCGAATATCCAGCTTTGTTGCGTCCGATAGAAGTCGAGCAGCGCATCGTCGTTGTCGCGCGGCTTGGCCTCCCACTCCGCGATTGACTCTTCTTCCCAGTGCTCCGCTCGGCGTTTGGCCTCCTCTGGCGTGATATTGAAATAGAGCGCCAGTTCATGGAGCGCTGATTCGCGTGGATCGGTGTAGCCGTCAACGACCAGGCTCTGCCGCCAGATTTCCTTGAACTCTTCGCGCGTTCGTGGTACTGCCTTGTTGAAGACTGCATTCATAGTGTATCTACGGTACTTCGCCTTCACCCGTGCTGGCTGACATGCAAGTACCGTCTCCCCTTTCTTTGGTTCAACCTGTACGCACATACATCTGGAACATCGTCCCCATGCGTTCTATGGGATGTCTGCACTTCTTCATAGCTATGCGCGACCACCGCGATTAGGTTTGCATTCCTTTCCACTTCGCTCTCGTACGAAGAGCTAACGTCAGCAGTGGGATGAGCACTCTAGCGAGGGCGCGTCGTGCTCGAAGGTGGTCTGGCGGAGCGTGCGCGACCTCAAATAGCGTTCGCTCGAACTCGACAAACCTGCTTTGTGCGTGTTGTCGCCATGCGCGCAATTCCGTTCGGATGGCGATGCGTTCGGCTAGCGCATCTTCAACCGCCGCAGAGAGCGCTTTGTGCGTCACCCTGGCAACTGGGACACATCGTGGTTTCTGGCCGATGCTCTCCATAAACGCTTCAACTTTGCGGGCATAGTTGAGCGCGACAACCGGTGTGCCTCTGGTAGCAGCCAGTAAGAGCGCGTGCAAACGCATCGCTATGGTGACCTGTGCGTCTCCCAGGAGGGCGACCATCTGGGCCGGCGAGCACTCGCCCGAGACGAAATGCGCGCGTTCAGGTCGCGCGATACGTGTGATAAGTGCCTGTAGTACCGCATCATCACTAGGAACGTCGCTAGCGACTAATTGCCAGACGCTGTCATTCGTCATCGATGCGCACACCACATCGAGATTTAGCTCATCAATCACCCAGCGACATGTTGCCGCAATTGTCTCATATTCTGAATCACCCCACACTGTGGGGTACTGCCACGGCTCAGGGGAGCGCAGGTTTACCACAATATAGGGCCGCGTGGTGGTGATGCCGAGCGACTGTAATACGTCGGGACCACTTGTGTCGTCATCGAAAGGGTAGCTAGCAGCGAGATCGGGAAACACATCAATCGGCGTGCTCATCTTGCCCAGCATCCGAAGCATGCGCGCCGATTCTGGGTCACGCGTGGCGACAAACTGCGACTGCTGGACCGTCCAGCGCAATATGCGCTGTTGACGCGCATTCTTGGGCATCAGCACACCAATGCCGACGATGGGGACGGGTACACCATAGAGCCGCGCAAGGAGCACGAGTAAGGCGAGGGATGATTGTCCTTCAAGAATGTCTCCTCCGCCGATCAGCACCATATCGGCTCGCGCGACCATCCGCACCACGCTCTTCCAAGTATGCGGACTGCTGGCGAAATCATACAGGTGACCGGTCTCGCGAACCGCGTAGCGCACTTTTGTTCGCTCAGGCATAGCAGTCAGGGCATCGACGGCAACGTTCGGTCCATATATGCGCCGGACGACCCCCAGGAGCACCTCGAACATCGCATCATCGCCGGTGATGAACCCGCTATAGTTGAGGATGAGCACTCCCGGCTGGTGGTGCTGCCTCCGCCTGGCTGGAACCTGCGCTAAGCCTGGGCTGGCATCGTCTTCTGCCACGTTCGTCATGCTAGATCTCCCATTCGCGGGACTGCGCGGCAAGCACTACCGTGTGGGGGAGTGAAGCACGTGTCGCGTAATAGATGCAGTGAAGCGAGCGATTCCGATTGCCCAGTTTGGCATAATAGCGCGCGCTCATGAGAAATTGAGAAGCATACCAGCCGCGAATCTTGCGCCGCAGTCTGCGGCCCGCTGCCGACCGCTCCGGAGTTCCGGCAGTATATTTGCGCAGTACACGCAGCGTATCGGGCATGCGCCGCCAGGTCAGTTCCTCGTCACCGTATCCCCGCTGCCGAAACAGCATGACTGGTTGCTCAATACGACCAATCTGATAGCGCTCGGCGATGCGAAGCATCCAGTCCCATTCCTCTTCGGCGCGGTACGCTGGATTAAAGTCTCCAATTTCGCGAACTACCGAGGTACGCACGACGACGCACCCAAGCTGAGGCCAGTAGTTGAGTAGTTCGTCAAATATCCAACCTGATTTCAATGGCCCCGAAGGAACAGGTTCGCCATATGGGGAGCGGTCCGCATTCGTAAGGATGACCTGCGCATGCACCATTCCATATTCGGGATGCGTTTTGAACACATTGAGCTGGGGCTGGATGTTGCCCGGTAGCCAGACGTCATCATCGTCGAGAAACGCGATGAAATCTCCCTGTGCCGCGCGCATGCCAGCGTTGCGCGCGGCGGAAGCTCCCAACCCCAAGCCTTCGGTTCGCAGGTATCTCACCGGATATGCCGCGGCGACCTGAGGTGTTTCGTCTGTTGATCCGTCATCAATGACGATTGCCTCGATCTCGAAGTCATCGCGCTGGACGGCAAGCACGCTTTCGATTGCCTCCCGCAACAGAGGCGCGCGATTGCGTGTTGGAATGATGACTGATACTAGTGTCATTGGACTTCATCCTTATGGACAACCGCGATACGACTGTGCCGCATCGAGCGCACTCCGATGACAAGCCTCTCGTTCAGCGTGCGCCGCAAAATGACAGGGTGCATACGTACTTTGGCACCGGTTTCCCCCATGTCTCGACACTTCACCGGGAAGGACTACGCTTTTGCCTACTTGACCTTGGGCCTACAGACGAACAACATGTCGTGGCTAATCCAGCGTAAGGGCTGGATACGTGCCGCCCATTGATCCACCTGCCGGGTCATGGCACCGAATCGCCCGCGATAGAGGCGGTGTGGCCAGAGCCCGAATCCGTACCAGGTTTCGATCTCCAGCCCCGCTTCATCAACGAGGCGGCGTACTTCAGGGTAGCTCAACGTGTGCGCTGCTCCCCAGCCGCGAAGTCTCTGGTACAGTGATTGCAGCGCGTCCACACTCCAACTGTTCGCGTGAACGTTGAAGATGAGTCTGCTATTGCGGTCAGCCAGGCGGCTGGCAAGGGCTTTCATGACCATATTGCGCATCTCCGGCTCCGTATTGAGAAAGAATCGGAACGCGGTTATCAGGTCATAGTCCGTGTCTACAATGTTCTGCTGACCAAGGATATCTCCGCAGCGAATCGTGCTGTGTGAGACCTTCTGCTGCGCGTATTCCGCCATCTGAGGCGAGATATCCAGACCCACTGATTCTGTCGCGTGGTCTTCGAGAGCGGCGATAATGCGTCCCGTTCCACACGCAAAATCCAGGTACTTGAGATGCTTATGTGTACGAGCAATGTTCTCTACGATCTGCACGAGGTACGGTCGGTACAAATCCCAAACGAATGTGTCATAGCCATCGGGTCGATAGATATTCTTGTCATAGTTGGCAGGTATCCAGTCAGCTTTATGCATCTCAGCGTATTTGCTAACGTACCTCGTGCCATCGGAATCAGGAACGCTTTGTCGCATGGTATTGCTCCCCTCCACTTGTTGTGCCGTGTGCCGCTGGATGCGCTCAGGCAAGCCGCTTACCTGTGTTCGCGTCGTGCAGTGGATGATCTTGTCGCTGAATCGGGCTAGCTGGCGCACTGTATTAGCGCGTGTAATTGCCCAACCGCTGTCGAGATCTCGCTGATCTGTTGGATCGCCCTGTTTGCGCTGCAAATAGTAGTGCCCCGTATATGGCAGAAACGAGATGAGATGACGAATGTGGGGATGCCGCATGGCATGCAGTTTCTCGCGCCAGTTCACCGATTGCCGGATTTCGGCGACATATTCGCGGATATGCCGCGCGATGACGCGTCTCGATGCGACGTGCCAGGGCTCGTCGAGCCAGACGATAACGTCAGCTGCCTCCAGTAGTCGATCAGTCCACCAGAGAAATGACCCTTCTGTTATCCATCCTGGCAATGCTGCAATGCGCGCCACTTCAGCCAATCGATTGGCGAGTGGGCACTCCATATGGAAGGCGGGAGCGGCGCCTGCTCCTGCTACTTCATCGAGTTCGAATACCGGTACGTTGAATCTCGCTGCGAGAGTCTTGCTCACATGCGTCTTGCCAGAGCCAGGTCCACCAATGATATGGACTCGAACCGACGTTGCGTCAGGCACGATGCAATCGGCACGCCAAACTTTGGTGTCTGTTTCTATTTGCATCGCGTGTTTCCTGCCCTACTGAAGCGTTAAGGCACCGTTTGCGGTGCCGCTTCGCACTATTCGACGTTGATGGCTGGTACCTGGAAGCGCGGCACAGTCCGTGTTCAGGTACCTCACCGGATATGCCGCGGCGACCTGAGGTGTTTCGTCTGTTGATCCGTCATCAATGACGATTGCCTCGATCTCGAAGTCATCGCGCTGGACGGCAAGCACGCTTTCGATTGCCTCCCGCAGCAGAGGCGCGCGATTGCGTGTTGGAATGATGACTGATACTAGTGTCATTGGACTTCATCCTTATGGACAACTCGTTTTGCCGTCTCAGTCGCGGTAGCCCGCTATCCCCAGAAGCGCGGGCACCGTTACACACGCGTAGCCAGCATCACGCAGGAAGGGCACAAGCAGGCGCAGCGCATGCGCCGTTTCTCGTTTGTCGTGGTGGTCCGCGTGCGTCATCCCGTCATGGAAGACAATGATGGAGCCTGGCTGGACGCGTTCCGCCGCGAACTTGTAGATCGCTTCCTCGTTGGGGCACGGTATCAGCGAGTCTGGCGTTTCTATATCCCACCGGATGATCTCCATATTGCGCTGGCGCAAGCGCAGTGTTTCCCATGGGGTCAGCCAGCCCCACGGCGGCCGGTAGAGGGCGGGCGTTTTTCCGCTCTCCTCTCGGATGGCATCAACGCACGCATCGATATGTTCGGTATCGCGCAGTGATACCGTAGCGATACGGCTATGCTGCATCGAATGCGCACCGATCACATGCCCTTCGCTGAGCGTGCGGCGCAGGATGTCGGGGTGCATGCGCACATTTGCTCCGATGCAGAAGAATGTGCCGGGAACGCCAAACTCACCGAGCACATCGAGCACTTGCTCTGTTCCTCCGCGTACGGGACCGTCATCAAAAGTCAGCGCGATCTGCCGCCGCTCACGCGAGCCATGACGGCGCGCCATGCCCAGATCAGCCGCGCGTGTCATGAGGAGCGCGTAGCCAATTGGGTCGAGAACGGGAGATACGATACGCCGGAATGTCGGATTCACCATGTCTCGACGCACCTCACCTTTTGATACGTCCCTTCTTTCGGGGCGATTCGATCACGGCTTCCATTTCGGGATGGTGAGCCGGAGCGGCGATACGCTGATCCACGCCATGCAATCTGATGACGGGCTGTCACCTTTTGCACTCCTGTTAAGCATATCCGGATCGGTTTGGGATACCCTGTATACTGCGTTGACTTTTGGTTAAGACATGCGCGATTCAGCGTGTGCGCTCGCGTGTGTCTGGCCTGCGGTCGGGGTTGCCGCTCATGTTGAACATGGTCTTCGGGCAGGTGATGAGGTCCAGGCCGCGGCACAGACTAGGCGCGCATGACGAGACCGCTCGCGCTGAATGGCGGGCCGGTCGCGGCAATGCGCGCCTGTTCAGGGGCGCGTGAACCTCGGCTGGCGACCTCAGGGCCGCTTGCGGGCCTCGTTGACAGCAAACTTGCCTGTGAGCGGAAGTAACGTGACGTGCACGACATGGGTAAAGCGCGGGCAGGAACGCTACATCCGGTGATGGGCGCTAGGTAAGCCATGTCGAGAGGTCACGGCCGATGAGTTCCTGCAATTCCAGAATATCCGACCGGAACACCTCGACGAGATTCGCGCGGATTTGCGGATCGAGGGGCGTAGGCTTGGCAAGATTACGTGACACCAGCCGCCCTTTGATGCGCTGCCGAAAATCCGCGGGCAGTATGGACTTGGCCGCCAGCTTCAGCGGATTCTCTCCCATGAGCAGGCTATGGTAGAGGGGATGCTTCGGGACGAGCGAGACGTTGTACCGCGTGGATGTATCAGGCGTGAAAGCGGTATCTACTTCCAGAAACTGAAACAGCTCACGAATGATGTCGGATGCGCGCGCGTTGAAGTCATCGTATAACACAATGTGAATCTGCCGGGGATCGAACAGAGAATAATAGCGTCTGAGCTGGGCAGCGTAGAACCCCATAGCGCGGTAATGCCACATGGGCTCCCAGCCGGAGCGAATGCGCTGATCCTCAGCCGCGAGCGCATCGGAGAAGTCGCTGATGGATTCACGCCCATCGCGCAATAACATCGTGTACGCGGAGTACGCGCGGTCCACAGGGTTGCGCAAAATGGCGATGATCCTGGCCTCGGGTATCTGCTGGTAGATACGACGAGGGGCATCCTTGTCGTACAGATACCAGGTTGTGCCCTCGCCGATTGCCTTCTGATCGGTTACGTCCGCGAATAGCGCCTCATAGCGTTCCTGTGTGGAAACCCACATGTCCCACGCCGTGAGCGCTCTTCGATCGCCCGGACCACGATAAGGAATATCTCCCTGCCCTTCAGCGACAAAGTAATTCGGCTCGCGGTTAGGGCACATGAACACCTGCGGGTGCTGACCCAGATAGTTGCAGAGCGAGTCTGTTCCGCATTTGGCTCCGCCTATCACCAGAAAATTTGGCATGGTCATCGTGCGATTCCCCTTCGACGATCAGAGCGCGCCGCGGCGTACGCACGCAGGTACCTTCCCGGCAGGGAGCGCGGGCCTACGCTGGCGAGCATCGTGAGGTGCCTCGAGCAACGGCCGGCCTGGATGGTCGCGTCGCTGATGCGTTTCTGCCGCCCGTCATGTGTCCGGCGGTGTTTGGGCCGCGAAAAATACGGAGTGGTCATCAATCCTGCGCTCTCATTGCATCGATGAGAATTTGCGCCACTTCCGGTCTGGAAAACTCTGGCGGTGGCAACTCACCGGCCCGTAGCATGTTTCGGACGGCCGTGCCGCTGAGCGCGACATGCACATCGACCGGGTGGGGGCACGTTTTATCTGAGGCCATGCCGCCGCACCGGTGACAGTAGAAGCTGTTCTCGAACTTCATCGGCCTGATGCCAAGCTCATCCGAAGAAAACTCTTCGAACAGCTGCTGGGCTTCGTACGTACCGTAATAGTTTCCGACGCCGGCATGATCGCGTCCCACAATGAAGTGGGTACATCCATAGTTCTTGCGAACAATCGCGTGGAAAATAGCCTCTCGCGGTCCCGCGTAACGCATCGCCGCGGGAAGTGTCGCCAGCAGAACCCGATTCCTGGGGTAGTAATGAGCAAGGAGCACTTCGTAGCACCGCATGCGCACGTCCGCGGGGATATCGTCCGATTTCGTCTCGCCAACCAGTGGGTGCAGCAGCAGACCGTCAACTGTTTCGAGTGCGCACTTCTGGATGTACTCATGTGCGCGATGCACAGGATTGCGGGTCTGGAAGCCGACGATCGTACGCCACCCAGATGCTGCGAAGGCGGCACGGGTTTCAGCGGGAGATAGTTCGTGTGGCTGGCGATCTGCGGTCGCCGAAATGACGGTGACAGGCCCCCCCAGAAGCGTATCGCCCTGGGCATATAGCGCGCGCACGCCCGGGTGCGCTTCATCCTCAGTTCGGTATACTTCCAGAGCTTCGCGTCGTTTGTCGTTCGGGTAGACTTCGTGAATATCCATGATTCCAGCCAGCCGGACGCCGTCTGAATCATACAGCGCCACACTTTCGCCTTCGCTCGGAGCCTCAGCACCGCTGACGGCCAGCGTCACCGGTATAGTCCAGGGAAGGCCATTGGCGAGGCGCATTTCTCTCACGACGCGAAGGTAATCCGCGCGCGACATGAACCCTTCAAGGGGACTAAAGGCACCGTTGCCGAGCAGTTTCAGGTCGCACATCTGCCTCGCCGACAACCGAATCGAGCGCAGGTACGGAGCTTTGCCCCGCAGGTGCATCTCTTCCTCGGAGGCAGCTATTCGATGGATCAGTTGTCCCCCGTGTGGGGCGATTGCCGCTACTGTCTGGGCGTTCGCGACGGTAATTTCGCTCACTGGCACACCCCCTCTGACATATATCGATGGGTGATGATTCGTCCCGATGCCGGGCGATCCGTGCTGTGTACGGGAAGTCATTTCACGAGCGCGCGGCCGCCTCTAGAGGTAGCCGCGCTCGTGAAGCGCATCGAGGATCTTGCCTACGCTCTCATCTACTGTTTCACGATCGGTATGCACGATCACTTCCGGGCTTTCCGGCTCCTCGTATGGATCGGAAATGCCGGTAAAGTGTTCCAGCTCGCCGCGTATCGCCTTTTCGTACAGACCCTTCACGTCGCGTCGAATCAATTCGTCAAGCGAGCATCGTACATAGACCTCCACGAAATTGCCGATATGCTCGCGTGCCTGTTGACGGGTATCCGCGTAGGGAGAAATTGCCGCCGTAATGACGGCGACATGATGGCGACTGAGCAATGACGCAACAAATGCGATGCGCAGGATATTGGTGTCCCGGTCGGCACGTGAAAATCCCAATCCCTTAGAGAGATGGGTACGAACGATGTCTCCATCCAGCACTTCCACCTCGATGCCCTCGGAGGTGAGGCGCTTCTCCAATCGCTCAGCGAGCGTAGATTTGCCCGCACCAGAGAGTCCGGTCAGCCATATTGTGAATCCCTCGCGACGGTTGTTGTACATGGGCTTGTTTTGCACTCCATCGTTTGTGGCCTACACAACCGAAATTGCTTGCTGGCGTCGCGTCACCTACACATGAGCTGATAAGCAGAGCTGGGCAAGCTATCTGTGCCCTGTTTTCTCGTTCTCCTGAGCTGCCATACCATTTTTCTGCGGCACTTTTTCGAGAGCGAAGGGATAGGTATGGCTGCCCGTAAGGTGACGTCCGGCTGTTCTTTCAGCCAGGCGCCGCGCGTAGATGAGTACAGCGGTGATGGCCAGCAACGGATACAGATACACGGCATCCAGTACGGTAAGCAGATACGAGATTGCGGACGTGCCATCTATTCGCGCGTGAAGGGCGTACTGTATGGTGTCACCAAGCACATAGAAGAGCGCGAGCGCGGCGGCATACCCGCCAAGAAGGGGAGGATCTGTGCGGGATCGTCGGATGTAGACGTACACAGCCAGGAATGACAGGAGGAGCAACGTGAAGTTGCCGTTCTCCGACCAGGGACTGGCGAGCAGCATCGCCGCGACGAAGAGGCCAACGTCAAGCAATGATCTGGAATCGCTGTCAAGTGGGTGGGGAGCGGTATGCCAGAGCGCGGCTCCCAGCACACCGAGCGCCAGGATGAGCCAGAATGCGGCAGCCAGATGCGGCGTGCCTGGCATCAGCCGGAGCAGCACGCCGCGCGGTGCATTGTTCGTAAACTGAGTAGCGTACGTGGTCGCGTAGAAGTTCCATACCGTCAGCATGTTTCCCAGCGCGGATCTGCCCAGCCACACGAACGGGAGGAGGATCAGCGCGAGAGAGACAACCAGCGTGATGGCGGCGAACCTGATCTCGCGCTTACGGACGAGAAACAGGAGCACGACAAGCAGTAGTGGCTGGCTCGCGCAGGCTATCGCGAGTAATGCGCCGGCGAGCGTTTCTCGGCCAGCGCACTGCGCCCACAACGCGCCACAGATGACGAACAGGAGAAACAGGTCGGCTTGCGCGTAATACAACTCGAAGCGCAACGGGCTTGTGAGCACCGCGGCACTGGTCAGCAGAAGGAGCAACACCATGCTGGGGACAAAGCGCGCGGCGCGCAGAAAGGTGTAGATCGCTCCTGCCAGGAACAGCAGTTCACATGCATCCCACAACCACAACGAAGCGTGATAGGGAAGCAACGTGAGTGGGAGCAGCATCAACGCGAAAAAGGGCGTATAGGTGAATTCGAGCATGCCCGTGAGACACGACGTGTCGGTGAATGGCCCGGACGATGCGCTGCCAGCATGCGTGTCGATCCACCCTGCAAGGGGACCGTACGGTGCGCTTCCACCCCGGACCGCCAGCGCGCTGTGGTACATCGAACCGAAATCCGTTGCGCATGGAGCCGCGCTCTGCGGATGGAACCGGTAATAGATAGAAATGGCCGCCAGTCCGAAGATCGCAAGTCCGGTGATGAGGCGCACTGCGGGAGTTGATCCGCGCGAGACCACAGCGTCCTTCAGATGGCGTACGAACTGGCAGAGTCGGCCCCACATACGATCCCCGTAGCGCAGCAGCATGTCTGTGCCCTTCCCATGCATGTGCCGATTCCACGGGCAGCATGATCGTGTTCGTGCTAAGCGCGCACCGTGGTGTGCAGCGCCTCGACCACGCGATCCTGCTGCTCTTCCGTCATCTCATAGAACAGCGGCAGCAGGATCGTCTGCCGGGTAGCTTCTTCGGTCACTGGCAGCGACACCGTGCCGAACCGCTTCACGTAGTACGGTTCCTCGTGGATCGCCATGACGCCGCGGCGCGTGGCGATGCCGAGCTGGAGCATGCGCTCCATCACCTCGTCGCGTGGCGCGCACTGCTCGGGATCGAGGCGCACGCAGTAGGACTGGTAGGTGTGCGGGGCGTAATCCGGCGCGGACGGCGTGCTCACGCCAGGTATCTGCGCGATCAGCCGGTTATAACGCTCGGCCATATGCTGCCGCTTCGCGAGAATCTCATCCAGGCGGGTGAGTTGCACCGTGCCGAGCGCCGCGTGGATGTCGCTCATGCGATAGTTGTAGCCCAGCTCGTCGTATTCCTCGATAGTCACGTGGCTGGCATTGTGCCGCGCGAGATCTGAAACCGAAGCGCCGTGCGACCGCAGCACCCGCGCCCGCGCCGCGATTTCCGCGTCGTTCGTGGTGATCGCGCCGCCCTCGCCCGTCGTGATGGACTTGCGCGGGTGAAAGCTGAAGCACGTGACGGGGCTGATGGAGCCGATGGGGCGACCGCGATACGTCGCGCCCAGGGCAGGCGCGGCGTCTTCGATGACGCGCAGCCCGTGCCGCTGGGCAATCTCCAGAATTGGGTCCAGTTCCGCCGCGAGGCCGATCTGGTCCACTGGCACGATCGCCTTCGTTCGCGGCGTGATCGCCGCCTCGACCTTGGTCGGGTCCATGTTGTACGTGCGCGGATCAATATCGACGAAGACGGGGCGCGCGCCAGCATAGAGAACCGCGTTGGCCGTCGCGATGAACGTGAACGAGGGAACGATGACCTCATCTCCCGCGCCAACGCCAGCGCAGATCATCGCGATGTGCAGCGAGGTCGTGCAGTTGCTCGTCGCGACGACATGCTCCACGCCCAGACGCTCCGCGAGCAGCCGTTCGAACTTCGCTACCATTGGCCCCTGCGCCACCCAGCCGCTGCGGATGGCCTCTGCGACGGCGGCGATTTCCTCCTCGCCCAGATACGGCTTGGTGATCGGAATCTGCGTGACCGCTGGGGTAGTAGTCGGGCTGGTCATGCGCGCACCTCCGCCATAATTTCACGTCGCCATGCGACGAGCGCGTGCAGCCCTTCGGGCATGCCGACCGTGGTGGTGAATCCCAGACGCTCACGCGCCCGCTCCGTGCTGCCGAGGCGGCGACGAACCGGGTTTACCTTGCGCTCTTCGCGGTATTCCGGCTCGAGGTCGGGACGTCCCATCACCTCACAGAGCATGCGGCTCAGCTCATTGAGGCTGGTTTGGGTGCCCGACGCGACGTTAAACACCTCGTCTGAGGCATCGCTGCTCAATGCCAGCAGGTTCGCGCGGGCAACATCCGTCACGTAGACAAAATCCATCGACTGTGTGCCGTCACCAAAAATCAACGGTGGCAGTCCCTGGTCGATGCGATCCATCCAGCGGATCATGACTTCGGTATAGACACCGTATGTGTCCATCCGCGGCCCATAGAGGTTGAAGTAGCGCAGCGCGACATATGGCAGGCCGTACATGTCGTTGAAGCTGCGCAGCAGATGCTCATTCGCGATCTTTGCGGCGCCGTAGAGTGTCCGGTTGTTATAGGGGTGGTCCTCGTCGATTGGCAGGTAACTTGGCTCGCCGTAGACGGATGCGCTCGACGCGGCCACGACCTTCTTGACCCCTGCCTGCGCCGCTGCTTCAACGACATTGAAGGCACCCGTAAACATCACTTCGTGCGCTTGCCGTGGGGATTCAGCGCATTGGGTGATCCGAAGCGCGGCCTCGTGGAAAACGTAATCCACACCTTCCATGCACCGGCGCACCAGCTCGCGGTCGGCAATGCTCCCCTCTACGAAGGTAAGCTTTCCCGTTGCGGCGGCATCTTTGATGTTCTCCATGCGGCCACGTTCGAGATTATCGATCACAACGACTTCTCTGGCCTGCGCCGCGAGGGCGGCGTCGGCTATGTGTGAACCGACAAATCCCGCCCCGCCAGTAATGAGAATCTTGCTTCCCGCAACCTCGTACGCCATATCCTCCTGCAAACCCTTTCCCGAGTCGTCGCTCGAAAATGCGTTTCGATACCGTCTGATGGCAGATTGCCACACGGTCCTGATCACGAGACTGGGTTTATCGTAGTAGTGTCAGGTCTTGGATTGGGGTCTCGCTGCGGTGGAAATTGAGTTAAGAGACCGTCCCTAATAGTCACCCTGGGATCGCGCACTCATACAGATGTTGAGGGGCAGGGTGATGCGTTCCGCGACGGCTAGCGGTCTCGTGCTACCTCACGCAGCAAATCCAGAATGTGCCGGGCATTCTTGTTCGCGTCGAAGCGTTCGACGGCGATCTCGCGCGCCGTTCTGCCCATTGCCGCGCGTCCCGCTGGATCAGCGATCAGCCTGCCCATGGCGTCGCCCAGTGCGGTGCCATCATTCGGGGGAATCAGATAGCCCGCGGTCCCACTGCTGAATATCTCGGGAATGCCGCCTACTGAGGAGGTGATCACGGGTAGACCGGCTGCCATCGCTTCCAGCGAGGCCAGTGAAAAGCAGTCGCCGCGGGTCGGCAGGACGAGCGCGTCGCAGGTATGATAGAGCCGCCGCAGTTCAGGGTCGTTGGGCATGAAGTGCCGATAGACATATACCCCTGGCTCCGGTCGAATGTCTGCGCGAGTGACCAGGTGAAGCTCGCTCGTATCGGAAAAATGCTTTCGCCAGACATCCAGCAGCAGATCACCGCCCTTGCGCTCGAAATCGCCGCCAACGAACAGAAACCGCACACGCGCGCCATTCGGGCGTGTGGTCTGCTTTACTGGGGGCGCCCAGGCGGCGACATCTACTCCGGGCGGGATGATCCTGATCCGTTCACGCGGCACGCCATAATCCTCGACATACGAGCGCGCCGCCCACTCTGACCAGCAGATGATCGCGGAACAGCGCCGCGCCGCCATCCCAAGCAAGCTGTCTACCATCCGGCGCTTGAGCGATGGGCCGGAGACCTGCTCTGCATAATGCTCGCCGAAACTAGCCAGCAGGCGCGGCGTGCTATCGGAATCGAGCACAACCGGCAGGCGCGAGGCGGCAGCTCTGGTCAGCAGAAATGGGGTAAGCGGAATCAGCGTTTGAGTCCACAGGACATCGAGGGGATGGGCTGTGTAGATTGGCAACGTGCTCACAACTGTTCGCAGGGTACCCTTCACGCGGTCTGGCAAGCCCGGCAGCCGCTCTATCACGCCGCCATCGTGCCAGGGAAAGACTTCCACCCGGCGCGACGAGACGCGTTCATCCTGTTGCGCAACCGAAAGTACGTTCTCGTAATGAGTTCGAATGCCTGCGACCATCCATCCCACGTAGGCGGCATGAGATATATCTCTGCTTTGGGCTGATCGTGTGCCCTCTATTCCTGTCGTCTGACACTCGGTGGATACCATTGAGATTTCTCCAGATTACGATGACCGGCGCGCCAGCGCGACTGCTGGCCGGTCATCCGCGTGCGTTGCGCCAAGCCAGCGCTGGGGAGCGAAGACGCGCCGGTTCGCGGCCACGGGAAAGCGCATCCCCGCTACGAAGCCGCGCATTGAGCTGAAGATATACACGCTGGCCTGGCGCGCCTTGAGGGGGCGCTCGGCGCGCACGAGGCGGCGTGCCACCATACCGGTCCACTGCCCCCAGAACTGGCACAGCGTGAGCGCCGCACGGGGAGTCCCGCAGCGCACGGCTTTTGCCATCAGACCACCGAACCCGCGCCCATCGCGTTCCCAGAGCCTGCGCAATTGCTCATTGGAGCGAAACCCATGATGCAACACGCGCACGTCTGGTTCGACGCGCAGGTAGTATCCGGCGAGCATGATGCGGTGGCAGAGGTCCTGCTCTTCTAGACAGGGAAACCGCGCGCCGGAACCCAAGTGCTCATCAAACAGGCCCGCTGTATCCAGCGCCGCGCGGCGAAGTGCGATGTTCGCGCCAAATACCTCAACGTGCGGCCACGCGCGCGAGATGCGCTGGCGCTCCGCCGGGCAGAAATGCGGAATGTCGCCGGTCCCCGGCTCGAATGGCGCAGGATCAAGCGTGCCCCCGATGCAGCCGGCTTCGGGATCTTCGTCGAAGATGGCGATGATCCGCGCCAGCCAGTCTGGCGAAACTTCACAGTCGTCGTCCGTTACGGCGATGTAGGGCGCGGCAGTCTGCATCAATGCGATGTTGCGCGCGACGGAAAGCCCGGTAGTTTGCGAGCGCTGGTAGGCGATCCGGCTATCGGTCGCGGCTGCCTCCCGCACGGTGGCTTCGGTCTCGTCGCCGGTGCTCTGGTCCACGATCATCAGCCGCCAGTCTTTCACGCTGCTTGCCTGGATGCTGGACAGCGCGCTCCGGATGGCCGGGCCGCGATCCCGTGTGGCGATGATGACATCGATGCGGGGTGGAGATGGCTTGCTTCGCTGTGCCACCGTAGTGTAGTCGCTCGCCATGGTGAACCCTCCGCTATTCTTCTGCCGGCACATCCAGGCGCTGAACCGGCCGGGCGGGGTTGCCTACAACCAGTATGTTTGGTGGCACGTCGCGCGTTACGACCGCGCCCGCGCCGATGACGCAGCCCGCGCCAATCGTGACGCCCGGCTGAATGATCGCTCGCGCGCCGATCCAGGTGCCATCGCCAATGGTCACGGGCGCGAATCGATACGCGCCGCAGCGCTCCTCTGGCGTGCCGATCGTATGCGTGCCTGTGAGCACCGTCACGCCCGGACCGAAGTGAACGCGCGAGCCGATGGTCAGCGGCGCGTAGAGTGTCAGGGTGCACGGCGTTGCCAGCGCGCTGCCCTCACCGACGGTCAAGTAGCTATAGATGGGACCTCGACCGATAATGCGCAACTTGCCGAGGATGAGGACGTTCTTGCCTATGCCGTGAAAGCCGGCGATGCGATAGAGCGCGGCGCGACGGCGATTGAACATGTCATACGGCAGCATGGCGACCAGGAGAGAGACCAGAGAAATCCTCAGGAAGAAGCTCTTCAGGTTTGCTGCGAGGGCGCCCTGCTCAGAATAGTATGTCTGCGATTCATCCGCGTGTTCGATTTTGATAATGCCTGTTTTAGCCGGCGCCGGAAGCTCCATACAGCACTCACTCCACTGCACTTCCATCTTATGAGTCCACGTGTACGTGTTGCGCGAGGCGTTCGCCCTGACCACATCTCATCCCGCCACACATGCGCCCTCAGCCAGCGCGACCGCTCCACCGGTGGTGACGTAGCTTCGTCAGTCTGGCAGGCGAGATGCACATTGTGCCAATGCTACCGTACTGCTTTGACGAACAATGTAACCCAGATGGGGCATGGAGCAGGTTGCCGCGCGGTATGGAAACAGTCAAGAAATGCCCCGTCGACGGCGATACGACACGGTGCCCCGTTGAGGATTGTTTACTTGTCTGAGGATGAAATCACGCCTGTCTACCGATTCATTACCACTTCGTGATGCGTTTCCACGCTCCCGGCACGCTAACATAGCGTGTACATTCGATGTGTTGCAGCGACACATCGCTTCATGATGATGGGGGCTGAACGGGAATGATGACTTTGAACCGTGTCCGCGCGCTAAAAGATGAGGTGGTCGCGTCGGTTGTTCGCGACGACGGATTTCCTCGCAAGGCTGGCGCTCGCATTGCCCGTGTGGCGCGGCTGTCCGCGCAGCAACTGGATGCTTCGCGCGCGCTACGTATCGCGGTGAGCGTGGTAGCGCTTCTGATCGTGCTGGCTATCGTTTGGTACCGGCGCTTTTCGCCCTATAGCGGCGGCGATTTGAAGAATATCTATACGGGCGCGTATGACCTGCTGCACCATCGGGATATGTATGCTCCTGCGGCGGCGGGTCTGCGCGCGCAGGGTAACGCGTTTGGCGACGTGTTCTTCTATGATCCGCTCTTCTTCCTGATTCTCAGTCCTTTGACGCTCTTCAGCATGAGTACCGCGTGGACGATCTGGGCAACCCTGAACGGACTTTTTCTCGCGTTTGGCTGTGTGGCGTTCGTGCAGGCCGTATATCCGAAGGCACCTCGCGTCGCAGGTTTGCTTCTGGCGGTGCTGGTCACGTTCTCTGGCATGGCCTTTTTCGGGCTCTATTTTGGCAACGCTGACCAGTTGCTGTTCTTCCTCTTCGCGATGACGTATCTGGCGGCGCGACGTGGCCATACCACGATGGCGGGTATTCTGCTTGGGCTGAGCAGCGCGATCTATATGCAGTCGCTTCCGTTCGTGCTGTATTACCTCTGGAAGCGCGAGTATCGCACCGTCGCGATTGGCCTGCTCATCTTCGCCGTTGGTGTCTGCGCGTGCTTCCTGTTTGGCGCGCCAACCATGTTCGCCAACTTCATGACGGTGCTGGGCTATTTCGTCGGTACCTGGACGGCCTATTATATTGATCAATCGCTCTATGCGGCATTGATGCGCATTTTCGCGCACTCTCCGTATAGCCACGCGCCTCTCGTCTTTGCGCCGTGGCTGCCAGTGCTGCTGTGGCTTGGTGTCATCGCTGCCGTCTGCTTCGTCGTCACACGTCACATTCGCCGCCAGCGGATCGCCAGCGGCGACGGGCTGCGCGGCGCGCTCGAATTCGCCCTCGCGCTGGGCGCACTATTCCTGGTCTTTCCCGTGCTTGAGGCCAACACCCTCGTATCATTCGGGCTGCTGTTCATTGGCGTGCTGCTGTTCAGCGTCGCGCGGTGGCAGAGCGTGCCCGCGCGCTGGCTGGCCGTTGCTCTGCTCGCTGTCTACCTGATCTCGTGCCTGCCGCTGACTCATCTCATTCCGCTCACCATCTCCGCGCACCATAATCTCTCTGGTTTGGGACTGGTCATGGAGGCGTTTGCCAGCGTGCCGTATCTCTATCTCGCGGTTGCGAGCTGCGCGCTCGTGTATCTCGCGCTGCGCCAGCTAGACCGTAGTGTCATAAGCGTTCGGGACGTGCCCGCGCATGTCGCGCTTTCCGCGCCACGCTCATAGCGCATGGAGGCTGCATATCGTGCCTGAGCACGACACGAAGCCGCTGGAATTGATCTGGCAAACTGGCCTTTGCGTGATGACCATGTGCCCGGCGAACGTTTCAGGCTGCTTTTCGTCGCCAGTAATCCCATGTTGAAAGGCGCTGATACGCTGCTCGATGCCTTCGACCAGGAACTGGTGGAGACCTGCACGTTAGACATAGCGACGCAATCCGCCAATCTCTCTGATACGTTTCGCCAGCGACTTCTCGCGACGCCGCACGTCCGGCTGCATCTCGATCTTCAGCCCAATAGCGAAGAGTTGAAACAACTCTACGCGCAATGTGACGCGTTCGTTCTGCCCACCAATTTGGACACCTCCTCGTGGGTAGCCATCGAAGCTCTAGCGACCGGTATTCCGGTCATCATCGTTCCGCAGGGCGGCATTCCGAAATCGTCATTGACATGCAGACGGGGTTGCACATCCCGCCGAAAGATTCATCGGCTATCATCGAAGCAGTGAACCGCTTGCGGTTAGACCCGGCGCTGCGGGCGCGGCTGAGCGCGAACGGCCGTGCCCACATAGAGGCGCGTTTCGACGCGCGCAAGAACACACAGCAACTCATGCGAGAGGTGAAGATGCTGATTGACGCGCGGCGTGCCGGGAAGCTCGCATCTTACGGCGCGGAAGAGGCTCCGTCACGGGAGTAGCGCATGATGGGCCGGTCGGGGGCGCGGCGCGCCACCTCGGTGAACCCCGCCGCGCGGAACAGGTCGGCTGTACCGCGCCAGGCGTTGCCCGCGCTGATGCGCTTCTCTCCCGGATCGATGGGGTAGCCCTCGATGATCCGCGCGCCGTGCGCCTGCGCCCAGGCGACGGCTTCACGCAGCAGACAGGTGATGAGTCCGCGACGGCGGAACGCGCGATGCACGAAGAAGCAGGTGATCGCCCAGACCGGCTCATCATCCACCGGATGGAGCAGGCGCGAACGGGCCAGCGCGGGATAGGCTTCCCTTGGCTCTACGGCGCACCAGCCCGCGGGCACATTGCCGGCGTACGCGATAATGCCCGGTTCAGTCCCGCTCATGACAATCTGACGGAACGCCTGATGGTTTGGCTCGCCTTGCATGCGCCCCCATTCGCCTGGCCTTAGCCGCAGGTACATGTCCCAGCAGCCCGCGCACGCGCCGTTCCGCCCGAAGAGCGTCTCCAGATCGGGCCAGCGCTCCGCCGTCAGCGGCAGAAACGTCCAGCCTGCTTCATCTGGATGGCCAGATACGTTGCGACGCTGGCTCACATGATTCCCCTTCGCCAGACGTACCACAGCCGCGCGACTGTGATACGTGCCATAAGCCTCAGCGCGGACGTAGAAACTCCGTCCAGCATCGCGCGCGACCCGCGGCATGAAGCCGGAATGCGGACCGAAGACGCCAACACTAAGCGCGCGATGCGCCTGTCGCCCGTATATTCACCGTGATAGCCGTAAGTGAGTGTCATGGTGGTCATCTCCATGCACATGGTACCATCGCTTGCATGGTACGCGTGGCGTCAAGCTAGCGAGCTAGCGGGCACCAGAAATGCAGATGATTATGGTAGTCGATAGAGAAGTTGAGGTAGTGAGCATGAGCGCGCTATTTGTTCCTGGAACGCCCCCGCTGATGATTGTGTTGCGGTGCGTGGTGATCTATGGCTTGCTGATCGTCGCGCTGCGCCTGACGGGCAAGCGGCAGCTAGGGCAGTTTACGCCATTTGATTTCGCGGTGTTGCTGGTGGTCTCTAATGCCGTGCAGAACGCGATGATCGGGCCGGATACCTCGCTGGTCGGCGGCATCATCGGCGCGGCGACGCTTTTCGCGCTGAACTACCTCGTCTCGCAGCTTTCGACGCGCTACAACATTTTGGGCCACGAGCTGCTCGGAACGCCAACGCTGCTCGTCAACGATGGCCACCTCCTCACGGAGAACCTGCGGCGCGAGCGCGTCAATCCGGATGACGTTCTGATGGCGATGCGTGAGCACGGCGTCGGCGATATCGGCGACGTGCGCCAGGCCGTGCTGGAAACCGACGGCACGATCAGTATCGTCACTGACGATACCGCCGTCACGCGGACGAAGCGCCGCGTCCATGCGCGCGGCCGCCAGCTCACATGAAAAGGCACCATGAGCAGGGAGACTCGCACCGTTGGATCGAGATGCTGTTTGGTGGTACGGAACTTGCCATAAGGACTGCACAGAGGGGAAGAGCCGCGCTCCAACGGCTCGGAGTCGCGCACACCGATCATAGACCAGCAGCAAAGCGATAGCTCTATGGCTAAGGTATTCGAGTCGGCGCCGCAAGGAATGGATTCCGCGGGCACGCCAGATGAGCGGCCGCAAGACATGCTGCCACTCGCTCAGGCAACCAGCCTGGGATACCACACCATGCCCCGCGTGGCGGAAAGAGCAGATGAGCGGTCCGTTCCGGCCGTGCTGATCATTGACGATGACCGTGCTATCGCGGAACTTCTGCGCGAGGTGTTCCTGTCCGCGGGTTACCGGGCATATGCGGTACACGATGGATTCACGGGTTACTATCTCGCGCAGCGCCTGCGTCCGGCGATTGTGCTCACGGACTGGCTCATGCCAGACTTCACGGGCTATGACCTGATGCGCGAACTGGAGCGATCACCCGCGACGCGCCGCATTCCTGTCATCCTCATGAGCAGCCAGCGCCCAGAATCCAACGTCATCCGCAATCTGCGTTTCATCCCAAAGCCTTTTGATCTGGATGATGTGGTGAGTATCGTGGAAGCGTGCATACGCGAGCGTGCGACCCGCGACGTACACTAGCCGGATCGAAGGTGAGCCGCGCGTCCGGACAATTTCCGGCTTGCGAGGCATGGCACAGGACCTGCGCATCCTCCTGGTACGAGCGAATGGGAAAGGAGAACAGACATGCCGTATGATCGTCTCGATGACTTGCCCAAATCTGTGCGCGATGCGCTGCCATCCCATGCGCAGGAGATCTACCGCGCGGCGTATAACAATGCGTGGAATGAATACAAAGACCCTGGCGAGCGGCGCGGCAATGAATCGCGCGAGGAAGTCTCGCACAAGGTAGCCTGGTCCGCCGTCAAAGCGCAGTACGAGAAGGATGAGCGCTCAGACACCTGGAAGCGGAAGACCGCGAAGGCGTAGGGCCTTTCTCGCGGTTGAGTTCGTCCACTCCGCAACCCGATGCCCGCCCGTTGTCCACTATGCGCGGGTTTGATACGATACGCAGGGCGCGAAGTCTGTGAACACGGCATGCGACGCTGGGGCATCACGTGGATGACGAGAGCATGGAACCGGCAGAGAGCGGGCAGGATGTGCCGGTTATCTCGTCGCTGCGCACGGGCCAGCGCATATCATGGCGTGGGAAGCGGCTTGGGGCGAGGCGATGGTTTCGCCTGCTGGGTAGCGCCACGCTGCTCGCGCTGGCAGCGGTGCTGTTCGCGATATGGATCCGGCCACTCTTTCCCACGGAGCAGACCGCGAGTCCACTCCTGCTCGATCTGCGGAGTGTTGGTCTGGCATGCCAGGCGGCGCGCGCGACGGGCACCTGGTCTCCAGATGGGAGTCGGATAGCGATTATCGGCAGCGATGCGTGTTCGACGCCCCGGCCAGCATATGCCGACGCGAAGATTGTTCTCTTTGATGCGCTGAGCGGCCACCCGCGCACGACGATTCCTCTCTCGCGCGCACATGTCGTGGCATGGATACAGCACGCAGTGCCGGGTCTGTCGACATCAAGCAAGCTCTCCACGCTGGATTACCTGTCCCCGCTCTGGTCACCTGATGGAGCGGCCCTGGCAGTGCCGTTCGTGGCGGGCCTGGGAACGCCCTCCGTCAGTCCGCAGGTGCCGCTCATCTCTGGCATCGTGCTCGTGCACGTGCATGCGCAGGCAGTCGTGGTCTATGCGCACGAAGTCCCCGCTGCTGAGGTATACGGCGACGCGACGATGTTACTGGCGGTATTCGAGTGGGATACGCGGAGCGGCAACGTCATCCGGCTCAATCTGCCGAGCGCTCTGAGCTACCGCTGGCTTACGGGCGGCGTGCTCCTCCCGCTGGGCGGCGCGGCGGCCACTGGCGGGCAATCCAATGGCGGGCGGAGTTTCCAGATATGGCAGACCAGCCAGGTCATCTTTGTGCCCTGCGGACCCGGCGACACACAGCACGACATCCCCATCGTCTTTACGATGCGCGCCGCGTGGTCACCCGATGGCCGCTATCTGATACCAGTCCTCTCCGCAGCCTGGCGGGATACACAAACCACTTGCTCTCCGATACCTAAGCAACTGAGCGGGCTGCCGCCCATTGCCTCGCGCGATGCCGGGATGCGCGCCGCCATCGCGCACGAGCCGGCAGCCGTGGACTCTTCGCTTGTTCTGTTCTGGACGCGCGACGCTAGCAGGCTTGCCATTATAACGAACGTGCCGTCGCACGCCCCAACGCTGCAAATTCGCGATGCGGCTTCTGGTCACGTGGAAGCGGCTCTCGCCGCGAAGGATGTGGCGAAAGCCGCGGGGGGAACGCGGGCTGGTCAGGCGCAAAACATCTTCAGCGACTTTGGCGATGTGCAGTGGTCGCCAGATGGGCGCCGGCTCCTGCTGCTAACGCAACTGGATGGCGCCCAGGGAGTGATCTATGGCCCGCGCACGCTCGGCGGGTCGGGCGGCTAGCTTTGCTGTGGTGTCTCGGATTCCGCGGGCGGCGCTTCTTCGCGGTCGCGGTGGAATCCGGCACCCTCCGCCTCTTCCTCCGAGCTGAAGAAGATCTGGTTCTCGGCGGCGGGCAAATTCGCGGCATCGGCGTCGTGGTAGACCATCGTGTGAATGTTGCCGATAAAGCGCGGCGGCTCGCTCGCTTCTTCGGGGGCTGCCGGGGCAGCTTCCGGCTGAGGGGCAGTGCCGTTATTGGCCGCGCTGGCCGCTGGTGTTTCGTTCGCGGGCTGGCTCTGGGCTGTGTGTTCCGTCGGCGCCTGCTCTGTGGCTGGCGCTGCCGGGCGCACGACTTCACGCAGCGCGGGTCCGTGCCCGTTCATCTGCACGGTGGCGAGATCCACCATCGGCTCTTCGAGCACCGCGGTCATCCGGCGGCGCACCAGAAAGTACGCGCAGGTTCCGGCGGCGACCAGTCCCACGGCGGCGCCCGCCAGCCAGAGCTTCGAGTTGACGCCGGATGCGTGTTCCTGGTCATTTTCACTCACGTGCAGCCATTCAGTGGGGCGAGCCTGCCACATACGCTCACGCACGTCGTCGAAGCGGGCTTCCGCCTCGCCACGCAGCTCGCGCGCCCGTTCGAGTGCCCGCAGATCCCTCCAGCGCTTGGCCATCGGCGCGAGGAGGGTCGCCGAAGCCAGACCAATCTGCATCCACTGCCCCCGAACCTTCAATCGCTTGCCAAGCGATTCTACCTGTTGCATCTGCGGCGTCCTTTCGGCAACCACGGCCTGCTTCGCCGTGGACATACATCAAGCAACCTCATCACGGTCTCACGCACCTCGCATGCCATGCGGTACGCGTGCGCGCGCATCCTGTTCCGCCAGATGTGTCTTGAAGCAAGATGGCACGGTACACAACCAGGCACGCTTCCCTATTCTGATAGTGTACCGCATTCGCTCGGAAGCCGCATACTCAGCGATAGCGAGGTATGGCACGCTACGACTTCGCGCCGCCATTCTTTTCGTCGCCACTGGACGGCTGAGCTCGGATGAGCCTGGTGTGTGGCGGGGAATAGCCCGATATTCCGTTACTTCGTGAAGAGCAGCACTGACTGATCGCCGCCGGGAACGACGCGGTACGTTTGGTTGAGCGCCTGGAGCATCGCGGCATACGCGGCGGGCGAGTCTGACTGGACGGTATCAGGACACCATGCCACCACATCGAATCGCCGCGCCCGAATGGCGTCCGTCACTTCCGCGAGCGGATAGGTGCTGTGGTTGACTGGCAGGAGATAGACGTAGGGCGTTACGGGCAATCTTCCGCTCAAGTAGTAGTATTCCGGCTCCGCTGGCACGACCAGCACACTCGCGCCGCGCGGCGCTTCAGCCGCTATCCGGGCGCCTGTCGTGACCTGCGTGGTGAGGGCGTGCGCCGCGCTGGAAGTGGACATTGCCGCGAGCCTTATGCTGGTCGCGAGTGACAGCGTGATCAGAACCGGACTGGCTGCGCGTCCAATGCGCTGGAGGCGGCCGTGAACCATGCCATCCATCCGGCCAGTCATGGCCGTGCGGTCAATGGCTACGGCGAAAAGAAGGGCAAGCCACGGCATGGCCATAATAAGGTAATGCGGATACGGGTGCGCCAGTATGGGGGCCGCTTGCAGAACCAGCAGAGGGACCACAGCGGCGATCCGTGGTCGCGATAGAGGGTTACGCGTGCTCGCATGATCCGCCAGCATGTGGCGCGCGATTGCCCAGATGAGCAGCGCGACTGGTCCTGCATACACGACGAGCAGCGCAAGCCCTATCCCAAGGGACGTCTGGATGCTGCCAGGCGCCGCTGGATACCCAATGACGCTGACCAGCGCTACCTGATAGACGAAACGCCTCAGCCCGCCGAGCGCGGCAAAGATGAGACAGAGCACGAGCCACGGCACGGCGACGCCCGCCACGAGCGCGCCGACGCCGCGTAGCCGCTCTTTGCCGCTCGGAACGTGGCCCGTATACGTCGTCGGGGCAAGGATGACGACTGCGAAAGGGATCATCGCTATAATAGCCGTTTGCTTGAAGAGGGTGCCAAGCGCCAGCAGCAACCCGGCTCGCAATGCCGACCGGCTGTTCACGCCGCGCGTGAGGCAGACCGCTGCCCAGACGACCCCGGCGGATGCAAAAGGCTCTGTGAAGAACTGATTGGCTCCAAATTTTGGAACGAGTGAGCCAGCGAGCCAGAGCAGAGCGGCTACTTCCCCCACTTCCGGCCGCCACCACCGTTTGCCGATCTGATACACCCCAATGCCGCTCAGCACATTGACGAGCACCGTGAATACGCGCAACGCCAGAATCTGCCCAGTGATGGCAAGCGGCTTGGTCACCAGCAGAAGCCCAGCCAGCAGGTAATAGATGCCGGGCGACTTCTGGTCAAACACATCTCTATAGGGAACGCGCCCGTGCAAGACTTCCTGCGCGATGGTGAGGAACGCGCCTTCGTCTCGATCCAGAGGCGCGAAGATGCTCAAGAGGTGCGCCGCGCACATGAGCACGAAAAGCGCCCAGAACGCACGAACGCGCCAGCGGCTCCGCTCGCGCGCCGGCATGCTCACGCTCCAGCGAGTGGCCATAGCTGGTGTGGCCAAGCCTGCCTCCTGTTCGTGCGCCTGGGTGTCGCCATGCGATGTTCGCGCTACTCTATCAGATCGCGCGGAGGCGAACAATCCATCTGGGCACATCTGACCGGCGCATATGCAGTGCCTGTGCCATAGCTTGCTCGCCTCCGCTTTTCCGCGAAAGCTGTGCGCTTGCCTATCCGCGCATGTGCGCCTCCAGGAAGCGCGCGATGCTGGTATACGCGGTGATCTGATTCGAGCGCTTGGTGAACTGGTGGCCCTCATCGGGGAAGCGCAGGTATTCGACTGGCACCTGCCGCGACTTGACGGCCGCGACGATCTGCTCGGCCTCGTTCACCGGCACGCGCGCGTCGTTTGCTCCGTGTGCCACGAAGAGTGGCGTGATGATGCGCTCGACGTGCGTCAGCGGCGAGATTTGCTCCAGAAACTCGCGGTCGTTCTCCAGACTGCCATATTCCGCCTCGCGCAGCTTGCGCCGCCAGGGTCCCGTCCGCTCCAGGAACGTGACGAAGTTGGCGATGCCGACGATATCGACCGCCGTTGCCCACAGATCGGGATACGTCGTGATGGCGGCGAGCACCATGAAGCCGCCATAGCTGCGTCCGAAGATGCCGATGCGCTTCGGGTCAGCCGTTCCGCTCTCGCTCAGCCACTGCACGGCGTACTTGAGGTCCGCGACGGAATCCATGCGCAATCGCACGTCATCCAGGCTCTGGTACGCGTAGCCGTAGCCCGTGCTGCCGCGCACGTTGGGCGCGAAAACGGCGTAGCCCTGCGCGACGAAGAACTGGATGACCGGCATGTAGTTGGCGCGATACTGGCTTTCCGGCCCGCCATGCACGTAGAGGACGGTTGGCAGATTGCGCGGCTCCGCTCCACGCGGCAGGAAGAGGAAGCCGGGTATCTCGCGCCCGTCGAACGTCGGGTAGTGAACGAGCGTCGGGGCGGCGAAGCCTTCGCGTGGGATGCCGCCGGTCGCGCTGCGCGTCGCCTGCCACGCCTGGCCGGAGGCAACGTCCCAGAGCCAGACGTCCGGCGCGCCATCTGGTGGATCGACCGTCACGGCAAGCATCTGGCCATCCGGCGACCATGCCAGCTCGCGCAGCACTGCCGATGGCAGCACCGGTACTGCCAGTTCCTCGCGCTGCTCCCAGCCACGCGAGACGTCGAAGACCTCCAGCCGCGAGTAGCCCTCGACGTTCGTGATGAGCGCCAGCCGCGAGCTGTCGCGCGTGAGGGCGATCTCCTCGCCATCCCACTGGTCTTCGCGCAGGTAGGTCATCTCACCGGACGCGAGATCGAGCCACGCCAGCGAGGAGAATTGCCGGTCGCGGTCGCTCAGCAGCCAGATGCCCTTGCCATCCGGCGAGAAGCGCGGCGAAACGTGATTCGCGGGACCTTCGCTCACGTCGGGCGTCAACTGGCGCGCTTCGCCGCTGGCGAGATCAAGCAGCAGCAGCGTATTGCGCGTGTTGGAGAGCTGGTAGGCAATGAGCGCGTGCCGGCCATCCGGGGCGTAGCGCATGGCATGGCAGGTGCCGTCATACTGGTGCACCAGCCGCGGGTCGCCATCCAGCGCGCGCTCGTAGACGTCGAAGTAGCGCGAGTCGCGCTCGTTGCTCGTGTAGAGAATGCGCGTGCCATCAGGCGACCACGCGCCGAATTCGTGGATGATCTCCGGCCGGGTCGTGAGCTGGCGAAGCGTCGTGCCGTCGCCGCTCGCCAGGAAGAGCTGCGTCAGCTCGTTTCCGCCCACATCGCCCGCCACCAGCAGCATGTCGCTGTTCGGCGCGCAGGCGGCGCTATTCACGCGCTCGCCGCGAAACGTCACCTGATCGGGCCATGCCGGGCGCTGCGTGCCACGTTCGACGGGTACACTCCAGACCTCTGGTACGCCGGTGATATCGGTGAGGAAGAAAAGGCGCGAGCCATCCGCGCTGAAGCTCGCCCCATACGCCGAGCGCACGTTGAAGTAGCGCTCGAAGCTGGCTGTTTCTGCCGTCATGCTCCGTTTTCCTATCGCTGATGCCTGCCCGACCCGCATGCCGGACTCTCCCTCTATCATAGCGCCTGGATGTATGCCACTGGCGGCTGGATGCCTGCCACCGGAAGCGCGTATGCTTCCCGCCGTCGTCCCGCCGCGACACGGCCGGTAGCGATAGTGGTCCTCTGGCGGGGCTTGCCGCCAAACCTCTCCCACCCGTTGGTCGCGCCAGCGGGGACGGCTCAAACAATTCCCCGCCTGCAATCTGCTGTAGCGCTTGCTTTCCGGGCAAGATCACGTCCCGGCGTTCCTCGACGACCTCGGCATCCCCCTTGACAATAAATAACCAGGCCGAGCGAGATCTGCGGATGCTCAAGACCCCGGCAAAAGGTATCAGGCTGCTTCCGGCTGGAGTGGGGAGCGACGGCGTTCGTACGCCTGCGGCGCTATCTCTTCACACTCAGAACGCGAGAGGTGAAGCTGCTGGCGGCGCTCGAGTCACTGTTCGCCAGTGTCCCGCACTCTCCGGCCTATGGCTGAACAGGTATGCGGACGCGCTCATCCTCAGTCGTACGCAGGCGCATATCTCAGTTCGAGCGCTTCCAGAGTTATCGCTCGCGCCAACCGGGGAACAGATACAGCAGTCTGTCCCACTCACATCCTATGAGGTCTAACTCTTCACTTGTCCACGCGTGTCCATCCACCTTGTCCACATAGATCGAAGCTCCGCCAGGTGCACGCCCCTGCTCCTGCAATTCTGGAGACCTGGCAAAAAATCTCCACCAGCGAGCCTTCCCGTGTGTGAGTGAGGTAGAGAGGTGCAGTGGCTCGTAGGAATATGCCGCCAATTCGGAGCGAGTCGCTAACCAGTTGGCAAGCGCCTGTTCGGCGACCTCGCGCGCCTCGCCACTGGATATGCGAGGCGTACGATAGGCTACTTCAAGGATATCGCCCGCGGCCCCAAGCGGCCGCAAGCGCTCCATCAACTCCCAAGCCAGCCGTTTAGGCAATGCGACTTCAAGCACACCGGGCGGGGGACTACACGCCAGGCAGTGCAGGACGGTTTGCGCAATCTCGGACGAGAGCGGCGGCGCGCCTAGACGTGCGGTGTCAAGCGCGCCCTTGAGGCCTTGCGCGAGGAACAGATCGAACGATGATGTTGCGTTGGTGCTCATGTGCCAGGAACTCCAAAACGAGGCTCGCGCCGACGTGAACCGGGAGACGAACGCATCAGCGTTGATCGGGCCCAGGCGTTTGACCGATCTCATTTCACCGCTGGCTGTGCGGTGAGGTATGCTGCTCCTCCTTAGGCTTGAAGCAAGGTGTGACGCCGTATTATAGGACTTCTATGCCAACAGCGGCGCCGCAAGCCGTGTCAAGTGCGCTCCTTGCTGGCAGCTTTCTCTGCCATGCCTTCGCCTGAACAGTCAGCGAGATGGATGCCACAGGGAAAGCACTTCTTGCACTACATTGATGGCTCGCTGTGAACGGCGTCCGCGCCGATACGCGACGGCATCAACAATATCGCCATGGTTGACCCAAGCGAGGGCTGGGATGCGGGTTCCTTCCGCGCTTCGTCCTGCGCCATCCAGACGCTGACGATGCATTGCCCATAGGCATCGTGCGGGCGGCTGAACAGGCGGCCACGGCCTTCTCCGGGCTTTGGACGCTGCCGGTGATCCAGCGATAGACCACCGGCAGTTCCCTTAGCGGCCGATGTCTTTGCGCACGAAGCGCACCGAGGCTAGAACGAGCGCCACGATGGCGACGGCGAGGATGGCCAGCATATCTCCCACCGGCAGGCCATGCAGCAGCGGCGTGCCGTAGTAATACAGGGCGGAGAGTCGCAACGTGGCAGCCGGCCAGTTCAGCTCCGGGCCGACAAAGGTGATGAAGAACCAGATCACCAGCAGGAAGCTTAGGATGCCGGTTTCGACCGCCGCTCGCAGCCAGCCGGAGAGCAGGTAGCCCACAGCCGCCATCAGCAGCCCTAGCGGAATGATCGACAAGGTGGCGGCGGCGAGATTGCCGCCATCCAGCTTCAACCCGCTGACCGCTGAAGACAGCGCCGCGACGATCAGCGTCACCACGCTGATGATGCCCGTCGCGGTGGCGACCGCGCCGAAGCGCGCCAGCAACACCCGCAGCCGCGGCTGCGGCGTCGCCAGAATCAGCTCCTGCAATCCATCCTCTTCATCGGCGGCCCAGCGGCTGGCCTGGGTGACGGCGAAGGCCATCAGCAGCACTGGCAACAGCACGTAGAACGCGCTCAGGAATGTCGCGTTGGTGGTCACGTCACCGCCGCCGACCTTGGTAATGAGGTCTTTCAGGATCGGTGAGCTTTCGGTGAGTGTGGCGAGTGTCGCCTCGGTCTGCTTGATGACGACGATCATCCATCCGGCAAACGCCGCCAGCCCGAATGTCCACCAGAAGGTGGGAACGGCGATCTGCGCCAGGCTCCGGCGATAGATCGACCGCAGCGACCAGGCTTCCGCTGGCAGCGCGCGCTCCGGGCTGAGCGCGCGCTCAGGCAGGCGCAACCAGCGCGGCATCGCCACCACCCCGCCGACATCGCGTCGCGCGAAGATGGCTATCGCGGCTCCGCTCAGGATGACATTCAACGCCACCAGCACGAGCAGCGCCCCGGCGTTCGTGCCGTAGCCCGGCACGAGGGGTTTGCTCAGGTTGTAGTAGTAGACCGGAGAAAAGCGCGATATCCACTCGGTGCCGGAGATGACCCGGTGAAGCATATCCAGCACGATGAACAGGAGCAGCAGCCCGCCCGTGATGCCGGCTGCCGTCCTGCGCTCCTGCGTGAACTGCGAGATGAACAGCGCGATGCTGCCGAAAACGCCGCAGATCAGCGAGAGGTTCAGGCCAAAGAGCAGTGCGTCGCCCAGATCAATGCTCGGCGTCACGCTTCTGCCGCTCCCAAACGTCAAGAAGCCAATCAGCAGGGCCATCGCCAGCAGCGCGACCCACATGGCGGCCATCTTTTCAAGTGCTAGCCGCACCCGCCCGCGTGGCAGCGAGAGCAGCGCATCCATCGAGCCGCGCTCCTCCTCACCGCGCAGCATGCGGCTGCCTACCAGCAGAGGCCAGAGGGCCATCACCAGAATCGTAAAGCCATATTTGAAGGTCAGATAGCCGCCGGGGGTATCCACCTTGATTGGCTCGGCAATCCATGTGAACGAGGCGGAAAGGCTGACGAGCGAGGCGCGCGCCTGCGGCGTTTCTACCAGGGAAGGGAAGGCTGAGAGGACCGCATACATGAGCAGCCCCATGCCCACGCCCCAGCCCAGAATAGCGACGCGAAAATCGCGCAGGGTCTTGAGAAAGACGCTACGAAACCACATGGCTCGCCTCCTTGACGGCCTGCCCATCGCCCTCGTAGTAGCGCAGGAAGATGTCTTCCAGGCTGGGCTCGTGGCTGGTGAGCGTGACGACGGGATAGCGCGCTGCTACCTTGATGACCTCATCGGCGACTCCCTGCATGGCCAGGCGCAGCGTATGTCCATCGGGCAGCGCGTCCACCCGCTCCACGCCGGTCAGCGTCCGGAACGCGTCGGCGGGCACGGCAGTCGCGAAGGTGATGGCGATCTCGTAGCGCTTGATGTCCTTCACCTCGGCCACGCCGCCCACGCGCGCGATCTGCCCTTCGCGAATGATTGCGACGCGGCTGCATGTCTGCTCTACTTCGGTCAGGATGTGCGAGGAGAGGAAGACGGTGCGTCCATCATCACGCATTTCTTGAACCATGTGCTCAAACTCCTGCTGGTTCAGGGGGTCCAGTCCATTGGTTGGCTCGTCCAGAACCAGCAGACGCGGGCGGTGCATGAACGCCTGTATCAATCCAAGTTTGCGCTTGTCGCCAGTGGAATACTGGCGGAACTTGCGGCTGGGGTCCAGGTTCAGCCGGCCGATCAGCTGCTTGAGATACGTCTGATCGACGCCGCCACGCAGGTGGCCAAAGTACTCCAGAATCTGCCCGCCGGTCAGATGGGGATCGAGCGCCAGTTCACCCGGCAGATAGCCGATCAGTTTCTTGATCTCGACGGATTGCTGCCAGGCGTCCATCCCCGCGATGCGCGCTGTGCCGGCATCGGCCTTGAGCAGCGCCATCAGCACACGAATGGTGGTCGTCTTGCCCGCGCCGTTGGGGCCGAGAAAGCCAAAGACTTCGCCCTCTTCCACCTGGAAGGACACGCCGGCAATGCCGCGCTTGCCGCCATAGCGCTTGGTCAACGCCTCTGCCTCGATGATAGCTGCCATAGGGTGAATACCCTCCCTTACCGAAGGTTATCCTCGACTTCTTTGACCTTCTCCAGCCATTCGCTCAGGCGTTGCTTGCCCACGGTCGTATCCGCGGGGACCTGAGCCGGCTCCAGCCAGCGCCGCATCAAGTCGCTGACCGCTTCGGCGAGTTGTTCCAGCGTGGGCGTGCGCTCCTCGCCGAGGAGATCAGGCGTATTCATGATGCCAATCTTGAGCGCCGACGTGAGGAACGAGATGACGGACACGGGAATATCGCCGCGGATCAGGCCAGCCTGCTGGAGCTGAACGATATATGCCTCGTAATCGCCGGTCATCTGGTAGAGCGTCGCGGGATCAAAAGCTCCTTTTAGCCCCTGGAAGATGTCCGTCTTGCCCTGCATGATGGCCGCCATGAGCGGATTGGCGTAGGCGGCAAGCATGCCATGCGTCCAGAGACGATGCGGCAGCCCGCCCTCCGGATCCTCGGCGATCCGCTGCATCATCTCCGCGCTGGCGCGTTGCTGCTCGCGCAGGATGGCGGAGCGAAACAACTCATTCTTGTCTTTCCAGTGCAAATAAATGGTGCCCTTGCCCACGCCTGCTTCGCGCGCCACGTCATCAATCGTGGTCTTGCGATAGCCCCAGCGCACTAGCAGCGCGGCGGCGGCATCCAGAATGCGCTCCTCCCGCAGGGCGCGCTCATCCGCCTCTGGCTGGCTCTGCGGTGGTGGAGTGGATCGCGTGTTGCCGGCTGACGACCGGCGGATGTGTCGTTGGGTGGTTGCCATAGCTCTCCTCGCGAGGTTCTTGCCTGTGCGATTGCCTTCTGTGACTGGGTGACCATATGACCATGTGACTAAAAATGTATTTCTGGTCAGAGAATAGCTGGAGACAGTGGGAAAGTCAAGAGGGAGCATGCGCGGATATGAGTGGGCGATGGCACAGCGACATGGCGAGCATGCGAGGTGTTTGCGGCTGAGCCGGGCCAGTAGTAGTATGCGTATGCGGTATGCTGCGTGAGGGCTTGTGGCGCAGATGGGAGCGCGCCGGTATTGCGGACGGTGAGGTGAGGAGTGTACGTCTTCTCGCCTCCACTGCTGGATTGCGCCAGCGTACCCCCGCGCGGCAACGCTGGCTCCGGCAACTGAATGGTGACCAAGCGTATACTCCTTGCGAGGTGATCGCGTCGTGAGCACGCAGAAGGTAGTGGCGCCGAATGGAAATAGGAGCGGTCCGGCGCTTTCCGCTGATCATCTGAGCAAGCGCTTCGGTGACCGGGTAGCATTCGAAGATGTCTCGTTTGAGATCGACTATGGCGAGGTCTTTGGTTTTCTCGGCCCCAACGGCGCGGGAAAGACAACAACCGTGCGGACGCTCAGCACGCTCATTTCACCAACCTCTGGCTCGGCAACAGTCGCTGGAATGTCCCTCGTGCCTGCGAACGGCGTGGAGATTCGCCAGCGAATCGCGATCATGCCGGAGTCGCCGGGCCTCTACCTGCGCCTGTCCGTCGCCGAGAACCTGGAGTGCTTCGCTGGTCTCTATCGGTTGCCCGATGCCTGCCAGCGCATCGATCGTGCCCTCCGTGCCGTGAACCTCGCCGGGCGGGCCAACGATCTCTGCGGCAAACTCTCTAAGGGGCTACGCCAGCGGGTCAGTCTAGCCAGGGCGTTGCTCAACGATGCGGACGTGCTCTTCCTCGACGAGCCAACCTCGGGCCTTGATCCGGTCGCCGCTCGTGAGGTCCATGAGTTGATCGACGGGCTGCGCCAGCGGGGAGTGACAATCTTTCTCACCACGCATCGCCTTGAGGAGGCGGAGCGCCTTTGCGACCGCGTTGCGCTCCTGAACACGACCTTGCGCGCTATCGGCCGCCCTGATGATCTCCGCCGGCAACTCTTCCCCGCGGTGCTCCTCGTGAGAACCCTGGTCCCGCTCCCTGATCCTGATCTGGTTTTCAGCGGCCTCCCCGCGGTTGACTCCTGGCGGCAGGATGCTTCCGGCGCGTACATCCTGACCGTCTCCGATACAATTGTCGCCGCGCCGACGCTCACAAGAGCCCTCGTCGCGGCAGGCGCTGACGTGCTGTCGATCGCCGAGTCGCATCACTCGCTTGAGGATATCTACCTTGAATTGATCGACGAGGACGTCGAGGCAGGTACGATATGAGCGTGAGCATGACCTGCGTCCGGGCCATCTATCGCAAGGAGCTTCGAGAGTACCGGCGCAACGGCTCCATCATTGCCGGGATGACGGTCATCGCGCTAATTTTCGTCATCATCCCCTTGATCGAGTTTGTGGCCCTGCCCGCATCGGCATCGCGCACGCTCCGCACGGGGGATGCGTTGGCGTATATGCTCGGTATTCCGGCTATTGTGCCGGCTTTTGTCGCGGCCTACGCGGTGGTGGGCGAGCGCCAGCAGGGCACACTTGAGCCAGTGCTCACGACGCCGATTCGCCGCGAGGAGTTGCTGCTGGGCAAAGCCCTGGCGGCCCTCGTTCCGTCGCTGGCGGTTGCGTATGCGGTTTACGCCTTCGTGCTCGCCTGTATTGACCTCTTCGCGCAGCCGGTTGTGGCATCTGCGCTCATCACCGTTCCGGGCGTGCTCACGCAGTTGTTCTTTACGCCGTTGATCTGTGGGTGGTCGATCTGGGTTTCGATCGCAGTCTCTACGCGATCGAGCGATACTCGCGGCGCCCAGCAACTCAGCGTGCTCGGTGGATTCCCAGTAATCCTGGTGGCAAATCTCATTGCCTTCAACGCGATTCACCCAACGCTCAGCATGGTCATCATTATTGCGGCGGTGATGCTGGTCCTTGATGGAATCGGCTGGCGGGCGGTATCCACGGCATTTGACCGCGAACGGCTCATTACCCATATCCGGTGATGTTAACGTGTGACCTGGACTACACACCTTCCACGGTTTTCGCGTTCCTCATTGACAGAATAGAAAATATGTTCTACATTCTTCATGAATGGCGTGTGATGCGCCATGCCAGGGAGAATTCAACCAGGGAGGCGCATTATGTGGGGACATGATGGGCAGGGCGCGGCGCTCCCCTATCAGGCGGGAGGCGCGCAGTCGCGGCAGGCGTCGCAAAGTGACCCGCGAGATGGAATCGGCAGGCCGGATGCGCGTGATGTGCCCACGCGGGCAGATGTGGCGTTTGGTGACCCCGAAGGCGAGCAGGTCACGGCATTTCCGGGGGCGGCGGCCGCCTCCGGTGAGGCGTGGCAGCGCGTACAGACACGCCAGCTGATTCGCGAGTTCCTGCGGGCAGTGCCGCGCTCCGAGCCTGACGCCACGCTTGCGTTCATCCGCGCGGATGGCACGCAGCGCATCCTGACGCGCGCCGGCTTCTCCGCGGCAATTGACCGGCTACGGCCGCGCCAGCGCCAGATCGTGCGCCTGGCGATTGAGGAGCGCTGGCCCCGGCAGAAGGTGTGCGCATACCTGCACGGCATCAGCATCAAGACCTTCGAGCGCGATGCCGTCGAAGCGCTTGATTTGCTTGCCCAACTATAACGCCGCTGTTCAGGTTTTATCCACTATTTCTATAGATGTGGCATGTGATTCTCGTGCCACGTCCAGTGATAGCAATGTCCTGTGAGTGCTTGCGGCATTGCCTGTGCATGTATTACAGTAAGCACCACCACTGGTTCTCAACCATATCGCAACCAAATGGCTGCACCATACTGTTTCACAACGTGTCGTAATATCGTAGTATAGTGAGCGGGGTTGAGAATCAGGCGTATGCTTCCTGGCTGTAAACCGCTCACCGCACGTCATCCGTCCGAATTGCGTACCTACTGCGTGAATATACCGAACTATTTCACTGGCGCAATTCGTATCGTTGCTTAGGCTGTCCGTTGATGCTACACTGCGCTCTGCGTAGTCCACGTGGCAAAATGCGCAATGGCGACCTCTCAAGGTACGAATGATGCATGGTGGTCTCTTGACCTCAGGTCAGGGCAGGATACGGCAGATGACGTGTTCATCGATCACGGAACATATGCGCGTATCGCTTGCGCGCATCGCTGAATCCACGCAACGGAAATCCAGCGAATCATCCTGGGTGAGTGGCTGGCGGGCGTCTGACGGGCACGCGCGATTCTGGATGTGTCGTAGCATTGGCGGGTAGGCCCGATGGCGGGTTGGGGTGGAGTAATTTGTACAGGGGGCAGGTATCCATGAAGATTCTGGTCGCGGATGATGACCGAGATCTCGTCGATCTTCTCAGGTATTGGTTACGGGCACATGGATACGACGTCGTTAGTGCATTCGACGGCGAGCAGGCAATCGCCCGCTGGCGCGACAGCAAGCCGGACCTCGTCATTCTGGACGTCCAAATGCCCAAACTCGATGGTTTCGAAGTCTGCCGCAAGATGTCTGGCGAATCTACCGCGCTCGTGCTGTTCCTGACAGCCCGTGATCGCGAAGAGGATGAGATCCACGCGCTCGACATCGGCGGCGACGATTACCTGCGCAAACCCTTTAGCCCACGCCAGTTGCTAGCACGCATTCGCGCACTGGGGCGTCGTGTCACGGCTGCCCCGCATCTCAGCTCGACTTCCGCCGTCTCTGTAGGCCCGATTGGCCTCGACTCCATGCGCCACGAGGCATCGCGCAATGGCATCAAGGTGCGGCTGACTCCCATCGAAAGCCGTCTCTTGCATCTCCTGCTCACCCATAGTGGGCAGGTGCTCACGACTGACGTGATCGTCGAGCGCGTCTGGGGCTACGACGATGTCGGTGATACGAGCCTCGTCAAGACGCACATCCGCCACCTGCGCCAGAAGATCGAGCCAGAGCCGAACGTGCCGCAGTTCATCGTGACGGTGCCGGGCGTCGGCTATACCTTCATGGCGCAAAACGCGGTCGAAGCGCGCGCCTGATACGCGGCATCACTTTCCCTGGACCCAGAACGCCGCCAGCCACCGCTTTGGCGTTCTGGCGGCAACCTGCTTTTTGTGCCAGGGCACCCGTAGCGGCGCGGGCAGGCAGATCGTGCGATAGAGCAGGTGCAGCCGTCCCATCTCGACCGGCGTGGCAAACCAGTCGCGTATGAGACGCGCGCTGCGCTGCGCATCGACCTGATAGACGTCCAGGCTGTCATATATCCGCAAGATCGCGCGCGCCAAGCCGTCTGGATCTCCGGGCAACGCCAGCTCGAATCCCCAGGCATCCGCCAGCTGCTCGGTCAGCGCGCCCACCGCGGTCGCCACTACTGGCTTGCCCAGCGCCAGCGCCACCAGAAGCCCACGGCTCGAAGGAGCGGTTCGCTGGGGAAAGATCACCATATCGGCGGCAGACACAATCTGCGGCATATCCAGCCGGTCGCCCAGATACCTGACGCAGCTTTCGAGTCCACGCGTCGCGATGGCATCCGCGAGCTGCGCGACGTAGGGCGACGATGCGAGAACGGGCAGACCGCCCTGCTCATCGCCCGTCACCTGGCCGGGCAGCGCCTGCCCCGTGATAATGACGCGCGTGCCAGGATGGTGCGCGCAGACGCGTGCGACGGCTTCGAGCAGATCGAGCATACCGCTCCCCGGAATGACCGGCGCCACTACCGCCAGCAGTGGCTCGCCGGGCACGGCGCCGAGTACGTGCCGCATATGAGCGATCTCGTCCGCGGAAAGTGGATCCGGCACCACTACACTCGGCCTCAGCACGCGCACACGCGACCGCAGCCATCGTGGCTGGTAGTCCAGCGCCAGCGTCTGCGACGGCACGAGCACACCAGCCGTCCAGAAGGCGAGGAGGTTGAATACTCCCTGCCCATAGGGCGCGTGGTCGCGCGCGTGCCAAAGCACCGGCACGCCACAGGCCCGGCCCGCGATCAGTACGGGAAGATGGAGCCAGGGGGACGCGCTGACCAGCACATCCGGCCGCAGGTCGAGCACGACGCGCAGCAGCGAACCCACCTCGCCCAGCGCCGCGCGCAACCGCAACAGATCATCCCCGGCGGCACCACAGAACTCACCGATGGGGGTCGCTGAGAGCCAGACCAGCCCCGGAATGTACTGCATCCAGAGCGGCAGGTGCACGCTGCCGGTGGCACCTCGCCTGATCACCCGCACCGAGACGCGCATCCCCTGCGCCGCTGAGACGAGCGGCCCCGCTCCCCACGTGATCAGCAGCGGCGTAACGCGCTGCCGGTCGAGTGACTGAAAATAATCCGCCAGCACGGCTGGTGTTTCACCAAAATCGCTGCCCGGCGAGACGTATGCCACGCGCAGTGGGTGCCCGCGAGCCGCGCTAAAAGCGGGCCTGACCAGCTGGGGATCGTCATCCGGCGCGGGTTCTTCCAGCGGGAGGGCGTGCAGCGTCCCGCTGGAAAGGCCAAGGAACAACCAGAAGACGAGCGCGGGCGCGGGTTGGCGCAACGGATCGGTGGCAAGCCCGGATACCGCGATGTAGACGGTCATTCCGAGCGCTGCCAGCATGCCGCCCGCTTCGCCTCCCATCGGGCGCAGCCGCTGATATCCGCGCCAGAGCGCCTCCAGCGCGAAGACGAGCAGAACGAGGAGCGCGATCAGGCCGGGAATCCCCGCGCTGCCAAGCGCCTGAAGATAGAGCGAACCCGCGGGAGTCAGCGCGGCCCGCCCGCTGCCAAACGGCGCCATGCTGGCAGCGTTGAGTGCGTCTTGCCAGGCCGCGGCATCCAGCACGCTGCCGCTCGTGCTCATGCCTGAGAGTGGAAGCTGCGCGAAGCGGTGAGATGCCAACCGCATGATGAGCAGCGCGCCCAATCCCAGCCAGAGCAGGCCGGATCGCTGCCGCCGCGCGACGTAGACCGTAACGAGCGCCGCGATCACCCCAAGCGCAACGCCCCAGCTCAGTGTGAGCAGGAGCGCGATTGCCAGCGACAGGATGAGCAGCAACCAGCCTCCGGCAAGCAGCCCGCGCGCGAAGGCTGTCAGCGGTCCCAGCAGCAGGCGCAGCAGCGTGCGGCGTGAATCCCACGCCAGCGCCAGAATCAGCAGCATGGCCAGCGTTTGCGCCAGCGTCAGCCTGTCCGCACCGGAAACGGGCACGCCACGAAGCAGCGAGAGCAGCGCGAGTGTGCCGCCCAGAACAAGCGCCACGCCGCACGCGGCCCAGCCAAGGAATAGCACGATGCGCCCGCGCCGTTCGCTTTCCGCCTCACTATCCGTCGCAGCTGCCCGCTCACGGGGCGCTTGTGCCATGATCGCGGCCAGATAGAGGACGCCGGGCGCGGCAAGCGGCATGAACGACTGGACGAACTGGCCAGGGTGGCGCAGCAGCGCGGAAAGCATGTTCAGCAGCAGATAGACGCCTAGCGCCACCGTGAGTGGCGTGGCGGGAACGCGCCTCCACTGGCCGGTGGTCCAGGCGATATAGCCGGTCGCGGCCAGCGCCAGCAACGGCGCGAGCAGGGGAAGCGCCGAAAAGCCAGTCAGCGCGCCAATGAGCGTGAGCAATGGGCTGGCGAGCACCAGTATGGCAATCGTGGCCAGCGGCCAGCGACGTGCCGCGAGCAACACGCCGCAGACGCCCGCTCCCAGCAATGGGCCGGTCGTCATGCCGAGCGCGACGATGCCCCAGCCGCCGGAGATTCCCCAGAGGCCACCGGCAAACATGCCCGCGGCAAGTCCCCCTGCCAGGACATCCTGGTTTTTCATTGCCGCCTCCTTTCCCATCCATTTGTGCCGGAGAGCTTCGATCAGTCTGTTTCTTGTGTTCATCACGCTACCGCATCACCACGAGATGCCCTCTGCGCGTCTCGCGCGCGTTGCTGGCCGGGCGGGTGCCTGGCAGGCGCTCCCAGTGCAATCCGGGCCAGTGATGCCGCGCCATGCCGGTCATCAGGCTTTCGGCGAACAAGCCCTCTGCCTGCCAACGCCGCAGCCGCCGCTGCATCGTCGCGGCGCTGCCGAAGGACCGTGGAAGCCGCGTCCACGGCGCGCCTGTCAGAAGGATATAAGCCAGCGCCTCGACGATCTGGTGGTCAGGAATGCGCACTCGCGAATCGGGAAACACACGGGCCAGTGCTGGCGCGAGAGATGACCAGAGATGGCTGGCGAGCGCGTGCACGGAGGCATCCACTGGCGCCTGTTCTCCGCCTGCCGGAATCGATTGCCGCGCTTTTCGGCACGCGGCGCGAATTTGGGCCAGGAAGGAGCGCGCGGATTCATGCGGCGAGATAATCGCCGTAACGCCCAACCGCGCCAGGTCTTCGATCTCGACGAAATCAAGCCGCGTGACGACGACAAGCGCGCATGGCAGCGCAGCCGCGCTGCGCGCGAGCATCTGCACGAGCCGGTGTCCGGAAATCGCGTGGCGGCCGGCTGTGCCCAGACGCTGAGCATCCAGATCCACGATAACGACATCCGGGCGAATTCGCTCGCAGGCATCCGGCAGGGCAAACCACGCCTCCACCGTGCGAATATCAAACTGCGCGGTTCCGAGCGCGAGCGCGTAGTTGGCATGCGCCCGCAAGAAGGGTCGCGCCGTCAGAAGCAGGGGAGCCGCGTGTTCGCGCGCGGGAGTATCGAATCTATCGCGCTGCTCCAGTCTGTTCAGGGCAGCCGATTGCAGCGCTATCATTTCTCTGCTCCAGTCACCATTTGCCAGCATCCACGCCTCACGCCAGCGCGTGCCAGGTCGCCGCGCGGATCCCGAGAGGCACGCGCCAGTATATCGTACTTATTACTATACTATGATATATTTTTTGATACGAAAGTAACAGAATGCGGCAAACGGCGCGCTCGATGGGGGGAATGGGCTATCAGGGAAGATCGGGGGAAGAGCGGGGATGGTCGCGCCAGGAGGCGCGTCTTCGCCAGAAGACCGGGCAGGCGCGCCCAGTCGGGCGAGTTCCTTCCTGCCGGAGAGGGCGCGGGAAGATCAGGCGACGGGCTGGTCCACCGCGGACTGGCTGAATAGCGTCTCTATGCTGAGCGCTGCCGTGGCGAGGTCGGACGCGAACCAGGTAGCCGCGCGTATATGCGCGAGCTGTGGCAATATGAGTTGCTGGCGGCCTTGTCCGGTCATCACCATCACGGGCTGACATCCCAGCTCGAGCGCGGCGGTGGTCACGGTCCAGCTATCACCGATCACCACCGATGATGAGAGGTCGATGCCCAGCCGCCGGGCGGCGTTCACGATATGGCGTGTAGCGGCCATGTGCGCGGCTTTCTGCGTGAAGACGCCGGAGGCGAGCGGCGTGCGTGCTCTCACGACGTGAAGCGAGCGGCGCAGCGGCAGCGCGCCGAGCATCTCGCGCACGCTGGCTGGCTCCTGCGCCAGCAGGATCACCGGCGCATGGAGGCGAGCAAGCACTCCCAGCCCTTCGATTGCGCCCGGAATCCACTGATGACTTGGTGGTTCACCTGTCCTTTCCGTGATGACCCCATCACAGGCGATGAAAATCGCTGGGCGCTTCTCGCTGCGCGATGCGATGCTCGTCATGTCGCTTCCGCCTCCAGCCGCATGCAATACGGCCATCTCATCTGCCGGTTTTCACGTCTCATTGCAGAATGCGTGCCACAACGCCTGCTTACCCAAGATCTCCGTAGGGCCAGTAATTGCGCGTGTCGCGGACCTCTGCTTCGGAGAGAATGGGCGGCACGGAGAACATCCCCCCATGCACGATGGCCCGGGGAACCTCCATGCTCATCTCAAGCATGCGTGTCCGCCCGACCAACTCCTCGGCGCGGCGCAGACCGGCCAGGTAGTAAGGCAGCCGCTCGCGCACGTTGTGTGAGCCGGAGGCAAACAGATGAGCCAGATTGCGCCGGAGGAGCGCCTCCGCCGCGCGCTGCACCTCCGCGCCCATGGCACCTGCCAGGCTGCCGGTGGTGATCTGTGCCAGCGCGCCCGCCTCGACCAGCGGAATCGCCGCGTCTGGATTGCGCGTGACCGGCCGGTAACTCTCAATATTGGCCAGGATGGGAATGAATCCCTTCGTGCGCATTGACTGGATCAGATCGGGAAATGCCGCTGGCAAGGCGTTGCGCGGCAATTGCAGCAGCACATACGGTCCGTCGTTGATGGTCGCCGCGACGCCGTTGATGAGAGCCTCCTCCGCCATCTCGTCGAACACGACTTCGTGGCCGGCCCACATCTCGATCGTGACGCTGCCCTTGCGCAGGACGCGCTGCAAGGCTCGCACGCGTCGCTGCACTTCCTCGGCGGGCACTCGCGGATACTCTTCGCCAAAGTGAGGCGTGGCCACGATGCCGGTCACGCCTTCATCCAGCAGTGCTAGAACGGTTCGGATCGAGTCTTCCAGAACGAGCGGCCCGTCATCTATCGCGGGCAGGATGTGTGTATGTATGTCGAACATACGAGGCTCGATTCCACAAACGTATCAATCGCGGCGCAATCACCGTGTATGCAAAATTGTATAACCAACATGAATGATAACACATAGTACTAATAAGTGTACGCGAGTATAGCCCATACGTATAATCGGGCAGAATTCTGTCACGCTGCGTCTGGCGGACCATCAGAAGAGGTCTGGAATGCGGGTATTGATGCTGGCCCGGGCGTTGCCACTGCCCGGCGATACGGGATTATCGCTGCGCACGTTGCAGGTATTGCGCTATCTGGCGCGCGAGCATGAGGTGACGCTTGTCGCGTTCGAGCGCGACGTGCGCGATCAGGCTCACGCGTTTGCCCTGGAGCCGCTCTGCCAGAAGGTGGTGCTGGTGCCGCATGCGCCCTCACTCTCGCGCAACGCCGCGGCGCTGGCGACGAGCGTTCTCCTGGGCGACTCCTATTATGTGCGCCGTGAGCGCAAAGCGGCGATGCGCGCGGCCGTCGCGCGGCTGCTGGCGACGGAACGGGTCGATGTGATCCACGCCGACCATCTGAGCATGACACAATTCATACCGCTCACTTGGACGCGCCCCGTCGTGCTCGATAGCCGGTTCGCCACCTGGCAGGATACCGAGCGGGAGGCGCAACATCAAGACTATCCCCTGCGTCGCTGGCTGCTCCGGCGTGAGGCGCGCTTGCAGCGCCTGCACGATGCTTCCGCCTGCCGCCGCGCAACCGTCACCCTCGCCAGCAGCGAGCGCGAGCGTCTGGCGCTTGAAGGGGCGATTGGCACCACGTGGGCGGTTCATGTCGTGCCGCCGAGCGTGGACCTGGCCTATCTGGAGCCGCTCTGGCAGCAGCGCGAACCCGATGGCGCGCGCCTGCTGACGGTCGGGCCATACTTCCAGCGTCATGATACGACGAGCATTCCCGCGTTCCTGCGGAGCGGCTATCCGCTGGTGCGCGCGAAACGGCCAGACGCGCACTATGACCTGATCGGCAGCCGCCTCCGGCGTGGCGCGGAGACGCTGCTGCGCGACCAGCCACACATCTCGCTCTATCCGGCGACGACCGAATCCACTGCCTCTGACGCGGATGACGTCCAGATCCGCGATGCCTGGCGTCTCGCGAGCGTGTTTGTCGCTCCGTGGCACTCCGGCCAGGCGCATCTGGAAATTCTTCAGGCGATGGCCGCTGGCGTGCCCGTAGTGGCGGCGCCGGCCAGCGTTGAAGGTCTCTCCGCTGTACATGGAGAACACCTGCTCGTCGCCGGTGATCCCGGCCAGATGGCATCTCACATTCTCCGGTTGATCCACGAGCCACTGCTCGCGCGCCAGTTGATTATGCGCGCGCGTCGCCTCGTACAGGATCGCTATGACACGCCCATCGCGCTGGCCGGATTGCAATCCGCCTACGCGCATGTGCTGGAAGGAGCGCCTCGATGCGTATTGTGTTCGTAACCACCTTCCCACCCTCTCCGCGTACCCCTCGCGCTTATGGCTTTCTCACCACCCTTGCCCGCCGTCACTCCGTCACCGCGATCTGCCTGTATCACTGCCCGCGCGATGTCGAGGATATTACCCGGCTGCGCGCTGCTGGCATCGCGGTGATTCCCGTCTACGATGAACGTGCGCGACCGCTGAGCCAGGCGCTCGGGGCATTTCTGGGCGACCGGCCACTGCCGGATGGCTTGCAGGCCTTGCGGCAGGTTGTGGAGCGCCAGGTGCAGGCGGGCGATGTCTCTGTCGTCCATGCCGAAGGACTGGCGGCTGCGGTCGCTCTTGTGGATATCAACGCGCCCCTCGTCTGGGATGCCGTCACCAGCGCGAGCCTGGAACAGCGGCTTATCAGCGAGAGCGGGCGCTTCGGCAGGCTGCGCGAGCGGCTCACCCATGAGCGTGCGCGCGTGCGCGCGAAGGAACTCGTGGCGCTTGCCGGGGCGCGCTGCGCCATCGCCGCGACCGACTATGAACGACTGGCTCTGCTCGGCGCCGCGCGCGCGAACGCGCACGACGGTGATTGCGCGTGCGAGACACCAGTGCAGGTCGTCCCTTCGGGTGTTGATCTCGACTGGTATTCTGTCGTGCCGGGGCGCCGCCACGCCAACCGGCTCGTCTATCTCGTGGAGGAGCGTCGCGCGCTGGCCGCCGCGAACGTGGAGCATCTGCTGCGTGAGATCATGCCGCGCGTCTGGGCCGAGCGCCCGGACGTGCAGTTGACCATCGTCGGAGCGCGCCGGACACGCCGGCTGCGCGCCCTCGCGCGGGATACACGTGTGACGGTGACGGGGCACGTTGCTGATCGCCGCCCGTATCTCTCCGGCGCGGCTCTCTATGTGAATCCAGCTGCCGTCGCGCTCGGCATCGAGAGCGGCATGCTCGAAGCAATGGCCGTTGGGACGCCGGTCGTTACGCTGGAGGCCGGCGTCGCGGGGCTGGGCGCCATTCCTGGCCGCGATCTGCTCGTCGCGAGCAGCGCCGACCGCTGTGCCCAGCTCATCACGCGGGCGCTCGCGGATGACCAGCTCTGGCGGAGCCTCGCGCGCAGCGGGCGGATATACGTCGAGCGGCACCATGCCTGGCCGCTCGCCACCCACCAGCTCGAAGCGATCTACCGCTCCGTGACGAAGCGCAATCGTGCGCTCATGAGCGTGGATGCCGCGCCGCCCGCGCTGGTCAGCCCCGGCGCTAACCGGTAAGGTACTTACAGTCCAAACGCGCTTCCGATAGGTTTGCGTTATGGCACGAAATGTGATGATTTCACCTGTAGGTGACCATTCCATCATATGGGTCGTAGAAAGTGGTGAAGCACGCCAGGCCGGCGATACACGCGGTGAGGTAGGCCGGTAGTCCCGCTGGTTGCGCAGAGGGAAGACGTGTGCTATACTATCGTATGTAGTTACATATCAAGCTTTTGATTGGCGTATTACGTGGAGTGTGATCGGCGCCGAACCGGAAGAACCGGTCACTAGAGGCGTCTCCCCCGACGCACAGAAGGGGATGGAGCAGACAGCAATGCGCTATACCGTAGATGAGCAGCGACGCTACGCTTTCCGTGACTGGCTGCGGAGCGAGCTTCGGCGGCTGGATTTCTATCAACGCCGTGGCGACCGCTATCTGGTCAGCGAGTTTGCGCGTTATGCGCGCGGGCTGGAGGCGAATGTCGAAGAAGTGAGCCTTGGACGCTATCTGCGCGAAGACAGCCCCGTATTGCCGACGCCCGAAAGCTGCAGAGAGCTTGCGCGCGCGCTGGGCAGACACCCCGCTGAGGTTCTCCTTGAGGCTGGCTACCTGACGCCTGAGGATTTCTTCTTTGTGCCATCTACAGGCGTTCGCGTGGAGGATCTGCGCCGGCAGGCGCAACAGATCGATCAGTATGCCTTCCTTCCGGATGTGATCCGCAGCCAGATCAAGTCATCCATCGAACGGCAGCTGACGGTAGCTGAGACGGAGCCGCGTCCCACGACGGCGCCACGGCACGCCAAGCGCGAGGCCGAGGCGGCGCCGGAGACGAAGGAGAATGCGATGAGCCAGCCAAACGTTCCGGTGAGTGGAAGCGTTCAGGAGCCATCCGCGAGCTAGCGGGCGTTTCCGCTGGTGACAAGCGCGTGAGCGGTGAGCCATCGACAGGCCGCCGCTCGCTTTTTTGTGCCGCCGGCAGGTGAGCGGGCGCTGGCTGGTGCACGCGGGAGGCCATACTGTTGGAGATCTGCCGCGGGCAAAACAACACCGGAGACCTTCTGGCGAAGAACTCCGGTGCGTGTCTGTCGCTGATGAAGACGGAGCGGTTAGAGCGATAGCTGGATATGGACCGGCTGGATTTCGGGCGGCCGCATTGCCCCGTTCCACCCTTGCCCGCCAAATGCGCCGGAGGTGTGGAACATGCGCGCTGCCGCCGGGAAGCGCATCTGCAACGCCGGTATCTGCCGGACGAGTTGCAGTGACCACATGCCCCAATCCAGCTGATGAATCGAATCATCCAGCTGCGTTTCGATGAGCAGCGGCGGGCAGGCGTTGCGCTCCGCCAGGACGGCCACAAGCTGCTCGGCGGGATCGACGCCATTGCCAAAGCCGGGCGCGCCGGTTGGCCGCCTGCCGCTAGGACCGCCATATTCCGCCCGCATGCGCGCGCGCCACTCCGGGTCTCCCATATGCACCCCGAGGCGGAGCGCCGCGATCTGCTGCCAGAGGCGCTCGGCGGGCGCGAGCAGCGTGGCCGTTGCGAGCATGGCTTTGCGATAGCGGTTCATCGTATCGGGCGGCGGAGTCGGCGCGCTCGGCATCTGCCCGCCGGGTGCTGGCGGCAGATAGGGCGCGAACCCCAGGACCAGCGGGATATCGTAATTGTCCGTAAGATGCACGGCGACTGACCAGGCGATCAGGAAGCGGGCCAGGGGCGAGGCATCCACGGCGCGGCGCCAGGCCGTCTGGTCAAAGATCGCTTTACCCTGCGGCGGGTCGACGAGCTGCGTCCAGTCCAGATACATTTCGTGCAGGCCGCGATTATACACGCCCAGCACGTGTGGCAGGCCGCGACAATCCAGTGGGCGCAGCGTCAGCCCGAGGCCATAGTAGAAGATCGAATAGATGTCCGTTGGTCCCAGCTCGTCGTCACCGGGAATGCGCGCCGCCCGGACGTAGCGCATGGCGCTCTCGCGGGCCAGCAAGATGGGATCGACCTCGCCCAGCGAGATGGCAAGCTGGTCGAAGTACATGGCCTCATGGGCGCTGCCCGCGTACGCGAGGCCGTTGCCCGGCCAGCGGCGACCGGTGTGGCGCTCATCTTCGGCGCGGCGCTGTTGCAGCGCGGGATTGAAGTGACGATCTGCCTGTCGGCGTGCAAACATAGGCGCACTCTCTCCCACTGGAGGTTGAGGGGTGGCCGTGGGCGGCGCGAATGGACCGAACTGCTGGCGCTGCTCGGCGAAACCGGCCATCTGGCCCATGCCCTGCGTTTCCCGCTGGCTGTAGCGATCATCGAAGAGCGCGCTCAACCCGGAGTCCGCTCCCACGAGATGGTCGGGCAGTGGACTGGTGCGCATGGATTCGATCTGATCGCGCTCGTCCGGCAGGACGGCGGGATGGTGTGTATTGGGAAAACCCGCTCGCGGATCGGAATCGGTAAACAGGTTATACAGGGTTCCGCTGAGCGGTGTGGAATCATCGGGAGCCTGTTCGACACGTAGCCGCCAATCGGTATTGAGTGGTCCCAGATTGCCCGAGAAAAGGCTATCGTCGTCGAAATAGTCTTCGTCGTCTCGATTTGTTGCCACGTGCCCACTTCCTCCGGGATATAGCCAGGCTGCTCCGGATTCAAGGAGTCACCCTGTACGCATCGAAGGTCTGCTGCTCCATCCACGCCGGAAGGGTTTTGGGGGAAACCGGCAGAGTATGGCGCAGCATCAGGCAAACCTTGCCTCATACCGCTTCCGGAACGTTCCATCAACAGCCAGAAGGCGGCATTACTTCGCTGACCAGTTATAACACAAGCAGCCGTGACAAGCAAACAGTTGACATACGTACTAGGACCAGTAGCCCGGTCACCCGCAGCTGATATATTGACAGACGGATATACATACGATAATATTGTAATCGATACGATAAGAAACGACATGAAACGTCCCCTGAACCCTTCACTATGACCTGCCTGCGCGTTGCGTGGGCGCTCTCGTCGGCTCACCTGGCGGATGATGGCGCTGGGGAGTGGCGCGCTGGCAGGCGAATGCGCTGCGACTATCCCGGCGAACACATGGCCGAGCACGATGGAGGAGGAACAGCACGCATGGCAGCCAGCAACGCTCGTCGGGCGAAAGCGTCGGCGGCTTCACCAACTGAAGCCGCGCCACGCGTCACGCGCTCGCGAAAATCTCCCGCCAGGCAGGCAGCGCCTGATTCCGCACAGCCGGAGGCGAAGTCTGCCCGAAGTTCCACGCGCCGCGCTGCAACACCGGCTGCCAGGCAAGACCAGATGAGCGAGGCAGAGCTTGCCGAGGTGACGGCGCTGCAAGAGCGCATGCGCGCGCTAGGCCGATCGCCCGCTGATCTCGCCCAGGCCCTTGGCGTTTCGCGAACGGAGATCAACCGTTTTCTTGCTGGCAAGGCAGCCGCGAGCGGCACGCGCAACACGCTGGCGGGTGCGGATGGTATTCGCCGGGTTGAGCTGGCGCTGCGCCTCATGGCGAATGAGCCGGCGCGCACTCTGGCGCGCAAGGCGAAACCACGCAAGGTGCCCGCGGCGGTGCAGCCCCCGCTGCTCGCCGTCATCCAGCCCGATGCGCCCGCGGCGCCGGTCGACTGCATCCGCGAGCGCGCCGACACGCGGACCTGTCGCATTCTGATCGTTGAGGATGACGCCTCGACGGTGCACCTCTACCGGATGATCCTCGCCGAGGACGAGCAGCCGGTGCGCTATGACGTGAGCGTCGCGCGTTCCGCGATGGAGTGCAAGGATCTGCTGGAGACCGTCGCCCGCTTTGCGCGCTTTGACGTGCTGCTGATGGATCTTGGCGTCGGGGAGATCGTGACGAACGACACGTCCGTCACGCTGCTGACCTGGCTCAAGGCCCATCGGGACCTGCTGCCGCGACACGTGCTCGTCGTCAGCGGGATAGCGCCCGACAAACTCAAGGCGCTCATGCCAGACCTGCTTGCCATCGGCGCCAGGTATCTGCCCAAGCCGTTCGATATCACGGATCTTCTCGCTGCCGTACACGCGACGCTCGGCGTGGTGGCCCATCCGGCGGCTTCACTGCCACAGCTCGGCAGGAGCGGCGCGCGCTAGCTGATGCGCTTCTCCTGCTTCCCTCCTTCGCGCTATCACCTCCAAAGAGATGTCTCCATCCGGCCCTCCAGATTCGCTACGCGAAACCACAATGATATACTATCGTATTGGCAACTGTATTGCTGTATAGAAATGCGACACGCAAGTGAGGATGCAGGTGGTGAGCAGCTGGGGGTGAAGAGCCCGCGGCCCGGAATGAAACACATGCAGACATCCGGGGAGACAGGCGCGGAACATATCACTGGCTAGCAACTCGGGGAAAGTCGCCAGAGCAGGGATGGGCGCGAGGCGTGTCGGCGCAGAGGGAACGCGCGAGCAGCATTTTGGTTGCGGGTATGGCGTGTTGAGGAGGATGCAACGCAATGAGCACGGATTACGGACCAGCGCAATGGGTTCCGTCGAGCCACTTCTGGGGCGGGCGCGGCGGCAACACACCGAAATGGATTATTCTGCACGGCACGGCCGGCGGGACGAGCGCCACTGCCATCGCGAACTATTTCAAGACCGACGACCCGCCAACCAGCGCGCATTACATTGTCGGCCTGAATGGCGAGGTCGTGCAGTGCGTCTCCGAGGCCGACAGCGCCTGGGCCAATGGCGTTGTCACGCAGGGGCATGACCCGTGGTGGTCGACGCAGCTCAACCCCAACTTCGTGACGTTCAGCATTGAGCACGTCAAGCCCGATTCCGGCAACCAGAGCCAGCTCACGGATGCGCAGAAACAGGCGAGCTTCGCGCTCGTCAAGCACCTGTGCGACAAGTACAACATCCCCAAGCGGCAAGCCGATGCGCAAGGTGGAGTGACCGGCCACTACAGCATTGATCCAGTCAACCGGTCGCAGTGCCCCGGCCCCTATCCGTGGCAGGAGCTGTGGACGTACTTAGGAGGCACGCAAACGACAACGCCAACAGCAACACAGACGACAGGAGTACCCTCAGGTTGGACGGATGACGGGACGACGCTGGTCGCGCCAAACGGCAATAAGGTCGTGCTCGGCTTCCGCTGGTATGTCTTGAATAACGCGTGGTCAGCGGACAACTGGCCGCTGGAGAATGAGCACTACACTCCGGTGCTCGACGTGACCAATCCCTCGCTGGGCGCTGGCGAGATCCAGCATTTCCGGCAGACGATTTTGGCGTGGCCGCAGAACTCGAACCAGGTCGTTGAGCTGTGGGCTGGCGCGAACGCGCTGACATGGGAGCAGCAGGCGCAGAACGCGCAGCAATCTTCTCAGCAGGCGCAGCAGTTGCAGCAGCAGATCCAGCAGTTGCAGCAGCAACTCGCGGCGGCCAGGAGCGCGCAGGCGGCCCCCTCTCCCGTGGTGACGAGCACGGCTTCACCCATTTCGCAGGCGCCAGCCGCGCCGTACATCCCGCCGATGCCCTCGGCGCAGCGCGCATCTTCCGCGATGCCCGCCCCATCGACGCAGAGCCAGAGTGGGATGGACCCAGTGACGCAGCGCATCACCGGCGTGGAGCAGCAATTGCAGGCACTGATCGGCGCGCTCGGCGCCAATCCACAGACGAGCAAGCTTATCAACCAGATGGGCAAGGATCTCAATAAGGCCGGGCAGGAGCTATCGAATCCGCAGGTGCAGCGCTCGCTGCTGAAGAACCCCAAATCGCTGTTGCGCTGGATTCTGATGATTATCGGCGTCCTGTTCAGCGATGCGGTCGCCTGGGCAGCTTCGACTTTCCTGCATCACACGACGACATTGCCGGTGCCCTTCCTGACGATTGGCACGGTGCTGCTGAGTGGGGCGATGTTCCTGGGAGCTTTCCGGTTCCAGAAGAGTTAGCGCCAGCGTATGTGATACCCCCGGTCCGGTGCCGTCGAGCATCAGCCGGGGGTTTCGCTGTATGCGGGGAACGTGCGATATGGGGTTAAAGGTGCAATCGCCAGAAGCTGACCTGCTGGCGTGGGTCTTCCAGCTCGGAAGCCCAGTACCCGCGGAACATCGCGGGGATCTTCCCCATGATGTGGCCGCCGGAGTTCTGGGTGCTGGCGCGGTCTCCCCGGTTCTGCATGGCGATGACCCGCTGCATCTTCAGCCGGGGCAGGTCATCAAGGATCGCCTCGGTGAACTGCAGGTATTCGTCATATGATCCAATGGACTGATTACCATCGAGAGATCGCTGAATCAGCGTGGCGGGGCAGTTGTTGCGGTCCGCCAGGAAGCTCATCACTTCGTTCACGCTATGATTGGCGAGCGCGAGCTTGGCCCGCCAGCGCCGCTCGCCCGCGCGCATCGGGGTGAATCGCTGGATTTGCCGCCAGATGCGCTGCGGCGGCGCGAAGAGCGTGGTCACATCCTGCGCGACGTCAGACCACAGCTGCAGCCGCGCCCGCGAACATTCCGGCAGGGGCGGGCTGAAATACATCATGCGCGTCCAGCCGGGGAGCTGCTCATGCGGGACGTTGCGAAAGCGGGCGATGCGGTACAGCCCGACAGCCCAGCCCAGCAGGAAGCGAACCGACGTGGAGGCGTCGACCACACGCCACCAGGCATCGCGCTGGGCAAGCTCGCGTCCGCGCGGAATGTCATTGAACAGAGCCGCGTTGAACCAGATGCGCCCCGAACGTGGAAGCAGCAGTCCCAGCTCATGGTCGGCCATCGTCACGGCATTGATCGAGACCTGATACATGTACTGGGCGAGGTAGTAGACGTTCGTGGGACCATCCGCGCTACCCCCGGCATATTCCACCTCGTCATCGAGATCTGGTGGAAACGGACCGGCGTCGCCATCGCGCAGCATGCCGCGCAAGGCGCGAAGATCCGCGGCCTTGAGGGGGCGTGGTCCAAAGGACTGGTCCTGCGACGCGCCCGAAGCATGCGCGTGTCGCGGCCCTTCGCCCCTGCGCAGGAAAGGTGATCCATACGGGGAAACGCCAGAACCTTCCTCGTTCTCGCCGGTTGGATCTCTCACGGTATGTCCCTGCTTCCTAATCGGAGGTCGTCCTTCGCGCCCTCGGGCCAGACGCCCGCCTCGCCCAGATTTCCGCTCTGGCCGGCGATAGCGTCAGTTCCGGCAAATGCGCGCCCGGGGGAACGAGGCTGCGCATTCGCGGTTCCGACTCCACCGCGATACGAGACGTACACGAGGCATCCGGCCCAGTGTCATCCTTGAGGCCAGAGCGTGCCCGCGTGGGCGTGCCTGGCCGGATTACGCACGGTGTAACACATCGTACATAAATAAAGAATACTGTATGATGAACGGTATTGCAAGACTGGACTATACACTGTGTGTTGACGCGACCTGCTCACTCGCCGCAGGCATCGTCGCGCGCGTGACGGGCGGTTCCGGCGCCTCAGCCGTGGGCTGGGGTGACGGCGCGCTCGCCTGGGGCGCTGGCGCTCCTGTGCCGCGCCGCTCGGCCATGCGCTCCTCAGCGGAGGTATAGGGCGGCGGGGGTGGCGCTGGCGTTTCAAACAGCTCGATCAATTGCTCGATCAGCTGCTCGCGCTCATCTCGCTGCGCCAGCGGCTGCTGGCCCTGCGCCCGCTCGGCATAGACGAGCCGCAGGATGTGCGCGCTGGTGCGCAGGTCGTGCAGGATGCGCAATTTGGTCGCGGGCGCGAGCGGCAGGGCTTCGACCTCCCGCATATCCTCTTCGAGGCTCGCCAGCGTCACCGACGGGCCGGGATAGCTGGGAAGGTCCTGAGCGGTCAGATAGCCGGCGGCATAGAGCAGCACGCCGCGATGGATGCCGAGCGCGTCGGCCAGCAGCCGCGCCTTGCTATCCGAAGGCAGCGTCTCGCCACGCAGATACGCGCGCAACGTGTTGATGTGAATGCCGTGCGCGTCAATCTGGCGCACGCGCTCATACAGCTGGGGCAGCAGGTATGTTCCCGTCAACGGGACGAAGAAGTTCTGTCGCTGCAGCAGCACGCGCAGAATCTGGCTGAACTGCAGGGCACGCTCGCGCTCGGCAGTTTGCGGCGCCGGGGCGCCAGTGTTCGCTTGCGCGGTCGGGGGCGTGTCGAAATCGGACATCGCGCCTCCAACTCCTTTCCAAAAGGCCCTCGGTCCATGAGGTCTCTCAACTGCCGCGAGTATACCACCGTCATCAATTCAATACAATGAGTTGTAGATCAGTACAGTACTTTGTGCCTAGAGCACACAGTGCGTATGACGATACACTGCGTTGCACCTTGGACATGCGGGTTCGGTGAGATGTGAAAGGAGCCGCCGGGCGCAGCGCAACCTCGCCGGAGCCTCGCGGCACCATCCGCAGGAGGGAGGCGCGAGGTACCATGCAAGCGGCGAGTAGCTCAACGACCAGATAATGGGGTGGCGTACCGGCGAAAGCTTTCTGGCGCGCAGAGGTGATAGCGCTTATCCTGTCATCATACCGGAGCCCCCGGCTGCGTCACCCACGGCGCGACGTATGAAGACGCGGCGCGGCAGGGGCAAGATGCTATCGAGAGCTGGATCGACGCCAACCGCGCGCGAGACGGTCCCATTCCCGCACCGCAGATGAGTGCCAGCGCGTGACGCCTTCCATCCACAGGGGATCATGGCTGCGCCCACTCGCAAGCGGGAAAGCGCTGTCGCGCAGGCAATCCGAGGCATTGCGCATTACGGGACGGGCGTCACGATGATGATGGGCTGGTCGCCTGGGCGCGCGTATCCCCACGAGCGCGCCTGCTGCTCTATGGCATCCGGGGAAGTCGCCACCTGGATCGCGTGACGCGTCGCTTCCACCTGCTGTTGCAGAGTTGATTCGGCCTGCTGTTCGACGGCAAGCTGGACGTCAATCGTGTGTCGCACCCACAGCTCGCCGGCGATGGCCAGAGCGAGAGCAACGCAGGTGATCACGATGGCCCAGAGCAACATGCGGCGCAGCACGTCGCGCCGGTCCATGAACGCGTCGTACAACGCGGCTCGCGCGTCAGCGATGGCACGGGCATCGCGCATAGCTTCAACACTCCCTCCATCCTCATCTTCCTCAGGTATAGCCGTGATACGCGCCTCCTGCGCAGATGACACGCCAAACCGGCCTGAAGTCGCGTATTCGCGCGCGCGGGCGAATGCGCATGAGCCGCATCTGGATGGCGGAGAGCGTGACGGCGATGTGACAAGCATGCCGCCTGTTGTGAGGCAAGCGTGATGCGTGTGCGGCTACACTGGGCAGCGCGACCCGCGACATGGCACGCGCAGGGAGGGAAGATCAGGCAGTCAGCGGGCGTCCTGGTATTCCACTCCAGTGATCTGGGGGGATGGGCAGCCAGTTGCACGCGGGTGAGCGTTATACGGGAGCGGACCACGCGCCCTTTTGATAACGGCAAGGAACGGCAACGTTCGGGAAAGGATTCCCTGTCAGATACGACGAACAGTCCCTTCTCCGTGTATGCGGGGAAGGGACTGCCGCACATCGCGGGTTGATTGCCCGCGCGAGTTACTTGACTTCGACCTTGGCGCCAGCCTCTTCGAGCTTGGCCTTGGCCGCATTGGCCTCGTCCTTCGAGACGTTCTCGCGGACGTTGGTCGGCGCGGACTCGACGAGATCCTTGGCCTCCTTGAGGCCGAGACCGGTCAGTTCGCGCACGGCCTTGATGACGTTGATCTTGGTTGGGCCAATCTCTTGCAGCACGACGGTGAATTCGGTCTGCTCCTCGACGGCAGGCGCGGCCTCAGCACCGCCCGCGGCGCCTGGCATCGCGGCGACCATTGCCGGCGCGGCGCTCACGCCCCACTGCTCCTGCAAAGCCTTGCTCAACTTCACGAGGTCCAGAACGCTCATATTGCTGAGCTGTTCGATGATGGTATCGACATCGACTGCCATGATGGCTGCTCCTCCGTATCCGGTGCCGGCACTGCCGGTCTCCCGCTGAAGTGGATGCTACTGTCTCGTTACTGTCTCGTTGCTGTCTCGTGCGCGCTCTCAGGCGGCCTCGCCGCCGAGCTGGCGGATGCGCGCCTCCAGAACATTGATCAGATCGCGAAGCGGTGCGCTGATAACGCCATAGGTTTGCTGCATCGGGCCCTGGATCGCCCCGACGACTTCGGCGCGCAGCTGATCGCGCGGGGGCACCTTGGAAAGCGCCTCCACCTCGCTGGCGGGAATGGGCGCATGTTCGAGAATGCCGCCCTTCACGACGATTGGCTTGCCAGTGCGGACCGTGCGCATGTAGTCGCTGATGACCTTGGCGGCGGCGATCTCGTCTTCCATGCTCAGGGCGATGGTGGTCTGTCCCTGGAGAATGGAGGAGAAGTCCTGATATTCAGCCTTCTCCGAGGCGATACGCAGCAAGGTGTTCTTGACGACATGCAGCTCGACACCGGCAGCGGTCAGCCGTCGCCGCAGCTCGGTGATCTCGGCGACGGTCAATCCCTGCGTCTGCAGCAGCACCGCACTCCGCGCCTGCTTCAGCTTTTCTGTCATCTCGTCGATGACCTGCGCCTTTGCTGGCGTGGGCATGTGTGCGTCTCCCTTCCTGAGCGAACGCCGGAAGCACCCCGCCGGAGCCGCTCTTGCTCCGGACTCGCGTGACTGGCGGCCACGCGCCTCCCGTAGGGTCATCTGCGATTCGTGCCGGGTACGCGAGAGCGGGCAACAAAAAAACCTTCAGGTCGCCGACCCGAAGGCTACCAGAACGCCACGCGACAACGCGCGACGGCAGTGTGCTCTGATGTCTTCGCCTCGGCAGGCCAGCCATTAAGCCCCCGTCGAGCGGGTGCGCCTGCTGTCTCTGGCATGAATGCAGTTGTACCGAACGATTATAGCAGAGCGGCGCTCCGGCGTCAATGGGGGAGTCGCGCTGTGTACGCACGTCATGCGCTCGTAGAGCTGGATGCCGCGGACGGTTCGGGCTTCTCGGCGCTGGTGTGTCGCCCGTTGAGGATGAACTGGATGATGACGAAGAGGAAGAACGGGGCCAGCATGACGAGTCCGCCGTAGTTATCGCCGAATGCCGCCGCGTCGTCGTGTTCCAGAGGAATCGCCAGCAGCTGGACCGCGAGCGCCAGACCCGCCAGGATGACCGGCACGAGCGAGCGCTTCAGGCGGTTGCGACCGGCGAGATACCAGACGAGGCAGAGCACCCCGATTGCCAGCAGCCCGATATCGTCCAGCCGGTCGCCCCAGTCATTCTCGACGGGACTGATGGCGACGGCACTGAACGCGCCGCCGCCAAAAAGCAGTCCTGCCGTCACCATCAGATTGAAGCCACGATTGATGCTTTCCTTGAGGGTCATGAGTATCCTCATTGCCGGATCAAGTGCGCGAAACCGACTCCGGTTGCCACTACGCCACGACTGAGTCGCGTGTGGGGCCGGCATGGCTGGCCGCTGGCGCGAGCATATTCACCTTCGTGGCGTCACGCCTCATCCGGCGCGCGAATACCAGGTCCGCCAGCCAGAGCAGCGTGCCCGCGTTGAGCACGATGACCGGCATCCAGTCCTCGACGCTATGCACGCCGACCGAGTTGGGATCGGGATTCACCATGCCGAGGAAAATCATGACGGAACAGCCGACAATGCCGTAAAACGCGAGGCCGGTGATCCAGTTCCGCGCTCCACGTGAACGGATGCCGCGCATGGCCGCGCCATTGAAACTGATACTCGCCGCCAGCAGGGCAATCAGCGGTAACACGTGGATGATGTCGGGGATGACGCCCCAGGGCGTATTTACTGGCTGCACGAAATTGCCAGCGATCCAGCCCCATCCGGCAGCCATCAGGAAGATGGCCGCGTTCTGGCTCTGAAAGAGGGCGCTGGAAGTGCTCGTCGTCTGTGTCTGTTGCGTCTGCATTGCAATCATCCCTTTCTCTTCGCGAGCTCCGGAGCCGGCTCCCCGTGCTCCTGATCGCCCGCGCCGTTCATGCCTCAAGCCTACCGTCGACGCTCGGCATGCAGTAGTGAGCGGCATCAACAGATTCAGATGACATTTGTCACTGGACGAACGGGCGCGCATAGGGTTAGCTTGGATCATCTGTGATATGGTCCAGTCGGATGAGGAGCGGGAGCTATGCGCAGCGCTGAACCGCGAGAATCACATGATGCGAGCGCCCGTAGCCAGCGAACGGTCTACTATGCGGCGGCGGCATGGCTGGCGTGGCTGCCGCTCACGGTGCCGATGGTGCTTGCGGTGTTCGCGGCGCACCCATCCGCCGTGTCGCTCGCGCTAAGCCTGGCCGGACTGATCGTGTTTGTCGTGATCTACAGTTGGACCGCGTTCCGGAACGCGCGCGACATCATCGGCATCGTCCCTTCCACGGAGCCGCAATCGGAGGTGACGCTCTGGCTGCCCATCATCCTGATGCTGGCGTTGAGCCTGGTTCTCACCGAGACGTATGGCGTGGCGCTGGGTGGTCTGTTCATCTTTACGTGCGCGAGCGCGGCCGGAAGGCTCTCCGCGGCTAAGGCGGCCGGGCTGCTGGCGACCGTGGCGCTGATGACGCTGTTCTTTGGATGGCGAACGCACCTGCCGCTCTCGGCAAGCCTTTCGGCAGTATTGTGGATGGGATTCGCGGGCATCACGACGATCACGATGGTCTGGGCGATCCGCTCCAGCCGCCACATGCGTGAGGAGCGCGCTGAGATGGCCCGGCTGGCGGCCATCACTGAGGAGCGGCTACGCATCGCGCGTGATCTGCATGATCTGCTTGGCCACAGTCTTTCGGCCATTGCGCTCAAAGCCGAGCTGGCGCGCAAGCTGGGCAATGTGGAACCAGAGCGCGCGGCGGGCGAGATCGCTGACATCGAACGGATCGCGCGCACCTCGTTGCAGGACGTGCGCGAGGCGGTCTCAGGCTACCGACAGCCAACACTGGCGAGCGAGGTCTCCGGCGCGACTGAACTGCTGGCAGCCGCGGGCATCGCGTGTGATCGTGAAGGGGACGTGCCAGCGGCGCTGCCTTCCGCGATCGAAGTCGCGCTCGCCTGGGCTGTGCGTGAGGGTGTCACGAACACGATTCGCCACAGCCATGCGCGGCACTGCGCCATCAAAATCAGGCAGATGCCCGGTGGCGTCTGCCTGGAGATTCGCGACGATGGGAGTGGCAGCGTGCCTTCTCCCGAACGCAGGCAGGCGATGGCCGGCGCGGAAGGATCTGGTAATGGCTTGCGCGGATTGGCTGAGCGCGTGGCATCGCTAGGCGGGCAGATGGAGTGTGGGCCAGCGCAGGGGGGAGGCTTCCGTCTCTCCATTCGCTTGCCTGTGGAGAGCGGGGCCCGCTTAAGCAGTCCGGTGGCTCAAGCGGTGGCGCTGCCACAACGCACCCCTGCCGCCGAGCCAGATGGCCTCGCGAGTACGGGTGCGGAGTGAAACGGGGCACGTGGCGATGATTCGGGTCTTGCTGGCGGAAGATCAAGGAATGGTGCGCGGAGCGCTCGCGGCCCTGCTCTCGCTGGAAGGTGATATCGAGATCGTGGCTCAGGTCTCGCGCGGCGACGAGATCCTACCGGCGGCGTTGCAGGCGCATCCCGATGTAGCGCTGCTCGATATCGAGATGCCCGGCACAGACGGGATCACGGCGGCGGCGGCGCTGCGGGCACACCTTCCGGCGTGTCGCGTGCTGATCCTGACGACGTTTGGGCGGCCCGGTTATTTGCGGCGCGCGATGGAAAGCGGTGTTGTCGGATTTCTGCTCAAGGACGCGCCGTCAGCCGAACTGGCGGCGGCCATCCGGCGCTCCATGGCAGGTGAGCGCGTGGTCGATCCCGCGCTGGCGACCGCCGCGTTGAGCGAAGGCAACAACCCGCTGACTGAACGCGAGCGCGCCGTGCTGGCCGCGGCGACACATGGCGCGAGCATCGCGGAGATCGCGTCGTCACTCTTTCTCTCGGAAGGCACAGTGCGCAATTATCTCTCGGTCGCAATCCAGAAGCTTGGCGCGCGCAACCGCGTGGAAGCGGCCCATATCGCCGAGGAGAAGGGCTGGCTTTAGAGCGGCATCGTCATGTGGATGTCGTCCGGCTCCAGCGCGAAAAGCTCGGCGTGCGGCTCACTGGTCGGCACGAAGCCGATGCTCCGATAGAAGCTGACGGCGGAGCGCGATGGCGTGGCTGAGACGTAGAGCGTGCGCGCGCCGCTGGCTCGTGCCAGACGGAGCACTTCCGCGACCAGCCGGTGCGCGATTCCCTGTCTGCGGTATCCCGCGCTGACGTGCAGGAACTGCAACTGCGCCATCGTCTCCGTAAGATGCGGCACGAGCACGGCCTCGCCCACGAGTCGCTCGCCATCGAATGCGCCAAGCACCGTTCCACCGTCGTCCGCGATCTTCTCCCAGTTGGCGACAATGTCGCGGCAGGTTTGCTCGCTCCACGGGCGCCGCTGCCATGTCTCCGGCATTTCGATGAGCGCGCCATCGCGCCAGGCGTACGTCATATCGCCCGCCTCGCTGACATCTATCTCGCGCACCTTCCCGAATTCGTGGCGCTCCAGTTCGCGAATCTCGATCACTGTGATGGTCCTCCCTCATGCGGCGCGGCTGCCCTCGTTACTATGGGCGCGGCGGAGCGCAAACGCAAGCCAGAAATCTGCCGAATATCCCCATGCCCGATTTGCTTGCGGTGTGACTTCGGTTTCCGCTGTCGTGATCAGATCGTGACGCCAGGAAGCCAGCATGAAAACTCATGGTAGGGCACGATGCCCCCTGATGAGCGAGTTCACACAGGTATCCGGGAGAGGAGCCTCCGATGGCCGTCTGGCACCTTGCCGATGCAAAAACGCTGACAGCGGAGCTGGAGACCGACATTACCACGGGGTTAACAGAGGAAGAGGCTGCGCGACGGCTCGGCGTGTACGGCGCGAATGAGCTGGTCGAGCGCGAACGGCGCACCGTCTGGCACATCCTCTGGGAGCAGGTGCGGGCTACGATGGTCGTGATTCTCATCGTGGCGGCGGTTATCTCCATGCTTCTGGGCGACTTGAAGGATACCATAGCGATCCTGGCGATCGTCATCATCAACGTCGCGCTCGGCGTATTCCAGGACTTCCGCGCGGAGAAGGCGCTGGCCGCACTGCGCCAGTTTGCCGTGCCGAACATGCGCGTGAAGCGCGACGGGCACGAGCGCGTCATCCCCTCCAGCCAGCTCGTCCCCGGCGATATCGTGCTGCTCGAAGCCGGCAACGTCGTTCCGGCGGATGGGCGTGTCCTCGAAAGCCGGTCGCTGCGCGCGCAGGAAGCGACCCTTACGGGCGAATCTTCCGCCGTCGAGAAGAGCGCGGAGACGTTGAGCGGCGACAATATCACCCTCGGTGACCGCACGAACATGGTCTATATGGGCACGACCATCGCGTTCGGGCGTGGCGTCATCGCTGTGACCGAGACGGGCATGCGCACCGAGCTGGGGCATATCGCCGAGATGCTGCAAGGCGTCGAGCGCATGCAGACACCGCTCCAGCGCAGGCTGGACCACGTTGGGCGCGTGCTGGTGGTGGTGGCGCTGGCGCTGGTGGCGATCATCTTCGCTCTGGGCGTTCTGCGGGGCGAGCCGCTGAAAGACATGCTGCTCACTTCGGTCAGCATCGCCGTCGCCGCCATCCCGGAAGGCTTGCCCGCCGCCGTCACCATCGCGCTCGCGCTGGGCGCCCAGCGCATGCTCAAGCGCAATGCGCTCATCCGCAAGTTGCCGGCCGTCGAGACGCTTGGCTCCGTGACGACGATCTGCTCGGACAAGACCGGCACCCTCACGCAGAATCGCATGACCGTCACCGTCCTGAGCACCCCGAGAGATCAGGCGCATATGGATGCTCTGCTTGATGGACACAGGCAGGCTCCCAGTGCCTCAGCGGAGCGGGAGCCGGGCGAACTATCGCCCTCGATGCGGCTGCTGCTGGCGGGCTCCGCGCTTTGCACGGATGCTACGCTTGAACCGCAGCAGGATGGGGCAGGAACAGAAACCGCCATCGGTGATCCGACCGAAGCCGCGCTAGTCGTCGCGGGCGCGCGCGTGGGGCTGGCGAAGCCCGCGCTGGAGCATCTCGCGCCGCGCATCGCGGAACTGCCGTTCGATTCGGATCGCAAGCGCATGACTACTATTCACCACCTCATGCCGGAGGCTGGATTGCTGGCTGATGTCGCGCACAGCCTGGGCGCATATGCCCACGGCGCGCCGGGAGCGCATCTCGCTTTCGTCAAGGGCGCGACAGGCGGCATTCTCGATGCGAGCGCGGCAGTTTGGACCGAGGACGGCATTCGCCCGCTGGATGCCGCCCAGCGCGCGAAGATACAGCAGACCAGCGATGACCTCGCGGGCGGCGGATTGCGCGTCCTCGCGCTGGCCATGCGGCTCGTGGACGACAAGGAGCTGGAGCATCTCACCGAGCAATCCATTGAGCGCGATCTGATCTTCGTCGGCCAGGTCGGGATGATCGATCCCGTGCGGCCCGAGGCGATAGCCGCCGTTGCCCGCTGCCATCAGGCGGGCATCCGGACGATCATGATCACGGGAGATCACCCGCTGACCGCGCGCACCATCGCGGCTGAGCTGGGCATCTCTGATGGCGGCGGCGTGCTGACGGGGCAGCAGATCGCCGCGCTGACGCAAGAGGAGCTTGTGGAGCGGGTGCGGGATGTGAACTTGTACGCGCGTGTCGCGCCAGAGCAGAAGCTCTCTATCGTCCGGGCGCTTCAGGAGCATAAGGAAATCGTCGCCATGACGGGCGACGGCGTGAACGATGCGCCCGCGCTCAAGCAGGCGGATATCGGGGTCGCGATGGGCATCACCGGCACGGATGTCTCGAAGCAGGCGGCTGACCTTGTGCTGCTCGATGACAACTTCGCGACAATCGCGGCGGCTGTCGAAGAAGGCCGGATGATCTACGATAACATCCGTAAGTTTATCCGCTACCTGCTCTCGACGAACTCGGGCGAAATCTGGGTCATGATCCTGGCGCTCGTTCTGGGCCTGCCGCTGCCACTGCTGCCGGTGCAGATCCTGTGGATGAATCTTGTGACGGACGGGCTGCCGGCGCTGGCGCTGAGCACGGAGCGGGCGGAGCGGTTCATCATGCGCCGTCCACCACGCCCGCCCAGCGAGAGCATCTTCGCGCACGGGATGGGCACGCATATCATCTGGGTGGGTGTGCTTATGGCAGCGCTCGCGCTGGGCACGGGTATCTGGACCTGGCCAGAAGGGATAACGCCATGGCGCACGGTGATCTTCACCACGCTGACGCTGGCGCAACTGGCGCATGTCATCGCTATCCGTTCCGAGCGTGACTCCATCTTCCGCATCGGCCTGTTCTCCAACCGGCCGCTGACCCTGGCCATCGCGCTCACGCTGCTCTTGCAGGCCGGGCTGATCTATGTGCCCTTCCTGCAGCCGGTCTTTGGCACAACGGCGCTTTCGGCCCCTGATCTTGGCTTGTGTGTGCTGTTTAGCTCGGTGATCTTCTTCGCGGTGGAGCTGGAGAAGCTCATCCGGCGGCGCCGCTCTCGCGGCCAGCCGGCGAAGGCAGCCACGATATGAGCGTCGCGTTGCTGTTGCTGCTCTGCGCGAGCGTGATTCTCGTCGCCGGAACGAATCTCTCGCGCTATGGCGACGTGATCGCCGAGAAATCCGGCGTCGGCAGGACGTGGATGGGCACCATCCTGCTGGCGTCGGTCACGTCGCTGCCGGAACTTGTCACCGGCATCAGCTCCGTCACGATCTTCAATGTGCCGAATATCGCGGTTGGCGATATTCTCGGGAGCTGCATGTTCAACATGTTGCTCATCGGGGTGGTCGATACGTTCTGCCGCACGGGTCCGGCGTCGTCGAATGTGCAGCGCGGACATATTCTTTCGGCGGCGTTCGGCGTGTTGCTGCTGGTCAACATCAGTGTTGCCATCGTCGCTGGCGGGCGTGTGCCGTCACTGGGCTGGGTGGGTATTTCCAGTCTGATTACAATAGGCGTCTATCTGCTGGCCATGCGGCTGATCTTCGTTGAGCAGGTACGCCGGCCCACGGCGGATACCGGCGTCAGCGAGCTGATCTATACGGACGTGCCGGCCCGCAAGGCCTATGTGCTGTATGGCGTCAATGCGATCATCGTCGTGGTGGCCGCGACCTTTCTGCCGTTCCTGGCTGATGAGCTGGCGACGCTGACGGGGCTGGGCACGACGGTCGTGGGCAACATCGTCGTTGCCCTGGCAACCTCACTGCCGGAGATTGTCGTCACGATATCAGCGGTCCGGCTGGGCGCGCTGGATATGGCATACGGCAATCTGCTCGGCAGCAATCTCTTCAATGTCGCCATCCTGGCGATTGACGACATCTTCTACCGGCGCGGTGAACTGCTGGCCAGCATCGCCTCCAGCCAGCTCGTCGTCAGCTTCGCGGCGATGGCGATGATGACGGTCGTGATCATCGGCGTGGCGTACCGGACGCCCAAAAAGCGGCTGCCGATTGCCTGGGACGCGCTTGGCATCGTGGCAATCTACGTGTTTTCGCTCGCGCTGCTGATCATGCTGAGTTAGGCACGCTGCCGCACGCGCCAGCGCTCGATCTCGATGTCATCCTCCAGGGTGTGCGAGGCTACGGGTCGCGGGCGGAGAATCAGCACCGGCAGCTCGGTGCGTCGAAGGATGCCTTCAGCCACGCTGCCAATGGTCCAGCGTCGCAGGCCGCCGCGCCCGTGGGTCGTGAGCGCAACGATGTCGCAGCGCGTGAATCCGTGCGACTGCGACGGACTTGAGGCGATGTGCCGGGCGATAGACCAGCTGGATATAGCCGGGTCGTCCTCGCCATGCTCCGCTATGCGCTCGACGGCTTCGGCGACGTCTATATGCGCGATGACCGACCAGTTGACGCTCAACACGAATGGCAGGCTCGCGCTCCGGCGGCGCAGTCGCGCGGCCAGCGCATCGAGGTAGCGTGCCGCTTCCCGCCACTGATTTTCCGTCGGCACGACACGCATAAGATGCAGGACACTCATGGATGATCCAGCGAGCGCCCCAATGAGATTGAGCGCCGGGATAATGGCCATCTCCGCCTCCGGAGAGCCATCGAGCGGCACGAGGCAGCGCAGAGGGGCGGACCTGCCACTCCGTGACCCGGAGAGCAGCGGCGGCAACTCCTGCCGCAGCAGCATCACGGGCACCTGGCTCAGGCGCACCGTATCCCAGGCGATCCGATCATCGACGCGCGTCTGCACAGTCTCGCTGCGCCGGCAGCGAAGCACGATGACATCCGCACCCCATTCACGCCCCACGCCTGAGATCGTCGCGGCGTCGCAGCCATTCGCGATGCCCCGCAGCACAGACACGCCGGAAAAATCCACCTGTTGCTCCAGCGCATCGAGATAGGGATCATCTCCCGGCACGGCCGGCTGGAAATCTCCGGCGGGCGCGTTATCGCGCAGATGCAGTAGCAGAGCAGCGCCAGCCGAAGCGCGCGCCAGCGCCGCGACGAGCGGAAGAACCTCTTCTGCCGAGTGAGAGCCATCCAACGGAACCAGAATGCGCCTGTACATCGCTGCTTTCCTCCCTGACAACCATCGCGATATGATGGAAAATCCGGCATGCGCGCCGGTGCGACGAAACATCACCCGACGGTTTCACGCTCCGGCAGCCAGTCCTCTCGCGCCTTTTCGCGTGCGGGCGCATGAGCCGGCGCTTTCTTCTGGCTTCTCAACACGATCCAGCCGATCATACCGGCAGCCAGCGCGGCGATCAGGATGCCTTCTTTCGCCTGCGCCTCGGCAGGTCCGCCAGGGAAGGCCAGGGCCGTCATGAAAAGCGACATCGTGAAGCCGATACCCGCGATGAAGCCGACGCCGAACACCTGTTTCAGCGTAACGCCGAGCGGCAGTTCAGCCCACTTGAGCTTCAGCGAGATCCAGGTCATCAGCAAGATGCCCAGCGGCTTGCCGATGAGCAGTCCGAGTATGACGCCGAGCGTGACCGGGCTGCTGACGATCACGCCTGGATTCCCGGCGAAGGTGACGCCCGCGTTGGCGAGCGCGAATAGCGGCATGATGACGAAGGCGACCCAGGGATGGAGGACATGCTGCATCCGGTGCGCGGGAGCCTCGACGTGCTTGCAGAGTCTCTGCAAGCCATCCATCGCCATCTGATGCTCTTCGTTGACGAAATCGGTCCGGGTGGAGAAGCCCGCCCGCCTAAAGCCGCGCAGGTAGAGCAGGCTCCCTTCAATGAACTGCTCGGAATCGATGCGCGCTCGCGCCGGAACCAGCATCGCCACGATGACACCGGCTATCGTTCCGTGAATACCCGCCACCAGCAGCGCGCTCCACAGGGCAACGCCGAGCGTGATATAGACGAGCGCGTGGTGGATATCGGCGCGATTGGCGAGCACGAGCAGCACGATCACGCCCGCGGCGGCCCCCAGTGCCAGCCAGGTTATCCCGCTGGTGTAGAACGCCGCGATCACGATGACGGCGCCTACGTCATCGACAATGGCGAGTGCCGTAAGAAATACTTTCAGTCCGACGGGAACACGCGAGCCGAGGAGCACGAGCAGGCCAAGGGCGAACGCGATATCCGTCGCCATCGGGATGCCCCACCCGCTGCTGCCAGACGTGCCGGCGGTGATCGCGAGATAGATCAGCGCGGGCGCCACCATGCCGCCAATCGCCGCCGCGACAGGCAGGACGGCCTTGCGCGCTTCGGCCAGCTCGCCAATGAGCAGTTCCCGTTTGATTTCGAGGCCGACGACGAAAAAGAAGACCGTCATCAGTCCCTCATCCACCAGAAAGCGCAGCGACTCAGAGATGCGCCAGCCGCCTGCGTCGAGCGTCAGGTGCGTTTCCCATAACCGGAAATAGGTATCCTGCCAGGGAGAATTGGCCCATGCCAGCGCTATGATCGCGCTGGCAAGCAGCAAGATGCCGCCAGAGATTTCAGCCCGGACGAATGCCTGAAAGGCTTGCACAGCCTGCTGCACGGGAGGCATGCCATTGCGCGGGCGAAGCAGTCGTATTTGCATGGCAAGCTCCTTTCACCTCGCTGGCGCGCCCGGCGCATGGCATTTCGAAGACGCGATATATCTGAAACGGACTACCGGTTAACGTCGCGTGGGTGCTCCGCGCCCGATAGTACGCATAGCGTATGACAGCGCGCTGAGTCAGAGTTGAGAGGACTCTGAATCGGGTCTGAAGATGGGGAGAGAACCCGTTCGTTTGGCCATTTCAGCGGGGGAGCGCAGCGCTCCGTGATATAACGACAGGCAACAGGTCGGATAGAGCGGGTAATTGGTAGAGAGGGCGCATCATGTGATGGAAGAGCGCGGCGTAGCCCAACAGCCAGACAGGAAAAGCAGACCAGACGCCGACCAGCCGGAACGGCCGGAACAACACGACGATGCATCGGCCAGCAAACCGACTGATTTTCTGGCGAACGAGCGCACCTTTCTCGCGTGGATACGCACGGGCATCGCGCTGGTGGCGCTCGGCTTTGTCGTCGCGCGCTTCGGACTGCTGCTGCGCGAGCTGGCCCAGCGCGGCGGCATCAGCGTAAGCGTTGGATCGCAGCATGCCTCCTCGATCTTCGGCGCTGTTATCGTTCTTCTCGCGGCGATTTTGCTGGTGTTGAGCTACCTACGCTATCGGCATGTGTCGCGGATGCTGACGCGCGGGGAGTATCACGACGACCAGCGGCTGACGGCGGCGCTTGGCGGCATAGCAGTACTGGTCGCGCTCGTGCTGGTCGTCTACCTGCTGGTGACGTGACCGGAAAGGCCGGGCGGTGATCTCGCGCCTTCCCGAGGCATGGCGGGCAGCCGCCCACGTGGCCTGATTCGACCGCCGTGGGCGGGTAGCCCTTGCAAATAGGGACAGGGAAGGACCGCTAGGCTTGCGTCGGCGCGGTGGCGTGCGTCTTCGCGTAGACGTCGCGCAGCTCGCGCTTGCTGAACTTGCCGACGCTCGTCTTGGGCACCGCTTCGATGAAGATCACATCGTCCGGCAGCCACCACTTCGCTACGCGCGAGCGCAGGAAGTCGATAATCTCCTCGCCCGTGATGTCGTCCTTGAACTCCGGCTTGGGGACGACATATGCCACGGGGCGCTCCTGTAGCACCGGATGCGGCACACCGATGACTGCCGCTTCCAGCACTTTCGGATACGCCATGATGTGATTCTCCAGCTCGACCGAGGAAATCCACTCGCCGCCAGACTTCACCAGATCTTTCGTCCGGTCGACGATCTGCATGTAGCCCTTTGCATCGACCGTGGCGACATCGCCGGTATGCAGCCAGCCGCCAGCGAACTTGTCGTCGCTTTCCGGGCTGCGGTAGTAGGAGCGCGCGACCCACGGCCCGCGCACCTGAATCTCGCCGACCGATGAGCCGTCCCAGGGCACTTCCTGCCCCGTCGCCAGATCGACCACTCGCGCCTCAACGCCCGGCACCGGCAGCCCCTGCTTGGTGCGGATGGCGAGCTTGGTCTCCTCGGAGGCGTGGTCATCCTCCGGATGCACGTGGGAGACGGAGGCCAGCGGTGAGGTTTCCGTCATGCCCCAGGCGTGGATCATGTGGATGCCGAATTTATCCATGCTGCGCATGAGGGCGGGCGGAATGGCCGAGCCGCCGCAAGGCACGGCGCGCAGCGACGAGAGATCGGGACTGCGCGGCTCCAGCGAGAGGCGCTCCAGGTAGCTGGCGAGACCGATCCAGATGCTCGGCACGCCCGCGGCGACCGTCACGCGCTCCTGTTCGATCAGCTCAGCCAGATCGCCCGCGGCAAGAAAACGCCCCGGCATGACCTGCTTGGCGCCCGCGAGCGTCGCCGCGTATGGGAAGCCCCACGCATTGGCGTGAAACATGGGCACGACCGGCATGACGACATCGCGCTCGCTCAGACCGACGTTATCCGCCATGAGCAGGCCGAACGAGTGGAGCAGGGTTGAGCGGTGGCTGTAGACGACGCCCTTGGGGTTGCCCGTCGTGCCGGAGGTGTAGCACATGCCCGCGGCGTCGTTCTCATCGACCTGCGGCCAGTCGAACTCTGGAGAAGCCGAGGCCAGCACCGCCTCATAATCTTCCACCGGGTCGAGGCGCGGCGGCGCAGCCGGCGTATCCATGATGATGAACCGCTCGACGGTCGGCATCTTTCCGTCGAGCTTTTCCAGCAGCGGCACGAGATCAGCGTCGATGATGATGACCTTGTCTTCCGCGTGATTGATGATGTACTCGATCTGCTCCGTGAAGAGCCGGACATTCAGCATGTGCAGAACGGCGCCCATGCTGGGGATGGCGAGATACATTTCCAGATGCCGGTAGGTGTTCCAGCCGAAGGAGGCCACGCGGTCGCCGGGCCGGATGCCGCGCTCCCGCAATGCACTGGCCAGCCGCGCGGCGCGCTCGCCAAGGTCAGCATACGTGTAGCGGTGAATGCCGTTCGCGGTGCGGGTCACAATTTCCCGCTGGGGGAAGTACCTGGTTGCCCGTGAGAGGATGTGCTGGATCGTGAGAGGGTAATCCATCATCAGCCCTTGCATGCAGGCCTCCTTTTGCGCGTCAGCGCGCTCACACGGAAGGTGACAGATCTTCCGGTGCTCGCATTATGTATCACCGACCGGATCGGCTGCACGGGAGATATCACAATCCGCCAACATCCCCCATCTCACCCGCCGCGCACCCGCCAGAGCAGCCATTTCGTCGTACAGTATTACAAATGGCGCACAAAACGCTGTGCGCCGGAAAATCGCCCGCTGGTCCGAAAGCTGGTATATCTCTTGCGCCCGAGTGGAAGTAGAGAACGGCAGCGGATGGATCGCTGCTACGCGGAGGAGAGCATCCATGAAGGTCTTTCGCACGCTCCGGCGCGGTGTGACGCTGGCTAGCCTGGCCCTTGCCGGCGGCGCGCTCGTCGTTACGACACGTCACGTACTGGAAACACCACAGCCGCTGGATAGCGCGCTCGATGGCGAGGCCCGCATCGATCGTGAGCACGGCGGCGAGGTATATTACAACGTCGCCGGTCCGGAGGATGGCGCGGCGCTCGTGTTGCTGCACGATTTCTACGCGGGCGCCTCCAACTATGCCTTCAGGCGCATCTTTGGGCCGCTGGCGCGAGACTATCGCGTTTTCGCGCCAGACTGGCTGGGATTCGGGATGTCTGAGCATCCGGCGGTAGCCTATACCGGCGAATTTTACGCCACGATGCTTACCGGCTTCCTGCGCGATACCGTTCAGCGGCGGGCCATCGTCGTCGCGCATGGACACGCGGCTAATATCGCCGTGCGCGCGGCTTCCGATACGCCGGAGCTTTTCGAGCGGCTCGTGCTCGTGGCTCCGGAGGTTTTCGCGGGCGTCTTGCCGGAGCCATCGTTTGGCCAGGTGCTTATCCGCGCGGCGCAGAGGGTCTCGCTGGGAATCGTGCCTTACGCGATGATCTCGACCCGTCCGCTGCTCCGCCTGCTGGAGACGTCGCGCAGCGCGCGCGCGCGCGAAGGCGTCGTGAACGATACGGATGTCGATCACCTGTATGCCAGCGCGCACCAGTTCGGCGGCCAGTACGCCACGCTGGCGGCCATGATGGGCGAGCTTGATCTGGCGATCCCGAATGCGTTCGCGCTTCTGGAGCCGCCCGCGCTCGTCATTGGCGGTTCGCGCGACAGGCGGCATCCACGCGCTGATCTGGAAGATTTCGCCGTGCTCAACCCTTCCGCTGATCTAGCCATCATCGACGGCGCGGGCGAGGCCGTTTTCGAAGACCAGCCGGAGGCATTCGTCCGTGAGTTGCGCCAGTGGCTCATCGCGCCAGTGGAGCGCCGCTCAGTGGAGGCGGAGACGCTCTTTGCGGAGGTGCCGGAGACAGCGCTGGAGGACGCGACACCGCTGGAAGAAGCCGTAGAAGAGGAAGAACTAGCCGGGGCAATCGAGGAGACGCTGAGCGAGGCGAGGCGCGCGGAGCAGGCCGATCTCGGCGTGGCGACTGTGCCCGTCGTGACGGAAGCCGGCCAGGCGGAGGTTCCAGAAGCGCTGGCTGAGGCGCTGGTAGCCTCCGAGCTTGTCGAGGAAGAGGCGCTGGCGGAGGAGGCGCGTAGCGAGGCTGTCGGTCCCGCTGTGGAGGAGGCGTCCGCTTCAGCATCCGCTGAGGTAGCGACTGCCGACGAGGAGGCGGCTTCCGGCTATGCCGTTACTGATCTCACCGGCACGCCGGGCGACGTCGTGCCGGGAGTGACCGATTCTGGCCACGAAGGGCTGGCTGCCGAGGTACCGGGCACTACACCCGAGGAATCGCCCGTCGCTGAGGAAGCCGCGCCCGCGGAAATGCTGCCTGAGGCCGGAGAAGCCGCGCCGGAGGCCACCGAGGAGCAGGCGGCTCGCGCTGGCGCGGAACCACCGATAGCGCCAGCCACGAGCATCGCGGAATCCAGCATCGCGCCAGAAGAGCGGCAAATCGCGGGCGAGGTGGATGAAACGCACGCCGCGCAGGCCGCGGGAGAACCGGAACGGGAGGAGCCGGACGTTCCACCGGCCAGCGCGACGCCCGCCAGTGACGAGGAAGCTAAACCGGCACGCCAGCAGATGCAGCGCGCGCCGCACGAGCCGGTCGCGCATCGCGCGCCACAGAAGGCGTCTGGCTCGCGGGGCGGCTCGAAATCCTCGCGTGCCACAAGCCCGCGCGCCCGTGGCGGGCACTCAAGCCATACGGCGCGCAAGCGCTCGACGAAGAAAGGCGATGGGGGCCGGTAGCAGTCCCATCTGATACGGGGAAGCGGCGTTCGGACGCACCGAGCGTCGCTTTTTCACGCTCGGTTCATGGTCCGAAACGTGCGATAGCAACCATAGCCTCCACACTGCTAGCAGGCGCAAAGACAAGCCAATCGTCTCAGACTGTGTTATCCTCGTGCGCGTCACCCGTCAGCAGCAAGTGGAGCCAAAGGGAAGGAACGAGCGCCCGGTACACGAGGTAGCGGGCGGGCTTCGGAGCCAACTGGAAGAGGTATACCGCGCATGGTTGCAACTGTTGTAGTATTGTTGCTGTTAGCCTGGCTGATGTTTACCGCCGCGATGACCTTTCTCACGGGCAAGCAGAACGAAGAGAGCTAGTCCGCGATTGGGTGTGGCGGGTATCCTGGAAAGTCCACACGAGGAAGGCATGAACCGCCCGCTCATTGGCATACCCTGTTTCGCCGCCGAACGCGCCGGCACCAATCGCCCTATCTATGGGAATAACCGTGCTTATATACACGCCATCGAGCACGCGGGCGGCGCGCCCGTGCTCATCCCCCTTCTGGAAAGCGCCGAGAGCGTCGCGGCGATCCGGGCACGGCTGGATGGCCTGTTGCTGACCGGCGGCGGGGACATCGAGCCATCCTTCTATGGCGAGGCGCGCATGCCGGAGTGCGGTGAGGCTGAGCCGGAGCGCGATGTCGTTGAGATTGAGTTCACGCGCTGGGCATTACGCGAGGAGGTGCCGGTGCTGGGCGTCTGCCGGGGCCTGCAAGTGCTTAACGTCGTGCAGGGCGGCACGCTTTACCAGGATATTGCCACACAGCGACCCGGAGCATCCAATCACGCGGTGATCGAATGGGGGCGCTCGCACCTGGCGCACGATGTTGACGTCGATCCGGATTCCCACCTGGCGGGCGTTCTCGGCGCGACCCATGTCACCGTGAACAGCCTGCATCATCAGGCGGTCAACCGGCTTGGCGACGGCTTGCGGGTGGTCGCGCGCTCAGAGGATGGCATCGTCGAAGGCATGGAGCTCGCGGGGCATCCATTCGTGCTGGCTGTGCAGTATCATCCTGAGGAGCTTGAGGAATTCGACGAGGCGAGCCGGCGACTCTTCGCGGCGTTTGTGGAAGCGTGCCGGCAGAGGATGGCGGGAGCGGCGTAGACTGACTCTTTTCTGTCCGCGCCCTCCGCGCCACTCGTGACCGGCGGCCTGGGGGTTACGCTGGCTCTACCTGTGCCGAGACGACCAGCCGAGTTCCACCGCGGATGAGCAGGCGACCACATTGTGCCACCAGCGTTTTCTGCCACGGACGGCTCTTCTGGGTATGCGCGCCGAGCTGCTCCGCGAGTGCCTCCTTGAGCAACGCGTCCATGTGTGAACGTGCCTGCGAGTCCACGAGATTGGGGTGCATCGGGTTTTACCTCCGCCTCGATCCGTCTGCTCAAATGACTGTTTGAGATGGGCGCCCAACGGAAGACTATTCTTTCTGGAGCATGTGGAAGCGGAAGAAAAACCACGAAAATAGACGTGATCAGAGCAGCGAGTTGAGCGCGCGCAAACCGGCTTGATTTCCGCCCTCGTGACGCTATGCGCCCGCCTGGTATCCGTGGTTTGCGAGCCTCGTCTCCCATTGCATGAAGACGACGGCGCATAGCGCCATCACCGTGCCTCTCGCGGGCGAAATGCCACCATCAGCACGTCATCCGCCAGAGCGCGCAGCGCCGTTTCTGTGCCATCGTAGGGGTAGCCGAGAAAGCGCATCTCGATGCGAAACGCAGCAGCGATGCCGCCGCTCATACGTACGCAGCGCCTGGAATCGTTCCTCCGCGTCGAGTGTGCGGAATTGCGGCGGGTAACGGCTTTCGCCCGTGCGCATTTCGATAGCGGGATGCGCCAGAATATTGCGATACCAGTCCGCCCGGGCGCCATAGGCGGAGAGCACGGCGCTCTCCCGTGTATCGGGATCGTAGCGCACGACTTCCAGCACGGTGTAGCGGATTTTCCCCGTCTTGCGCCCGAGGTGCGCCAGCGGCGGAAACCGATGGCCGAGCAGCCAGCCGAGCCGCACCTGATAGAGCGCGACTGGCAGGCGGTATGCCCACCGCAGAAATCCACGAGGCTGTTTCGCGGGAGAATGAGCAGGCGCCATGCTTGCCTCCCAGCTCGCGCTATCCGGATGATCCGCCGCTTCCGCTGCCATCAGGCATGCTGGCGCGGTACCACTCCAAAGCATCGCGCTCAAGGGCTTTGACGAACGCGTCTTTGCCGTCCCCACTGCCATTGACATGCCGCAGGGGCTAAAGCCACGATGCTGGCGGCCTTTTTCGGTCAGGCAGGTGGCGTGTTCGCATCATCGTACAGCTAGCCAGGGGCGGATTCATGGAGAGCGTGGAATCGTGCCGCGAGCGGGCGCGGAAAGCCCCCTCCAGCGAACCGGAGAGGGCTGATGAGCGAGATGGTCGCACGCTGCGAGCGGATGGGATCGTTCAGTTCTGCGAGGGCGGCGACCACCCCGAAGTGGAGGCATCCTGCCGCGCCTCGCGCGAGTCACGCGCATCATCGGCGTGGTTGGCGTCGCCACGTGGATCATCGGCGGTCGCCGCGTTGACGGTGGTCGCTGGATGATAGGCATCCTCGGCCTGATGCGGCAGCGCGGCAATTTCCGCAAGCGGCACGTGCGCGACCATCGCCCGCAGCTCCTGCTCCTCGATGACTTCCTTTTCAAGTAGCTGCTGCGCCATTTCTTCGAGAATGGAACGGTACTTCGTTAGCAACGCCTGCACGTAGGCATAGCGGTCGGCGATGATGCGCTTCACCTCCTCGTCAATCGCGGCGGCGGTTTCCTCGGAGTAATCGCGCTGCTGGCCGAGGCTCATCTCGCGCCCGAGGAAGACATCGCGCTCGCGCCCAAAGAAGACTGTGCCGACGCGGCTGCTCATGCCCCAGCGCGTGACCATCTCGCGCGCGAGGCTGGTGACGTTTTGCAGGTCGTTTTCAGCGCCCGTCGTGATCTCACCAATCACCACCTGCTCCGCCACGCGGCCACCCAGGCCCACCGCTATCCGCGAGAGCAGATAGCCGCGCGAATAGTTGTGTCGGTCATCCAGCGGCATGATCTGCGTGACGCCTAGCGCCTGGCCACGCGGCACGATGGTGACTTTACGCACAGGATCAGCTCCCGGCGTCAGCAGCGCGACGAGCGCGTGGCCTCCTTCGTGGATGGCGATGATGCGCCGCTCCTCAGGCGAGAGCAGAAGCGGCCTCTGCGCGCCCATCATGATGCGGTCGAGCGCGTCCTCGAAATCGTGCATTGTGATCGCGGTCTCATTACGCCGCGCTGCCAGGAGCGCCGCCTCATTACAGACGTTCGCGATATCCGCGCCAACCATGCCTGGCGTGGCGCGCGCCAGCACGCGCAGATCGACATCCGGCGCGAGCGGCAGCCCGCGCGTATGCACCATGAAGATTGCCTCGCGTCCGGGGCGGTCTGGCCGGTCAACAACTACCTGGCGGTCAAAGCGGCCCGGGCGCAGGAGCGCGGGATCGAGCACATCCGGCCGGTTGGTGGAGGCCAGCACGACGACCGCCTGGCGCGCGTCGAAGCCATCCATCTCCACCAGAATCTGGTTGAGCGTCTGCTCGCGCTCGTCGTTGCCGCCGCCAAGGCCCGCTCCGCGCTGGCGTCCGACGGCATCCAGCTCGTCGATAAAGACGATGCAGGGCGAGCTTTTCTTCGCTTTGTCGAACAGGTCGCGCACGCGGCTGGCGCCGACACCGACGAGCATCTCGACGAACTCCGAGCCGGACATGGAGAAGAATGGCACATCCGCTTCACCCGCGACGGCGCGGGCGAGCAGCGTCTTGCCGGTTCCCGGAGGGCCAACGAGGAGGATGCCTTTTGGCAGCTTGCCGCCCAGTCGCGAGTAGCGGTCGGGGTTTTTGAGGAAATCGACAACTTCCACCAGGTCGGCCTTCGCCTCATCCACTCCCGCGACATCCGCGAAGGTTGTCTTGGATTTGCCGCCCATATACATGCGGGCACGGCTCTGGCCGAAACTGAAGATACCTCCCTGGCTCGATGCGGCGCGTCTGGTCAGCCACCAGATGCCTACGATCAGCAGGAGGATTGGCGCGAAATTAAAGAGCGCGGTCAGCCAGAAGTTGCTGTTGCTCGACTTCGAGATAATCTGGACGTTATGCGCCTGGAGCGTGGTAATCGTATCCTCGCTGGGCAGATTGGGAATATTCGTCGTGAAATCTGTCGTTGTCTGATTGGCGATGTCAGATTTGACGGCGTTCTTGAATGTGCCTGTCACTGAGGTATCAGTAATCGTCACCGTCGCGACATTGTTCGCCTTCACCTGATTCATGAACAGCGAATAGCTGACAGGTTCGGCGTTGGACCCCTGCTGGCCCGGGTTCCACAGAATGAAGAAGAGCCAGGGAATCGCGATAATGAGCACAATCCAGATCAGATTGCGGCGCAGCCAGTTTTGCGGTTGCGGCTGGTTGCCAGATCCGCCGTTGGGCTGCCCACCCCGGCGTTCCGGATCCTGTATCATGAAGGGCCTCCATCCAGGCACTCTAGTTGAAGCATGCGCGCGGGGGTACCATCTGTCGCGCCCTTGCGAGCTCTTGCCTTACACTTGAGATCGTAGCGCATAGATGATGCCAAGTGCGAAAGCGGCGTGCGGAGTTGGCGCCAGATTTCGGAACGAGCGGGGACACGCGGCGCGTCTAACCGGCGTCTATCTGAAAGTACCGATCCGTGCGGTATTGCGCCTGTTCGGTGTAGACTATTGAAAAGGACGCCTTCCCCAGGCCACTTCTGAGATATGACCCAAATGTCTCCCTGTGAAACACAGTGACCTGAGAAGACGTCTTGTATGACGAGGCGGTTTGTGCAGACGTCGTTCCGCCGTCCCAAGCAAACCGGCATCGAAGTGAGAGCAGCGCGATGGCTGGCCGCGCATCATCAGCGCAGAGCCGCCCCCGCGCACAGGCTAGCGAGAGACTGAGACGAACGGCGCGAGCTTTTTCTCAAGCTCGGCATTAGAAGGTTCAACGAGCACGGAGCCGTCCGGAAACACAATGGTCGGCACACTGCGCGAGCCGTTGTTGAGACGCACCACCGTATCCGCAGCGCTCTCATCTTGCTCGATATTGATGTCGGTATATGGCACGTTCAGTGCGGCAAAGACTTTGCGTGCCCGTCGGCAATCGCCACACCATGACGTGGAGTACATGCGAATTTCCTGGTGCTGCTCGTTTGTGGTTGACATGCTGGCGCGTGGCCTCCTTCGTTCGCGTGATCTAGACAAAATACGATACTATACAAAGTATAGCATGCGACGAAGGGCGCACCCAAGTGCTGGTGACTGGGAACTCGGGGGGACATTCTCACACACCCGCCTCACAGCGTGAGAATTCGCGGTTCTGGTATGCTCCGGCAAGTGCTGGTGGCATCCGGCGTTGCGCGCGTGCCTGCTGAGCGCGCGCTGTGGCGGCAGACGAGGCCGCCCGCGCACCGCGACCGTCGTGCCGGCAGCGGAGATATCGGCTTCACCGGCCTATGGCCCCACTGGTGTAACTTATGGAACCACCCGTACGTTACTACAACTCGAAGGACGGTTCGGCCCCGCAGCGCAAGCGCGCGACGCGGCCAGCCGCCCGTACCAAAGCAACCGGCACCGCGGAGCCACGCAAGGCCGCCGCTCGCCGGGGAACACGCGCCGCGACTGAGGTCGTTGAGCCGCAGTTGAGCGTTCTGCCGGAGGCTCCGCAACAGGCGGCGGATGCGGTGGCGCTCACGCCGGAAGAAGAGGCGGGACCGGTCGTCGGGGTTGAGGATTTCGAAGAGATTTTCACCCGGTTCCAGACGCCGCTGATCAACTTCGTCTTCCGGCTCGTGGGCAACCGCGAGCAGGCGTACGATCTGACGCAGGACGTGTTCGTGAAGGCCTATCGCGCTCTCTCCGGGGGCACGACTATTCAGGCCGCCGCGCTTTCGTCGTGGTTGTATCGCATCGCCTCCAATACGGCGACCGACGCGCTGCGACGCAGGCGTTTGATCTCCTGGCTGCCATTGTCGCTCTTCAACGAAGATCGCGGCGTAGGCGCGGGTATGCCCGGCGCGGATTCGACCATGCCGCAGCAGCTCACGCCTGAGGACGCTCTGGCGAGTGCCGCGAGCTCGTTTGTACAAGGCTACGATGGTGGCCGATTTGAGCAGCGTGTGGCAGATCGGGAGATCGTCGAGCGCGTTCTTCGACGGCTGCCTCCGAAATATGCCACGTGTCTGTTGCTCTACGAGCACGAAGGGTTCTCATGCGCGGAGATAGCCGAGGTCCTGAACGTGAGCGCTTCAGCCGTCAAAATGCGTCTCATGCGAGCGCGCGAGCGGTTCATCGCGCTCTATCATCAGGAAACCGGCGGGCACTAACCTGCACCCAGGTGCGGCAGCAGCTCGCCGTGTACCGTCGGAGTGACTGGCCCGTCTCATATATCCCGGCTCTCACTGAGCATTTGTTGTCGTGTGCGGCCTGCCGGAAGGTGGAAGCAGACTACCGTGCGGTAGGCTCTAGCATACGACAGCTTCCGTCTATCGTCCCGCCGCCTGATCTGCGCGAGCGGGTGTTCGCGGCTATCCTCGCGGAGCAGCAGCGAGCATCGCGCGAGATGGAGCGGTTTGCGGCAGCCCCGACCGATCCGGCTTTGCCGGTAGTCCGCCCGGGCGCGCGGCCCTTCACGCGGCAGCGCTCGATCTTCAATCTGCCGGCGGCAGTCGCGGTGGCGGCCTCGCTGCTGTTGATCCTGTTTGTGGCACGCGTCATCCCAGGTGCGGGCGGTTCACTCAATGGCACCGCCGCCAGTGTTGGCGCGGCCTCGCCCCTTTCCTATACGCTGCCCAACAAGGGGCATGTGACTCGCTACGCGCTCGCGCCGCGCTTCACCGCAACCAGCGCCCTCGCTACCGCGAGCTGGCTCGTGTTCAGCGCGATGGACCCTGACCGCCACTTCAGCGTTATGGCGGAGAACCGGGCGACGCGGACGGCTTTTCCCCTTATGGCATCCACTGACGCGAAAGCGCTTTCGGTGCGGGCGCTCACGAATCAATGGGCCGTGGTCGTGGCTGGCACGGGCACCTCTCAGGGCGCCTGGCGACTGCTCGCACGGAAGCTTGGCTCGCGGGGCAATCCGCTGACGCTCGTCGATACGTCGCATCCGGTCGTGCTGCCGCCCGCGGCGCCAGACACGCCCGTTTCGCTGGATGGCGTCTGGGCGAAGAACAATACCGTGCTCGTCACCACCAGCACGTCGAGCGGCGTAAGCCTGCTGCTGCGCATGGACCTCGGCACGGCGCCGGGGCGTGTCGCGCTGATCGCGCGTTCAGCGCCGGGGCATGTTCTGACGAATCCATCTGAAGATAACGGCACCTACTACTGGAGCGACGTCTGGTACGATACGGCGAGCGGCCTGCACAGCACGATCTGGGCAGGTGACGGCGCGGGCCACATGCAGCAGATTTCGCCAGACGACATGGCATTCGCGCCTTCTGTCGTTGGCAAGATGCTCGTGTGGGCAGAGGTGCCGCGCAGCGCGCTGATGGCAAGCGCACAGGCTACGCCGGTCGCTCAGGCGGAAGACACGCAGCAGATGGTCGCCGCGCTGCACGGAACGCTCGATGTGCGCGATCTCGCGAGCGGTCAGCAATGGCAGATCAGCAGCGGGGTGCAGGTATCCAGCATCGAGCGAAGCGACAAGCTGGTGATCTGGCGCGGGGGCCACCAGATGGGCGCCTACAATCTGCAGACGCACAATGTCTCACTGCTGGCGAATCAGATGCGCGATGCGCGGCTGGCAGGCTCGACTGGCAAGAGCGTCGTCTGGGAATCGCCTTCCAGTCCGTGGCTGTACGTGTACGATGCGGCATAAGCAGCACACGGGATATACGTCGCGCGCGCCGGCTTCCTCTGAACGCATGGAGGAAGCCGGTTTCTTATTCCTGGGTGAGCGTGGCGGGCGTCACCTGGTCTGGTATGGTGGTTCCCGCTTCACCAACGATCACGCCATTCCTCCGGCGCCCCATCAGTGCGCTGACCCAGCGGACGAGCAGCACTGGCGCGAGCATCACCACCAGCACGAGCAATCCGAAGAGCGGCAGCAATCCGTCGCGCGCGAGCAGTGGCGCGCCAAATAGGCGACCCAGCGTGAGCGAGCCGAATACGTAGATGATCTCGCCGCCGATTTCGAGAATGAGATACAGGCCAATGCCGAGGCGCGAGACGCCCGCCAGCAGACTGACCGGGCTGGCGAGGGGCGTCAGCAGGAACCGGCTGATGAAGGTAAGCAGGGCGTAGCCACCGCGCCTGCCGCTCGTGCTCCGTAGCAGCCGCTGGATAACGGGATTGCGCTGCACGCGGGTGATCTGCCGCTCCACCCACCGGCTGCCCAGTCTGCCAGCCGTGTAGACCGTGCTGTGTCCGCCGGCGGCCGCGCCCACGCTGAGAAGGGCGACGGCGACGAAATCCGGCCCGCCATGCGCGGCGCTCAGCGCGCCCAGAGCCAGCAACAGTGCCTGAACCGGAATCGGCACGCCAATCCCCAGGGCGGCGACAAATACGGTGGCGAACAGTCCCACGTATCCATACTGGGCGATGAACTGGCTCGCGTGCGCTAGTACCACGTGTCCCACTCTCTCACCAGGAACATCGAAACGGTTCAGCTGTGATGATACCATTCTTCGCCGAGTGCCCGCCCTGTTTGCCTGAAGGGCGACCCGTGCGCGTGGCGGGGACGCTCCGCGCTTTGCGCACGCTATACTCTAAGAGATGCATACGCGCGGATCCGTAAGCACGCTCAGGAGGTACGCGCTTGGAGACGACACACGCCTCTTCATTCGACTATTCCGGCAAGATCGCGGCAGCGCGGGCGGGCGTGCGCGTGGAAATCGCCAGTACGGTCTGGATGGTAATCGAAGCGCTGGCGGCGATTGGCGCGGGTATCGCCGCAGGTAGTATTCTGCTGACGGCGTTCGGGCTGGATAGCGTGCTGGAACTGGTGACGGGCGCGGCGTTGCTGTGGCGTCTGCTGGTAGAGACGCGCGGCGGCTCGATGGCGCGTGTCGAGCGGGCGGAACGCGTGGCGACATGGGTCGCGGGCGTGGGGCTGGCGCTGCTCTGCCTGTATATTCTGGCGGTATCGCTGGCGGAACTGATCGCACGGCACCACGCGGCTGAGAGCGTGCCGGGGCTGGCGCTGGCGGCAGCGTCGGTAGCTATCATGCCAGTGCTTGCGCGGCGCAAACGCCTCATCGCGGAGCACATGGAGAGCGCAGCGCTGCGCGGAGACGCGGCTTGCTCGATTACCTGCGCTTACATGGCGGCGACGTTGCTCGCTGGGCTGGCGCTGCAAGCTCTCTTTGGCTGGTGGTGGGCTGATGGCGTCGCGGCGCTGGCGCTGCTTTGGTGGCTCGTGCCAGAAACACGCGAAACGCTCGCGAGCGCGCGCTCTGGCGAGGTGGGTTGCGGCTGCTGCGACGACTGATTCACCGGCAGCTCGCTCAGGAGGGCCCCGTCAGCGTGTGGCGAATCAAGACGAGATTCGTCAGCGGGCCAAGGCCGCCAGGAACGGGAGTCAACGCGCCCGCGACCTCGCGCGTACCGGCGAAATCAACATCGCCGACGAGCCGGTTCCCCCGCATGTTCATGCCCGCATCCAGCACGACAGCGCCTTGCTTCACCATATCCGGCGTGATGGTGCCCGGCTGGCCCGTGCTGGCGAAAAGAATGTCGGCCTGCCGCGTGATGCTCGCCAGATCCGGCGTTTTCGAGTGGCAGAAGGTGACGGTGGCATTCTCGCGGAGAAAGAGCAGACCGGCCGGCTTGCCGCCGACGTTGCCGCGCCCGACGATGACGGCATTCTGCCCCACGAGCGGGATTTGCGCGTGGCGCAGCAATTCGAGCGCGGCGTCGGCTGTGCTGGGGACGAAGCTGGGGAAGCCGAGCATGAGCCTTCCCGCGTTGCGCGGACCCAGGCCATCGACGTCTTTCTCCGGCGGCAGGACCTCCGTGACGACGCGCTGGCGGATATGCTCCGGCAGGGGCAGCAGCACGACTACGCCATCCACATCGCCACGCGCGCCCAGCGCCGCGACCTCGGCGCGCAGCTGTGTCTCGGTGATCGTCTCGGGGAAAACGTGTTGCACGCAGGCAAGACCGATCTGGCGGCATGAGCGCTCGACCATCCCCGCGTAGACTCGCGCGGTTGAGTCCTCACCGGCGGATACGAGCACGAGCGTCGCGGGCCGCCCATGCTCCCGAGCATGGCGCTCGGCTTCCGCGGTGAGCTGCGCGCGCAGCTCGGCTGCCAGCCGGCTGCCATCCAGGATGATCGCTGCCATGTCTCTCCGCTCTGTCTCCGCTCGCCGTCCTGTTCTCGCGCTGTACTATATCACGGCCGCACGGATGAGATCCGCGCAGGACTATCGGCTCCGGATGGCGAAGCGCTCGGCCAGTGCGACGACATCATCGAGATTGAAGGGCTTGGCGAGCCAGGCGGTTGCCGCCACTTCGCGCGCGAAAGCTTCCAGATGGTCCTGACCGGAGCAGACAACGATGCGCGTATCCTCCCAGCCAGGGCACGCGCGCAGCTGGCGAATCGAATCACGGACATTTTCGCCGGGGAGCGAAAGGTCCAGAAAGATCGCGGCGGGCCTGAAGGTGGCCGCCAGCGTGAAGGCCTGCGCCACGCTGAATGCTGCGCGCACGGGAAAGCCTTCTTCGTCGCGCAGCAGCGAGACGAGCAAACGAACGATAGCGGGATCGTCATCTATAATCAGTAGGTCGCCCGTACGCGCGGATGGCGGATGGATGTGGCTGGTCCGGTCATGTTCTTCCGTCAGCATGGCTTCTCCTGATTCGGTGCTGGTATGATGCGTTCGCGAGTGGATGCCGTCGCAGTCCGCGGGCCGCGGCGCGGGTAAACGTCCAAAATCCAGTCCACGCAATACGAGCCAGCGGAGGAATGTTCGCCATGCCCAGCCCTACTGGTCACGAGCCAGAAGCCGCGCTGCCAGCTCTCCCGCAACCGCCGCATACGGTTAGCCTCCGGGGGAATGGCCCGCGCGCGGCCACGGTCCCGCGTCCTCCTGGCTCGAAATACTACACGCTGCGCTACGTGCTGGATGCCTTTCTCGCGGAGGGCGAGAGTCTGGTCCGAGGGGCAGCGCTGAGCGCCGATACGGCGGTGCTCGTGCGGGCGATTCGGGCGCTCGGCGGTGAGGCTCGCTGGCAGCAAGATGCGTCCGGCTGGTCGCTGCGCGTGCGCGGCTGCGGCGGGCTGCCACGCCTTCGCTCCGGCGCGACGGTGGATGTGGGGAATGCGGGGGCTGTGCTGCGGCTGCTGCTGGGGATCGGTGCGCTGCTGCCGGAGGTACGGTTCGCGACGGACCATCCCGAATCGCTGGGACGCAGGCCCAACGCGGACCTGCTGGCCGCGCTGGAACGGCTAGGTATCCAGATCGATGCACGCGGGCCGGAGGGATTGCTGCCCATCACGTTGCGCGGTGGCCCGCCGCGTGGCGGCCTGGTCAGCGTTTCGGGCGCGCGCAGTTCGCAATATCTGAGCGCACTGCTCTATCTCGCGCCGCTGCTGCCGGATGGGCTGGAGATTACCGTCACACAGGGCCTGAAATCCGCGCCACTGGTGCGCGCGACGCTGCGCGCGCTGCGCGCGGCGGGCATCAGAGTGGAATCGCAGCCGGATCTGCTCCGGTTCCACGTGCCGGGAGGGCAGGCGTATCGGGCCGGCATCTATGACGTGCCAGGGGACAGCCCATCGGCGGCGGCGCTGGCGGCGGCGGCGCTCGTCTCCGGGCGCTGGGTCCGGTTGGAGCGGCTGCGCGCGGAGGAAGATGACGTGCGCGCCATGCTTGCCGCGCTGGAGTCGCTGGGGGCGGCGCTTGCGTGGTCGGACGACGGCAGCGTGACGGTGAGCGCGACTGGGCCGCTGCATGGGGCGGAGATAGACGGCGACGCCTGCATTGATAGCGTGCCCGCGCTGGCAGCGGTGGCATGCTTCGCGCATGGCGAGACGCGCTTCACCAACGTTGCCACGCTGCGGCTCAAGGAGAGCGACCGCATCACCGATCTCTGCGCGGGCCTGCGCGCGGTGGGTTGCGATGCTGTGCCGCTGCCGGACGCCATCATCGTGCGCGGGCGGCCTGAGGGGGTTGCAGGTGGCGCGACGGTCGACGGTCACGACGATCACCGGCTGGTGCAGGCGCTGGCGATTGCGGCGCTGCGCGCACGCGACGGGCTGACCATCAGCGGCGCGGATGCCGTCGCCAAGAGCTACCCGTGGTTCTTCGACGATCTGGCGTATTTCGGCGCGCTGGTGAGCTAGAAGCCGAACAGATGCGGGATGAGCGAGCCGAGCAGAAATCCGCCGAGAGCGGAAAATCCACCAACAACAATGACTTCAAGTGAGCTGCGGAAGAGATTCAGGTTTGCCAGATTGCCTTTGATGATGCCGACGATGATGAGCGCGACGATGGTAAGGGCAATCGAAATGGGCAGCGCGACACCAACGGGAAAGAAGAAGTAGGCGATCAGCGGGAAGATCGAGCCGATGACGTAGGATATGCCCATCGTCATCGCTTCGGGGATGCGCACGGTGTTTGGCTCGCTCATCAGCCCCAGCTCCTTCTCGATCATCGTCTTGTGATAGGACTGCGGATAGCGCATCAGGATGCTCGTCATGCGGCGCGCATCCTCCGGATCGACGCCTTCATGCATAAAGAGCAGCTCCATCTCGCGCTGCTCATTCGCTGGCTGGCTGCGGATTTCGACCAGCTCTTTGGCGATTTCGGTTTGCTGCACCTGCGCTTCCGCGCGTCCGGAGATGAATTCGCCCGCGCCCATTGAGAGGGCGCCCGCGAAGGCTTCCGCGATGCCCGCCACGATGATCGCCTGCGTATTGTGCGTGCCGCCGGCGACACCAGTCACGACGCCCAGCGGGACGAGCAGCCCATCGAGCGAGCCAAAGACCAGCTCACGAATCCGGCCGAGCCGGTCTATGCGCTCCCGCTCGGCATGCAAGTGCTCGTGCAGCGGATTATCCGTCTGCGAAACAGCCTGATCCATGTACCTCGTCCTCTCTCTGGCGTGCGCCCTGGCTCGACGACCGCCCTGCATGCACATCGCGTGCCGGAAGCATCGGCGGGGCCATCCGGGGAAACAGCGGCGCATCCCCATTTCTCCGGTCTGCTTGTATGATAGATCTGGCTCTGGGGCATATCCAGTGGTCGCGCTCAAGCGCATGCCGCGTGGTTGATCAACATGCTTCCACATCCTGTCTATTCAGGCACTGGCATGAACCGGTGATGCGATTGTGACTGGATGGAGTAGAAATGATTCCGCCCGCATGGTATACTCCACCTGACCTGTTGTCAGTGTAGGCGTCGGTGTGGCGTATTGCTGCTGAAGTGCCGCGTGGACGGATAGCTGACCTCTTTTGGCGTCTCTCCCAGATGGCTTCCCTGCGTGGCGCGCATCCTTTCCCCCGGTTTCGTTTCTCACTCGGTCATCCAGGCAACACCAGGTGCCACCTTGCCCCCAGACTACGCAAGCGTGGGCCTGGCCAGTGGTCACGCGAGGAATAGCGTGACCAAGCGAGGTACGCCAATGTCTACTGACTCTGGTGGCCGGCACTCTTCCCCTTCTGGTCCCAGGAAATGGCCTTTCTTTGGCCACCGTGAATCCGAACAGTCACCCACCCCATCGCCAGCGGACGGCTCTCCGACAGTCGAATACCAGTACGACGTAGCGGACATTGATGAGGAGGAAATCCCCTCCATGAAGCCGAGCGATTCATCCGGTTCAAGACCAATCAACGTAAATCCCGCGAACTGGGGCCAGCACTCCACCTCCCGCCCCTCGCGCTTCCTCAAACTCTACGATGAGATCAAGGCGCAGCCACACGGCGAGGAATCGCTCTGGCCGATCTACAACCACGTACACCAAATTCAGCACAGCGCCCCGGGGGCTGCCTCGCGGGTACTCGATGAGTATGTGCCTAGTTTGCATGAATATTCGGCATCTCCGGACCTCTGGCACAATCTATCTATCGTCGCCAGCCGCATTGATAATGAGCAGGCGGAATTGCGCTTTGTGCTTCATGGTCTTGCGCAATGGCCCGAAGATGTTGATCTTCTCTGCGACGCGCTGGAACTAGTTCATAAGTCTGGCGAGCAGACCGATCCGGCCGCAGCCGAAGTCATCTGGAACGTTCTTGAGAGCATGAACCGCGCGATTACTGGACCATTCTGGCGTTTCTGGGTATTCGGAGCGCAGTACTACATCCGCGACAGAGGAGATCCCGGACGCGCCATGGAGTTGCTTGATGAAGGACTTCTTCTGGTGCAGCGCGATGGTCTGTACAACATTCTCAACGCGTACCGAGCGGTCCTGATTGATGCTAAACCTACACGTGTTCTGCGTTCGCTAGAGGAGGTAAAAGCCTATCAGGGCGAGATCCTCAGACAACTTGAGGAAAAATACGTTCTCGGCATTGCGCTTGGCGTCGAGAATGCCCATATACTCGCCGTGGCGCTTGCAAAACTCTATCAGGAGCGGGCAGGCGAAGGGCTGGGGGATGACGATTCCGAAACAGACGGGAGCATTCGCGAACAAAATCTGACGAAGGCTCTATTCTACCTAGACCTTGCCGAGACACTCTTTACTGGCTCGGTTAATCACAACATCGCGGCCATCTATGAAGCACGCGCCCGGATCATGATGGTGCAGCATCGCTTTGGCGAGGCCCTGCGGCACATGCGCAGTCTGCCGCCTACACGCCAGCAAGAACCAACAGTTGCCGCTATGATGCGCCTGGCGGCGTTGAGCATTGGCGAAAATCCAGACAGCGGGCCAGAAAACGGAGGGAGCGGACGAGGTGCAGGAAGCGGAGGCGATGCACCTGGGGCAGGCGCAAGCAAAGCGGAGATCATTAGCGAGTTCCTCAATGATCTGTTCGCTTCACAGGGAGCAAAGCTGTTGGCGATTGCCAGTGAACATCCACAAATTAGGCAAATCGTGCTCGCGGTCGCATCTCAGTTGAACGCCTCGGACCCGGAGGTGCCTGCATGATGAAAGTCGCCGCGTTACAACGTCACTTTCCGAATTTCTCGCATGATATAGACGAACTCGACCATCTTGACGACGAACTCGGGCGAGGCGATCTCGCTAGGGGTATAGCAGATGAGATTCGAAAGAGTCCGGATGGATTAGGGCCTCGTGTCATTGGCATCTATGGGTGGTGGGGCGCGGGCAAATCCTATTTACTCAGTCAGATAATCCGACACCTTCTTGCGGGCAATGAGACGGATACAGAACGCGGAATCGTGGTGGTTCGCTACCGCACGTGGGAGTATGAGACGCAGGGCGATCTCACCCCGGGCCTTATTTTGTCGATGCGCAATGTCGATCAGCAATACCGGCATACGAATCCGTCGAATCCGCCATTGCTGGTGGGAAGGGGCAAATCAAGCTACAAAGAGCAGGCAAATATGCTGCTCAAAACTGTTCTGCGGACTACGGCGTTCGCGGTGGGGATGGCGGCTGCCATGCTGCCGCAGGGGCAGGCGCTGACGTCCATGATTCAGTGGTATACCAGCAGCACGATTCGCGATGTGAACCAGGCACGCCGACGAGCATCAAATCATGGCAAACTAGCGCCCTATGAGGACGATGCGGTTCAGAGAATCAAGGCCGAGATGCAGAGTCTGGTGGACGGCATCATCGAAGCGGCGAGAGCGGGAAACGAAAAGCGCAAAGCCTCATGGCGCGTAGTCGTTTTCATCGATGACCTTGACCGGTGTTCACCCGAGAACATGGTCAACATGTTCGAATGGCTCAAAGTGCATCTGGTCGTGGATCATTGCGTCTACGTGCTTGCCCTTGACCATGTCGCGGCGGCTCGTGCCATTGTTGGCAGGTACAAAGAATACCTGGGCGACGATCCGGACCTTTCCTATGGTTTTCGGTATCTCGAAAAGTTAGTGGACCGCGAACGGGAACTTGTGGAAAGTCCTAACGTGCAGCGCATGGCCCTGATCCAGATGTACGGGCAGAATACCCGCTACAGCACAGTGAGCGATGTGGCGAAGGAGCAATCGGGCGGCGACTTTCCTGGCATTATCTACATTGACGAACTCTTGAGCCTTCGCTCACTTGCGACTCCTCGCACGGTGCTCAAGATCGTAGACAAATATCTGCGTGTGCTGGACGTTATTGATGTGCAGCAGCTCCAGCATCAACTGCCCTCGGCCTATCACGTCTGGATTCTGTTCATGATCGCCGTCTATTACCGACTCGATCCAGATGATCTCGCAAAGTTTGTGCGTGGTCAGGGGCCACTCTATCAGTTGTTGCTAACGCCAGAGAAAGAGCAACTCCTTCGGGATATAAGAGATCCTCTCCTCGAGTTTTGCCACTTCGCGCAGCACCTGGGAAAATCGGGGGGCGAGGCGCTGCGTCCACCGAGCAGCGAAGTCCTGCATAGACTGGCAAACATCATCCTGCAGACGGCCTAAACTGGCGTACAAGCGTCAGAGGTGGCGGGAGGGTCTGCGTGAAAGTGATCTCCTGCCATCTGGTACTTCCCTCTTGATTTATTTGAACATATGTTCTATATTCGTCACATGGGTGATGGCTCCGTAGTGCGGTTCGTGTAGCGTCGTCTGTACTGAAGAAGGCGGGCGCGGCTCCCTGGCCGGGGAGGATGCGCCCGCCAGCGCGGTGAGCCTGAAACCGGGCGCCGCTCTCTCCCGTGGAAGATCGCGGGTTGGGAGCGGCGCCTTCGTCCATTCTGGGGAGCATGCATGGGGAGGAGCGGATGAGGAGCGAGAAGGCCGAGGTGCGGCGTAGGGCACCGGATGTAACACTGGATGCGATGCCGGAGGAGGAGACCGCGCCGGTTGCCCAGGCGCGGCTCGATGGCGAGGCAGGGCGGGCGGCGGACGTGGCGCGCGTGGGTTTCGCGCCGATTGTCCGGGTGGATGCGCCGAGCCGCGAAGTGGAACTGTGCGCGACGAGCGAGGCCGTCGATAGCCACGGCACGGTGTTTGATTATGGCGCGAGCAAGGATGCCTTTACGCGCTGGGCGGGCAACGTTCGCGAGATGCACGACCGCCGCGCCGTCGGCAGGAGGGTGCAGGTGCGCTGCGACGACGAGACGCGCAAGATCTTCGTGCGCGTGCGCATATCGCGGGGAGCGCAGGACACGTGGGAGAAGGTGCTCGATGGGACGTTGCGCGGCGCGAGCATCGGAGCCAGCAACGTTACCTGGGAGCGGCAGGTACGGCGCGTCGCGGCAAGTGAGCGCCCGGTGAACGTCGCCACGCGCTACGACCTGGTTGAGTTGAGCCTCGTGGATAGTCCCAGCAATCCCGATGCGCTGGGCATCGCCATCGTGCGTGACGCCCTGCCCGATGTGGCGCTGCTGGATGATCTGGGGCCGGAGCATACGGACGAGGGCACTCCATCTGGCGAACCATACGCGCCGGTCGTTTCGCCGGCGCTGACCCTGCCGCAGCGGACGCGCGCCAGACGGGAACGCTCCTCGCATCGTGAGCGCCATCGCGGTGAGCCTTCGCGCCAGTCGGGGGCAACGTTGTTCGGCGATACGGATCTGTTTGGTCCGGTGGAGGCCCGCATCGCGCGCGAGCGGGCCATTCGCGGCTGGGCAGAGCTGGCGGAGGGTGCGCCTGAGACGGCGGCTGGCGCAGCGATTCCGGGGTGCATGGAGATGCCGCGTGTGCGCGAGGCGATGGGCCAATCCGCGACGCGCCGGGTGGAAACCGCGGATGTAGGTGGGCGGCTGCACAGCGCGGCGCGGGAGCTGATGCGCGGCTGCCGGTGCCCTCGCTGCGCGGGCGCGCTGGCGGCGCTTGGCGAGACGGAGGAAACACGCGACATAGGGGGCGCGCAGCCACTGGAGGCCGCGTCGGTGGCCCGGGCGCTCGCGGCGGGACTTTCGGCCAGCGCGGAGCGGCTGGAGCACGTGGATGGCAGCGTGCGCGAGATGCACACGCTGCTCAGGGCAGCGGTCAGCCAGATGGCGGGAACTGTCGGCGATCTGCGCTCGCGGCTGGATGCGCTGGAGCGTCAGCCTGTGCCGGGAGGTCCCGCGGCGCGACCTGTGGAGAAGCCGGGCATACTCGCGGCGGGAAGCGGCGTGCAGGCAGCGGAACAGGCGCGGGCGCTGGAATCGCTCGCTGGAAGGATCAGCGATCCGCAGGCGCAGATCGCCGTCGCGGCGGAGATCATCCGGCTGCGGCAGGCGGAGATGTGAAGAACGGGGCGTTTTGAGCGCGGAGGGTCGTAGATTGCGGCACACGGCTGCTCGCGCGAGGACGATCCCAGGTGAAACGTGGGGATGTGGAGGGGGAACAGACGATGACTACAGGACTCTCGACCGGCGCACCGGCTGGGACCGGCATTACAGACGAGACGGTCGCGCTGGTGCGCGACGCGATCGCGGATACGACGCGCGCCATTACGACGGCCAGCGGGCTGATCGGCTATGAGCTGGAAGCGCCGGCGAAGGTGATCGTGCCGGTGACGACACCGCTGGTCAATCTGCTGCCACGGCGGCGTGGCGCGGGCGTGGATGTCGTGCACTGGAAGGCGATCACGAGCTTTGATACGGCGCGCAACTGGGGCGTGCTTGCGGATGGTGGGACGCCGAGCCAGGTGACGTATGCCGTGGCAGCCATGCAGAATACGCACCAGACGATCAGCCTGATGAAGTACTCCACCTTCCCATCGCAAGAACCCGCTTGTCATCCAGATTCATGATCTGTCTACCTCATCCGCTAGCGCTCAGTGATTGCAAAAGTGATTGCAAAACCTCCCAGAACGCTCTTTCACGCGCTTACCTGATGAGGTTGCTCACGTCGCCGCAGATAGTCGCGCAGCACCCACACGATCTCGCTGTTGATCGATCGCTCGTTCTCACGTGCTGTCTGCCGTATCCCGTCGAGCAGTTCCTGCGGGAGACGGATGTTGGTGCGCGCTTCGCGTTGTCCGGTCTCGTGTCTTCGTATCATGCTGCCAGTGTACTGCCGCAGTGCTGCCATTGTCAAACCCTCCTCACCAACCCAGCGCGACGGCTATCGCGGTCGCAGCATCTTCCAACATGTCCGGTAGCACATGCGCGTAAATGTTGAGCGTGATAGTGATGTTACTGTGCCCGAGCATCTCCGAGACGACCTTGGGATTGACATTCTGCCCCAGGAGCAGCGTCGCGGCCGTGTGGCGCAGGTCGTGGAAGCGGATGGTCGGTAATCCCGCGCGTTTGAGAATGCGCGTGTGGCGCCAGCGCACCGCGTCGTGGGTGAGGGGCCGGCCAATCTCGTCACTGAAGACGACATCGTGCTCTTCCCAGACTGGACCTACGGCCAGCCGTTCGAGGCGTTGCACCTGCCGGTGCTGCCGCAGCGCCTCGGCTACTGGTGCGGCAATGGTGATCTGGCGGCGCGATGCTCGCGTCTTGGGTTCGGTCCAGACCGGTGCACGCCCCGCATCACTGCCTACCGTGCCACGCCACTTCAGTGTGGCCACGACACGAATCTTGCGCTGATTGAGGTCCACCTCGCTCCACCGCAGGGCCGTCAGTTCGCCAAGCCGCAGACCTGTCGCGAGTGCCAGGGTGAACAGCGCGGATAGCCGTTCCGTCTGTGCCTCTTCCAGATACCTTCGCGCCTGCTCGCGACTGAGCGGATGGATGTCGAATCGCCGGACCGCCGGCGCATCTACCATATCGGCGACGTTGCGCGGCACGATCCCGATCCGTACCGCGCGTTTGAGCGCGAAGTGCAGGATGGAGTGGACGGCCCGTACCCGCCGCGCGGACAATCCTTTCGCCGCACATGTGGCATAGAGCGCCTGCACGCGCTGCGGGGAGAGCTGCGACAACCGCACGCGCCCAATGTCAGGCAGTATGTGTAGCCGGATCAGTGCGTCGTAATCGCGCCAGACCTCCTCAACCAGTCGCGGGGGACGCATGGTCTCCATCCAGGCGGCGAGATACTGCATTACGGTCTGCCGATCATCTGCGGCAAAGACGCCTTGCTCCAGGTCGCGTAACGCTTTGATGCGCTTGGTGTTGGCTTCCTGCCGGGTCTTGCCGTAGAGCGCTTTGCGTTTGCCGTTCGGCAGGCTGATCTGTGCTACCCAGCGACCGTCGTTGCGATGGTAGATCGTGCCTTCTCCATGCCCTCGTCGTGCCACCACCTGCCACCCAGTCTATGCCGTCTGTGCGGCGATGAACGCTTCCAGCTCGCTCGCGGGAATGCAGCGGTACCGTCCGACCTTAAGAGAACGCAACGTGCCACGCCGTATCAACCGCTCGATGGTCGGCACACTACTGAAGAGCAGCTCCGCCGCTTCGGCCTTAGTGTACAGCAGCTTGGGAAGAGTCGGGGGGTGGATCGGCCCTTTCGGCTGCCGCCTACGAGCTGGTGCCTTGACTCTTGGTTTGCTCGCGGTTCGCATGCTCACGGCAGGTCCTCGCTTTTCCCGGTGTCGTACCTTGCGACGAGGGCGCGAGCTTTGACTTTCAGTGCCAGAGCATCATCAAAGCCGACAAGGTGCTCTCCGCTGGGATACGTCTCCCACCTGCTATCCGCTATCGCTCGCGCGAGATCGCGCATGGCGGCGTTCTCGGATTCCAGGCGTGCAAACTCATCCCGTATCGTGACAGGCACCCATCCGCCGTTGTATGGCACACGCTTGTACAAGGTATCGTAGATGATCGCCCGCAATCGCTCCACTTCAGCGAGCAGCGCTGGCACGTCTCGCGCATAGGCATGGAATGTCCGGTGCATCCACTTGGCATCATCACACCCGTTCTCACGGTCAATGTCCGTCTGGATCGCCTTAGCCTCTGTCTCCATCGCTGCCAGCTGCTCATCGTTCAATGGCTCAACCATGCCGTCCTCCCTTCTCATGCCGCAGCACGACCTCAGACGACAGCTTGCCCTCACGCGCCGCAGCGCGCAGCGTCTCCATCAGGTCATCGCAGGTACGTTGGAGCGCATCATTGTCCCGACGCAGGCGCTCCACCTCGGCGAGCAGCACACGCACGTCTTCTGTCCATTGCCGCTCCACTTCCCACGGCCCAGGCGTTGCCTTCTCAGTGCGCTCTCGTATCTGCGCCAACCGCTCGTCGCTTAGCGGATTCGTCATGATGGCCTCCCACGTGCCGAGAAGTCTAGCTCCTGTACGGGCTGCAGCTCGTCGCTCAGAAACTGGCGGCACAGGCGGCTGAGATCGTCAATCGTAGTCTGAATGACCACATGCTCACCTGTGTCTGCGTTCACGATCAGAATGCCTGCGCGTACGCCGTCGGTGTGCTTCACGAAGCCTGCGGTGATGTGGTCGGTCCCGGTAATTCTCACGCTTCGGTCGCCTTTCTCTCGTCTTGCTCTCCCCACTCCATCCGGCCCCGCGCGTGCCGCGCACAGTAGCCGACCCGCACGAGCCGCTTGCGATGCTGTTCCTCGCAGAGCACGACCGCTCGCGCCAGGCAGCCTTGTTGCGCGCATTTGAGGTATGGTCTCTGGCGTTCTTTCACCCTGCCGCCTCGCTTTCTCCATCGCACACCGTCCACAAGAGGTCAATCATGGCTTCGAATGCGCGCATCCAGCGCTCTCGCTCGCCCAGTGTCCAGGTCCGCGCCGGCGGCAACAACTCGAGCAGTTCTGTGAGCACATGCGGCGCGGAGGCGTGCTCTGTCCGCTTCTCTTGTCGCGGCTCACGGTGGGTCGCGATACCGTCTTCAGTCGCAGGGATTGCTAGCATGTTCTTCCGTGGGCGCGGGCTGGCGTGATACTCCATCTGTCTACCAATGAACTTGCCGGAGCACGTCCGGGAGCAGAAGCGCTGCGTGTTTGAGTTGGGCGTAAACTGCTGGCCGCACTGTGGGCATTGTTTTTTGGCGCGCTGGGTGACCGTGGATTGATGCTCCTCCTGATGGCTCTCGTGAGAGGCAACCACGACATGCGCGGGACTCGGCTGTGCGGCAGCTTCGTCAGCACCTGATGCCACCTTGACCAACTGTGCTGAGGCCTTACGTGAATAGGTCGTGGGATGGGGCTGGACATCCGGGGGATTTGAAAGACCAAGCGCAAGCGCACGCTCGCGCACCGCGTACCACGGTACACCGAGTGCCTCACCGATTGCGCGCATGGTCGCCGTCGTCCCGTCATGCGCGTCGCGCAGGTAGTCGTCTTCCTCCGCGGTCCATAGATGGGTTTGCGGCACTGCCTGCGTTTTGGTATAGGGATCGGAGAGCAGGCGACCCTCAGACATGGCGTGCCCCGCTATTCGTGCTTGTTGCTCCAGCACACGAGCTACACAGGTCGCTCTCCATCCAGAAGCAGCCCTCCTCACAGCCCCATTCGTCCGTGCAGCCACAGACGCGGCAGACGCGCACGCGTTCCTCCGGAGCTACATGCTCGATGTGGTCTTCGCGCAGCACCGTGTCGTGTGCCTCGATGGGATGTTCCTGACGCCTGACCCGGGTGACGTAGATGTGCCGTGGGAAGTGGACGAGATACCGGTTCATGCCCTGGCTCCGTCGCGTTGGGCGCACGACGATGCCCACCGCGCCTGCCACCATACGTCCATGGAGCATGAGTTGCTCCTCTACGCTGCCTCGCACGCGCACCTGCTCGCCAGCAGTGAAGGCGAATGGGGCGCGTTTCGCTGTGCTCATTGCGCCACCTCGCTTCCGACATACCGGGCTTTCCCACAACTACTGCAGCGCTGGTAGCGTGCATCCGCTGCCCAGTAGTGCCAAGTGTGGACGTGATGCGCCTCGAAGGCAGCGGCGTGTTGTGCCAGTTCACACTCTTTGCGCTCTTGCTCTACGCGCTCTCGCGTCTTGCCCTGATAGAGCCGGTGGCCGCACGGCTCAGCGTAGACGCAGCGTCCAACTTGCTTTTCGCGCTTGACCGGTGTGCCGCAGTGTGGACATGTGCCCTGTGCCAGGTGGGAGAGGAACGCGACAAACTGGCTATTGCTACGCTCTGTCTCGGCTCGCAGTCGCGCGAGCAGGTCAGGGTCATCGGCCAGCGCGGCAAGGATCTCGCCGTGGCAGGTGACGCCATGGATGTCGCCACCGATGCCGCCCTTCGGCGCACACCAGCAACCTAGCGTCTTGCCACGCAACTCAGGCAGGCGAGCAAGGATTTCCGGTTGTGTGAGGATCCACTCGCGATAGTTGCTGATGGCTGCTGCTGGGCTTTCACCACGAAGCACGCGATACCGATTTCCCCAGCCCTGATTGACGTACTTGGTTCCCGCCATCGTGCGGCCAATGTAGACGTCGTATGGATCCAGCTTCACGTGAACTACACGTGTCGCTGGCGTCGGTGTGAGCACGGGCACAAGGCGCGGCTCAACGCGCTCCAGGTGCGATCCGCGGACCCAATCGCGGCCAAAGCCATCATCGAACCGCACGATGTATCGCGGGTCGTGGGCAAGGTTGCCAACGCTGCACTCCTCGACGATCATGCCAGTGCGTCCATAGTGGCGGGACATGATTCCGTCGCCGCTGCCAATGCGGACATGTTCTCCAATAGCGAACTCGCTCATTGGCGCACCTCCGTGAACAGGTTCTGCTGTGCTACAAGCTGTCGCGTGCTTTCCCGATAGGAGACCGACTGTACGCGGCCCTTACGTACCTGCTTGCGAGTGAAGCCGATGCAGGCGTTCCCGTTTTGCCAGTCGGGGAATGGCACTTCGATTTCACGAGACCACCAGCGGTAGCGCCAGCCGCGGAAGCCCTGGATATACTCGGGGATCGTCACAGCTACTGCGCCACCGTGCCGCACAAGACTGAAACGCCAGGGCTCATCGGGATTGAGGTCAATTCGCACGAGAGGCGCATAACCACGTAGCGCGCCGTTGTAAACGCAATACACGCGCTCACCGAGTCGGATGTTTGGGCGATTGCCGCCAAGATGGAAATCCCACTCGGTTCCCGACCAGGGAGCGCCAGCTGGGTCGCCCTCATCTACCCAGCGGTCCAGGCGGAAAGACAGCGGAATGGTCACGACGACATCGCTCATTTCCGGTCTCCTATCTTCCGCGCACGAACGGCTGGACAGGTCGCAAAGTGGTTGGTATATGCTACAGATGGTGGAGCTGGTGCTACGGCGTAGGTTTCACGCTCGAAGTCCACGAGCACGTTGCCGCCTTCGCGGGTGTGCGCGTCAATCGGCGCGATCTTGCCCGTAGATACACTGCGCAGCCAGAGAATCTGGGCACCGCAGTACCGGCAGTACGAGAGTTTCATGACCGCACCTCTTCGCCGAACAGGGACGATTGCTCCACGTGTGGCCGATCAGGACGCTGCGCGCTGCGAACGATGCTGCTCAGGCTGAACTTTGCCGGCGAGTCCAGCCAGACATTGCCAACCCGTTTCACGAAGACGTACCAGCCCCAAATCTCCACGTGTTCGTCGTCGCCAAGATGTCCGCAACTATGCGCCATCATTTCGGGCGTGAGGCCGTCCGCCAGACACATCCGGACGAAGCGCACGCCAGCGTCACGAACAATATCTCGCGTGAGCCCAGCGGGATAGGCGCTCATCACTGCACCCTCCCACGCTCCGCCAGGATCGCCACGTACTCGCGCGCCGGAATGAACCGGCCACGCATCACCGCATTCAGTGCCTTACGGCTGCAGCGCTTGCAGCGGCTCTGACTGCCGTAGAAACCGTCGCGCCAGTCCAGCTCGTGCTGGCACTCGACGCAGACCGGCTTCTCAGGCGCCGCCAGCGTAGCGGTCTTGCGGATGCGTGGCTTGCGCGCGGTGGTTGTCGTGCTCATGCCGTTTCCCGCCCTTCTCGTGGCTCTGGCAGTTCGTAACGACCAAGCGCATCGCGCAGCTCACGCGCCTGCCAGAGCGGCACGAAGAAGCCCCATTCCTGCGGCTTCGTTGCGTTCTTGTCCGCAGGCAGACAGACGACGAGATAACCGAGAGACATGGCATCGAGCACTTCGACATGCTCATCGTCGGCGTTGTGTGGCTTCTGTGGCTGTGGGATGCCCTGCTCGTTCAGGCCGAGGACATTCGCCAGCACGCGCTTGCGTGTCTTTGCCTCGTACCACTGGCTGCGGCAGATCCGCCACTGGGCGCTGTCACCCTTGGCGAGATTCATCCTTTTCAGCGCTTCCGCCTCATCGCGGCGTGCGCGGATATAGAGTTCAGCGACTTCGACAAGCGTCTTCACGTGATCACCTCAATGCGATCTCTATGAGGTCCCAGTCTGACGGGCGCCAGATGTAGGTTTCCACTCCAGGCACGGTGCGTAGCGTTTCGAGCCAGACCTTCTGCTCGGCGCGGAGTCTTCCACGCTCGCTCTTGAGTTCAGCGAAAATCAGTCGTCCGCTTCGCACGAATATGAGATCAGGCAGACCGGCATGGTTGCGTTTGCTGTCGTAGTCGTGCCACCAGAGCCAGCCCCGTGCGGATGCATAGTCAGTGACGGCCGTCTGGAACTGCGCCTCCGTCTGTCGAACACACGCCACACGAGCTTTGGCGCGACGCATGACTATTCAAGCGGCAGTTCGCGCTGAGCGAGCTCACCGAACGCCTCACGTAACCGCTTGAGCGCCTGACGCATCTTCGTGAGACACTCGCCCAGTTCCTGCTCTTCAGTGGATCCACCCAGGGCAAACGCGTAGGTCGATGCGAGGTCACGGCGGATCTGCTCGCCAAGCTTGATGGAGCGCTCGACAGTCTCTACCGCATCCGCACGTGTGGTGACGGCCACCGGTTTGATGCTAGCCACTCGTCTATTCTCCTAATGATAGTTTGTATTCCCTTTAGGGAACGACAACCGTACAACACTACGCGACGTGGTGCGCTGCGTCCTCGCGCTCATAGTACTGTGCGACGATATGCCGCAACTGGTCGACAAATGTCCTGTGCTCACGCTCCGCGCTGGCTTTCACCCGGTCGTAGAGCGCGATCGGCAGCGTGCCGCTGATAGGCCGTCTTGTCTGGTGTGGCGGCTGCTGTGTCCTCTTCCGCATGCTGGTACCCCTCTGAGAAGATGTCCTGCTTAAGCCCCTTGGTAGTCTACTGTTTTGTTCTCTTAATGTCAATACGTGTTCCCTTATAGTAACGTCACAGGGCTAAACTTGTGAGCATTAATGAAAACTGCTACACTACTGATGATGTTGATAACGAGGGAGCAGGCTCCTATGACCGACGAACCGACGCGACACCGTCTCGAAGAGATTCCCCCTGCAGTACCCAAGCCGCAGGCGGCACGCGCTTTCGCACGTGAAGTGAATAGCGGCGCGTTCCTTCGGCGCATCAACCGCATGGCGCGCGCGGCGCGACTGGCCAATCATGAGTCTATGGCCGCACTGGTCAAAGCCGCGCAAGATGACGGCATGCAACTCAGTGTTGGACGCATCTCACGCCTGGAGACACGCTCCCAGCGCAACGAGGTCGACGCGATCGCGCTGCTCTACATCCTGCTGCGCGGTGGCTACGACCTACCCGACCTCTATCCGCCTGCGGGTGGGACATCTCTCACCGAAGAGGAGCAGACGCTGCTGCGTAACTATCGCGCGGCACCTCCCTCCACACGTGGAGAGATCGTCCGCTACAGTGGTTACATGGCGCGCGGCATCTTCGCTGACGAACGTCCGAGTAATGTGCACGCGCTGCCACGTCCCGAGCGCACGGAGGAAGACGAATTCGCTAGCGACGAGCTCGCCCATGAGGCGCACGCGAAGGTCCAGGAGCAGCGGGAGCGCATCCAGAGACGCCGCGAGAGCGAGAGTCAGACGGCCAGTCGCAAGCACAAGCGCCGCTTCTATGGGAACGGCGGATAGCGCAGCAGCGCCGACGGCTCAGCCAACCAGAGCGCGACCCGCTGTGCCGCGCTACGATAGATGCCCCAGCGTGATGTCTCACTATAGAGCCCCGAGGAGCGCGCTACCTGATCGCGCCATGTGCCGAGTTCAGGCGATTCCGCTAGCAGGATATCGGTCCAGGCGCACAGATCGTCTGCGTTCTGAATCATGAGCGCATCCTGTGCCAGACGATCAGTAATGATCGCTCGGGGGACGGCCGCTGCGCGAGCGAGATAGTCGCTATAGTGCGCCCAGGCAGCGCGAGCGAATTCCTCCGCAGTGCGGCAGGATGCGCGTAGCGCTGGAAGCACCCGCAGCGCCTGTTGCTCGACTGCCTGAGCGCGAGCACGTCCAAGTCGCGGCACCTCGTGGCGCAGCACTGGGCCGAGGCCCAGGTAGGTCGCGGTGAACGTATCCAGCGCGTCATGCGCTGCTACAAGCGTGTTCGTCTGGTGCCAGAGCCAGGTATAATAGCTGCCGTGCCAGCGCTGCCAGAGATGGCGTGCGAATCCTTCGGCTGGTGCGAATGTGGCAACCAGAGTGCGCGCGGGTGGTACCTCACGTGGCGGCTCACAGTACCAGCGCGTCCAGAGGGTAGCGAGGAGGTAGCGCGTGAAGGGGCGTGCCTCGATGGCGTGCTCCAGACGCAGAGCGTAATCTTCCCAGCCAGCACTGGAAGGCTCTACCGGAGCCAGTGCTGGCGCCAGCCAGATGCGCCGGTGCGGGATGTCCATGAGTGCCAGAGCAGGATGCGGCAGGAAACTGTCGCGAATGGCGATATGGAAACTATGTGCGACCAGGCGTGTCACATTGATCGGCGCCGCAGCCGGCATGGCGAGTGCGGTGAGTGACACGGCCCGCGGTCCTGTCCGGACACCGGCGGGAGGCGTTGCCACAGCGACTGTCGGTTGCGGTCGCACTGATCCCGGCCGCGTGACGTGCCGCTGAGCCTGCGGAGCGGGTGGCAGGTCAGGTGTGATCGGCATGCTAGCGAGTGGTGGAAGCGTCGGATGGGTCGGACGCCAAAATGGTGGCTCCGCAGGCTCAAGGAAGCGACGCACCAGGTCGGCGTCCAGTGGCGAGAGCGCCTCTACTTCGTCTGTGGTGTCGCGCCGCGGTGGCTGGGACCAACGCTGGGTAAGCCGCTGCTCCAGCTCTCCGGTTACCTGGTCGAGTGCGTCGAGAGGACCACTTTCGGTCAGCCGCGCCGACTCACCTTCGCGCGCATCGTCGCCATCGTCACCGTTGGGCCATCCATGCAGCGTTGCCACCGAAATCGCCTCCTTCGCATCAAGACCTCATTCCATTAGCGCCATTCCTGCTGAGTCTCGTGGTGGCAAGGATAGCACGCCGGTTGCTCCTATACAAGAGACGTGCCGACACATATACGCAGAGGTGTCGGCATTATGACTTAGACCGCTTGGCTGAGTTGAGAAATTCTTGCGGAATGGAAGACGGATCGTCATCTGCGGCGTCTGCGGTGTAGAGTGCCCGGCCCAGCCGCCGCCGTCCGGCCGGGCTATTCAAGTCCTGGCGAATCGTCTCCCATTCCGCTTCAGAGATGCCAAGCCAGCGCAGTCGCTCCGCGAGCCACTGACTAAAGCGCCACTCGCGATCGAGGAGATTGGCGATGTGGGTGCGAAATGCCGGGTCGGGGATTTCCGTTTCGAGCCGGGCCAAGGTCTCCTGATACTCCACTTCACTGCGCAGCATCGCCGGCGCCGGCCCGAGAAGCGGCATCACGGCATCCCAGTCAAGCTGGCCTGAGCGTAGCAGGATCGCGATCTCGGAGATATCGAGCGCGGCTGCCAGACCGCGGGCGGTTGGGTGAGTCGGAATCGAGCCGCGATAGACGACGGTGCGCAGAGTCTCGATGGAGACAGGGGCGTCGGGTATCTTTTCGGCGATGACGCGTTCGAGTCTGGGCAGGTGATAGTGGATCTTGCCGTCCGAGTCCCAGTACGCATACCGGTGCTGGATGAGCTGAGCGGTTAACCACGCACGCCACAGGCGCACCTGTTCTTCCGACAGCCTCCGCTGTGGTGGCGTGCGCTGTTCCGCTGGCTGCTGTATGACATCGGACATGCTGTGTCCCTCTCCGTTGTCTCGTGTCGCATCTCGTGTGGCCCCTATGGGCAGTGTACCAGATAGTGTGACGCGTGACCCGATCGTGTGACGCGTCACATGACGTTTAGGCTACCGGTTGCTTTTGTCTCGTGTGATGCGTCACACTACGTAGTGACACGTCACACGATACAGCCCCAGGAGGATGAGACGATGACGAGACGGCGTCGACAGCATCGTTCGGGCGGTTCTGGCCGTTCGGGCACTGGGCACATCGTCCACCTGGAGCATCGCGACGTGCAGGCGGAGGCGCAAGCGACACTGGACGCGCTCGACGTGGCGCTCAGCATCGCGCGGCGGACCTACCAGGTGGATGTGCAGTTTGTGAGCGATGCTGAGCTGTGGCGGCACGCGGATCTTGCGCCACGGACGGATCGTCAGTTGCTGGCGGTCGGTTGCACGCTCCAGACAGCGCACCTCTCCTCGCAGGTTCGGTTGTCGTGGCGCGTCCTGGAGCGTTTGGGAGCGGTGGACGTCCGATCGGTGGATGTGCTGCGCGGTGAACAGTTGCGTGGATGCCTGCTGGGAGTCGCTGCGTCGCTCACCCCGCAACATGTCCATAGACGCGCGGCGCGCTTTGTCGGCGAAGCTGTCGGCGAAACGATCGTAGTACGCGAACTCGGACACGCGTCCATCTGCGCGATATGTCTGGCTGATGACCAGACATGGCAAACGCTTGTGGGGAGAAACCGGCGCCGGCGCGAGATCGAGCAGGCGCTGCGTGAGAACCGGCGCGTGTTTGTGGACGCGTCGCTGCCACGGCATTGACCTGGTTAGGCTGCCGTGGCGCGTTCAGATTTTGGGGGCGTGCGCACCTTCATGTGTCGCGCCAGCGCCTCAACGTCAGCGCGACGGATCAGACGCGAGCGGCGGTCCGCTTCATTCTCAATCGTCTCAAGCTTGCCACGCTTGATGAGATCAGTCATCTTGTACTTGGAAACACCCAGGATTTCTCGGGCTTCCGCGACGGTCACGTACTCGTCAGTCATGTCACCTCCCCCATCCAGGAATGACTTGCCAATGCTCCAATAGTAATGGATGTTCCCGAAAGTTGTCAAACTTGGCGGAAATTAATACCAAATAAGCTTGACTAGTAAAAAATAGACGTGTATAATCTTCAGTAGAGATGAGAGAGAACCAGCAGGCACGGAGCGGAGGCGATCGAGATGGCACGCTGCAGAATTTGTCACCGGCCCATGAGCAATCCTGATCACATCGCCGCGGGCATGGGTCCAGTATGTGCCGCTAAAGCCGCGCGACAGGCCGGCGATCGCACTGCGGCGTATCCTCGTGATCGCTACGAGCGCATCCTGCGTGGTCTTGAGAAGCTGGCTGGGATGCTGGCTCAGGCGACCGCATACGACGTGTGGGCGCGGGCCGAGGGCAGTGCGGCGGAAAAGACTGAGGCCGCGTGGCAGCTGCGTCTCATCAACCACTGGTACGAGCGTGCAAAGCGGATGGAGCAGCACGCACGGCGACTGCTTCATCGTGCGGCGTAGAAAGGCGAGAGTGACATGGGTTTTGGTCGTTATTTGTTGCGAGCCAGCACGCGCTATGTGGTCCGCCGCGCGGTCTTCCGCGCGTATCCGCGAGCGCGGCGCTCTTGGTGGTGGTGATGGGTGATGGGAGAGATGACGATGGGAGACAGGCAATTCCCCGGCAATTGGCTCATCGGGCAGGACTTCGATCCCAATGAGCACCTGATGAATCTGAAAGGCCGGGACTACCTCAATGTTCAGAACCGGTTGCTCTGGTTCATCCGTGACCAGCGTGCACTCATTGTCGCGGGACTGGCGACAACTTCGTATGTCATCCGCACGGAACTAGTTGAGCTTGATCGTGAGACTGGTTGGGCGCATTTCCGCACATATGTGCGTGATGTGCTAGGCAACGAAGTGACGATGTATGGCTCAGAGTCCATGAAGGATTTCACGGACTACGCCGAGAAAGCGAGCACAAAGTCTCTTGGTCGCGCCTTGCTGGCGCTGGGCTATGGAACCGCGTTTGCGCCTGAGATAGACGAAGGCGTACGGGTTGTGGATACGCCAACAGAGCGCATGGGAGAGACGCGCCGGCAGACGAATTCGTCGCAGCAGCTTCAACAGAGCAGCGTCGCGCAGCCAACTGCACGGCCAACGGAAGCCGCAGGTGCGACTGATACCGGAGCATCCGAGAAGCAACTCGCAGCCATCGCGCACCTGTGTGAGTTCCTTGGTCGGCAGGTACCAGAGGTACGGGGAACCAAGCACGCGCAAGAGCTGATCAAGCAGCTCAACCAGGAGGCTCAGCGCCGTCGCGCGAGCTAACGGCCCCTAACGAAGGGAGGTATTGCCCACACGCGCTATCATGGTGGCAATTGCGTGACGTGCGCCTTTTTTTATTCTGCATGTGTTCCCTTGAAGGAAATTAATAGTCTATCAAGAGAAAGAAACCAGAGAGGAGGGACGGGACATGCAAACGCTGATGAGTGCGGCGGCGCTCTTGGGAGCGGGTGCGGCGGTGGATCTGGCGGTTGCGCGTGTCACGGCACACATCGTCGCCTGGCGTGCGCGCCGTGAAGCCATGCGGCACGATCCCGTTGTTATCGAGCGGGCAGCAGCCATGTTCGCGGCAGACGTGCGACGTCGGATCGCAGCGGCGGGCTATACCATCGAAGTCACTCATGACCGCTGGGGACGCCCCATGTATTACCACGCGGTACCGATGGTGGCGCCGACCTCGCGCCGGGTGACGACGTCGCAACTCGCGATTCCCGCACCAGCGGTAGCACGACGTCCACGACGCAAGCCAATGGCGTTCGCCACGCTCGATGTTGGCCGAGCCATCTGATAGTCGACCTGTACAGACGCTGAGCTAGCGGCGCGACGGGCGAACGGGTGAAGTAGACCAACGAGGAGAAGATCACCGTGAGCACAGAGACTACCGAGACCTTCGACCTGGAGAGCGCGATCGCCGCGGCTGCGACTGCCAAGCGCGAGCGCGAAGAGGCAAAACGGCGCGAGCAGGAAGAACGCGAACACAAAGAGATCGCGGACGCCATCGGACAATTCAGCAAGAGCCTTCGCGAGGAACTGCCTCGCGAGATGATGGACGCGCTGGGTGCGGTCGTTGACTACGACCAGGAAGACACACGTCCACTCGCGTTCTTCGAGCGACACGGCAAGTGGGAGATCCGGCGAGTCACCATGTATGGACATCCATGCTGGCGCGTCATGCGACCAGACCACGTTGTCTGTGATTTCTCTTTCTCTGAAGGTATGCTTCTCACTCACCTGCTGGAGATGCTTGCCGAGTGGGATAGCGTCGTGGCGCTGAAAGCGGAAGAGGCAGCGCGCCAGGGCGAGCAGCCTGAACCAGAACCCACGCCGGCAATACCAGCTGCTCCTGCAGAGCCACAGATCACGATCCTCGAAAACGGCTCGAATCGCCGTACCGTCCTACTCGACTGCGACGGCGCGAACTTCAGCCGCGAATTGCTGGCGGCCAATCTCTACTCCGACGGCGACATCGAAATCTGGGGGCTGACTGGCGACAGTGACCGGCCAGAAGTGTCAGTCCGCCTGCAGAAGACGATCTTCCGCACGCTGCTTTTTGCCGTCGAGCAGTGGCAGGCTGAGCAGGACGCGAAGATGGCTGACGGCGACGACATCCCGTTCTAGTCATCCTGCGGGAGGGACACCATCATGTTCGACTGGATTGTCTCAGGGTTTCGCTTCCTGCTCGTGATGTGGTTGGGCATCCTGTTCCTGTTTCTGATGTGGCTCGGCTGGTGTCTCTGGTTCCGGCGCGGCATCCGTGCCGCGCCCATCCCGCCACCTGTGCCAGACCCGATCCCGAAACCAATCGCAGAGCCGATCGCGGAGGCTGAGCCACCGGCTCCCTCCATCGCGTCTGAGGAGGCGGTATCAGCAGTCCGGGAGCCGTCGCAGCTTACCAGCACCGTTCAGCTCGAACAGGAGTCACTGGCGCTTCCAGCACCTCCGGCGGCGCCAATGGCTTCACCCTTGCCAGCGCCGCTGACTCCTGCTGTGCCTGCGGAACCAAGCCTCGCGTTGCCAGTACCGCCTATGCCGTCCGTGCCTGTGCTGCGTGCCGAGGACCTGCCGCCGGACACGCTCTGCGAACTGTCGGACGGAACAGTGGTCACACTGGCGGTTGTGGAGGCCTGGCGCAAGTTGCAGCTGCGCTGGCTAGCGATTCCGCAGGAGCAGCGCTGATGAGACGCCGCAATCCATCCCGCCCGGCACAACTCTTACTATGGCAACCGCGCCCCACGAAGCCGCTCCGCGGTGTGCCGGACCCTGACGCTGTGCTCCTCGTGACGGGCATTGCCGGCGAGTGGGCCTACGTGGGTCGGATGGATTGCGGGCGCTCCCGTGAGGGGGTGCTGGTCGTGGAGTGGACACAGCGGGCTGACGCACTAGCTCCGCGCCGCTGGGTGGACATTGAGCGCGTACGAGTGGAAGCATAGCGAGATGGTGCGGACCGATAGACCACCTGAGCCAATGGTACGCTACAACGCGGCGGGGAAGCGCTGCGTCCAATATCCTCGTTTGAGGCATATTCAACGAAACCTCACACATTCCCGCCCAACCGCATGTGAGCCTCTGATTCTCGAAGTATAGACCTGTCTTAGATGTCCAAATGGGCAGTGAGAAGGTCGAATGTAGTTCTTACCCATGACCGTACTGCGGCATTCTGTATGTGTTGCGGATCGTCCCGACGTTCTATCGTCAGCGGGCATACCTGGTCGATTACTGCGGCAATCTGAGAGCGGAGGGCGTCTCCATCTCTCGTGCCCATTTCCACCGCACTCAGGATCCGTGCGATCGCAGGTGCCACGTCAGGTGTGCTCTTCGCGATTCCTATAACCGCCTCACGTGCGGGATGGTAGGGCTCGTCAAACCTCTTCACGTTACACGCTCCTTTGCTCTTGCCGAATCCGTGCCGACGCGCAGGTCGGCGGTCGCGCGCAGCGGAGTCCCTATCCTGGCCGCTGGCCATAGGCCACGTAGAACGGCGCGATACAGTGCACACGAGGCGACTGCATAGCCAGCCGCGCCTCAGCGAACACGCGATCGAACTCGGCGGCCGTCGTCAGGCCCTGCGCCTCCAGCGGTCCCCGCAGTGCCTGCATCCCATTGAGGATATCGGTGGCCATCAGCCGGCCAACCCGTCCGCCATGCACCCCAATGGGTACCTCGAACCGTCGGCTGAACACGTTGACGAGTCCCTGCGTCCGGAACAGAGCGGCCACACGCGACCCATCCGCAATGTCGATGCTCCGCCGCTGTAACATGGCGGAGACCCAGCTCATGATCTGATCGACAGCGGGACCACCCTGCTCGTCCGCGATCACCTCGACGGACTCCACCCAGCCGCCAGGGCGTGTCACCCGGATGAGTTCGCTTACGACGAAGGGCCAGCGATCATGGGGCAGCGCCAACACGAGCAGGCGCATATGCACGAAGTCAAAGCTGGCGTCGGCAAAGGGCAACCCCTCCAGGATGTTGCCCGGCACAAACGCATAATTGGAGGGGCGCATCACCTCCCCGCCTGCCTCCGCCTTCTCATCGACTGGCGGGGTGTTGAGATCGAGGCCGATCACGTTGGCATACGGGAAGACGGTCGCCACCTCATGCGCCCAGCGCCCCGTGCCCGTGCCTACGTCCAGGATCGCACGGGGGTTCTCGACGGGCGCCAGGAAATTGCCCTTGAAGGCCTGGCGCAGCACGTAGTGCTGGAAGTCGAGGCGGTTCATCTCCTCGACGTCCCGCGGCAGGACGTACGGAATGCCCCTGGCATGTGTGCGGCCTCTCACCGTCGTGGTCAGCGCCGCGCCCTGGCCACTCGCCCCGCCGGCGAGCGCATCCGGCTTGGCGCTCCGGAGGTCGACGACCCAAAGCGTAGCGCCGCCCAGCACAACGAGAGCGGCCACTCCGTCAAGGTAGAACGTGCCTTGACCTAGCTGACCTAGCGCCAGCAGATTCGCCACACCCAGGACGATCCCCAGCGCCACGAGCACCAGTCCAGACCACCGTCGCATCGAGCCACCTCTTCCTTCGCTGACGCGCTCACTCGCTCCGCGCCAAACCGCTACGTCCTTGCCGCTCCACCGCTGGCGCTCCCATTAGGCGGAATCGCCGTCGTAAACGCAGAGCGGTTGGTCCTATGCTACACCACTCGTCAAGTGGAGAGGTCGTGCCAGCCCTCGGTGCCGACCACCGTACGCATCACCCTGGCATCCTGGGGCAGCTCTTGACGCTGATTTCGCTTTCTCAGCATGCTGGCGTCTTCCTCCGCTCATGGCTCTTCGGTGAAGTGACGCTCTCCATGCAACGGCCCGCCGGTCGCACCTGGCACGAACACTATGCTCGCAAGTCTATAGGGAAGCCATAGCCGTCTGTTCTGTCGCGCATGTCCGTTGCGAACCTACGGAAAACCGTGGGGACAATCCTCTATCTGCCGGGTATACTGCGCGTGCAGCAGGCAGTCGCCGCGCGGATGCGGGCGGGAGGCAGGGGACCACTGCCGGTAGGCAACGAGGGGTACGCGCACAGCCGTATGCGGACGTATGAAGCAGCGCTCTCGCGCTTGGACAACCTGGCGCAGGTCAAGGCGGCCATCCGTCTGATCGAGCGCATCGGCGGGACGGTACAGATCGCCTCGCCCACAGCGACCGGGATGACGCTGGTCGTCCTGAGGCTGCCGGAGACCTACCGACCCGACGACGTCCTGCCGGGCCTGCCCTTCTATCCGGTCTAAGTGAGGGCAGGAGGTCACCGGGGAGCATGTCGAACTGACTTGGGTGGACGAGGGCAACGCTGGGCAGGAAGGTGACGAGACTGCGGGGGCAAACGACCTGCGTGTTATCGCTTTCGCTTGCCTTTTGCTTTACCACATCATTGGTTCGATGTTGAGTTCCTACCACGCGCTAAGCGGATATACGAGTTGGCAGTATAACGTCAAGAATCGCGATCCGTTGAATGGCTATATCTTGTGCCGCTGTTGGCCGGATTGGTCGACGTTTGTATCCATGTATTTGCCAGATGGCTGACTTCACGCGAGTGAGCCGTAATGGTGAGGCTGCAACTAGCATGTGCGCGACACCATGCTTCACACTCCTTAGCCCACTTCTGCTCATCGAACGTGAGACCACAGATAGGACATGCAAAAGTTGTCGGTTGCATAATAGCTACTCCCCTTTACTGAGGGTTGAGTCCGTGAGTTTCTGGAAATCGACTACCACCTGCTACGTAGGCGGTACCTCTCTGGCAGCAGATATATGCCCACATGCAGGCATTAGGACAGGTAGAGCCGGTATCGGACCTAGACCGCAGCACACGGAGCAAACGTCATCGTGCACTCCACCGTCTGCGTCGAACGTATCGTGGCCGCTGGCGGTGCATCTAGTCGGATTAGTCAATGGCATGGTCGAGCACCCAGACGTTGTGTTCGCTATCGAAGTAGAGCTCACACAATAGATCAGGCTCGCATCGCACGCGGTAGCACGTCCGGTCGCTCCCGAATCTCTGCCAATTTTGCATTAGATGTTCCGGTCAGGATGGTGCGCACAGTTATGAACACTTGTGGTCCAGGCCCGGCTCGCTGGAACCACTCGTGACGCTGTGGATCGAGGTGGATTGGCACTGATGACGGACGAGACAGTAGCTGAAGCGCTATTCCTTGTACGTGACAGTCGCCTTCACTTCAACTAGGTTCAAGCACTCCCTCGCCTGATATCGACCCATATTCTCATGGCCTACGCACATAAGAGTCCCCTCATGGCTCGTCCGCTTCTCGCGTGCCATGTCGCGAATGAACTGGGCGACGGGAAAGCCACCGTGGCTGCAGACCGGATTGTGACACTCCATGTACTCTGCGGGCATATTTGCCATTGAAAAGGTGCGCTCGCTGAGCGTGCGGGTGCTGTTTCCAACCGAGTATTCACGTGCCTCCAGTGTGAAGTCTGCTACCTCTGGCACAGTCTCAGCGAATGATGATACCAACCTACCAAAGACCGGTGGATGGTTTCTGAGATCGTCGTTGGCGTTGGGGCGCCGGTTTCGCGTCATGGCTCGCTCCTTTCATGCGTTGGTCGTATCACTGTGCGTCTCGCAAGGCAATTCAGGTGTATACGGTAATTCGATAACTCGCTCTCTGGTCGCTTCGAGCACGGAACGCTGGCAACTAACGAAACCTTCCGAGTTCCAAGGGGGCAGATGGGTCGCTGCGCGGCGAGGAGCGCGATGTATACTCCTCCCTACTGGCATACGGGGCCAGGATTCGCTTCATGGTATGGGGATATTGGCCCATTGCATCAGCAAAACGCTGGAAGTCGATCGCCGCAGTATTAGCGCCGTATACGACTTCGGCCATACGTGCTAACGCCCGCGGCTTTTCAGGAGCAAGCTCAACAGGCTCCTCCGTCTTCCATCCCTTGGACCGCAACTGTTCGAACAAATAATTGTACTGACGCTTCGAGATGATTTTCAGCTCGTACGCCCGTTTCATGAGTGCCTGCATGGATACTCGCCACCGTGCCTTCAAGGCCGCTAACGATGTCAGTGTGAGTGGCGGCACCAACTGGTCGCGAATCACGTCTTCGGGCATAAGGAACTCGGCGGCGAATGCATATGCTTCCTTCTCTAGTTCCTTGGTCGTGCCTCGCACAGCATGATGCATAACGAGGTGTCCCAGCTCGTGCGCTGCACTGAGCCTCATCCTGTCAACGCTTACGCCTCCTGATAGCACGATGACTGGCCAGCGGACTGAACCAGTCGACCATAAGCCAGAGGAACCCGTCCAGAGGGAGTAAGCCTCACGCCCCTCCAGACGCAACGGAAGAGCGAAAACAAGGACTCCGCTCTCCTCCAAGAGTCTCAGCAAGTGTGAAATAGGCGAATCAGGAGATACGCCCAACAAGGCTCTTGTCATGCGCGCAGCTTCAGCTGGACTGGTTGGTTCGTCTCCCAGTTGCGGAATGCTCAAACGGATCTTACTGCGCACTTGCTTTATCATGATGCCGAAGGCTTCAAACTCTATTTCGGCGTACCGCTGTGCCTCACGCTTGTCAACCAATGACAGGTCAGTTTGCCCGCGAAAACGGAGAGAGCCTTCGGGAAACTGAGGTGGGTCATCTCGTTCAAAAAACACACCAGGAACACCAAGGCGGTTCGAGAGCGCATCCAGCACGTCAGGCGACGGCTGGAAAATACCGCCCTCGATGTGCGCCACTGTCGTCTGGGCCACGCCTAGGTCTCGAGCTAGCTCCACCTGCGTAAGGCGATTCCACTCACGAGCCTGGCGTATACGCATTCCGTTAATCATTAGGCTTGCTCAGCATCATCCCGCTGCTCAGCATCGTCATCTTCCTCCGCGGTCAGCGGCTCTATCGGGAGATCACCGAGGATTTCAATATCGAGGTCAAGCTCACGTTCGGCGATAACATCGTGAAATATGTCGGACTCCGCGGGATTGGGAAGCCAGACAGTGCCTAGAGATTTTGACGAAGTGTGACGTCCCGGCAACGCAAACACAGCTGACAGCCCCTCAAAGATACCGTTCTTGGAAGCATGCCATAGAAGCAGTAGCTCTGGTGACGTGCATGCAAATTCTTCTGAGAGAATGAGTTGAACAACTCCCTGCATGGCTGCAGAATCGCCCAATGGCGGAACGCCACCATCGGATGTGGCCTTACGGATGCGGATCACGCGGCCTTCGTAGCGCACCCGCAAACCGCTGTTTGGTATCTCGTCAATCTCCAGCGCCACGTCCAGCCCTCGATTGGAGAGGAACAGGCGTGATATGAATCGCACTGTGTGCGAGAAAAACCACGGGTCATATCGGCGGGTGCGACTTTCATCTACGAGGCTTAAGGATTCATCGGGCACACCCAGGTAAAGCTCATGCAAACTATCAAGCGTAGTTCTCGCCTGCGCGGTACCTTCTTCGACGGCTCGCCAGAGGTCCGGCACGATGGGCAAGACGTCTTTGAGGGCGTTCTGAATATGAGGGACATCACCAAGGTTCACCGAACACCTCCACGATTGCACGGCATTTTGCATGTGCTAAAAATATACGAAAAATACCAATCCGTCAAGCTGCGTTGTGCCCGTAGACGAACATGTGTACTAAATGGCTAATAGATCATGGTCATTATGGTGTGCATGCTCACACGACCATCAGAGTCTTCCTGCGTGAGCAGCCGGACGACGTGTGTGACAGTGACCACTTTCACCGCGCCAAACCACAAGCGATACGCCCGTCGGCCGACAGCAAAGTCGTCGACCTGGACAGCTGGCCCACACGAGCATAAGGAAGCGCTGGCGAAGATCCTACGTCAACTGAGCGGCGGATTGCCGGGTGCGCGGTGAGTGGTCGCAATCTTGCGAGACATCGCTGTGATGCGATAGCGTGTTCATATTGACGCGTCGTGATAGTATGAAGCAACACCAGTGATTGGCGAGGTGATAGAGGAGAGTCGATATGGCAAGGCTGCGTGAGCGCGAAAACCAACTGCTGCGCTCTTCCAAGGGCAGCACTGGCCACGCGACCAAGGGCACACAAAAGCATGAGGTACGGGCCGGGCGCGCTGGCGTGTCCTCCATGACCTATGCTCGCATGTCCAAGAATGCCCGGTCATTCCTCTTGCAGATGGACGCTAATCCGCACATCAAGGCTGTGATGCGCGACCTGGCTGATAAGTAGTCATGGCTTCGGGGCGTTTTAGCCGCCAGGGGCGCCGTACGTTTTCACGTGTGGCGCCCTTTCCGTTGCCGCTCGACGTACCGTACGCTGATGCGTGCAAGGATGTCATTGGCCAACTCTGTCACGACGTCGAAGGCTTCCATGAGTTCATCGTAGACCAATTTGGCGGCGTGCCTGGAATACGATCACAAGACCAACTGGAGGCAGCCATAGCGCGACCGTTTGTTAGCTTCGGGCTGCAGAGTGTCTATTCTACTGGCATCGAGCAGGCCAGCGCGCTTGCATACGCACTCGTCCAGAATCATCCGTTTGTCGACGGCAACAAACGCACGGCTCTCTACAGTTGCCTCTATTTTCTCCAGCAGTGTGGGTACTGGCGGCATGATCTCTATCTCACTCGGCACGAGTCCCAGTCCTTAGAGGGGCTTATCCTCATGATCGCGCGCGAGGGCGAGGACATCCAAAAGCGGCGCATCCTTGCACGATACGAAAATCATGATCTTGCGGTGACATTGGACCAAATCCTTGCTGGATCGCGCAATCGTCAACCCTTCAGTAGACGTCTGCGCAATGGAATATTCAGACCGCTTCTTCATATTTTTGGCTCGCATGAATAAATGCGGCCGCGGCTGACCCTCTGCAAAATCAGCCGCGGATATCACAGATAGTCCACAGGTTGGCGAGCAGAGAAGAGCGCTCCGGATGTCTCGGTCCAGAGCGCTGCTATGCGTGAGGCATGATTCTACTGCGCCACGAGCACACGGGTCTCAGCGACCATGCAGTCGGTGTGCTCCGAGCGCAGGTGCAGATCACGCCGTCCATCTCGTCCACCTTGAGCAAGAGGACACACAATCTGTCGTCATTAGAGCCGCGAGTGGGAGCGCTACGATTTCCCGCTCAGTACCTCTCCAATCGTTCTCAGCGCGAGGTTTTGCCCTGATCACTGCTATACCAGCTTTATTGCCCTGCACGTGATACAGTGCTTGTGACCTGCCGTGGGACTGGCTTGAACACTGGGCCAGCCTCCTTTCCGCTCAACCACGGGGAGTGTCTCACGGCGGGTCTTGTTTTCCCTCTACTCCACGCCCTCAAGTCGCCGCCTCCCTCGCGCGCTGCTGGATGGATCGTGACTGATACCCTTTAGCTGTTAACGAGGACAGTGGGTGGATGCGAAAGGGAATGGAGTAGTCTGTCTCCGCTGGGTCGCCGGGCGTCAACATGACGGCGCCCGGCTGAGAATCAGACTCATACCGGGCGCCGCTGAACCTGTGGGCGTGCGCATTGTCATCCTAACGTGTGGCGCGTCAGTAGCTTCCCCCCGCCATGCCATCACCAGCCCAGCAAACCACGCCAGGCCATGCCACGGCACGCCGCGCCCTCAGGCTCACCATCTCTCGCTGCATCACCTATGCCAGTGGTGTTACTGTTCTCAACCACCTACGCTTACAAGCGGCGAATAGGAATTAGCACTCGCAACAGGCCAACCTCCATGCCTACCATTGTCACGATAGGAGGGGCAGCACATCGAGAGGAAACGTGGTGTGGCCTGGCTGGCTGATAGTACTCATTGTCACAAATCATGCCCATATGGACATCACCCACGTTATGTGAGCTAGTAGTGTCTCGTGTAGGAAGGCACTTACGGTTAACCGGCAAGGTAGCGATTTGATCTTGTATGGTAGTCTCTATGTCCTTGCGTTGTCAGGGGGGAGAAAGTCAGGGCGGTCATGGATGCGATGCCGATCCTCATCGTGGAGAACTACGCAATCCTGCGCGAGATCCTACGATTGATTCTCGAACTGGAAGGGTATATCGTTTACGAGGCCCGGGACGGGTGTGAGGCGTTGCACTACTTGCGTGCAAGTGCGCAACCATTGATCGTCTTATTGGACTGGCATCTGCCAGGCCTGCCTGGGCGGGCGGCCCTCTACGCTCTGGCTGCCGATGCACCACAAGCGCGCCGTCATGCCTACATCCTCTACACGGCAGCCAGTTGTCCTCTCGACTTGCTAGCACAGGTACCTCCTGGCTTTCGTGTCACAACCCTCTCCAAGTTTAGCGGAGTTGACGAGCTACTGTATGCAGTGAAGCAAGCGATCAATCAAATTGCAGGGGACAGATGATGTTGCAGTGTCGCGTTGCCCCCTATCCGCATGCTACGGTGGAGAGGAAAGTCAGCCATCACTTAACCGCTATGGCATCAACCATCACGCCGACATACCCGCAATCACTCGATGGTAGATCTTGCGTTACCTGCGATAAGCAGGTAGACTGCGAGCCGATGGCCAGTGACTTCATTGTCGTTGGACCATAGGCTGGGCAAGGAAGCACAGCCGGGGGGACTACGCCTGACACATCTGGCTAGGAGATAGACGACGATGGCGGCGACATTGATTGACTGGATTGTCGCTATTGGCACAATTGCAGGTCCAGCTGTGTCTGCCTTTGCAGTTAAGAGCACTGTCTAGCGTCGCCATGCTAGGGGACTGTTATTCGGTTACTGGAAGTGCTTCACACTAGGCACGTTTCCTCTTGGTCATCATCTCGCTGTATGTATGCTACAATAGCGCCGCATACACAGATGAGCCCCTTACCCCTAGAGAGGACCTCCGCTGATGACTGAGCTCATATGGGATGGCAAGTACAAGGATGGTAAACGTGTCGCTCCCGTGCGTATCGCCCTGCCCTTCCAGACCGTCGAGACTGTAAACGAATCCGCGCAGGTACGTGCACGCCAGTATGATCTCTGGGCGCAGGGACAGCCAACAGAGTGGCGCAACCGGCTCATCTGGGGCGACAAAAAGTATGTGCTGCCTTCGCTGCTGGCCGAATTCGTGGGCAAGGTGAACCTGATCTACATAGACCCACCATTTGCCACTGGAGATGACTTCTCCTTCACTGCTACCATTCCTGAGGCGGATGACAGATTTATCAAAGAACCGAGTATGATCGAGCAGAAGGGGTCAAGTCCGAACTCATCTGTAAATTGGGGTCTCTGGTAGACCCTGGGAATCATGCGAGTTGGAGCATTGGCGCCTCCTGGCTGAACAAAGGCTGCTGGGACGGGCGCTCGCGCCACAGCCAGTAGGCGGTCATGTCGAAATAGCGGTGGCTTGTGGTCCAGACTTCATCCTGCTCCATCAGCAGGGCCCCAACCAGACGTACGACCGAGTCTCGGTTGGGAAAGATACGGATGACGCGCTCACGGCGGCGAATCTCCTCATTGAGCCGCTCGACGCCATTGGTGGTACGCAGGCGCTTGCGGTACGGCGCTGGTAGTGCGAGGACAGCAGTGGCATCCTCAAAGCCGCGCTCCAACGCCTTGACGGCGCCCGGCGCGGTCTGCTGGTAGTCGGCGACGAAGGTGGCCAGCAGCGTGCGCGCGGTGGCCTCGTCAGGCGCCTCGAAGATCGGACGCAGGCGAGCATGCACCTCTTCCTGGAGCGCCTTGGGTGTGGCGTCGGCGATGTTGGCCGACAGGTGCGTCTGGCAACGTTGCCAGGTGGCACCCTGGAACTGGATCTGCACGGCCTTAACCAATCCGCCGTGGTGGTCGGAGACCACCAGATCGACACCGGATAATCCACGGGCTTTGAGCCAGATGAAGAACTCCATCCACGTGCGCTCACTCTCGCTGTCGCCGATCCGCAAGCCCAGCACCTCACGGTAGCCAGCGTCGTTGACGCCGGTCGCCACCAGCGCGCTGACTGCCCGCACGCGTCCCTCTTCGCGCACCTTCACGACCAGCGCATCCACCAGCACGAACGGGTAGCGCTGCGCTGACAGGTCGCGTTCGTTCCAGGCTGCCACCAGCGGATCGAGCGCCTTACAGAGATCGGAGACGGTCGACTTGGCGAAGCTCGTTCCACACAACTCCTCAGTGATGCGCGCCACTTTGCGCGTCGAGACGCCGTTGACCACCATTTCCATGAGCGTGAGCACCAAGGCTTGTTCGCTGCGCTGATAGCGGGCGAAGAGCTCCGTCGAGAACTGCCCGTCTCGGACTTGTGGCACTTGCAGCGTCAGTGCGCCTACCCGCGTGGTCAGTTGGCGGGGCTTGTAGCCGTTGCGGTACCCCTGCCGCTGCTCGCTGCGTTCATACGGCGCGACCTGGAGTTGCTCGGTGACTTGGGCGTTCAAGACTTGATTCAAGACCGCCTCCAGCAAACGACCTAGCTGGCCGTCTCCGGTAAACAGGCGTTGCACGCTCTCGCTATCTAGCGTAAGCTGGTACTGCATCACGGGTGTCCTCTCTTGGCTAGCTGACGGTTTGGTCACTATCAGTCTACCAGAGAGGCCCCGCTTCCCTTACCTAGCAGGCGCTTCCCAATTTACAGATGATACCGGACTCAATAGCAGAAGGCGTATCGGGATACTTGGGGCCGCGGACTCGACAGCTATCTGCAATGGTTCTATGAGGCAGTTGTGCTACTAAGAGAACTGCTGACCGAGGATGGGAGTATCTACGTTCACCTGGATTGGCATGTGGGTCACTATGCAAAAGTCATAATGGATGAAGTATTCGCCTATGACAATTTCATAAACCAGATTGTATGGAAACGACAGACCGCTCACAGCGATTATGGGCAAGGTGCTAAGCACTTTGGACGCTTACATGACACCATCCTGTTCTACTCAAAGTCTACAGAGTTTGTCCTGAATCCCGCCTATAAAGCCTATGATGCCGAGTACATAAAGAGCCACTACAGCCTTATAGAGGAAGAAACAGGGCGGCGTTATCAACTCGGAGACCTCACTGGACCCGGCGGACAATCGAAGGGTAATCCTTATTACGAACTGATGGGATTCACAGGATATTGGCGGTACTCGAAGGAACATATGGCAGAACTTGTCGCTGCTGGACGTGTTATACAGCCAAGTCCTGGTTCTCGCCCTCGTCAGAAGCGTTACTTGGACGAGATGTCTGGTTTACCAGTTCAGGACGTATGGGATGATATCAACCCGATTAACTCTCAAGCGCGAGAATCTATAGGCTATGCCACCCAGAAGCCGGAAGCTCTTCTCGAACGCATCATCAAGGCTTCTTCCAACGAAGGCGACCTTGTGCTCGACTGCTTCTGTGGCAGTGGCACAACAGCGGCAGTCGCGGAGAAACTGGGGCGCAGGTGGATCGCTGCTGATCTTGGCCGCTTCGCCATCCACACTACGCGCAAGCGACTATTGAGCATTGAAAACGTCAAGCCATTTGCCGTCCAGAACCTCGGCAAGTACGAGCGGCAGGCGTGGCAAGTAAATGAGTTCGCGGGCGGAGATGTGCGACAGTCGGCACAGGCGCAACTTGGCTATCGCCGCTTCATGCTCGATCTCTACCGCGCCCAGCCGATCTCCGGCTATACGTGGCTGCATGGAGTGCGTGACGGGCGGCTCGTGCATGTCGGCAGCGTAGACGCGCCAGTAGCCGTCGGTGACGTGCAGCAGATCGTCAAGGAGTTCTGGAAGACTCGTGGGCAAGCGATGACGAATGGCGTGGATGTGCTCGGGTGGGACTTCGCCTTTGAGCTGAACGAGGTCGCCGCGCAGATGGCGGCGGAGGCCAGCGTCACCCTCAAGTTCAAGCGTGTGCCGCGTGAGGTGCTGGAGAAGAAGGCAGTCGAACAGGGCGATATCAGGTTCTTTGAGCTGGCCGCGCTGAGCACACGCGTCAGCCAGAAAGCAGGTGATATGCTCGATGCTCCGGCGCGTGAGCATGGGCCGCACGTCACCATCACGCTCACCGATTTCGTCGTGCCGCCGGATGATGTGCCGGAAGACGTGCAGCGAGCCGTCAAGCACTGGAGCCAGTGGATTGACTACTGGGCGGTGGACTGGGACTTCAAGGGCGACGCCTTCCACAATATGGCGCAGACCTACCGCACGCGCAAAGACCCGCAGCTTCAGACGAGCCTCGCGCACCTGTACGAGCAGCCCGGTACCTACACCGTCGTCGTGAAAGTTATTGACATCCTTGGCAACGACACGACCAAGACACTCACGGTGGAGGTGCGCTGATGGCTCGCCGGAAGGGCACGGAAGCGGACGCTTACAACCTTGCGCTCTTCGACAAGCAGGAATACCTCAAGACCGCACCATGCGTGCCCGCCCTGCGGCGCAAGGTGGTCGAATGGCGTGATGCCGACTACGAAGGCGCAACGGCAACGACCCGCAGCCTACTCCGGTGGTGGTTTAGAAACGATCATCGCATGCCGGATGGGCGCCTCTTCGCCTACCACTCGTCGCAGCGTGAAGCCATCGAGACGCTGATCTACACGTACGAAGTCGCGAAAGTACGCACCCGGCAGGAGCTCCTGGAACACTTCGCACGCGCCGGGGAGCAGATTCGCCTGCCACCGGATGATGACTTCGCGCGCTATTGCACGAAGATGGCGACTGGCTCCGGCAAGACCAAGGTCATGTCGCTGGCTATCGCGTGGCACTACTGGAATGCGGTCATGGAGGCAGACGGCAGCGACTACGCCACCACCTTCCTGATCGTCGCGCCCAACGTCATCGTGCTGGAGCGGCTCAAGGCCGATTTCGCGGGTGGACGCATCTTCCAGGCTGATCCCGTCATGCCGCCGCACCTGCGCTACCTCTGGGATGTCGAGACGATGGTGCGCGGTGACGGTGAGCGAGTGCACTCCGATGGGTTGGTCCTGCTCACCAATATCCAGCAACTCTATGAGCGCCCAGAGAAAGCCAACGGCGACGAACCGGAGGCACTTGCGGCGGTACTTGGTCCCAAAGGGCCGGCACCGCGCGGCGAGTCCGCCGATTTTCTGGACGCTATTGCCAGACGCAGCGGCAAGTTGCTTGTGCTCAACGACGAGGCGCACCATACCCACGATGAGGACAACGAGTGGAATAACGTCATCAAGCGGTTGCATAGCGTCACGCCCATCGCGAGCCAGGTGGACTACTCCGCGACACCGCGCTTCCAGAAGGGTGCGCTCTTCCCGTGGGTCATCTCAGACTATCCGCTCAAACAGGCCATTCTCGATGGCGTCGTGAAGCGTCCATACAAGGGTGTGGCGGATATTCACGAGGCGCCATCGGAGTATGCCAGCATCCGCTACGAGGGCTATCTCACCGCGGGTGTGCAGCGCTGGCGTGAGTATCGCGACCAGTTGGCTGACGTCGGCAAGCGCCCGTTGCTCTTCCTGATGCTCAACAGCACCAGTGAAGCCGATGACGTCGGCGACTGGCTGCGCACGAAGTACCCCGAGGACTTCGCGGGTGACAAGACGCTGGTTATCCATACCAAGAGCGATGGCGAGATCACGACGAAAGACCTCGAAACGGCGCGCAGGATTTCCCGTGAAGTGGACAGCCCCGATTGCCCGGTCAATGCCATCGTGAGCGTGCTGATGCTGCGGGAAGGCTGGGACGTGCAGAATGTCACCGTCGTGGTGGGCTTGCGCCCGTACAGCGCGAAGGCGAACATTCTGCCGGAGCAGACCATCGGGCGTGGTCTTCGGCTGATGTTCCGCGATCAGGGGTTGAGCTACCGCGAGCGGGTGGACATCATCGGCAACAAGGCATTCTTGGACTTTGTCGAAGATCTGGAGCGACTGGAAGAGCTGAGCCTCGATTCCTTCCAGGTCGGCAAGGACAAACTCTCCATCCTCACGATTCATCCGGTGCTGCCAGACAAGAGGGCATTTGACATCGCCTTCCCGCAACTCAGTCCCATCCTGCAGCGCAAGAAGTCGCTGGCGGAGGAGATCGCAGCCATTGACGTACGCCGCTTCCTCTGTCCACCACTGCCCAAGCGCCCCGGTGACATGGCAGAGCGGCAGTTTCGCTACGAGGGCTACGACTTCATCACGCTGGAACGCGAGTTTGAGCGCGAGTACAGCATCCCGACCCCACAGACCTCCGGTGAGGTCATCGGCTACTACGCGCGGATGATTGCCAAGGATCTCAAGCTGCCCTCACAGTTCCACGTGCTCGCGCCCAAGGTGCGGGAGTTCTTTGAAATCAAAGCGTTTGGAGAGCCCGTGGATCTGGATGACCCGGCGATCATTCAGGCGATGAGCCGACCAGCGGTGGGCTACGTGGTCAAGCGCCTCTTCACTGCGGCACTGAGCAGCCGCCTGATCGAGGAACTGGAGCCGGAGTTACTGACCGAGCCTCGCTACCTCTCCGAGACGCAGCCGTTCCCCTTCTCCAATGGCAACGCTGTGGACGGGCACAAGTGCATCCTCAACTACGCGCCCTGTACCAACGAATTTGAGAAGCAATTCGGGCGGTTCCTCGATGGCGCGGGGGATATTACGGCGTGGTGCAAGATTCCCGACAGCTTCAAGTTCAGCATCGAGTACACCGACCAGAACGCCAGCCTGCGCTACTACTATCCCGACTTTGTCGCTATTGCGGACGACGGCACACACTGGATCATCGAGACGAAGGGTGCGGAGACGGTGGAGGTGGCCTACAAAGACCGCGCTGCGCGCCTCTGGTGTGACAATGCCACGGACCTCACGGACATGCGGTGGGAGTACGTTAAGGTGCAGCAGAAGGCATTCTACGAGATGCAGCCAGCGGTCTTCGCGGATATTACACTGATGCGGTAATGGTTGCGTTCAGTCCCGGCATCAGAATGCTCCTAGCAAGTGCGATATGGAGCCTGTTGTAGGCGATGGGAGTGCGTGGACATGGAAGAGCAGCCCCACGAAGAAACACTCGACGTATTGAACCCTGGTTTTGATCGGACATGTGCGATGTCGTGGCCATTTGCCCATCGTCTCAGCCCAACCTATGGCCTTCCCGAGCACGGCACGGCGGGAACCCAGTCAGTTCCGATGCCGGATCCCTGGACGCGATTGCTCTGGTGGGAATCACAATGGCAGGCAGAAATCGGCATCAAAGACCTATGCGCTCAACCGTACATTGATCTGCAAAACCTGCCAGGAATGGGCTATGGTGACGAAATAGCTGTACCAACACGAGCTTGGTATCCCTATGCACTCTGCAGTTCGCAAACTGATCGTATCAAGACCGCCGCACGCACTATCTCAGCGCTCGCTCGGCAGGCTCGTGAGCTCTATGCGGCAGCTGCGGCAAGTGATGTGACCGATGTCAGTAAGCCAATCTTGTATTTCTACGGAGCTGAAGCTCTTGCTCAGGCCGTTATCATTTCTTTGTTTGGAGTTGAACGGTTTGAGTCGAGGCACGCGCGAGAGCATGGTCTAAACTGCCCGCGTGAGCACGGCGTGACGACAAGGCACCCAGATGGGGTAAAGTGGCCGACTACGATTGAGTGGAAGCCCAAGGGCATCTTTGCCATGTTCTATCGTGCAACACGCTGGGATCGTTTGTACGACTGCTGTTCAACCCACAGCGCGTGGAAGTCAATCACCTCAACGGTCACTCCTGAGTTTCATGTATTGGAATGTATCCGCTGGTTGGGACTCGACTGGGGTACGTTGCCAGCGACCGGATTTGAAATAGAGCAGCCATATCAGGCGGTACCAGCCTCACGTCTTGAGCCGCTACTTATGGTGTATCGGCCTGGTGGTCACCTGTTTCTGTCCATTCACACCCCTCGCCCGTTCCCATCTGTTAACGTTCCACGCGCTATAGTCCAGTACATGCTGCTGTTCTACTTCTCGATACTTGCTCGGTACCATACCGTCATCTGGCAGGAGTTACTTGCAGGTGTGGAGGAGCCGGAAGGCTTCGTATTCCGCGTTGCGTTTGAACAGGTGGCACTCGACTTCCTGAACGAGATGACATCTCTGCTGCCGAGACCATTCCCCGATGGACGCACACGGCCTATCGCATGGTATACAGGCTCCAAAGAGGAGTTATTGCGCGACTGGTATCGTCCAGACAAAATATTGGTTGGTGGTCCACACTTGCCGCCGATGAAGTGGTATTACTGGCAGGAATGGCAGGGTGAACCGAGCGTCACGTGTCCCGAAAGGCAGCGTTGATTCTGCATCTGGCCCAGTTTAAGAGCAGACGTAAGGAGTAACTTGGTGGACCCTATCGCTGAGACGGTACTGGCTACGGCCGTACGTGATGGTGGCCAAAATCCGACGTTTGCTGGTGGACCATTCGACCTGGGCAAAGGGAAAACACTCTATCCCGTCAAAGCTGAGTGGGCTGATGAAAGCATCATACTGCCCGGAAAGATACGACTGTATGTCGTGTCGCAGGATGCCAATCTCAACATCACGGTGACGATGTATTCGCTTGGTGAGATCCAGGAAGAGGATGTGGGTGACGTCGCTGCGACGATGCGCGATGCGGTTGCACATGATGAGCTCTAGCAGCTATGGGCACAGGAGCGTTGAGCAGTAGTGGGAGCTGGAGGCGAATTGCGCAAATATGGTCGTACCATGAGCGGTACGACCTGCGACGACGGCACTCAGACGCACTGCTCGTATACGAGCGATCTAGCGTTCCACCGATTCCTCGCGTTTTCCCTGACGATGAGCCGGCCACGCGACATCATCCAGTCCCACGCCGAAGAGCTCGGCCAGATCGCAGGCCAATCCCATCCGCGGTTCTTGTTTGTCACCTTCCAAGCTGGCGATCGTCTTCAGGCTCACATGCACGGCTGCGGCCACGTGCTCGCGTGACCAGCCTCGTTCGGTCCGCAACTCCCTGAGCGTCTTGCGCTTCCGCTCCATAGCCGTATCCTCCCAGTGTGTCGCGCCATGTAGTTTTCTTCTCCCGTAATTCTACCACAACATTACTTCCGGATTTGGGCCTGTCTGACGGAATAAGTATATGTAGCAAACTTCTAGTAGTTAACTTCATAAGACAAGGAGAAAGGATAGCGCAATGCGTGACATGTCCTCTCACGAAGTCAATCAGCAGCTCGCTCGCGGTCTCGCACGCGCGCTTGAACAGCACGTCACCATCGCCGCGCGGGGATTCGTCACGGCGACAGGCGATCAGTTCTTCATCGTCAATAGCGCCAGCCACAACGGCACGCAGTACCTTGTGGCTGCGGTCGGTAGCCGCCTGGTCTGCTCGTGCCCTGCTGGTGAGCACGACCTCATCTGCAAGCACGTTGCGCTCGTGCGTGCGCTGCTCGTCGCTGAGCGCATGGTCGTCTAGAGGAAGTGGTGTGGAGGTGACGCACTATCACCTCCACTTCAGGGGAGATGACACGATGACATTCTCGATGAGTGATGGCATGCAGACCGAGCGTGTACAAGATGCGCGAGGCATTCTGCAGCAATGGACGCTTGATGACGGGCGCGTGCTCAGGACGCCGGAAGACTTCGATGAGGCGCTTTCTGCCTGCCCTATGACTACTTCGGGTAATGAAGACTTCGATCTCTTGTGCGCCGTGATTGACCATCTAGGGCAGCGCTGCACCGCTATTGCGATGTGGCCGGATGACAGACCGCACGCGACGATTCTCGTGCGCTTCGATGACGGCTACGAACTGTATGTCATGGATACGGACTGCCGGTTCGACTAAGGTGTGGGAGGAGAGATATGGTGGTGCCATCAGGTGATATGGTCACGGTGATCTTCAAGTGTCTGGACTGCCTCAACCTGTTTGGACGGGTGGGGCAGGATACCGGCGAGGGCTCAATCGATCTTGGCCCGATTGAGCAGGATGATCCGGCGCGTTGCCCCCGTTGCGGATCGGATGACACCTTGCCATGGGAAGTCATGCCGAGACCTACTGGCGAATGATACAGATACGCTTGTGCGGACGAATTCACCTATATCATCGCGCCATCGCGTCACACTACTGCCGACAAACGCCACTCATGGTGCTGGCAATAGCAGACACATTCGACCAAGCAAATGGAGCGCTATCCACGTGAATAACGCTCCATTTGCTGTTGCTTGCGGCCAGATAACTACAGATTTTCGTGCATCATTACGCGACGGATTCACTTGAGATAGTGGACAGGTTTGTCTCGCTCTCTTGCGCCGATTCGAGCAGCGAACGCCATGCCTTGTACGCGGTTTCGCTGACCAAGCCATGGCCGATAAGCAGACGCATCACATCATCAATAGGTGCGATAAGTGCGGTGCCATCCTTCTCTTCTGAGCCGGTATCGTGCATGATTTCACGCAGCTTCTTGGGCGCCAATTCGCCCTCTACCAGGTGCGAAACGTCCGTCGAACGGATCCACACGCCGCGTTTGCCGGCTGGCCTATTGGCGGGCTCGATGCCCATGTTGTGCAGGAAAGCGTTCATACGATCGGTCTGGGTTCGGGGTTCACGTGTGACGCCATTGCGCCGGGGTACGCGAAAGTTAAGAGCCGCCAGTTCCGGTACCTCCTGCACCAGTTCCTCAGGCAATGTGCCGTGCTGCGCGAGGTGTGCGATCGTGCGGATCAATTGTTCACGCGCATCGCGCTGACCTTCATTCAGGCGCTGTTCAGTGAGTGCCATGACGCGCTCGATCTGCTGCTGGTTGGCGGCACGGGCGCGCTCTACCTGCTCGCGCGCATCGCGCTGGGCAGCATCCGCTTGCTCATGTGCTTGTTGCTCAGCGGCGGCGATGCGGGCTTCCATCTGCTTGCGCATCGACTCAGGTGCCAGAGCTGAGACGGTTTCCACGAGTCGGTACAGCCGTTCCTGTTGCGCTTGTGGCAGGTGTTGTGTCTCGATCAGTCCTTTGATGAGCTGGCCCGCATCGGCCTTGGAGAGGTCAATGCTGTCCAGGTAGAACATCAGGTGGTGCGCAAACTTGACCGAGAGCATCTGCTCATAATCTTCCATCGTGATGGCATGGGGCGTACGGGTCGCCAACACGATCGCTACGATGGGAATAACGACCGCACGGGCAAAGACCAGCGCCCAGGCGACGAAGTTATCGGGCCGTTCGATGACGTACACCGTGAGCACGTAGGTGGTGGACTCGATAGCGGCCAGCATAAAGACCAACGCGAGTTGCCAGCCGAAGTCGGCCAGTTCCTTACCGCGTGCCAGCCCGTGCCGCATCAGCTCGGCCATGATGACCATGGTGAGGTCGCTGCCGATGACAAACAGCACGATCACCAGCAGACCCATGATGGCCACGGGGTCAGGCATCTGGTGCGCCAGGATGAGTGCCAGCTGCTGTTGTAACGACTGGCGTGCCAGCGCCACTAGCGCTGAGCAAGAGAACGCAAACAGCAGCAGATACGAGAGGAACCGACCCAGCGCGAACAGATGGGAGCCGCGATTACTGAGCGCGTTCAACGCATCCGCTATCGGGTCTCGCTCGCCAAAGAACGCCGTGCCCAAGCCACTGAAGATGCCCCGCCGGGGGCGTTGTGCTTCCATACCGCACCTCTCACTCTCAACCATTGGTCGCTTTGCTGATACGCATTATACGCAATAATTGCTAGCTACGCAATATACGCCAACATGGTATACTACGCACAGTGAGGAGGCGCATATGCCAGAACTTTCGTTGGATGAGGCCGAAGACGTTTTGGAACGTGACGGTCGTTATGCCTGGCTCTTGTCTGGTCGTCAAGCCTGGTCGGTCTATGACGTAGCGGAGCAGTACAAACAGGCGACAGGTGTCCCGGTCAGCCATGACACGGTGACGCGCTGGTTTCGCTCATTGCCGGACGGTGGCGCGGAAAACTATGGGGGCACGATCGGCTGGCGAGCTCGCCGTGACGCGCTCGTGCTGTTCTTTGCGGAGGGCAAGCATTTGCGGCGGGGAAAAGAGGATCAAGTGAGTTAGAACGCATGAACTAGACTGTTTTCAGTCCGGTTCGTAGTTGAGGAAACAGCGATGTCAGACGTAGCGACTCAGACGCCCATCCATGATTATGTGCACTTGTCGGAGTGGAACTTCGATGGCCCGGTTACGTTCTACGACGGCAAGATTTACTTTTCTCTGCGCATCCTTTGCGACTTCTTGGGCGTTAAGGCACAAATGCAACTGGAGCGCATCCGCAATGACGATACGCTCTCACGCTTTCTGCGTCAGGTTCCTATCAAGACGCGCACTGGTGTCCGTGAGACGTGGAGCATTGAGCGGCGTGGCATCGGCTGGTGGATCGCCACCATGCAGCGTCGCATTGTTCGCGAGGACATCCGCGCTCATCTCATCGAGTTCCAGGAAGCATTGATAGACGAGGCGGACCGCCGGTTCTTCAGTGAGTCCGAACGCAATCCATTGGCAGCGTTGCGCGCGCAGATCATCACATTGGAGCGCCGCTATGCCGAACAGGAGCGCTACACACGGATGCTGGAGGATCGCATTACTCGACTGGAAGAGCGCAGAGACAGCAAGACCAGTGAATAAGACGTGCAAAAACGCTAAAACCGGCCCGGAAGTCCGCAATTCAAGCGGCTCCGGGCCGGTTTTAGCGTTTCGCAGATGTAGACAGTATCCCGCCGCAACCGGTGATACACCAGCGTATCTACCTGCTCTTCAAGTCGTATCAGGCTCCATCCGTGAGTGCCGCACAAGGAGGTGTTCCTGCTACTGCGCCATCCATAACGCTTGCTGGGTTAGGAGGTCACGTGGCGGTCCCGGGCTCTACGTAGTCCGCCTTGGCGTCCGATCCTGGCGTAGTGATCCGCACCATAGCGCTCTTTAGTTACTTTCCCACCGGCGCTGCCGATGCTCGCATAGAACGCGATTCCTCTTCCTTGGCGTACGCTTGTACCACCTTTCTTCCCGATCTGTCGGTAGAATTCCGTTCCTAATCGGTCGCGTGCGGCGAGGCCGCCACGTCGTGCCGCTTCCGTGCCTGGTCGTGGTCCGGGCTTACGAGGCATGGGAGATGCCTGTGACTGTTCTGAATCCTTTGCATCCATCTGTGTCCCCCTAGTTTCGACGAGTGCCAAACACGTACAGCGTACCATAGCATAGCAAGCGGCCATGTTGTAGCTTCGAGATGCCAATCCGACAAGAACGAGTTCTCAAAATGATTCTGAAGCGCACAGCGATCTTACGTTTCCGGATCGCAGGCAACAAAAAAGCTGGGGCACTATCCCGAGAGATAGTGCCCCAGTTCTTTGGTCACATGTACGCGCTATTACAGGACCATCGCATCAACTATCATGTCACTTTGCGTCGCCTGTTGCTGGAGGTTCCGCTACTGATTGCGCCACTGGTACAGGGACGTTTGTGCCGGTGTTCACTGTTGGAAGCGCCTGCGTTAGGGTGTTCTTTAGGCGGCTGTTGCCGATGCTGCGTCCGCTGCCGGAGATGATGGTATAGACGGTCTGACTGCCTGCCCATTGCTGCACGGTATAGAGCAGATAGGTGAACGCATTCGAGAGCGAAAGCGCGTCTCTTGTGAAGGCCAGCCAGAGCACTCCGAGCAGACAAAAGACGAACGAGAGCAACCGCAACATCGTGTCATGATTGGCACTGTGCGTCTTGAACCCCGGCACATAGCTTTCCAGTAATGGTTTCAATAGCGACAGCAATGTCGTGGCAATCAGCACGATGCTGCCCCAGTCCTGCACGCTGAATGACACGTGAATACTCCTATAGCAGCCGGTCCCATACCCACGCAATCAGCGCGTCTAAGGGCCGGTTGAAGATGGAAAGCACATTCACGATCTTGAACGCGAGCGCGAGCAAGACCGCATCGAATGAGGCGCGCATAGATCACCCGCGATAGAAGAGACTCGTGACGCCATGCTCATCCATCCGGCGCTCGAAGTGGATGCCAGCGTGCTGCTCCAAGAGCGCACTGAAGACGGCGAATGTTTCGTCGCTGAGATCGAGCAAATGCTCGTTGTACCACTTCACAAATAGCGTCGCAGGAGCGGGTGACGGGTGTGGCGTCTCGACACATTCGCTCGTGCCGTCTGCATTCTGCCGGTAGGCACTACTCCAACTGGTCACGACCAGTTGGCCCGCGATAGGATTGGGGATGCCTTCCACATAGAACTTGTGCGGCCAGCCATACTTCCGGTCGGCGCGCTCCAATCGTGCGACGCCTCTTTCCAACCAATAGTACAAATCCTGCGGATGGATGGAGCCACAATAACCACAGGTGCGATAGGTCTCAAAATACGGATCAGGCCAGTCGGGATGCTCTCGCATCCGCGGCTTGCCACCGCTCGGCTCACGCCAGACGCAGGAACCAGGATACCGTTCTGCCTGCCAATTGCCATCATGGCAGGTGGGGCGTTCCGGCCAGGCCAGCGTGTCGGTGAACTGTGGAAACGCGCTGGCATCAGGAACGGGTATGGGAATGTCCACTTGAAACCCTTCTACGCCCGATAGGCCAGGCGTGTGCCCGCGTAGATCAGATTGCCGCCACGGCAGTTGGGCTGACCGTGCGCGCGTGCTGCCGCATCCAGTACCGCCTTGTTCGGCAGGTAGAGCTGGTGGAACCAGTTGCGCAGGTGCAGCTTGGCCGCGATACTCGACAGTGAATCGCGGTCCTGAATGACGTAGTAGCGGACGCGTCCCGGCGCGACGGTTGGGCGCGAGGTAGGCAGCTTGATCGGCGCCGCATTGGTGAGTGGCTTGCCCATCGCGCTGGCAATGGCCCGCACCAGATTGGGATTGCCTGTCGCCAGCCGGTACTCCCAGAGCCAGATGGTATTCTCGTGTCGCGCGAGCGCCTGTTTCGCCAGCGCCAGTGGGTCGTTCGGCCCGAACTCGCTCGACAGATCGAATGCCGGTTCGATGATGCCCGCGCCGAGGGACGGGAACTGCCCGTCCTGCGTGGCGAGCCAGGCATCATACTCCTGCGGCACCCAGCAGTTGACGCAGTCCTTGATGGCTTCGATCACACCGGACCAGTATTGCTGGCGCGGATCAGCCCAGGTCGTGAGCCACAACTCACCCTTGACCGGGCGCATCAACTGCTCAAACCGCTCGGCGGCCGCCACCTGCCCATCGTATTCCAGTTCCATATCGACCATCGCCATGCCGTCACAGGCGTCCATCGCCGCCTTGATGAGGCTGACCTCGGCGTTCACCTGCGTGATGGGCCACTGGCCGTTGTGCGTGCCATAGTTGTAGACATACGGGATGGCCCCGCAGCCACCGCTCAGGATGGCCTTACGGATGCTGGCGATGCGGGCGTTCGGGTACCACTGCTGGCTGCCATCGCCGACCTTGAAGGCCAGCGTGTCCACGCCCATGTGGCGGGCGATCTCGGCGGCCTGCGCGAACTCCGTGTCGCTCCACCCGTGCGAGTAGACAGGACTGAGGAACAGGCCCACCTTGCCCGCGAGCTTCGTCAATGCCGCTGCTGTTGTCATGCGGTTGTCTCCTGCTTTCTGGCAGCGGGCGCACGTCTGCGCCGTCGCCGCCGCTGCGCACCAGATGCACCAGATGCCGGTGGTGCCGCCGGGGTATGGGTAACGGTCGTGGGAAGTGCCACGAAGGGCTGAGTGTTCGCGCCCGCCGTGACGACTGCCGTGACCGTCGGGGGAAGATGGAATGATTGCAAATACGCTTCGATACGGGTGAGCCGGGCGATGAACTCGTCGTCCTGGGCCGTCTGATGCTGAGCGACCTGTTCGATGTCGTGCAGGATGCGCTCAACGTTGTGGAACGTCTCCTCGGCCTGGATTTCCGCGTGACGAGCGAGCACATTCTGTCCGGTCTGGAGCGCCGGAAGCGCCCACAGCTGGATCAGGTTCGACAGGAACAGGCAGAACACAAACGGATAGGGGTCGTGGCTGAACGGCGGCACGCCTAGCGTCGCCAGCAACATCCAGCCGATCTGCCAACCCATCAGGACATAGAGCGCGGTCACCGTACCAAAATACCGAGTGATAAGCACCGCCAGCCGCTGGTTGAATCCGGCGACACGGCTTGTGGCGGCTTTCTCGTCTCGCTCCGCCTGATGGATGGCGTTGGCGCTCTGTGGCTGGTGCGGATGCCGGATGTGCGCATACAGGCTCATGGGTCTGTCGCTTTCTGTGGACGAGTAGACGACAATGCCCGCATGGAAACCGCGCCCCGTCACAGTTGCTTACCAGCGAGGAGGAGTTGCCGCCGGTGAGCGCGGGCCGATTATGTCGTCAGGGAAGGAGCGTCAGGCTGCGGAACGCTTTGCGCGCGACGTATTGCCTCGCGGCGTCTTGGACGCAGGTGTCACCGTTGCTGCTGGAGCCGTTTTGGCCACTGGTGGGAACGCATCGGCTGAGACATCGTCGGCGGGCGTCGAGTCTTGAGGCTGGTAGACCATGTCGTGCAGTTTGACGAAGCCCCAGATGCGATGCCAGTGGTCGAGATAGGCGCGCGCGTAGTCGGCATCATAGACGAAGGTCAGCGTGTTTGACTGCGCGCTCGCGGACAGAGAATAGTTCCAGCTGCCCGACTCGACGGCAGAGTCATCCACGATTGTGGCCTTCGTGTGCAAGATTTGGTGGTGAACGGGCGACGTACCGATCAGAAGCGGCACACCGGCATCCACCAGTTTCTGCACTTCCTGCGACTCCGCGCGTCCCTCCGCCTGCGAATGATCGAGGATGATGTTTACCCGTACGCCATCTCGATGCTTGGCAATGAGCAACTCGGTCAGGGCAGGCAGATGGAAACCGTAGATTAGGATGTACAGCGATCGTTTGGCGCTGCTCACGAACGTGAGGTATTCCTGGGCTGTGGCATCGAACGGCGCGAATAGTGTGCGAACAGCAACGTGAGCTTCAGCTGGCATAGGACACTCCGTCAGGCGACGAGGGCACACATGAGACTATTTGGGGTGACGATTTCAGGGTCAGGAAACAGATCGGCTGCATGTGGGTAGTCGGCGTGCAGCAGGAAGTCCGCGGCCAGATGCGAGCAATCGAAGGCGTGTGGATCCACCAGGAACAACCCGTGCTTGGGAAAGACCCGCGCCATGACGTCATCGCCGATATCCGGCCAGCCGTAAGCATGTCCCTTCTGGCGACTGAGCCATTCCAACCCGTCAGCCAGTGCTCGTGACGCCAAGACGCGCGACGTGGGCAACAGCACATATCCCGGCTTGGTGGAGTGAGCGTCGATGCCTGTGGTGAGTGCGCCAATGGCCTCGGTGGGGGAGACGGCGATCTCCACATGCACGTATGGCCCGCGCGTCCACCACTGGATGAGTCGGGAGGCGAGCGAGCCGTGCCCGACGTAGAACAACAGGTCTCCAGCCTGTGGCATGCCTCCATGCGAGATAGGCGCCAGCTTGACCGGTACTGTCGTGGGAGTTTCCACAATAGCATGGGTCATCGTGACAGTGCCGCCCGCATTGACTGAGGACAGGAGCCCGCCCGTAATGAATACCTGTGGGGCATCGGATAGCGTCGTGCTCATAGCGTCACCTCCCAATAGACCGGACCAAAGTAGCGTGTAGCGCCGCTGGGGAAGGTGACGACGACGTAGAGCCGGTAGACGCCAGCGTTCAGCGTCTCGCCCGCGCCCCAGGTGTACGTGACCTGACCGGTCGTCGTATTGATGGTGCTAAAGGTGCCTGTACCAGCGACCTGCGTACGTGTGCGCGCGTTGACGATCAGCAGTGACGGCGTGCCATTGGTGAGCGGTGGCACAGCGCCGGTAGTGTCGAGCAAGGTGACCTGCAACGGCTGTGTCTGTCCGGCAGGCCAGGGAGAGATTGCCATCGCGTGTTCTCACTCCTCTGTGGCGTAGAACGTCGCCGTCGCGTCTAGTGCGGCAAAGATGGCTGTGTCGTCTACGCAGGTCAACGTCGCCGTCGCGTCCAGCGTGATCAGCGTGGCGCTATCGTCTCCGGTGCTCAGGACCGCCAGCCCGTCCAGCGCCGTAAGCGTGACCACGACGTAGTCGACCGGCGCGTAGGTGATCGCCTCGCTGCCGGTGGCGCTGTCGGTGATGGGAATGGGGATGATCGTGAGCTGGATGGTGCTCACGATCTCGCTGCCCGTTGCGCTCTCCAGGACAGGCAGCGTGACCAGCGCGCTTTGCAGTTCTGCGCCCGTGGCGCTATCCACGACGGTAAGGCGCACGGGGGCCAGCCCCACGCTCTCGCTGCCCGCAGCGCTGTCGCCTACCGCCCGAGAGATCAGCAGCGTGAGCGTGTCGCTGCCCGCCGCCGCATCGGTGAGCGGGACCGTGACCCCGTTGATGGCGATGGCCTCGGCTCCCGCGCCCGTATCGCCGACCGGCAAGATGACCGGTCCCAGCGCCAGCGTGTCCTGCCCCGTGGCGCTATCCGAGATCGTGAGCGCGGTGATGTTGTTGCCCGCCACGCTCACGCTATCACTGCCGCCTGCCGTATCCACCGGAGCGAGCGTGACCGTGATCGTCTGCACCTCGCTGCCCGTCGCGGCATCTGCCACGATGAAGCTGACCTGATTGCTCAGGCTCTCGCTGCCGCTGGCGCTATCCACGACGGGTGCGGATGCCGTGACCGTGATGGCCGCGCTGCCAGCGGCGCTGTCGGCCAGCGGCACGGAGATCGTGGCGAGACTGACGGCCTCGCTCCCACTCGCACTATCAGGCACGTTGAACGGCTGGATAGTGACGCTGGGCGCGTCGCTGCCTGCCGCGCTGTCACTGAGCGCGATGCTGACCGGTGCCAGCGCCACCTGCTCGGTCCCGTTGCCGCTATCCGCGAGCGGGAGCCCGATGACGAGGCTACTGTCGGCTCCAGCGGCGCTATCTGCCAGGCTGATCGTGACCGTGGCGAGCGTGACAGCGTCCGTGCCTGTCGCGCTATCGGAGACGGAGACAGCTGTAGTGCTGCTGGCAGGTGGCTGAAGGACAATCAGAAACGCCTGCCCGTAGTCCGAGATAGACGGCGTGGCGCTATACGCGCCGTAGCTGCCCGTGTTCGTGGTGGGCAGCGTCCAGCCGTCCAGACCAGATCCCGACAGCCCCGATGTCACCTCCGTCCAGGTGCCAGGCGATATGGAGTAGACGGCGCCGTTATAGTTGCTGAAGAGTGCCAGGAGCCAGCTATTGGCAACCGTGGTCGTGATGGCGGGCAGCGTCCACGCGGCAGTGGAGGCGCTGGGTGAACTGCTGTTGTAGGTGCTGTACGCGCCGATCGGGGTGGTCCCGTCCGTCCCACTAAAAGCCGCGCAGATGTATTGCATCCAGCCGGTGCCCTGGCACGTGAAGGCATAGGAGGACGGCTCACTCGCGCCTGCAATGTGGTAGAAGGCCTCCGAGTAAATGCTGCCAGAAGCCCCCGACGTGCCAGTACCAATCGTGGAGCCAATCTGCGTCCAGCCGGACGGCACTGTGAGCGGCGTCTTGGCAGAGTCCTCTACCGTCACGATGGCGACTAACACGTCGCCCGCTGCGACTCCGGTTGGCACCGCAACATTGATGGTAGAGATGCCGTTGCCGCTGCCATGCGTCGCGGTACCAACCTGTGCAATCGCCATAGCGGGACTCCGGTGCTAGCGAGGAATGCCCTGCGAGCGAGCTAGGAGATCGTGAGTGTCATCGACGGCTGCCAGGTGGTTCCGCTTGCCTTGGTCCCTTGGCTACTTACCACGCGGTCGAGACAACTGCCGCCGCTGGTGGTCGAGTTGCTGCCATTCCTGTTCGATACCACGAACTCGTTCCAACTGTAGTTCGCCACCGACGAGCCAAACGTGGCCCGGAAGACGATGTTTTCGGAGGAGCCACCGGTGATGGACGGGTAGGTCGCGTCCATGCCGACATAGGTCTTGTTGGTTGTCGCTTGTAGGTCTGCTTGCGTGTTGGCCGCAGCCGTCGTGCTGTCACCTACCCCGATCATCGCCTGCGCGTTGTTGAAGTAGGCGTCCGCGCCTGCCGCCGCGCCCGTGGAGTTGGTTGTGCCGGAGCCAACCGCCTGATTCCAGAGCGCCTGCACCCCCGCGATGAGGAAGATGTTTTCGAAGACTTCCTCGAACTCGCTGCTCTCCGGCCGGTGATTGCGCTTCAAGAGCGCGTCGGCCTCGGCGCGGATCTTCGCCGGAAGTGCCGCGAAGTCCTTGACATCCGCTTCGGCCACGCCCAGCGCCTTGGCGGCGTAGTACTCAATCGGCGCATCGTACCGGTCGATGCGCCAGACACCATGTAGACGCGCGTGCAGCGCCTCATGCACATCGGGATGGTCGGGGCCGAGATGCTTGATGAGCTTGACCAGTGCGGGCGAGAGCAGCCGATGCACGAGTGGCTGCCAGACCGCCAGCGGCAGATGGAATCCGGCGTGGTCATAAATGCCGCCGGGCGTGTAGAGATGCTGGTGGACGACCGCCACCTTCTCCGCGCCTTTGGCCTGTGCGACAGACATGCGAATACCTCCCTCGCCCGCGTTGGCACGCGGGGTCGTGATGACAAGAAAGAACGGATGAGGCTATGGCGTGCCTGGGCGCGCTTAGGGCTTGACGGCCAGATGCACGCTCACGCCGAGCAGGTTGAGGATGATCTGCAACAGAAAGAAGATCAGCACCGTGTAGAGCGCAATCGTGCGCGCATCGAAGTGCTCACGCAGGCTGTTGGTGAGGCTGGATGCTTCTTTGGCGGCGACGGTCACGTCATTCTTGGCTTCCAGGCGGGTTGCCGCTACGTCCTGCACGGTCGCCAGACGCAGGCTGTCGCACTCCTTCTGGAGCGCCGTGACATGTGCTTCGAGCTGTGTCACTCGTACCGCGCTGCTCGCGTTCTGGTCCTTGATGCCATCCAGCACGACGGCCAGTTCCCGGCGGGGCATGTAGACATCGGGGAGCGTGTCACGGTGCTGGTCAAACGCCTTCTCCACCGCCTCGATCTTGCTGGTGAGCTTGTCTTCCAGCTTGTTGATCGCCGCGATGACATCAGCATAGGTTGCCGTTTGCGCGGACATGGAACTCTCCTCGTGGTGGGTTTCACGATCCGGTGGAGAGCTACCAGACCGGCTATCAGAGGTGGACATGATATCTTGCTCGCTTGACTTGCGGCCTCATGCCAGGACATCAGACGCGGGCGGGGCGTCAGGGACGCTATCAGGCGTGTTCGGCGTATCCGTGCGTCGCAGCAAGAGATGTTCAAAATCCAGATGCCACTTCTCACCACGTTCCGGATGGACAGGGTAATGCCGGGCGAGCCACGCGGTCAGGCTTTCGTCCAGATGCTGCGCCAGCAATTCCGCGCGCCGGGCCTTGTTGGCAAAGTCCAGATATTCTCGACGGATGTCTTCTAGCAGCATGGCGCGCTGGCGCAGTTCGTCCACGTGATCGTGGTTGATCTGAATGCTGTCCGGCTTGACGGCGCTCTGCCGTCGTGGGACATCGCGCGATAGCTTGCTCCGACCCATTACCGGTTCCTCCACTAGCTGATGTATAGCAACCTTAGAAAGGAAGGTTGCTATACATGCATCGGTACACTCGCTTGTCCATTCTGCTTGTTGTCGTGGCCCTGCTGGCCGGATGCGGAACTGCCAGCGCGCAGAACGCGACCTCTCACCCGTTGCCTCGCGCTCTCCTGTTTATTGGCGATTCGCTCACCGGTGGTTATTACGCCACCGACCAAACCCATGATTATGTCGCACATGTGACAGCGGACCTCGGCTTGCCAGCGCTCTATCTCAGCAAGCACTACGGCATTCGCGCCGATGAGGTGCAGGCTGAAATCCAGCACGGGCTGGCCATTCCACCCGCGCGCATCACGGTTGTAGAACTGGGCACCAACGATTTCAGTGGCTATTCGCTCGTCGGAGCACACACGCCAGAAGGGCTCGCAGCCTTTACTACGGCCTATCGTGCGCTGCTGGGCGAGATCCGCCACGTCGCGCCCAGCACACGATTAGTCTGCATTGGCATCTGGCACGTGCCGGGTGACACGAATGACCTGCATGAGACGGCAGGGAGCTATGACCAGCACATCGCCAGCGCATGTCAGGCGGCCCACGGCACCTACGTTTCGCTAGAGGCCATCGCCGCCAATGGCGCGTACCGTGGACCAGTAGGGCAACACACGTGGCTGGGCCTCAATGATGGCTGGCATCCCAATGATGCGGGCCACACGGCCATCGCCGCGGCTATCGTCCACGTGCTGGGCCACTAGGCGACACGCGGCACGCGACACCACATCGGCCGCAGGTAGACCCCGACGCGTCCCTCATGCGTTCCATGCAGCGCGTAGCCCAGGGTGAAGGCTTCTTCACCGGGCCGGGCGCGTCGCACCCCACCGTTGCCGTCCGAGCAGACCAGATCGCCCGCGCGGATGACATCACGTGTCCGGATACGCACGCGCCCGACCAGCGCGAGTGGCGCGACATGCTCATCTGTGACCGTGTCCTCGGGTTCGTCGTCGCTGAAGCGGTCGAACCGGCCACCACCCGCGCAGAAGGCGGGCGCGAGCGAGACGACCGAGGCGGCGTGGCAGTTGTCGTGCATGCAGCGGGTGAAGGCCTCATGCGGGCCGGGACAAACCACCGTGCCCGTTTCGTACTCCGCGTCCAGCGGGTAGGTTTCGGCGTAGTCGAACGCGTCGAACGCCCCATTGGCGCTATAGGCATAGGTGCTCGTGGCGGTATAGTACGTGCCGCCCGCGATGATGAACGTGCCGTCGCCCTTCATTTCCGCGAGCTTGCCACCACCACTGTTCTTGAAGCCCATGATGGAGGAGTTGGACTGCACGAACTGACCGCTGACGCCCAGCCCGTTCACGTTCACGCCGCCCGGCCCAACCTGAAAACCGGAGTGAAAGGTGTTGCTGCTGTCGTAGTAGCCAAACTGGACCGTGGGCGAGATCGTGGCCCACCAGCCACCAATTTGCACCCAGACATTCGTGCCATTGTACGTCGAGCGTGCTCCGGCTGCGGTCGTGCCCTGCGCCAGCACATCGCCACTGAGCGGCCCACTGAACTCGTTCGCGGTCGCCGTACCGGAGACCGAGAGGCCAGCGCCATTGAAGATGCCCGTGTTGTCCACATGGGCATTCTTGGCGGCGTTGAAATACGTCCAGTTGTTCGCACCCGGCGCGATGACAATGTCCCACGGGTTAGCTGCGAACTGGATATAGTTTGTCTGGCCGGGACCGTAGAGCGTGGAACCAATGGAGATGCTGCCACTCGTTGTGAAGCCGCCAGCCGTGACTGTGCCAGTGAACGTGATGCCATTCTTGGTCGCGCCCTCATAGACGTAGCCCGCGTTGACCTCATCGTAGAGGTAGCCACCCACGGTGCCGCTGGAATTGTAGCCATGCGCCAGACCCAGCGTTCCACTCGTTGAGTACACCGTGTAGGCATCGCCACTGGACGGCTTGAACGTCACCGTGCCCGTGAAGACCGAACCACCCGATGAGCCGCCCGTCACCGAGCCGGAAACGCTCAGGTTGCCCGTAATGGTGACGTTGCCGTTGCCGTCTGACGTGAACTTGCCCGCGTCACTGGACAGATGCCCGATGGTCGCCAGTCCGGAGACGGTGATCGTCGTGAACGACGGATCGGTCGCGTTATTGAGCGCGGCCAGATTCGCATTGACATCAGACGAGCGTATAACAGTGGAGGGTGTGAAACGTGATTAGCGTTGCGCCAAGACCGGCCATTCGCTACCCCCTAGCACTTTGAACGGGTAGCGTGCAATACGCTACCCGTTCAATCTGATTAACCGTTACTGACTTCGCCGCTTGCGACGCCCTTCAGCGTACGCCCGTTTGAGCGACTCGCTCCGCTTGGCGCGGGTCTCTGCGCTCTGGACGTGGCCGCGTTTCTTTTCTGCGATGCGTCGCTTCGTTTCCTCAGAGTGTGGCGTGGTATGGTACGCTTTCCCCAGGTGTGCAAGACGCATGCGCTCCAAGCCTTCCGGCGTCATCTGCGGTGGCTTGATCTCGCCTCGTGCGGCCCGCTCCAGGCCGATCTGGCGCAACTTCTCTCGTGTTTCCGATCCCCACGTCTTGCCTTTATTCCAGCCGCCAAAGTCCGCGCGAACTGACCTGCGGCCTTCAGCATAGGCGTGTTTGAGGGCTTCCGAACGCTTCTGACGTGTTTCAGCAGATTGCTTGCGGCCAGTCTGCCACGCGCGTACACGAGCACGGTACTCATCTGTGCCATGGTGAAGGCGTATAGCCGCAGAAAGTCTTTCGCGGGTCGCCTCACTGAGCGGCACACCCTTATTGGATGGCACCTGCCCGAGATGGGCTATGGAGAGCTTGCGGCGGTACTCGGCGCTGAAGGTCTTGCCCGAGTGAGGATGCCCATCTCGTTGAAGGCGTCGTCGTGCCGCCTCAGCCATGCGCTGGCGCATCTCTGGCGTGAAATCGAATGGCTTGTTTACCTGAAACGCGACATTGAGTTGCGGCGCGAGCGTGTCTATCCAGTGCTGCTCACGCTCCGTAAGCCGGTCGGGTGAACACTGTTCCAGCACAGCCCACTGGAAGGCTTTCTCTCCGTATTTGTTCCACTCATGTTGGAAATGGGGGCTGTGGTGCTTGTTAGCGCGAAGGAGCTCGAGATGATCGTTCCAGCGCCGTTCAATGTCAATAGAGCGACCGATGTACTGTTTTCCGGTGGGGATACACGTGGCGGCATAGATACCGCACAGCGATAAAGAGGCAGACTCGTCCACTGTTCTCACTCTCTAGCGTGAGTCTCTAGATGCGATACCGCCAGGGGGCCTAGAGAAACCCCTTTTCGGCTGAGGTAGCTAATCCCAACCTAGACGGCCCTTACACTATACATTATACAATTCTGCACGGTAGTCACAAGTCCGGTAATTAACGGTGTTGGACAGTCGATGGCGTAAACGTCATCAAGGAAGCGCCAAGGCCCATCGGTTATGCCCCTTTCTGCTTCCGTCGTCGTGGGACGTTCCGCGAGACAGGCGCCACTGGCACGTCGCGGTGCGGGTAGAGTCGGTGGAGCTCCTGCGCCGCAGGTACGGCTTGGAAGAGCGGCTCATGGGTCCGCGGGTGCAGGTCGCACAGGTCCGCTGCGTTGAGATACCAGACATGCTCTGGCACATCTGGATGATTGGCGTGTGTGGCCGTGATCACGAGCAGCACTGGCTCCCCACCCGTCACGGGATCACGCTCGTCCGTCCCAATGGGGAAGTAGCGGCTCTTGGGCTGCACGTCTACGTGCATGCGTGCCACATTGCCCGCCGCGCCGAAGTGCTCGCTGAGCGCCTGGGGAAACAACCGGCCCTGCTGCGTACTGGCGTGTATGCGCTCGTGCGCGGCAGGCGTCACATCGACCGGGATGCGCTTGACATCCGCGAGATCAAACCGTTTGCGCGCGGGTACAGGGCGTGGCGTGGGTGGCGTCGCCGGAAGCAGATGCTTGGCCTGTCCCTCGCGAATCACCTGGTTCTTGCGTGCACGTGCTGCACGTTGCTGCGCGGGGGAGAGTGGCTCGGGTCGTGGCATGTCCATGGGTCACCGTCCGTTAACGGCCTAACGTGTAATCCTGGAGCATCGTCTGAAGATTAAGCAACTGAACATCTTGAGATGGAGCAAGCGAGGCGATTTCGAGGTCTACGTAGTCCCATCGATACGACACGCTCACAATGACCGCCACCTGATCGAGCGCCGCCGCCGGCGAGAAGTCCCAGTATCCTATGTCCCACTGCGAGACGTCCCAGAGCGTATTTGCGGCATTCGCCGACGGGTTCACGATCTGACACGTATCGCCTGGTTGGATGCTCTCAATGTCGTAGCCAAGACCCGTCTGTGCGTCGCCGCGGTAGTCCACAATCCTGAGCTTCGTGCGCACGAGCATGCGATCGTACTGATTGAGTAGGCCTTGCGCCACGACCGCACAGGAATGCTGGTCGGTGAGACGGCTGTCCGCAAGCTGCAACACACGTGCGCCAAAAGTCGAGAGATCCGTCCCTTGCGCTGTGGCCTGCACGAGAATCTGCACCTGCGTCTGAGCGGCGTAGGCGGCATTGGCTGTGAACGAGTTGACCGGCACGCTCGTCGCATTCTGGGCCGTATCTGCTGAGACCGTTACCGTCTGCTGGGGGCTACCATTGCCATTGAGCACGAGCTGCTGGCCCGCCACGATCGCCACGGGAAGCGGTGCGATCGTGAGCGACGTGTACTGCGTGCCACTCACAAGCGCAGAGGTCAGGGAGGTTGCGAGCCCCGTCCCAATGACGCGCGTGACGTTCTTGAGGCTCGTCCAATCCTTGCGATACTGCGGCACCGCGATGTGCTGGCCGAGGATGAACTGGTGCTGCGCCGTCGTCGGGGCCACGTTGAGCGTCATGGACTTGTCGGCATTGGGTCGGTAGAACCAGTTGGCTGGCAGCATCGTGATGAGTGTATCGTAGATCGACTTGATCGACTGGTTCTCGAATGTGTACGCCACAAGGTTGCCCGACGACGCGGGATTGTTCGGGTCCAGCGTCATGGGAGACATGTATGGCTTGCCCGTCAGTGGATCATTGTTGGTGAAAAACCAATTGAAGATCGTGACGGGATCCACGTACGAACTGGTGACGCCTGGTGTGCCGAAGGACTGACCTAGCACCAGCCCTTCATCCGCGAGTACGCTGTCAAAGGGCGTGATCGTGACCGTAATCGATTCCTCGCCGGACTCAAGAATCTGCGGCTCATAGGAGTCAATGACGCCCTGAAATTTCAGCAGGCCCCCCGCCGGCAGATTCGGTCCGAAGAGCCAGTATTGCACGATATTGCCCTGCGCGATGGTGCCACGATTACTGCCGACGCCCGCCTCATCGAAGTTATCGAAGGCTCGTGGAAGTTGCACCCGGAGCGGTGTCGTGGCGCTATTGATCGCGTACTTCACGCCGGACAGAAGCGGCGCGTCGCGCCAGACGTCAAGGAATGTGCCACTACTGCTGTAGACCAGCACCATCTGCTGTTTGTAGTGTAGCGGCGTGGCGTCAGACGGGTTGCCCAGCGACCCCACGCCCAGCGTCCACGGCGTCGCACTTGCGCCCTGCTCGATCTGGATGCCGCTTACCCACAGCGTCGTGGATTGTCCCACGACGTTGCCCGTGTCGATGCGCAGCCCGATCAGGTAGTAGGTCGAGGACGTGGGCATGGTGAACGTCACGGAGTAGCGCATCCACGTCGTGGTCAGCGTGAGCGTCTGAACCGTGCTGGCGTTCTGGTTGTCGGCGCGGAAGTTATTGAACTCCGCGAAGAAGCGCACGGACGTGTTATCCGTCCCAGCGCTCTTGAGATATACCGACAGCGTGTACTGCTGGCCGGGGATGAAGTTATACGCAATCGGGATGTTGATGCCCAGCGTCTCATACGACCCAGAGCCATCGCAGTACACCTTGAGCGAGCCATTGCCCACCGCATAGGTCGTAGGGTCGTATTGCGTGTAGCCGTTCACACCTCCTGAGAACTGGAACCAGTCGTAGCCGCCAGATGGATTGCTCAGGTCGCTTTGACCTGCGGTGAAGAGATTGGGCATACGATCACCTTACGACAGGTAGCGCGGTGTCCAGATGGCGTAGACATCGACGATGGGCTGCGTCGAAGCGGTCACCTGCAACGTGAGCACGGTCCCAGTTGGCTCGATGACCGGGAAGGTGCCGGAGAACGCGATGAGTGTGCCGGGCGCGGCGCTGGAGACGACCGTGTAGCCGTTGGCCTGACGCGGGTCACAGCCAATGGTGATCTGCTGTCCGGGTGCCCAACTCAGGTTGCTCACCTGAAGCGAGGAGCCATCGGGGTTCTGCGAGAGCGTAAAGCCCGTGATGGTCGCGGCAGCGTAGTCGCATGAGGTCGTGGTGCCCGGATAGGAGAAGTTGGCCGTGAACGACGTGACACTGAGCGTAGTGGCCCCTGATGCCGCCGCTGCGGACAGCGTTACGGTCTGCGTGTGTCCCGTGCCATCATTGAGCGTAAACTGTGTGCCGGCCGGCGCGCTCGCGGGCAGGGCCGCTACGCTCAGACTGGTATAGGCGTTGCCGCTGGTTAGTGCCGCTGAGAGCGTCGTGTTGACAGCCTGCGAGTTGTTGGTCAGCGTGAGCGTTGGGTAGGCATACTCGGTACCACTGCTGGAGACGACCAGATTACCGCTGATCCAGTTGGATCCGGATACCAGGGCATACGCAAGACTACTGGAGTCGTAGCTGCTGGGTGTGGCCGCGTAAAGGTACGGGTCCACCGCCAGGAACGTGATCTGGATCGTGACCGCAAGGAGGCGTGTCGCACGGTAGGTAATCGGTGCGCTGATGGCGTCGCAGACCAGATAGCGGTCGTCCAGCATGTGAATGGCCAGTTGCTGTTGCCGCTGGTTCAGCGCCTGCAAGAGCACATCCACCTTGCTTTCGAGATCGGCGCGTGAGCTGCCGACGACGACCACCGTTACCGTCGCACGTCGCTCGTTGATAATCGTGCCGGTCGTCTTTACACCAGGGTACCGTGCGACTTTGAAGACGCTCTCCTGCACCTCCGGCAAGCCGAGCTTCTTGTCGGTTACGAAATAATTCGTACCGTCATTGAGCTGGAAGGTCCCGAACGTATAGCTGGGTAGCGCCATGACTAGATCCCCATCCCTGCGGTCGCGCCGCGGCCACCATACTCCACCGCGAGGCCCGCAATCTCGTTGAAGATCTGATAGATCGTGTTGATATCCACGTTGCCGGTACCCTGAATGTTGATGTTGCCGATGTTTTGCTGAGTGACAGTGCCTAGCGTCGCCGGCGTAATGTTGCTCCCGAGTGGCTGGGCACGTCCGGCGAGCCCATGCACCTCAGCAATGAGCTGCTGCAGGAGCGCCGGCACACTGCCGCCATTGCCGCCGAGTCCACCAACTGGGAGTTGTGGTGTGAGGCCGCCGAGCGTGCCACCAGGGGTGAGGCCGGTTCGCATCGCCTGAGCAATCTGCGCTGTGGCCTGCTTCACTCGATCCTGCTGCGCGTTCAAACCTGCTACGAGCGTGTCCCCCATGTCGGGCATCCAGCGATCGAAATCGGCCAGCGGCCCTTCGTCCGGTACGGAGAAATGCAGGAAGGATTTGATCTTGTCCGCGACGCCAGATACGGCGCTGGTGACATGTCCAATGGCGCCGGTGATGCCTGAGGCGAGATTGCGAATCATGTCGCCGCCCCACCCGAGCATATTGCCGATCAGCCCGCGCATGATGCCGCCGATTTTGCCCGGTAGACCGGTGATGGTGGAGACCACGGAACTCACCAGCTGACCAGCCTTACCTGTCGCCAGATGCACCAGGTTGTCGAAGTAGGACACCGCGATGTTGACCATGAGGGTGATGTGCTGCAGGAAATCCACCTCCAGCCGCACGGCTTCGTTGAGGATGTTGTCCACAAACTGCCCGATAGCCGCGAGCACGCGGGTCTCCATGCTCAACACCCAGGAGATCGCCCCGTTGACCATCGCTGAGATGGCTGAGAGGACACGCACCTCCATCTGGAAGAACCACGTAATGACGCTGTCGACCAGATGCGCGATGCCACTTAACACCTCGCTCGGAAGCGTCTGGGTGAGCCAGGTAATGATGCCATGCACCAGATCGGGAATCACCGAGTGTCCGATCAGGTGATCGAACAGCTGCTCGAAGAAATGGATCACGCCCTGGATGAAGTTGACGACACCGGTGAGCGCCCCGCCAGTGAGTGCGTCAAACCACTGTGCGATCCCCAGGATGGTGTGCCCCACGAACGAGAGCACGAAGCCCAGCCCGTTCTGGAACAGCAGCCCGAGCTGGCGGAGCATATCACCCGCGATGGCCGGTATCTTACCGAACTGCCCGGAAAAGACCGCCTGGACGATCCTGCCAAGATCACCAAACAAGCGGAAAATAGCGGCAAAGAAGCCCGCGATTTGGGGGAGCGCCGACAGGAAACCGCCGATGACGCCCGAGACCAGGCCCAGCACGACCTTGAGCACAGTGCCAATCACCGTGCCGACGATCTGGAGTACAGGCGCGAGCGAGCGGAAGGAGTTGATCAGGTCATGTACTGCTGGCGCGAGCTTGGGCCACGTATTCTGCCACTGCAGACGCACCATCGTCAGGAACGTGTTGATGGTGTTGTGGATTTCCGTGATAATGGGCTTGAGCTGGCCACCAAGAAAGCCGCCCACCTGGGTCAGCTGAGTACGGAACCGGGTAAAAATCAGGATGCCGAGCGTGATGGCACCAGCGATCAGCAACAGGGGTACGAGGACGGCCCCGAGTGATGCCGCCATCCCCATCAGCGCGGGAATGGCGCTGAGCGCGCCCTGGGCGGCTCCCATGAGGCCGGTCCGGAGCAGTCCGAGCAACTGCGCCGGATTGCCGAGCTTGCCCACGAGTTCGCCCAAAGAACCGGTGAATGTTCCGATGTTGCTGACGCCTTTGCCGACCCACGAGAGCGCCGTCGGACCGAGCCGTGCCAGGTCACTCAACTTGCCTTTCAGGACTTCAAGCGCCAGTCCGGGGTGTCGCACAGCCAGACCGAACTGAAGCAGTTTGGTTGAGATCCCTTCCCCAAAGGCCGTACCGAACCGTCCTGCTTCGCCAACGACCGATCCCAGACCGCCTTTGAGACTGAGGAACAGCTTGCCTAGCGGCGCACCCTTGCCCAGCATGGACGTGAAGATGCCACTGACCATGTTCCCCACGGGCCCGAACGCCAGAAACGCCGCGCCCACGGTTGCGACCGCTCCGGCGATGCCCAGGAAAGCCGCGCGCATCGCCGCGGGATGCGCGCTGGCCCACGCCGAGAACCGGTTGAGCGCAGGCAGGATCTTGTCACCGATCTCCTTGACCAAGGGCTCCAGCGCGTCACCCAGCTTGATGAGCGCGTTCTCACCCGCGACCTTGAGGTGGTCCCACTCCGCCGCCATCGTCTGCTCGTGGATCTTGAAGGCGTTGGCCGTCATCCCCTGCGACTGCGCCATATCGCCGAGGATCTTGTTGTAAGCCGCTCCGCCATTGGTCAGCAGTTGCATCGCCGCCTGAAAACCTGCCGCACCACCGGTCAACTTCAGCATTTCCGCCTTGTTGCCCTTGGTGATCTCCATGAGGTAGTGCAGCCGCCCAATGAGATCAAGCGACGAGAACTTGGCGCTATCGAAGCCCAGGCCCATCTTCTTGGCGTTGGTCGCGACGGCGGCGGCGTTGATGCCGATAGCGCGGAAGAGATTGGAGAGCTGCATGCCCGCGATGTGCGCTGAGGACCCGCTGAGCGTCATCGTGGACATGGCCGCGGCAACTTGGTTGAAGCTGAACCCTGCCGCATTGCCTGTCACCGCCGCTCGTCCAATGGACGACGACAGCTCCTGCATCGTGGTCTTGCCATCGCGCAAGGCCACGAGCAGCATGTCCTGATAGTTCTGCGCCTGCTGTGCGCCCGCGCCATACGCGTTAAGGGCGCTGGTTAGTGCATCAGCGTCCGTGGACGCGTCCACCATGCCTGCCGCGCTGGCTTCCGTCACGACCTTGAGTACGCCCATCGCGTCCTTGGCCTGTACGCCGGCGGACAGCACGTAGTACAGGCCGTCACCCAACTGCTTGGCCGGCACGCCCAGTTGCCCCGACATACTGAGCACCTGGGAGTTAAACTGGCTCATCTGTGCCGCGCTCTGCCCGGTAAGCGCCTGCACCACCGACATGGATGACTGGTACTGCGATGCCATGTGGAGGGCCGCGATACCCGCGCCGGCGGTCGCAGCGGTCGCGGCCAGGATCGGCATCCCGAGCCCGCCCATGCCCGCGCCAAAGCCTTCGCTGGAGCTGCGGGCCGCGTCCAGACTGCCCGCCGCCTCATCCGCCGTCGCACTCAGTTCTGAAAGACTTGCGACGGCTCCGGATACCTCCGTGTCCAGCACACCGATCTGGGTGCCGGCTGCGTCCGCCGCTTCGCCCAGACCGCCTACCGATTCGGCCGCCGCTGCGATCTGATCCGAAAGCGCCGAGAGATTCTCTTGCAGCGACGAGAAGACGGCATCCAGGCCGCCAATCGAACCGGAAACGCTGGAGAGACTGTCCTCAATGCCCGCCATTGCGCCGGAAATCGTTTCGCCCAGGCTCGATGCCGCTTCCGCTAGGCTGTCCAGTGAGGCAATCGCCTCATCTACGGCCGCCGTCGCACCGCCGGAGTCGCCTTCAAGCTCGAACAGGATGTTCTCATCCATCGGGATGGCTCCGTAGAACGTGGGTTCCTATTGCGTCTGCCTGCTGGCGACGCTATAGTGTGGGCAGCGGCAAGCAAGTAGCACTGGAGGCTCACAGCATGGCAAACAAAGCAACAATGCTGATGGCGACGGTTCCGACATTGCCAGGGCGGAACTATGACGTGGTTGGACTCGTGTCCACGGCGGAGCGCGCGTTCTCAGGCAATGTCAAAGTAGAAGACCGGCTGAAAGACCTGGAGGAACAAGCTAAGAAGCTGGGGGCAGATGCGGTTATCGGCATCCAGGTCGCGACGAGCCTTGCCTCAGGCAATCAGATGATCACGACCCTACTCGGGACAGCCATCAAGTTTGCTGGGTGACGTGGCTGTCGGTCAGCTGATCGGCACGACCTCACCATCATAAATCGCCGTGCGACGCAGCGCGCGAACGAACTCGTCCTGTGTGGGCGCATCGCCAGCTTTCGCGCCACGCGCCTGAGCGATGTCACGCTCGTGCATGCGAACCGCCTCACGGTAGTACGCCAGGAGACGCTTCCACGGCATGCGGCGCATGCTCTCGTCAGACCAGTGGTAGTAGGCGGCTAGCTCAGCGAACATTGCCATAGGGTCAAACGGCTCGCTCGCAGGCAGTGGTGTTGCGGTCAGATCGTCGGGCGCGCTCTCCGGTTCCGCCGCGACGCGCAGGTGCGCCACAAGGAGCGCGGCCGCTTCCGGGTCGCGACCGGCCAGACGCTGTGCCTCCTGCCACGCGGTATCGCGGGCATCGGCATCCCACGCGACGGGCTGGGTCTGGACCGCTTCCAGATGCGCGGGCGCGTAGGGTGTCGCTGTGCCGTGCCGCACGCCTTGGCGCAGCGCCCACTCCCGCCGCCAGCGGCTCTGCTGACTTAGCGGCGGGTCGTCTGGCCGAAAAAATCCATGAACAGCCGCACGATCTTCGCGACGGACAGGCCAGCGCGCAGCCGCTGCACGGTCATGGCGGGTTCTGTAAGCTGCCACACTCCCAGCACCAGGCGTGTCATGGCGTCCAGCTGCTGACGTTTGGACATCTCGGCGCGCTGTTCGAAGAGTTCGATGGCGTCCAACTCCTGCTCAACCGTCGGCGTCGCGCACAGATGTACCACACGCTCGCTGGGCACTCGCCGCACGTCCTGCTCTGTGTCCGGTCCCTCTACCGTCTCGGTGTGCCACTCGATGAACATCACGTCCACAAAGCGCAGGGTCACCTCATCGAGGTTCACCGCGCGTACCGCGTCCATGGCCTGCGCAATCTCAGGGTCTTGCTCATCGGGCAGTAATCCTCGATCCGCGGCGCTCTGTCGCGCCCGTCGCACCTGCTCCTCGCCGCTCACCCCGGCAAGACGATTACGGTCCACGAAGATACTCCTCTCTGTTCTGGCCCGCCCGACGCGGGCAGTATAGCGTGAGGCCTGAAGCGTCAACTGAACACTTCAGGCCCTGAGGTACTTGGGGCAATTCAGGTTAATACGCCGCGTCGACAAGGTTCGCGACGGTGCTCTGTAAGAGATAGGCATTGGCACCCATATCGCTTGTGCTGCTCGCGGAGACCGCGATGCGGAACGCTTTGCCGTCCTTCTTCGGCGCCGGTGGCTCGGCCTTCGTGTACGTCATCGTGGGGATGTTGTAGGTCACGGTGTAGAACTGGTTGGCTTGGGTAAACACCAGTTGCACACTGCCTGTCGCCACCGCCTGCGCATCGGTCGTGCCCGTCGGGCTGCCAAAGTATGTGCTGGCGATCCGGCTGCCATTCTGCATGATGAGGTTCAGCCCCACATCCAGCGTGAGCATGCCGAAGATGAGCGTGGCAAGCGTCAGTTGCTCGGTCTGGATCGTCGTGTCGAGGTTATTCTTCTGCGTGATGTCGAAGCTCTCGATCGCGACGGCATCGCCGGTTGTGGATCCATCCAGCGTCCAGACGCCCTCTGTGTACAGGAACGGCGGATGCGGCTCCAGCGTGACCGTGCTGGCTGACGTTTGCGCCACCGTCGCAATGCCTTGCCAGTCCACTTCGTACGTCAACAGGCCACCGGCCTTGGCGCTGCGTTTGATCTGTTCGACCTTGCAGTCGCGTACGCGCAGGATGATGCCGGACGTCCCACCGAGGCTCACCTCAAACGTGTAGAAGGCGCCGTCGCTTTCGTCAATGATGACGTGCTGCGCCGTGCTCTGTACCGTGGCTCCGCTGCTGTGCGCCTGCTGCAAGGTCGCGCCATTGGCGAGCGTCGCGGTATAGGGCCCCGTGCCGGAGGGCGGTGTTGTGATCGTGACGATTTCTTCCGTCGCGAGGCCAGAGTCAATCACCAGCGTGGCGGTACCAGAGCTGGTAAGGCCAGTGTTTGCGGTGAGGCTGATGGTTGTCGCGCCGGCGGTAGCCGCGGCGGCCAGCGTCGTGTTCGTCGTCGGCGCGGTATAGGTATCACTGCCTGATCCCTGTGCCATTGCTTCGAGCAGTCCCAGCTCATTGGGACGCGGCGCCACGACGAGCTTGCCTTTGACCTCCTGCCGGTTCTTGATGATCAAGCTGAGGTGGCGACTGCCGTCGCCTTCCCAGACATCCTCGGCTTTGATGTCGAGCTGGATGTTCGAGCCATCCAGCCAGCGTGGAAAGTAGCTCGGCGCGACGGAGGTGCCGCCTTGGCTCTGTTTGCCGATGCCGATGTAGGCATTGTCTTCACGGATAGCGAGAATGAGGCTCATGGACTACGCTCCCTGCGCCGCATCGTCCGGCGCGGCCTGAGCTGTCTGCACGGTCTCAGCTGCAGGCGGGGTAGCGGCGCTCGTGCCTCTGCCACGCTTCTCAGCCCTGGCAGGAGCATCGGGCGCCGCAGCAAACCGGCGAGTGGCTTCGTCAAGCGCGTAGACCGGCTCGAAGTCCGCGCGTCCCTCATGGTGTTCGTAGCCGAGCGCCGCGCGTTCCGCGTCATCGAGCGCGACGTGCTCAGGTAGCACGACTTTGCCGACGCCCAGGAACCGCGGTTCGCGCTCACCACGCGGATCGAACAGGTACGACGCGCCGTAAACCTCGTGCGCACGCAGATGAAGCACGTCACCACGGTGGACTTTGGTGTTGTTGCGCCGCGTGCCCGACGCGTCGCGCACGTCGCCATTGATGATGTGATGCGCCACACGCACCGCGTAGGGGCCGATATAACGCGCGGGCACGGGCGTATCCGGCTGAAGTCGTGGGGTGGACATGTGTCTCTCCTGGTAGATTAGATGTCATAGGGCATCATCTGGACGTGCGCGGTGATCGTGCGATAGACGAGCGAGATGCCCGGCACACGGCTGTCCAGCTCGCCCAGGTCCGGTGAGATCAGGATTTCGGGAATACTGACGGCGTAGGCCGTCCCACTTACCACAAGCGAATCGTTGGTTTCCAGATTGGCCTTGATCGCCTCAACGTCGGTATCCATGCGGACCAGGATGTCATCGATGGTGTTGGGCTGCTGGTCCCATCGGTCGTAATACTGAATCAAGACCGGCAGGATGCCCGTCCAGACGCGATTGGACCAGATGCGAAACTGTTGCTGGCCGGTCTGCAGGTTCACGGCGGGAAAGGCACCGGCCATCATCTGGTAGCGGTGGCGGATATAGACCTGCGAGAGCCCTGTCGGATCGGACGGATTGGCTTCGGTGAGCCGGGTATTGGGCACGATCACCTGGCGAATCGCTCCCAACACGGTAATCGCTGGATACGGATTGTTCGGTGCGCGTGGGATGCTCATACGCCACCTGCTATCGCCTCACGAATAGCGTCCTGGATGTCCGCGATAACCCGCTCACGTGTAGCCAGCAGAGTTGGCGTCACGAAATCATTGGGACGCATCCCTCGGACACTGCGCACAGGATGTGCGGCGTTTGGCCACATCAGCGCGCGTTTCGTGCGCGGGACGATGCGCTGACCAGATGGACCGTAGATGCCTGTTCCCTCGCGCACGTATCGCAGTTTCCTGGGTTGGGTGGTATAGACAATGGAACGCGTATGCGTGCTGGAGATCACCCAATCGGTCTTGAATGACAGGACCAGCGGACCCAGCGCGTCACCGGCAGGCGCACCACCGTCTCCTGTTCCCCAGGGAGCGGCGTGCTCCAGAGCGGCGCGCACCGTTTCGCCGCCCCGGATGATGGCCATGTTGAACGTACCGGGCAGGCGCCTACGGATCGTTTGGAATTTGAATTTGCGGCTCTCGATGCCACTCGTGCGTACGATGAGCAACGGCATGGCATACCTCGCGAGAACAGAGCTAAAACAGGTAGAGATGACCGCCATGCCGGTTGACGTGGGCATGTACGTGGCCGCGTTTGTAGTGGATCGTCGGGTTGGCCTTCTTCGTCATGTGCGACTTGCGGGCCTTCGTCACATGGTGCGCTTGGGTCACATGCTTCGTCGCGTGGTGCGTTGTGGTCACGACGTGACTCACGTGTGCCTTCTTCGGCGCTGTTGGTCGTGAGACGTGCGTCCGATGACGGAGCACATGACGATGCGCCATCGGGCCGCTGATGTGATGCGTCGTCATGACGATCTCCTAGACGATCTCTTAATAACGCACCGGGCTCTGGAACGGGCCAGAGGCCGTCTCGCGTCCGAGGTAGAGCAACCGCGACGGGAAGAGCAGTGGTGCCTGCTCCTGATGGAATAGCACCCACCACTGCGAGGTCGGATCGGACCCATCGAGCGCGCTGGTGTCGCCCGGCCATGGCGTCACACCGTCCAGAAGCGTGATCTTGACGATGCGATCGCCCGTGGCGATGTCAGTGCCCGAATCCACACGCGCGATGTACTGCGAGGTCACTGCGGATTCGGGCAGCGCCACGTAGTCCTTGGCCCGCATCGGCACGATAGCCGCCAGTACGTCCTGCAGGTAGACCTGTGGCGCGCTGGTGGCGTTAGTCGAGTTGTTGAACGCCGGGCGTGCGGTGGTGATGCGCACATTCGCGAGTGGAACCATATATCACCCTACTGCGACGGGCCGGTATGGCGCGAGCTTCAGCCGCGCCTTGGCGCACAGCTGATCTTCCATCGGGTCTGGCTTCATGGGACGCCGGGCGAAGAGATCGCCGTTGCGCATCTGGTCGATGCCGCCCATGCCCATCTGCGTGAGCAGTCGCTGCTGCAGGAGCCACGTCACCTGATCAATGCAGGCGGTCTGCACGACATCGGGGATCGTGGCGGTATAGTCCGCCGTCACCGCTACTGTCGGATTCTGCTGCGTCGCAAAGGTTACGCTGCCCTCTATGGGATCAACAGTGTAGGTGTTGGCCTGCTGAATCGCGCCGTTCACATACACATTCGGCGTCGTAGGTGGGAGCACATTCGGTTGGATGTCCGGCGCCTGGTCGTACGTGAGCGTCCAGAAGCCGCGCAGCGCCCGGTACGTCGTGTGATCACCCGTGTCGTAGAGCGTGTCACCCGTGTAGGGCAGGTAGAAGCCCGCCTCCATATCCACTTCGAGCACTGGCGGGTTGAGACCCAACTCCCAGACCACCGCCGCCATGCTGTACGTCAGTGTCAGCGCGATGATCTCCGCGTAGCCCTCCCACTGCTGGATCACGACTTCCTCTGGCAGGAGGTCCGCGTAGAGCCCCGCGTTCTGCGGCCCCGAGTTCGAGATATGCACCCGTACCCGGGTGATCCTGCGGATGGGCACCACCGGCAGGGGAATGCGCATCTTGCGCGTCGTGAAGTCGAAGCCCTGCTGGTAGATGTTGATCGTGCCTGGGGCAAAGCCATTGTTGGTCAAGAGCGGCGCGCCGATGAAGGCGTCAATGGCGGCTTCCGCGCGGGCGATATAGCGCGCGAGCGTCGCATCCGGGATTGTGAGCAGCCCCGGCGCAACGCTGTTGGGCGGCGCGAGGATGCCGTCATCTTGCAGACGGTAGATTCCCGGAGTGAGGTACTTCGGCATGCAGCGCCTCCGCTCAGACGGGCTGCGTGATGTACGTGACGGTCACGTCGCCGGCGCTGGTACCGGCGTACTCATAGTACAGGCCGTAATCGCAGACGCAATCGAACATGAGTGTCGCCCCGGCCACCGGCGTGATGACCGCGATGGGACCATAGCGTGGCGCGGACGAGGTGATCGCGGGATTGCCGTTGTAGAGCGTGAGGGTCATGGCGGACCCCGCCGCGTTGATGATTACTCGGCCGAGGCTCACCCCACGCACGCTCGTGATGTTGTAGGTCCCACTGTGCGTGTTCACGAAGGTTGCCGTGAACGTGCCCGCGCCCGGATTGATGGCCGTCACCGGCACGACTTCCGCCGTGCCGGTGCCACCATAGATCACGAGCGACATGCCGACCGTCATGTGTTGCAGCTGACTCGCATCAGCAACCGCGACGCTCGCGCTGCCAGCCGCGGCGATCGCGGTGCTGGACGTGGTGTTGACCCATGCCCCGATGGGAGCTGCACTCGCCTGCGCCGCGCTGATGTGGAACGGCTCGTATTCGCCGACGGGCGCGTATTGCGTTCTTCGAAAGGCCATGGCGTGTCCCTCCCCAATGGCTCCGCGCGAGCGCGTAAGGAACAGCATTCACGCACGGAGCCACCGCAGGCTACTGGCGACTACTGGGAGAAGCCTTCCGAGACCCACTCGACCTGCGCGGTCATCGCCGGTGCCGCGAGTCCGGTACCCGTAGACACCAGCTGAACCGTGATGACGTCACCTGGCTCGATGACGTTGCCAGCTGCGGGTGTCAGGTGGACGGGCACGAAAGCGCTGGCGTTGACGCCGGACGAGAAGGCGATGCTGGCCAGGTTCGTGCCGAGCGCCGCGCCGTTACGCCACTGACGAATGTTGATCGTGAAGTAGTTGGTCGCCGCGCCGTTCACGGCCGCCTCAAAGATGATGTGGATGTGCCGGATCGTGAGGCGATTGACGGGCATGAAGCCAGCTGTTCCTGCTGGCGCCCCGACTGTGAGATCCGGCAGCGCCATGAGGGCATGCTCATAGCTGCCACCAGCGGCCGTATTCGCGACCCGCAGGGACTGAAGCTGCGGCAGGTCGCGCTTCGCGCCGAGCACACGGGCAATCAAAGACATGGTGCTCTACTCCTGTTGGTATCGAGCTAGCGCACGGTGTGGACGTGTCCTGACAGGGGCGACGGGCCGGAGTATATCGCCAGCAACGCCTCCTCGCCACCGTCCACGCTGCGCCAGTCGTGAAGTGGACGTCGTGAGATCGCGCAAGTTACGTGCGGCGCTCCATCCGTGCTTGCATCGCCTGCATGAGTTTGCGAGCGCGTTCAGGACCCAGCGCCTCAAAGATGGCATCGACATCAGAGGCTTCGATCATCGCGGCAAGCTTGGCGGGAGCCATCGGCTGGATGCCCGCTGCTTTGGCATAGGACGCTTCGTCCGCGTCATCGGGCAAGATGTGAATTGACCGGCCGATGGGCAGCTTCTTCCATTCCCGGGCCGTGCCGTATGGCACGTGCTTGGCGACGCCGCCGATGAACGTCGTGTTGTCGAGCCAGAAGCGGTTCTTCGCGTCAACCTTCCCATAGCCATAGAGCACGGTGACGCGATCCGTGTCTTCCGGCTCAGTTGGTCGCTTAGGTTCGATTTCAGCAGCGACTAGCGGCTTCCTGCTAGACGATTCGGCTTCTGCTTGAACGGCTTCTGCCACTGCCTCAGCGACCGCCTTCGGTGATTCCTCAGAATCACCGGAGATGTTCATCTGGACGCGCGCCGGATCCGCGCGCCGCTCATTGTGCACATGCGATGTAGATACCATGTGGATAACCCTCCGGCGCCATACGTTGGGAACCCTCAACGGCGCACGTATGATGTCGCCACCATCTCCGCATTCCAGCGGAGCCAGGCGCAGAAATGCGAACGGGTGCGTAGCATCGCGCTACGCACCCAGGATGATCAGCCCATCAGGCAGTCAGGCTTACGCCGGCCGGCGCGCCTTGCCCATGAACAGTGGTGTCTTCACCGCCAGGCCGCTCATCGAGAAGATGATGTAGCGCTGGCTGAGGGTGTAGTCTACCGCAGCCGGCAGTTCGAGCACCGTGAAGCCTTCGGCGTAGAGCCAGGGCATGCTGATACTGTCCGTCTGCAGGAAGTACACGTCCTCAACGGTCTGACCGCTAACCGGTGAAGTGTACGTACCGAACGAGAAGCCGGGCACCGGCAGGACCTTGAGGATGCCATTGGCCCAGGCGATCTGGTTGACCTGCACGCCGGGGATGACTTCGACGAGGTTGTCGTTATACCGCTTGTTGGTCTCGTTCTCCTGGTCGAGCTGCTCTTTCGCGTTGATCGACATGACCACCACGTCCGGCAGGCCGCCAGCCTGCGCCGCCTTGGCCACCGCGGCCTTAATCGTCTGCGTCAGGTTCAGGCTGCCCTGCTCCATCTGGATCGCGTTGTTGGACGCGTAGTTGGAGCCAGCGACCGAGCCGAGGATGAGCCGCAGACCATCGAAGTAGGTGTTGTTGTACGCGCCACCCTCATTGGCACCCGTGCCGGATGCGTAGGTGCCGTTGCCCTGCGCGAGCATCGTCTGCAGGTCATACGCCAGCTTGACCATGCCAGCGGAAAGCTCCAGCTTCTCCGGATTCCATGCCATGCCGCCCTGCCGGACCGCAGCCAGTTCCTTGAAGCCCACGCCACGACCGAGCGCGAAAACGGCGATGTTCGCCGTCTGCCGCACATAGTCCGACGCGGTGAACCCTACCGTGCCGAGATCCGAGACGACCGTGCTGATGGTGTTGCTGGTGGACGTCGTGTTCGGGTCCGGCGACACCATCTGATCGAAGGCGTGCACGAGACCGTTGGCCGGCTCCTTTGGAATCATTTCATAGAAAGGAAACTGCTTCACGAACAATGCGTAGATGATGGGCTCCAGGTCCTGCCGGACCAATGCGGAGCCGTCAGATTCGCCCGTTCCTGAGGTCGTACCCAGAATGTTCTTGACGCTGTCGGGGATAAACGCCGCGCTGCGCAGTTCGCGCGCCATCGTCTGCTGCACCCCGGTTTCGTCGCGCGGGGCCGGCTGCATCTGTGCGATGCGCAGCATCTGTTTGAGTTCCTCAGCCGAGTAGCGCAGCAGCGTGTTGATCTTCTTGCGCCGCTCCAGCTGATACGTCACGTCCTGTGGATGCGCCAGCGTGGAGCGGAACTCCAGCGGGTTGTCCTGAACGGCTGTAGGCATACCAACTCCTTTGCCATGCGTCAGCGGCATGGCCGTCATGGGTGCTGTGTCGTGAGGTCGTCATCTATGCCACGCCGCGCACCTTGGCACCCACGCACGAGGGAGCTGCATACGGCGGCGAAAGCACATTGGAGGAAAAGTGGTCAGTCGTCGTCGCCGATGATCGGAATCAGGGCATCGCCACTCTCTTCGTAGCGCATGATGTGGCCGAGCCCATCCGGCAGGCCCATCACGGCCACGCGCTGCTCACTGCTGAGCGCGGGGCGGATGCCTTTGCCGACGCCAGCCGGCCAATGACGGCAGAGGCCAACACCTTGCACGTACTGCTTACTCGTGCGCTCATAGGCACGCGCAAGACGCTGCTCAGGCGTCAGGTCATCGTCCGACGCTGGCGTGGCCATGAGTGCCACAAGCTGCTCGGTCGTGAGCGTGCCGGCATCACCAAGATCTTTCGCGCGCACGCCACCGAGCGCACGGGCAAGCCGTGTCGGGCGACCGAGTGGGACTTGCGAAAGCTCACCAATTTGTTCCGCGAGCGTGGTCGTCTCCGCGGCGAGTTGCTGCTGCTGGGCGGATGCGGCGCCGAGCTGGCGCTGGACCAGCTGTACCTGTTCCATAAGTGCGCTGATGCCGAGACCGCTCATGGCCTTGGTGAGCGTGCCTACTGCGGCGATGAGGTCGGCGAGTGCCTTGCCGTCCAGCGTGTCCCGTGCATCCTGCATCTGATCACCGCCCGCGTTATCGGACATGGTCTGATCTTCCGCCGCGGCGGATGCGGCATTCGTGACCTGGCAGCACATGCCATCGGTGAGCGACATGCAGTGATCATGAATCGCCTGAATGCGGTCCATGTCCTCCTGGCTATGACGGCGACCGGCCTTGCGTTGCACGCGGCGTGCGCTGCGCGAGCTATACACTGGACCTAGTGGTGCTGATGCTGGTTGGGGCGTGCTTGCGCCATCGTCATCGTCCGAGCCGTCGTCAATATCGGGAATGCCCAGCAGAGCCATCAGACGATCAACACGTGAGTCGAGCTGCCAGGGACTGACCTCGGAGAGCGCGTCGCATAGCGTGTCGGTCATCGAGTCGATCTCTGAGACGAGCGTGATGACCTCCTGGCTATCGTTGTCATCTTTGAGCAGGCCCTTCAGCAAGACGCCATCTGCCCGAAGGCCGGAAGCATCCACGGACGCGAAGCCGAGCGCCGCACCGAGGTCGTTATAGGCCTTGAGCAGCGCGACCTTGTGCGCATCGAGCGCCTTTTCCTCAGTGTGGCGGTGCCCATGATCGGCGTCGCCATCATGAGTATGTTCATGCTCATGACGCCCGCCGTCGCCATCATGATGTTCGTGGGTATGCGTGCCGTCTTCCAGGATCGTGACGATGCCGTCGCCGGCCTTGGTCTGATCCTTGGTCCGGTCGGGAGCAACGGCCTTCTCATGAGCATGACCATGGTCGGCATCGCCGTGATGCTCATGCTCATGGGTATGGCGGTTCCCATGCCCGTCATGATGGACGTGCGTGTGGGAACCGGTCATCGGTTCGTGGGTGCCGTCGTCATTCACCCGGACGCTCTCGCCGTCCCCGTCGCCTTTCTGTGCGATGTGATCTGCGGACTTCTCATGCGGATGATCGTGACGCGCGTCACCGTCATGGCGATGGGTATGCTCATGCATCTCATCGTCGCCCTGGCTACCCATGGCCTTGTGACGATGCGTGTGCTCACCTGTGAACGGCGCATGTCGCCCGTCAGCACTCACCGCAATGTCACCGTCTTCCGCCTTCACGATCACGAAGTCCGTGGGCAGGCTCTTCTCATCGGCCCAGGGTACAACGATCGAATCGTCGTCGAACTCCTTCGCCATCCGGCGGTAGTAGCCCTCGATGCGGCTCCTGATCTTCTCCTTGTCAGCCTCGGGGATATCGGCGGCATCCACGCCATGTGCACCGGCGCAGGCAAAGATTGCCCGTGGGACCGCCTTTACCTCGTCGCCAATGACGTCACAAAAAGCGAGTTTGTACTCGCTGACGTTGTCTGCCACATCACCCTCAGGCGACCAGAAGTGCACGCTCCGGAACTTGCTCTTGTCGAGATTGTCCTTGCCGCCGGCCCATTCCAGGAGCCGCTTGTGTGCCGCGCCATTGTCCCATGGCCGGTCGCGTTCGGCCAGCGGCCAATCGGTCTTGCCCGTCGCGCCTTTCGTCACGTCGGGTGTGAGGTCGTTCATTGGCACTCCTTTCAGCCCGTCCGGTGTCATGGTGGGCACTGCCAGGGCTGCGGTTCGGTTGGGAGATGATGGAGTGATGGACGCCAGTAGGTCCTTGACGCGAGAACGAGGCACCTGTTGCTGCCGTCCGCCCGATTCGAGCACAAATGCGCGCGTCTCCGGCAGCCAGAACAGGCGGGTGACGCTCTTCGATTTACGCGGCAGCGTCTCCGCGAGGGTTTGAGTGAGCTCGCGGCTCTCGACGCCGGAGAGCAGGTTGAGCCACTTCTCCGGCCACAGGCTGCGGACCACTGGCGCGAGCTTGGGATTGTAGGTACGAGCGAACAAGCCCTTCATGGCATGCTCCACCCACGACCGCTGATTGGCGGGAATGCCCACAACGGACATCTCCACCATCTTGACGTGAGTGATGTCCACGACCACCTTGCCCTCGATGATGTCCCAGAAGTCGAGGTCACCCTCGTCCACCGGCGCTTCAGTCACCACGTCCACCCACTGGTAGCCGGTCACCATGAAGCCACCGGAGACGCCCATACGCCGGCCGCGCTGGACGTAGAGCCAGGTCTGCAGCGCGTTGGGGTTGAGAATTTCGACATCGGACGTGAAGTGCAGATCGGCAATGCCACCACTCATCACGATGGACGGCTGGCCTTGCAGGCTGCCGAAGAGCGAGTCGGGCAGAGTGTAATCGTGATTGAGGAAGATGCTGAGGTTGGCGTCGCACTGCGTCATGTCCTGCAGTGCCGTCACCGTCATACGATCGCCCTGCAGGTCGCGTTCGGTGCTGCTGCCAGTCATGTTGACGAGCGGACGTGGCAGCTCGGCAAGGCGATTCTGTAGTTCTGGTTTACCGACCAGTGAGATGAGCTCGTCAGTGTAGCCGTACTCGGCCAGTTCCATCGCGCCGGTGAAGACCGTGAAATCCACGGGATCGTGAGGACGTGCCGCCAACGTGGCTGCTGGCAGCTCATGTGGCTCAGCCATGTGGCGGGCCCTCCATAACATTAGGACGCGGTACCAGCCGCGTTGTCAGAAATCTCAGGAGTGACGATCTCTGTCGCTGGTGCGCTCGTCTCTTCAGCGACCAGTGTGGCTGCGCTGTTAGGTGGCGCGCCTTCCTGCGCAGAGATCGGAGCTGGCTCTTGTGCAGGTGGCGTCTCCGGAGGCACGGGCAGCAGCCGATGCGACACGCCATTGGTGAGCGCTACGTGCTGTGGCTTCTCGCCCACGGGATAGGTCTTGCCATTGACCGTGAAGGTCATGGTGACGAGTTGCGTGCCATCGGGCTCCTGACTCGTCTGCAGAGAGCGCAACTCGCCCAGGTCGTCGGATTCGATGACGGCGGGGTTGTTCTTGTAATACACGATGCGATCTCCATGAATAACGAGGAATGGCCTATGGGAGAGACTTTCTGCAAAGGCGTAGAGATCAAGCTACTGCTCAGCCGGCGTCCAGTAATGCCAGGAGCGTGCCTGTTTCGTATCCGGGTGCGCGTAGGGCACGCTCGTCTCCCAGACCACGGGAACAGATGAGGTGTAGTGGCGGTCATTCGTGCCGTCAATGAACACGGCTAGATTGAGGGAATCGTCCCAGACCTTGACGACAAGCGCAGCCCGCAAGACGCCATCTGGCCCGACAAACGCGACGCTTTCTCCCACGCGGACCGACTTTGGGTCGAGCTGGTAGTCCCAGCGAGCGCCTTCGCCTTGCACGAGCTCTTGTGCCGGCTGTGCTGCGTGAGATTGTTCCATATGATGTATGCGCACCTTTCGTGAACTGTGTGGACATGGCGTATGTGTGCAGATGCAAGATCGTGCGATATACACTGGGTAGACGAGGTCGTAAGCAGCAGTGCGATGTGCTACTGTTAGGAACAAGGAGGTGCGATTCGTATATGAGTACATCGCAAGGCGACTGGTCGAAGAACACTTATGACCGCGTCGCAGGACCAAATGATTTGAGCATGGGGCTCATGTACCCCAGCGGGCGTCAGCAACCACCTACGAGTGTATTACTCCACTACGGAGTGGACACGTTCCCAGGTATGTTTAATGCCGAATTTACTGTCAGCGAAGCGCAACAGTTTGCGGAATTACTACGTGCACGGCAGCCTGGAGTCGTGAACGGCATCGAGGTGTCTCTCGACCCTCGCACAGCGCTCTCGCGCAGCGACGTGCTCGCTCTTTACTTCACCACAGGCTTTCGTGGGACACTTCGCATCTTCCTCGACTATGCAACCGCAGATCGCTTGGCATACCAGTGTGACTACATGGTCAACCAGGTTCAGAAAGGCGCATCCGGCACACCATAGTGACAGTGCGCTCTTACATGCCATCCGCAAGAACAATCGTCTTCTCGTGGATACAGTTCTGATGAGCTGGATAGTCGGGAAGCAGGTCGTAGTCTTCGAGTGGGAACGTCTCGCCGGCATAGTCGCTACAGATCCCGTCGGGTGACGAGTAATCGGGTAGGATGGCCACGACCGCACCGCGGCTGTCTATCGGATCGCCATTGCTGTCCAGAGCGGTCCCGTCGAGCAATTCCTGGATGAACTGTTCCGTACCGTCATCGGCCGCGCTGGCCGTCTCGTACTGGGCAACCTGGCTCGACTTCCAGGCAGCACGGGTCGTGCACCAGTTCGCGAGGTGTTCGCGCAGCGCGTCACGCGCGCCATCCAAACTGCCGTCGTGCTGCGCCTGCCATGCCAAGAGAAACGCCAGCGCCGTCGCCTCCATGTCGGCGCGATACGTGTCTGCGATGTGCCGTGCGTTGGCCTCCGCGGCCTGACGCATGGCGTCGTGCAGGTCGTCCGGCGGCTGCCAGTCGTCAGGCACGTCGGCTCCCATCGTGGCGGCGGCGTCTTCGTAGGAGGCAGTAAGCGCCGCGAGGCGTGCCGCGAGGATCACCGCAGCCATCTGACGGATGGCGCTATCCGTCAAAAGGAACGCGGCGGTGACGCCGGCGATGATCACGTCTCGCTCGTGGGCATTCTGAGAGTCAGACATGGCTAGCCTGCCATCTGAGCAGTTGCCCCGCGCTGCTGCGCCTCCTCGAAGAGCGTCTTCACCTGGCTTGCCAGTTCCGCCGCGGCATTGATCTCGCCTATGCTCTTGTGATGCGCCGCCGCCACCTCCGATCGCACCCTGCCGAGCTTGTGTGGTTTGTTGCCGTCGGACTTGGACGTCACGAGTGTGACCATGCGCTCGTGTTCTGGTCGCCAGTGTCGCCCGGGCATACGGGCATCACGACGCACGACCGATCGCAGCTGTTTCGGCGTGCTCGATGCGGCAGCATTCGCCGCAGCCGTTGGCGGTGTTGCTTCCGGCTGCTCCGTCGTGGTACCAGTGGCCGGGCCCGACTCTGCAGCAGGTGCATCAGTTGGCCGGCTGCGGTCCGGCTTCTCCTGGGTCGTGTCCTTTGGCTGCGTTTCGTCGTCGTCGAGTCCACCTTCGGGGTCCTGTGCGCCAAGGTCGCCAGCAGTGGCGAACGTTCCATAGTCGCCGGTCTCGCCGTCGTAGGACAGCCACGGCATCGGACCGTTCTTCGTATCCACCCAGAAGGTGTTGCCGCCGGCGACCGGCTCCTCACCGAGCATCTTGAGCGCCATGTTCGGCGTCAGGAGTGGCAAGCCCGACAAGCCGTCCTGTGCCATCTTGAGCACGCGCTCGGCGTGCAGCATCCGGCTGATCTCTGAGACCTCAGGGTAGATGATCCGCAGGTTCAACGCGTCCATAGTGGGACGGCCGTCTTTGTCTACCGGCGCGAAGTCGGCCAGAAGCTCGCGATTGAGGAACTCTTCCAGGAGCAGCAAGAGCGGGATGAGCCCGGCATCTTCGGTGATGTCCTGCTGTACCTCGGCAGTGGCTTTATTGATGTCGAACGTGATGCCGATCTGTTGCGGACTGATCTGGAAGACCGCACAGATCTTGCGCGCGAGATACGTCTGCCACTCCAGGAACTGGTTGTCCCTGAGGCTGAACATCAGCGGATAGACTGAGATGTCGCCGTCGGTGCCCAGATACATAATCTCACGCTTGCCCGCCACGTCCATCTCGTAGGCCCGCTGCAAGGCATTGATCGTGCTCTGGGTCGCGCCTTTGAGATGCACCAGATGCGGCGGTGGTACGTCGCGCACAAGGTTGGCTGCTTTATCAGTGGCCGCGAGATCCGCGCGAATCGTATCGAGCAGCACCTGTACCGGCGAGAGGCCGAAGCGGTAACTCGCGGCGTTGGCCATGATACAGATCAGCTCATCGTTGCGTAGCGGCACCGTTCGGATGCCATCCGGCGCGGCGTAGACGTAGCGCGGCATCGCGGGATCGCCGTTCCAGTCAGCGATGATCTTGATGGTGCTGCCGTCTTCATAGTACAGCCCGTGCGGCGTGCGCCGCGCATCCATGGACTTGCTGATGCAGCCGCGATCGAGCACAAGGATGTCATCCAGCACCGGCTCCATGAGTGAGCGGTAGGAGTCGCGATACTCGTTCGGGAAGTTCAAAAGGCGCTCGACTTGTCGCTGGACCTTGACGTTGAATGGCTTGGTCTCGTCAGCGGGAATCACCGTGATATCGGCACGGCCGATCTGCTGCTTGCGCGTCGTGATGGCCGCATGTACCCACGGATTCTTGCTGGCGAGTCGTCGCAGGAAGTCCGCGTTCGGCACGCCCACGGCATCCATGCGTTTGGCGTGCATGCCTGCCCACGCACCGGCGGCCCCGCCCGATGCGACCGGCGTGCTACCTGTCGGCGCGGCTTTCGTCTGCAGGTCGCCCAACGCCAGCGCACGCGCATCGACCTGTGCCAGTAGATAACGCACCTCGCCAAGCAGCTCAGGAAAGGCGTGGAGCTGTGGCGCGAGTTGTCGCAGCTGCAGGACAGCCTGGCGGGCTGATTCCGCTGCGTGAGCCGCGCTCTCCTGTTCCGCGCTGCCAGTCGAAGCCAACGCATCACGCAGCGCGGCCAGTACGAGTGCGCTATCAGGCCGTTGGTTTCTGGCCGATCGCGCTCGAGTTGTGCGTATGCGGCGTCGGCCCATGTGGATACCTCATTCGCGCGGAGTGAACCCGAAATCGCCGCCGCGCTGCAAGCGTTGGAGGATACGCGCGAGGTCGGCCTGATGCTGACGACTGGCCTCGTCATCATCGGGATGGAAGGCCTCAGGCTGCTGGGCAGCAGCGCGCCGCAGGAGCGCCTCTGCGGGATCGGTCACGGAATGCGCGGAGGCATAGGCCGCGGTGCTCCGCAAGCGAGCCAGCGCGGTGTGCAGGGCGTAGCGCGTGGCGTCGAGCGCGTGGTCGTTCTGCTTCAACGGTTTCTCGTCAGCGTTGCGCTGCTCTGCCTCTTTGGTGGCGTATTGGTAGCTGCCGTACTCGGCAATCGTGTTGACGCACGCCGGATCCACATAGAGGCCGCGTGTCCCGTCGCCGCGCAGGGCCAGCAGCGTCGAGATGGTCTGGATGCCCGGAACGATGCTGTTGTCCGCGGGACGGGCGCGACTGTCGAGCATCGCCCCGTCGAGCGCACGATTGAGCTGGTCAATGTGTTCCGGCTCATCCGGCCCGCAGTACCAGTCCGTGACGCCGTACGCGCGCGTAAACTCCACGATCGCCGGAATGACGGTTTCGTCGAGGCTGGCGCGACGCTGGTAGAACTCGGCCAGCTGCCACGCGCGCTGATCGCCGTCGAGGCCGAAGACGAGTGCCACGGCTGGATTGGTGTAGCCCCAGTCCACTCCGCCGACGACCTGGCTGAACGTCTTCCCTGGTGGGGCGGCACGCACGTGCGTATCCGCCGCGAGCGGGTCACTCTCGAAGCGGTAGACGAGACCCTCGAACGCGGTGAAGAGTCCGAGCACCTCTTGCTCGTAAAACGCGCCGGTGTATCCCAGGCTTTCGACATAGCCGGGTGGAAGGTTACTGGCGTTCTCCAGTGTGCTGGCACGGTACAGCCGGTGGCCAGGCTGCGGCTTGCCCTCGAAATCGCGCCAGTAGCCATCTTTGCCGTGGGGCGTTCCGGTCGCCCAACCCGCTGTCACGTACCCCTGCTGTCGTAATCGGCCCTTGAGGATCTGCCAGGCATAGTAGCCGCACAGCGGCGCCTCATCCAGCCAGAACCAGGCGAGGTTGAGGCCGCGTGAGCGGTCCGGTTGATCCATGGAGCGAAAGAGGATCTCAGAGCCGTTCGCGAGCACGAGATGCTGGTCGTTGCGGTTGTAGCTGCGAATGGCAGCACGCGGCAAGAGCGCGAAGAACGTCCGCTGCGTGATGTCACGCAGCATCGTGTACGTCGGCGCGCCAATCAGCCCAAGTGAGCCATCGTGAGCGAGCGCGTACACAATCGAGCGGACCGCGCCGGCGTACGTCTTGCCTGCACCGATCCCACCGATATAGAAGCTGTACTGCGCGCTCGATTCCACGAAGGCGCGTTGTTTCGGCTTGAGTATAAACCGCCGTTCGGTTTCACTGGGATTCGCGGTGGTCATCAGCGTCCGTCACCAGTTCTACGTCTGCTGGCATTTGTCCCACCGGCGTGCCAATCATCGCCCCGATAGCGGCACTGCCATCGGTCTCGATGGTAATGCGAATGCCCGTGCCGCTCTCGCGTTCCGGTTGCGGCTTGCGATGGCCGAGTTCCTTGGCGATATCGTCCAGCGCTTCGCGAAATGCCTGATGCGCATCGCGATTGAAGTGCTCGTTCGTCATCGTGAGCATCTCGCCGGACTCCTGGTCACGTCCGATCTGGCGCACTTCCTTGAGCCATGGGCGCTGCTCGTACTCTTCGCGTGCGCTTTCCGCCATCTGTGCGAGGCCGATGATGCGCTGCTCTTTGCGCACATAGGGAATGCCCTGGGCCGTGAGCGATTCGATCAGGTGCTCACGCATCTCGTCCAGCTTGGCCTGAAAGTCCGGGTGTTCGATCCATCGCGCGAGCGTGCGCACGGAGACCTGGACATTTTCTGCCACTTTTACCTGTGAGAGTCGTCCCTCGAAGACGAGGGCAATCGCTTTCAGGATCCGCGCGTCCTCCATCTTCAGCGGTCGACGACGGTCTGGTCCTTCGTTGGTAGACATGCTAGGGTTACCTCAATCCAAGCATGGTGCGTTAGGTTACCTATGGCTAGATGAGTACGAGGAACGAGACAATCGCATGAATGCCGAAGCGAAGAAAGAGCTGCAGCAGCAAGTGAAGCAAGCAGATGCCCTCTTTGGACCGGCCATGCAACGGCCCAGTGCCCACATAGCCGCGATCAGTGGTGCGTTCGCGGTAACATGTATCGCGTTACTGACTCCCTTCGTGAGCGACACACCCAAGATGCTGGATGCGCACTTGCAGGCAGCACTCATACGGCTTGCGATGGCGTTGCCGGTGCTGCTGCTGTCGTCACTCCTCATCCTGTTGGTGCGAGCGGCAGTCTTAGCTTTCATCGCCTTTGTCATAGGAGGTGTGCTTCTGCAGTCTGCTGTGTACGAGCTACTGCTGCATGTCTATCCGCACGCTGCCTACGATTTTGTTGCAGTGTCCGCGCTCTGCATCACGATGTTGCTGATCCGATTCGTATTCCGCCAGCTTAAGTGGAATGATACGATCATGGCAGCTATCCTGCATCTTCGCGAAACGCCCCACGCCGCTCCAACCACCGCAGAAACTCCAGACGGCGAAAGGTGAGATCGCCGGTATCATCGGCATAGGTGCCGGATTGGACGGCGTTGCGCAATGCGGCGAGCCGTGGATGCAGAATGCCAATGGTGTCGAGAACCACGGATTTACTTGCGCAGGCGCACAGGTGGAGCGGCATCAGACAGCGCCAGCAGCGTGGATGATCGGGATCCGGACCGGCAAACGGTGAGAGCAGACTCATAAGCGGCGCCTCTATAACACGAAAGCCGTCACCTGTCGCCACGTGACGGCTCCCGCGCGCTTGCCATCGTTCCAGCGCGTCAGCCACGGTGCTGCCGAGAAGGCGCCTATCCCCATCGCCGGTGTACAGGGCCGGGTATCGCGTGCTGGCTTGCTCGTCTCGGTCTGGCGCGTAGTTCGCCCCCAGGCACATGAGCCTGTGGCCATCCACGCCAGCCAACACTCCTGAGACGTTCCAGCGCCCTGCGGCTTACTCGGATTATCAGCCGTGGGTTAGCGACCGCTGCGTCATGGACAAGCCATTTTCAGCTTTAAAAGGCATTCAAAGAGCGTTTTTCAGAGCATAGAGAACCATTGCGGGCATGTGCACGGTCCGCCTTACGGGATGATGCCCCGCGCCCGTGCGGGCTGCTACCCACCACGTTCTGCGATTGTATGCGGCTGATCTCCCGCCGCTTGAGAGCCATCGCGCTCATCCGCTGGGACAAGCTGACCACCGAGACCAAACGTTTGTCGCACGTACCGCGCGATGCGTTGCTCCATCCGCGTGAGCCACGCGACCGTGTGGCCGTACTCCGCGGCAACCTGTCGCGGATCCTGGTGTTGCCGGTGTACCGCGAGAATTGCCGCGATAGCCTCACGTTCACGTGGACCCGAGAACGCCTGCAGTACACGACTGGCAACGTACTCCGATTCCCACCAGCGCCAGCATACCAGGCGTTCCTCGCGTACTGCGTCCGGAAGTACCGGCGCGATATACTCGCGAAACGCGGGACTCCACCGGAGACCGCCAGCATAGGTACCGAGTCGTGCGGGCATGCTGCCTATGCGCTCCATCTGGCTCGTGTGGATCGCGAGCGGGATGGGACGTGCGTCGCGCGACGCACGTACGCGCAGCTTCAGCGTGTCCGCAGAGAGTGGCTCGCCGGTTACGGCGTCGCGCGCATGGGAGACATGTGTGGGTCGATGGGATGACGTACGCTGCAAGCGGGCCGTTTGACTGCCACCCGTAGGTGCTTGTGCCGTCTGTCGCCGCTGCGCCTTCGCCCGTCCCTTCCGTCCCATGCGCGCTCCCACTGTCGCGATCCATAGCGGGCGTGCCGCTCAAGTCAAGCTGAGTATAGCCAATCCGTTAACGATAAGTCAAGTTCCCTCAAGAGAACGTTTAGACAAAGGTACTGACCGGCGTCCACGCGCGATGAGGTACCGTCCGACGCGGTCCAGCTCAAGAAGATCACGTGCTACATCGGGTAGAGGATCGTGCGAGTTGGCAGCCGCGGCATAGGCGATCTTCAGGCCGAGCAGGTAGAGCGCGCCAGCGGCGACATCCTCCCAGGAGGATACAGTGGGCGCGGGCCTGGACGAGAGCCATTCCGCACGGATACATGCTGCGACCGCCGCGACATGCTCGCCGATGACGATGTTGAGCGGTTGTGCCGATTGCACACGATCCGGCGCGCCAAAGTCAAGTCGGAGCACGTCACAGCCCTGGGCAGTCGCGACGATCTCGCGTCCCATGTCGTCCACGAGGACATGTGGACGACAGGTATCTCTGGTCCACATATCGCCCAACTGGTCAGCTAGGCGCCGCAGATAGCGACGGGTACGCGCGTTCACACTGACGCTGGGAAGAGTGGCGTTCATGTGTTCTCTCTCTATTCCAGGCGTAGATTTGGTCCGCAAACATCGATGATCTGGCACGTTTCGAGCAGCCGATCGACCACACGCTCACCGATACGTGGCTTGAGTTGCTCCGTCCCGTAGTTGGTGCTCATGAAGGTGGGCAGGTTGTGGTTGTAGCGCTCGTTGAAGATCACGAACAACCGTTCGATCATCCACTCTGTTGGCTGCTCGACGCCAAGGTCATCAATCACCAGCAATGGGATAGTCTTGACGCGCTGGAGCCGGTGCATGTAGCTGTGATCCTCAAAGCCCGAGCGTAGATAATCCAGCAAGTCCGCGCCGGTCGTGAACAGCATGCGATACGTGTGTCGGTCGGTGAGTACCCAGTGCTCCGCGATCACCTTCATGGCAGAGACCAACAGACCCGTCTTGCCGCGTCCATAGTCGCCTTTGAGAATGAGCCCCTCGCAGCCGTCCCAGTGCTCAAGAAAACGCAGGATGTCCTCGTACGCCTGGACCTGGTCAGGATGAGGATAGCTGGAGAAGGTATAGGCGCTTGCACGTGGCGGAATGTTGGCCGCCTGCACGATCGCGCGCACCTGCTGCTGGCGCCGTTCCGCGACGATCGCGCGCCCACGGGCACACGCATTGCACGGCGTGTTCAACATGCCAGCGGCATAGCCCGTGTCGCGACACGTGTAGCACTCACCGGTGAAGGCGCGGCGGTTCGCTTCCTCCTGCGCCTGCTCGAACATCCGGCGGTCATTCCAGCGCGCCCGCACGACCTCAAGATGTCGGCGTGTGGCTTCCACGCTCTCCTTGGGTACGAGCGGCCCGAGCTGCCTGCTTTGCCCGGATGAACGCGGCATATTCCCCGTCTGCCGTTGGGTCTGGTATGACCGGTTCAGCTTTGCGTGGAGACGCTGTGCGTCCTGTCGAACTCGCTGCAGGTCCTCCGGAGTTGGTTCGCGTGCCATTGTTTCCTCCATTCGCTGCTCGGTATTCGGCGGGATCCGCCTGATACTCCAGCCAGTACTCCTTGAGCTTCATGAGGCTGAGCGGTTTCGTTCGCCAGAAGCTCGTCCGCTTCGTGATGTCGTAGCAGTCCATGATCTCTTCGACCGGCACGGGCTGGCCGTCTTTTGCCGTGTAGAACCAGTGAGCTGCGTTGCGCTCGCGGCCGGGGTTGGCGAGCTTCACGCTTGCGCCCAGGCGCTGGATGTAGGCGTTGAGTACCTGACTCACGTAGGCCTGCTCCGCGCGATGCGCTTCGAGGACCTCGCCTGTGAGCTTGGGCGTGCGCCGAGACGCCGGCGACGACCGTGGTGAGGATGGGGGATCGGATTTCGGCAATACGATTTCTGTGGCGATTACCCCCTGCGGCACCGCGCCGGCGCTTGTCGCCGCGCCAGATGCGTGAGCATCTGTTTCTTTCGTAACGCTTTCTTCCGTACCCTTTCTTAGCGCGTCCGCTCGCGTCGCTTCCTCTCGGGCTTCTGAGCGAGCATGCGTAACCTGTTTGATTCGATTTGAAGCAGACGAGCGTAACCCATTTGGTACACTTTCACCAACCGAGCGTAACCCGTTTGATACAGTTTCACTGGCAAGCGCGCGTAACCCATTTGATTCATCTTCAGCAGGCGAGCGTAACCCGTTTGATTTCGGGATACCAGGCTTGCGGCCTGCACCCGCACGTGTGTAGCGCTGCCGTCGATAGGTCCGATCCAGGGGCTTCCATTCCTCGAAGGCGAGATTCCAGCGCAGCATGCCGTGGCGAGGATCCTCGGCGTCCGGCTCATAGAAGAGGATCCCCAGTTCGACCGCCTTTTCTCGCAGACGGTACATGTGCTGACGTCGCATGCCATGCCGTGCTGCCCACTCGGCGTTGTCGTAGGGGCACCAGATGCCGGGCTCACGCATGCCTTTGCGGCGCTGATAGCCCGCATCTCCAAACGACCCGGCCAGCACCCAGTTGAGAAAGGCGCGTAGCTGGCCGGATATTGCCGCGTCCCCAATATTAATGGCCACCTGCTTGGAGTAGCCGGTCATGCTGCCTACCAGAGGCGTGATATTGCCCACTGCATCTGTATCCGCTGTATCCGGCTCTGGCGGAGCGCACCCCGTCACGTCCGTCCTAAAGGTTTCGCGCGTCCCCGCCATACGATGCCTCGTATCTATGTAGTCAACCGCCGCAGCCATCAGGACACCGCCGTTTCATCACCTGTCTTATCCCAGAGCACCTCGCGCACCTGTGGCGCGTTCCACCCGATGATCACCGCGTTGATTGCCTGACTGGCCTCACCCGCAGTCAGACCCGGTCGCAGCCGCTCCGGAGCATGCTTACGCAGGAAGGCAATCTGTTTCGCGGTGATGCCCGCCTCATGCCAGCCTTGCTCCTTGCCCGCGAGATAGAGTATCGCCTTCCGGTCGAGCCACCTACGCGCGACCCGTTGTGCCATCCGGAGTGGCAGCGCCTGACCTGTCTGCGTGAGCACCTCCACGCCCTGAGGGCTGCGTACACCCACGCGGTACAGCCCTGAGCTCTGTGGTGCTGGATCGCGCATGAGATACAGGGTGTGCCACTTATCCGCCGCGATGGTGTAGCAACCCTCCGCTTCGTGCCACGTCCAGCGATACGTCGCGTCGTGTCGCGGATCCAGCAGGGTCAGCGTGACCGGTCGGCGCGCATGTGGTTCATCCGTGGACTGGATTTCGTCCGCGTCATCCGGTTCGAACACGTCCTGGAACAGGTCATCGCCGGAGGCCTCTGCAACCGGCACAACGTCACCAGCCGTGATCTGGCGTGGATCCGGCTCTCCCGCCGTCGCCTCAAGCAGCAGACAGTTGCGCTTGCCGGGCGCCAGACGCAGTCCACGTCCGAGAATCTGCGTGTAGAGCACCAGCGAGGCGGTCGGGCGTGCCATCACGATGCACGCCAAGTCAGGGAAATCGAAGCCCTCAGTAAGGATTCCCACGTTGGAGACGAGCTGGATCTCGCCGCTCTTCCAGCGTGTCAGCGTGCGCCGGCGTTCGTCGCGTGGCATGTCGCCCCAGACGGCAGCGGCGCTGACTCCTGCAGCACCATAGGCTTCGGCAAGCGCCTGTGCATGCGCAACGTTCACGGCAAACGCGACCGTGGGTCGGTTTGTAAGCGTGATGTAGCGCCGTGTCCCCTCCACCAGTGCCGCAAGCACCTCCGGACGCAGCGCGTCGAGCGCCAGCGCTGACTCGTCATAGTCCGACTCAGTGCCGCCCGCGCCATGCGAGAACAGCATGTCCGCCAGGTGCATCGGCACGCGCACCTGCCGCACGACAAGAGGGGCCAGCCAGCCAGCTTCCTGCATGCTCGCAATATCGCGCTCGAAGACACAGGAGGGTAGCACGCTCTGTAGCACGTCTTTGTCGGCGCGATACGGTGTCGCCGTACAACCGATCACCGCCACGTCCGGTGAGTGCTCCGCGACGCGCCTGATCAGGGTCCGATAGCTGGTCGCGGTAGCATGATGCGCTTCGTCATAGATCAGTGCGGCAACTGACTCGTGCGAGGCGCTGAGCACACGACTGATGCGCTTGGCGTGCAGCGACTGGATCGAGGCTACCACGACCGGCATCTGATACTCGTCGCGACTGGCCATGACGATGCCCACGTGCCCGGGCACCCAGCGCTCGCAGGCCGCGGCGAGCTGCGTCACCAGCTCCTCGCGATGCGCCACCAGGAGTACCCGGCCGCGTGTGGATAGTTCGGCGACGATGCTACCGGCGATCGCACTCTTGCCGGTGCCCGTTGGCAAGCTGTAGTACATCCGCCGTTCGCCTCGCGCTATGGCGGCAAGTACATGGTCGCGCGCCGCCTCCTGGTAATCGCGCAGCGTCATTCGACTCGACGGTCCGTCCGGCGCGAAGAGCGTCGTCTGTGCTATACTGGTCTGTGACATCGTCTTCTCGCTCTCGATGGTTGACTCTGTCTCCTCAGGCCTCGCCATCCCACTTCCGGCGAGGCCTTCGCTTTGTCCTGCCCGCTATCGCTCACGCCAGCGCGATCACTCTTTCCCCTGACGGAACAGTGCGAGCAGACGAAATGACCGCAAAAGTGATTGCATCGCCGTGATGGTTTCTGCCACCACTCAGCAGCGTGACCATGGATTTCATGCTGATTCGTGCCCTCCCTGATGGATAACGTATGCCCCCGGATGGACTGGTGATCAGCCGATCAGCCTGATGAATACGGTGAGTTTTCAGGCGCAGTGGCGTGGCCGGTCGCTGGAAGCGGACGTGCGGGCGCGACGCGTGGCGGAGTTGCTCTTCCAGCTCAAGATGGTGGAGGAGCGCTGGCTGCTCGGCGCATCCACCTATCTGATGGTGCCGCCCGCTCCCGCGCTGGCGACAGCCACGACGGGTGGGACCGTGGCGGCTGGCACCTACTGGGTGAAGGTGACGGCGAAAAACGCGCAGGGCGAGACGACCGGCTCGGCGGCCAGCAAGATCGCGACGACGGGCACGACCTCGACGATCTCCATCAGCATCTTCACCGTGCCGAACGCGACGCAGTACAACGTCTACGTCGCCAGCGGAGCGAGCTATCCGGGCAATGGCGCGGCCTGGCTGCAGGCGGGCATTTCCGGGGCAAACGCCGTGCAGCCCGCCGCCGGCACGCCGGTGACGCTGGCCGATGGCGCGACGGTGATGCCTTCCGGCGAGGTCAATCCCGCCGTGCTGACGGTAACGCTTTCCGCGCCGCCCGCGACCTCCGGCACCGCGCTTTCCACGGTGGCCGCGAATACGGCGGCGACTTTCGTGGACGGCTCCGGCAATCCGCTGATGTGGGACGGGATCATCGCGCAGGCGCTCAACAACGCCACAACGGCGAACGGCGCGGCACTCGGCGCGCAGGTGGCGCAGCCGGCCGACCCGGCGGGCAAGCTGGCGCTCGCGGATATCGACAATCTGCTGGCGGGGATGTATTTGCAAGCGGCTGGCGACCCCGATTACATCGTGATGAATCCGCTGGATAACGTGCGGTTGACGAATCTGGTGGTCGGCGCGGGGCAGCTGCGATATGTGGTGCAGGCGGGCGATAGCGCGGACCAGGGCCAGCTGACGGCGCAGTACCGCGTGACGCGCTACCTGAACAAATCGACCGGCAAGGAGATGCCGATCATCATCGACCGCTACTGCCCGCAGGGGCACATCATCTTTCTGCCACTCTCGATGCCCTTCCCCGTGCCGGAAATCTCCAGCGCGGTAGAGATCGAGACGAACCAGGACTACTGGGGTGTGGACTTCGCCGTGACGGATAGCAACTTCAAGTTCGCGGACTATGTGGATGAGACGGTGAAGGTCTATTTCCTCGGCGGACTGGGCATCCTGAGGGGGATCTACCCCAGCTTCTAGGGTGCGCCTCTCCCTTCGCGTTGCATGCCCCTCTCGTTGCTGGAGAGGGGCTTCGTTGTTTACCGGGCATGGTTATGGCTCAGGGGCCAGGCGACCGTCGGCGAGACGTTACGCGCCGCGCTCGTTGCGCCTGATCGGACGGTACGGGCGACGGCGCGCGCGGTTCGCAGTGGATGTCGCGTGCTGCGGCCGCTCCGCCTGGCTGACATCCGGGCGAGCCGGAGCGTGGCTGGATTGCGGCGCGCGTGCGGGCCGCTGCGGGCGCTCGCGATCCGCGCGCGCGAGAGGCGTGGGCTGAGGCATCGCGACCGGCGCACTCTCAGCGGGCGCGGCGCTGGCGGGGGCGGGTGCTTCGCCCAGCGGCATCTCGTGATGCGGCCAGGGGCGCGGCTGCAGCTTCACCGCCATAGTGCGCTGGAGCTTTTTCCACGCGGGCAGGTCGTCCTGCGAGAGCAGCGTGATCGCCTCGCCTGCGCGGTCCATGCGACCCGTCCGGCCGACGCGATGCGTGAACAGCTCGGCGGATTCCGGCAGCTCGTAGTTGATGACCTGCTCGATGGAGAGGACATCCAGCCCGCGCGCCGCTACATTCGTCGCCAAGAGGACCGGTGCGCGGCCAGCGCGAAAATCCGCCATTACGCGATCCCGCGCGTTCTGGCTCATATTGCCTTGCAGCGCTGCCACGGGATAGCCGCGCGCGGTGAGCTGACGGGCGAGCTTCATCACGCCATGCTTCGTCCGGCCAAAGACGAGCGTCGTGCCCGTCGCGTCGCGTCTGCGGTTCAGCAGTGCGATCAGGGCGCCGAGCCGTTGCTCCTGCGGGACGGTATAGACGATCTGGGTAATGGCCGAAGCTGGGCGGCTCTCCGGCTCGCCCGCATTCACGTGGACCGGCTCACGCAAAAAGCGCTGCGCGATCTTTGTCGTCCACTCTGGGAGTGTCGCGGTGAAGAAGGCAAGCTGCCGGTCGGTGGGCATGGCCGAGAGGATGCGCTCAACATCCGGCGCGAAGCCCGCGTCAAGCATCTGATCCGCCTCATCCAGCACGGCGTAGCTTAGCGCGCTCAGGTCCAGCGAGCGCTGCCGCAGGTGATCCAGCACGCGACCTGGAGCGCCGACGGCAATCTGCGCGCCCATACGGAGCGCTTCGCGCTGCGGTCCAATGGAGCGGCCGCCGATGAGCTGGGCGACGCGCAGGCCGCGCCCGCCGCCGAGCGCCATGAGCACGTCTGCCACCTGGCTCGCCAACTCGCGCGTCGGCACGAGCACCAGCGCCTGCAGCTGCCGCTGGCGCGGGTCTAGCCGCTGGACGAGCGGCAGCCCGAAGGCGATAGTTTTGCCGGAGCCGGTACGCGACTGACCGATCACGTCGCGGCCAGCGAGCAGCGGCGGGAGCGCGCGCGTCTGGATGAGCGTCGGCGTCGCGATATTCATGCGGGCGAGCGCCCTTTGGCTGTGGGCATCCGCGCCGAGCCGGGCGAATGACGATGTGGCCTGCGCGTCGCTGGCGATGGTGGTGGACGAGGCAGGGGCGAAACGGGCGGGAGAACGATCCGGTGTTTGTGCGGGCATGCGTATTCCTTGTTGCTTGTGACTGGGGAGCCAGCGGCACGCACTCAAAGGCGCCTGGCATCACCATATCTGCGTCGTCACACAGATCGGATACGCGTCACACAAAAAAGTTCGCCGTGCTGTCGAGCGCAGCGAACCCTTACACGAGACCGATTGGGGGAAGACTTCACTGATTGAGCGCGAAAAGCGATGTGCTCTTGCTCTTCGCAGCTACCGTACACTTCAATTAGTGTACGGCCCGCAACGCCGCATGTCAAATGGCATGGGAGCGATGAAGGGGTGTCATGGGACGGCGGCCTGCGCGCGGCACGCCATGAAAGGTAGAAGTGGAGGAATCGTTGGCTACGCTCTATGTCATCCTGCTGAAGTATGTCCGGCCGCCGGAGGAGGTGACGGCGCATCTGGAGGAGCATCGCGCCTACCTGCGCCAGGCCTATGCCGATGGCTGGTTCATCGTCTCCGGCCCGCGCATTCCGGCGACGGGCGGGGTGATCCTCGCGCGCGCCGCCTCAGAAGACGATGTGCGCGCCATGATCCACGCGGACCCCTTTAGCCAGCTTGGCATCGCGGAGTATGAGATCATCGCGTTCGATGCCCTCTGGCACGCGCCAGAATTCGCGCCGCTGCTGCGGCCAGACGCGACCGTCGAAGGCTAGGGCACCGCAGTAGCGCAAGCCGCACTGCACCGGCTCCCCGATAGTCGCATCGAGCCGTGAGCGCGTTGCGCGCAGGATACACTGCGCTTCAATAAGCCGTGACGGCAGGGCCATCGCGCTGGGCGCACGTCCGCTCCAGATGGCATGCGAACGGCATTGAGGTGGCTGTGCCGGGAGATGCCAGATAGCAAGAAATCCCCTCTCCACGATAGGAGAGGGGATTCATTATGCGTTACGGGTGAGCCACGTGGCCGCGGGCTACGCGTTGGACTTGTAGACCCACTGCTGGTTCTGGCTCAGGTTGCTCTTGTCGATCGTGACGTTCGGCAGCACGGTCGACTTCTGGATCTTCGAGGTCTGACCGGTGGCCGCGTCATACGCGTACTGCACGGCCAGCTGGCCCTCTTCGTACGGCTTCTGCGCGATCAGCGCCGAGATGAGACCGGACTGCAGATCCGTGACTTCCGCCGGCTCGGCGTCATACGCCACCACCTGCACCTTGCCCGTCTTGCCAGCCGAGCGAACGCCCGTCGCGGCGCCGGAGGCAGAGGTGTCGTCGGTGCCGAAGATGCCTGCCAGGTCAGGGTAGCGCAGGATCATCTGCTGCGCGAGCGTCGCGGCCTGCGTGTTCTGCTCGTTGTCATACTGCACGCCAACGAACTTGATGTTCGGATACTTCTTGATCTCCTGCTCGAAGCCCTGCACGCGCTCGTTATCCGTCGTGATGCCCGGTGTCGGCGCGAGCACAACGACTGTGCCCTTGTCATTGATCTGCTTCGCCAGGATATCCGCTGCCGCCTGGCCGCCCTGCACGTTATCCGCTGTCACCTCAGCGGTGAGCAGGCTCTTGTTGGTAATCGTCGAGTCGACCGTGATAACCGGAATCTTCGCGTTTACCGCGCGCTGGATTGGCGGAATCATCGCGGTTGCATCCGTCGGCGCGATGGCAAGCGCGGAAACCTTGCGCGAGATCATCGAATCGACATATGGCGTCTGCTGGGATGGCGTGTACTGCGACGCGCCCTGCCACAGGAGCGTCACGCCGAGCTTCTGCGCTTCGGCCTGCGCGCCGGCTTGCATCGAGATAAAGAACGGATCGGTGGTAACACCAGGGATAAAGCCAATGGTGATGTTCTTGTTCGAATTGCCACTCGACGTAGAGCCAGCGCTGGTACTGCTGGTTCCACAGGCTGCGACGGTGGATGCCAGCGCCGCGAGCATCAGCGCTGCGACAACGCCGCGAACTTTCCCACTCATGTACTTAGTTCTCCTTAGCCTGCTGTTGCTGATCGACAAAGACCGCCAGAATGATCGCGATGCCAACGGCGACCGTTTGCCAGTACGGCTGGACGCCCGCAATGACGAGACCCGTGACAAGAATCGAGATCACAAGGCCGCCGACGAACGTGCCAGGCATCGTGCCGACGCCACCGAAGAGACTCGCACCGCCGATCACGACTGCTGCGATCGCGTTCAACTCATCGTTTGCTCCTTCCAGTGGCGACCCGGCTACCAGCCGCGTCACCACAAGCACACCAGCCAGCCCCGAAAGCACACCCGAAAGGGTGTAGATGAAGAACAGATGCCGCTTCAGGTTGATGCCGCTTACCCGCGAGCCTTCGGGATTGCTGCCCACCGCGTAGGTGTACAGTCCGAATTTCGTCTTGCGCAGGAAATAGGCTGAGATCACCGCCACGAGAATCGCGACGACGAACGGCCAGGGCAGCCAGCCGAAGAGGCTTCCGTTGCCGAAATTGCCGATAGATTGCGGCACATTGATAATCTCCGTGCCATTGGTTATCAGGAAGGTAAATCCGGTCGCGATGCCCAGCGTGCCCAGCGTCGCGATGAATGGCGTGATGTTCATCCGCGTAATGACGAAGCCATTGACCGCGCCGAATACCAGCCCCGTGAGCAGCCCCGCGACAACACCCGCCGCGATGACCACCGTTGTGCTCTGGCCGCCCGTCATGAATGCCTGCATGGTGTAGGCAGTCGTCATCCCGGAGAACCCGAGAATCGCGCCCACCGAGAGATCAATGCCCGCCGTGAGAATGACGAACGTTTCCGCCGCGCCCAGGATGAGGGTCGTCGAAGCCGCGAGCGTTGTGCTGACGAAGTTGGATTGCGACAAGAAGCCCGGCGCTATGATCGAGAACACGACGATCAGAACTACCAGGACGACGACCATCCAGTTCTTCGCGAGCAGCGTGCTCAGGCGGCCTCCCGGCCCGAAGAGCGCATTGCCAGTCGGCTTCTCATCTACGTCCGTCGTCTGCTGAACGCCTGTAGACGTCATGCCTCTACCCTCGTTCCTGTGATGTATGCGACGACATCATCCATGCTCGTCTGCTTCGGATCGAGCAGGGCGACGGTGCGGCCAAGCCGCATGACGGCGACGCGGTGCGCGATTTCGAACACGTGCGGCAATGTGTGGCTAATGTAGATCACGCCGACGCCCGTCTTGCTGACGTGCCGGACGAGTTCGAGCACCATCTCCACCTCATGCACGCCGAGGTGGTTGGTCGGCTCATCAAGCAGGAGCAGCTTCTTGCCCCAGAGAATGGCCCGCGCGATGGCGACGGCCTGCCGCTGCCCGCCGGAGAGTTTCGCCACCGGCTGGGTGAGCGATTTTACGGTGATATGCAGTGAATCCAGGGCTTCCTGCGTCTTGGCCATCATGCTCTTCATATCCAGATGGCCAAACAGGCGGCCCACGGGATTGGGTGAAAGCTCAGGGCGGCCGAGAAAGAGATTCTCGACGATATTCAGGTGCGGGGCGAGCGCCAGATCCTGATAGACAGTTTCGATACCGGAGTCGCGCGCATCGAGCGGACTCTGAAAATGTTGCTCCGCGCCATCCAGAACGATTCTCCCGCTGGTGGGCGCGACTGCACCAGAGAGCATTTTGACGACTGTCGATTTGCCCGCGCCGTTGTCGCCTACCAGCGCTACCACCTCGCCTGGCTGGATCGTCAGATTCGCATCCGCCACGGCGACAATGGTGCCGTAGCGTTTGACGAGGCGCTCCGCCACCAGGACGGGGGTCGTGGTCTGCTCCATCGCATCCACCTCGGATGTTGCTTCATCGCGGCCCGATCACATGTGATTACGGGCCAGACTACCTACGTCTTGTGCCGCTTGCTCTGCGCGGGTTCGCTCTACCGGTGCCCGCGCTGGCTTGTCATGTCACTTTGCGGGAAACGCGCTTTGCGGGATACGTCGTGCTTGGCTGTGGCTCTCCTTCTCTAGCGTATGCGGGTCAGTGCTTCGGCTGAGACAGAAATGTATCGACGTCTGCCCGATAGGGAGGATTGGCGCCAGGGCGCGTGCAGTTGAGCGCGGCCACGGCGGATGCCCAGCGCAGCAGCGCGGCTAGCTGCTCCGTGCCGCAAGCGGCAAGCCCCGCACGGGTTGTGATCCCCGTTTCAAAGAGGCCCGTCAGCAATCCGGCGGAAAAGGCGTCGCCCGCCCCGACCGTATCGACGAGCACGATGCGAAACGCCGGCTGAAAGAGCCGCTCGCCCGCGCGCGTTGTCGCCGATACACCCTCATGCCCGTGGGTGACGAGCACGAGCTCCGGGCCGCGCGCCAGCAGCCGCTCTACGGCGCGCTCTTCCCGCTCGCCGGGGAAGAGCCAGTCGAGATCAATCGTGCTCAGCTTGAGCACATCAGTCAGCGCTACCAGATGATCAAACAAGTCTCTGAACGCGCGCGCATCGTTGACCAGTGACGGGCGCATATTGGGGTCCAGGGAGACCAGCGCGTGACCGCGCAGCCGCTCCATCGCGGCAAGCGTCGCGGCAGGCGTGGTGCCGCGCAGCAGGCTGGTGGACCCGGCATGCAGAATGACCGTCTCGCGAAAGAAGGCTTCGGGCAGCTCATCCATGGTGAGCAGCGTATCCGCTGTGCCGTCGCCGTAAAACGTATAGACCGGCTCGCCATTCTGGATGGCGGTAAACGCGAGCGTCGTGTGGCCGTGGGTCTCCGTCACGTACCGCTGGTCGACCGCATTTGCTTTCAGATACGCGCGCAGCCGCTGGCCGAAGAAATCATCCGCGATTTTGCCCGCATAGGCGGCGGGAGCGCCCAGCCGTGCCAGCCCCACCGCGACGTTGAGCATCGCTCCACCAGGCGCCATGCGAAAGCCCGCCGTCTGCCCGTCCTCTTCGAGAGGCAGGAAGTCAATCAGGCTATCGCCCAGGCTGGTGATGCGGCGTGCCTCGGCAGGAGACATATCGACGTGCTCGCTTTCCTGAATGGCTGATACTGACCGCTAGCGTGCCGGAGCCGCGATGCTGCCCAGCGCCACGGACGGCTCTACGGGATGCTGCCCGCAGGAGTGGCGAATCTTGAGCTCAGCGCGCCGCAAGACCAGCTCGGTCGGCCGGTCGGGCCGGGCGATCCGCTGAAAGAGCAGTTCGGCAGCCGTTTTGCCCAAGTCATATGTTGGCTGCGCGGCGACCGTCAGCCCCGGCTCCAGCAGCGACATCCACTCGACTTCATCAAAACCGGCCAGCGCGATGTCTTCCGGCATGCGCAGCTCCATATCATGAATGGCGCGCAGGGCGCCGAGCGTGAGCAGGTTATTGCCGGTGAAGATCGCGCTCGGGCGATCTTCCTGCGAGAGCAGCTCATGCGTCAGGCGGTAGCCGGTCGGATCGCGTGGGATGCCCGTGCGCACCCACTGCGGCCGCAAGGCGAGATTGTGCTCGCGCAGCGCCTGCGCGAAGCCTTCGTACCGCTCGCGTCCGCTCGTCACAATAGGATCGCCCAGCACCGCGCCGATGCGTGTATGCCCGTCACTCACCAGATGGCTGACGAGATCGTACGCGCCGCGCGTGTGGTCCGTCGCGACGGTATCGACGCTGACATCGGCCACGCGCCGGTCCAGCACGACGACGGGTGTGCCAGCATCGAGCAGACGCAAGGTGGGATCGTCGCGCTCGCGCGATGGCGCGATGATGACGCCGGCCACGCGCTCGGCCAGCACCAGGCTGATATACAGATCCTCTTTGGCGGCATCTTCATCCGTGTTGCAGAGGAAGACGGCGTACTCATTGGCGGAAGCGACATCTTCGACGGCACGGACGACGGCATGGAAGAAAGGATTGAGGATGTCGGAGATGATAAGGCCGATGATGCGTGACTGGCGCACCCGCAGCGATCTCGCGGTCCGGCTGGGCTGATAGTTCAACTCACGCATTGCCGTGCGGACCGCCTCACGGACATCATCTTTGACGTAAGGGTGGTTGGCCAATACGCGCGAGACGGTGGCAATCGAGACACCGGCCCTCAGCGCGACATCTTTGATCCTGGCTGCCATATGCCCTCCGATCCCCACTATGGAATCGATTACAGACAAGTGTAATCGATTTCAGATACTTGTCAAGGGTGCGCGCGAAATTGGGTCTGTCACGCGGGCGGGCCAGGCACAGCGGGCGCCGCCATGATTCCCGTGAGCGCCCGTGAAATCACCGCTCGTGAATGTGGCACGCGCTGTGCTTTACTCAGCTTTCAGGGTAGAGGAGCCTGACCATATGCTCCTGCCGAAAGCGCCGCGCCAGAGCGCGATGAGATCGTCGCGCCGAGCACGCACATGAAGGCGAGAGTGGACTCATGCAACCAATGCAACCAATGCAACCAATGCAATCCGGACGCACTCCCGATTGGGGTCAACCCACGGAGCCGATACAGCCAGTGGGACCGATGGAACCTCGACGCGTGCCGCCTGAGCCGGCGAACGTCCGGCTGCTGGACCGGCTGGTGCAGATCGTGTATGTCGTCACGTTTGTTGTTGACGTGCTGCTCATTATCCGGTTCATTCTGAAGCTGCTCGCGGCCAATCCTGACGCCGCGTTCACCAGCTTCATTTATGGCATCACCGAGGGGCTGGTCATGCCGTTTACGGGCGTCTTCCCGAACGCCGTGCAGAAGGGGAATGTGCTGGAGCCCGCGGCATTGCTGGCGATTGTCATCTATTCGCTGGTGGCGTTCCTGCTGGTCCGTATCATGGAGATGATCGCCGACCGTGACGCCAGAATCGAGTGACACCCGCACGCGAGTGCGCTTTCCGCCAGACCGGGAGCGCACTTCCGTTTCCTGGAGCGTTGCCCGCTTCGGGCCCGGCCCCGCGGTTGACTCCTGCTGACCCTATCGGCACCATGCCGCTGATCTTCTCTACGGCCCCTGTTCCTGCCGTCCCCGCGTGTGTGAGTCGCGCATTGTGACGTCCATTTCCTCAAGGAAGCTGGCGGTCTCTCCTGGCTGCGAGACCGGCCTGTTCGCGTGAGGCGACGACGCGCCGCCACGTGATCGGAGCGCGCGACTCCGGATCCGCGGTGCTGCCGGGGAATGGGGCTTGCGCTTCTGCTGGTGGCATGCGCGCTCGCGTTCGCCCTATAGTTCCTAACGCGTTCGCTGGCGGGCAGGCCTGTGATCACAGAGGAGCGTGCCTACAGGCAGGAAAGAATCGAGGCAAACAATGGATGAGGACAGCATGCGGCCAACCGTGACGGAGCGTGCGCGCGCGTTCCGGCTTTCGCGGCGAGGCGTACTGCTCGGAGCGGGCACGGCTGCCGCGGGGATGGCCGCCGCCGGTCTCTGGCATCCCATTTCGGCACACGCGGCACCTGAGGAGGCGAATGCCGCGGTACTCAAGTTTCATACGATGGCTCCGGTCATCGGCGAGTACGTGGGGTCCACCGGCGCCACGATCCGCGGCCTTCACGGTGGCGGCTTTCCCTGGGCGCTGGAATCAGCCGAGGGCGAGCTGAGCACTGATGGACGGCTGCGCGTGCGCGTGCGCGGACTCGTGCTGGCCGCTGGGCCACACGCGGGCACCAATCCCATCACGACCTTCCGGGCCATCGTGAGCTACGAGGGCATGGCTCCGATCTTCACCGAACCAGTTCCCGCATCCTCAACCGGAGATGCGCGGATTGACACGCACATCCAGGTGCCGCATCCGGGCTTCGCTCCGATCATTTTCGTTGGGCCGGGCACCGCTCCCGTCTGGTTTGCCGTGACAGGCGCCCTGTAGATCAGCCGCCATCCAGGGCATGCCAGGGATAAGCGCTGGCCGAAGGCTGCCTCGCGCCGCGGCACTGTCGCTTATCCCTGCGCAGATGGTGAACCGCATGCCGCGAAGATCACCCCACTTCGCGACGGTTAGCCCAGGCGCCCGCCAGTGATTCTGGACGGGACTGCATGCGCGCCCCGCGCCGCTCACCGCACCATCGGCAGTTCGCAACCGTTACCTCGAATGGGGATGATGCCAGGCAGGGATGCCCTTCCATCATTTCACCAGCATTTCACCTGCTACGTCTTTGGCGTGCAGCGGCGTGGTGGAACGCGCTCACTCAGCGAAGGCGGCAGCAGGCCCGGTGATGCGGACCGTCCGCCGGAGCGCGCGCAATTCCTAACACTGGCTTAACATGCATGCCGTACCATACAGAGCAGACTGGCCTATACATCTGGCTTCGCATACAATACTGGCGGCTGGCCAGTGGCGGTCAGCCCGCGTGAGGTTCGGGATGTTCGCCAAGCCTGTGGAAGTGAGGATGAAGAAACCGTGAAACAGGTACGATACCTGCTCGCCGTGCCGCTGCTGGCCGCGCTTATCATGGCCGTCGCGGGCTGCGGCACGAGCTCCAGCGGGACGGGCTCATCGGGCAGCTCCCCGCAGACGCTCACTGTCTATGCCGCGCTGACAGCGGCGAATGGAACCGCGCTCGCTCAGGCATACCAGAAGTATGATCCCTCCGTGAAAGTGAACATGGTGACCGGCGGCACCGGCAAGCTGATCACACGCATCCAGGCGGAAAAACAGGCTGGCGGCGTGCATGCCGATGTGCTGCTGCTGGCCGACCCAACGGCTATGCCGGGGCTAAATAGCGAGCAGGTGCTTGCCTCGTTTACGCCATCGGCGGCGTCGTCGCTGCCCGCCGGATTCACCGGAACCAACTGGGCTGGGGCATTCTCGTTCAATAACGTCATCATCTATCACAAGGGGATGTCGCTGCCCGTGCCGCAGAGCTGGCAGGATCTGACGAAGAGCACGTACCATAATCAGATCGAGCTGGGTGATCCGGCCTACTCCGGCACGACGCTTGGCATGGCGGGCTATCTCTCGCAGCAGTATGGCTGGTCCTATTTCAAGGATCTCAAGAACAATGGCGCGACGGTCGTGCAATCGACCAATACAGTTGGCACGGATGTCGCGTCTGGCCGAGTGGATGTTGGCATCAGCCTGGATGTGGTCGCGCGCGATCTGATCGCCAAGGGCTCGCCCGTGCAGATCGTGTGGCCGACTGATGGCGCGATTCCGGTTCCGGCACCTGTCGCTATTGTTGCCGGGCACAACACGCCCGCGTCGCAAAAGTTTGTCAACTGGCTCCTCAGCAGCCAGGGACAGCAGGAAGTCGTCAAGCTGGGGTATGCGCCGGCCATCGGATCATCCGACCTGGTGCCTTCTGGCACGAAACTGGTGAACGTTGACTGGGCGACGCAAACGTCACAGCGCGATCAGACGCTCAGTCAGTTCAAGAGTATCTTCCCCGGAGCATAGAGATCATGGCGGTACGGGTATCCCTGCTTGCGACGCGCGCCCGTGCGTGGCTCACGGCGCATGGCGGCGCGGTTGTCGTCGTCGCGGCGGCTTTGATCGTGACGGTCTGGCCGCTCGTCATGCTCTGCGTGGCAGTCGTACAGCAGGGTCCCGCTGTTTTGCAGGCACTCACCGCTCGGGATAGCCTCGCGCCGCTTGCCAACAGCGTCGTCTCCAGCACCGTGGCGACGCTGCTCGGCCTGGCGATTGGCGCATTCTGCGCGCTGGTGCTTGCCGCCACCTCACCGGGCGCCCGGCGATGGTGGCAGGTAGCGGTGCTGTTCGCACTGTTCATCCCGCCCTTTGTGGGGGCATTTTCGTGGCTTCAGGCCTACGCCCGCACGGGGCTGACGGATCAGCTCTGGCATGTTTCGTTCGGCTGGCTCTACGGATCCGCTGGCGTGACGGTCCTGCTCGCTGTGCATAGCGCACCGCTGGCATACGTCATCATCGCGGCTGCGCTGACCCGCACCGACCAGCGAGCCGTCGAGGCGGCGCGGATACACGGCGCTTCCGCGTGGCAAGCTTTTACGCTCGTCACCTGGCCCGTTCTTCGCCCGACGCTTGTAGCCGCCGCCGGTCTGATGTTCGCCCTCAATATTGGAGACTTTGGCATTCCCCTCGTGCTGGGGCTTCCGGGCCACTTTGTGACTGCCACCACGCAGATCTATGAGGAGCTTTCCTTCGTCGAAGGTCCGCAAAGCTTCGCTGTAGCACTCGGGCTGTCGCTGATTCTCGCGGTCGGCAGCCTGCTCATCCTGCTGGCATTGCAGCGCACGGATGCGGAACATGCGATTGTGGCCTATGCTGAGGAAGCGGGGGCGCGCCCTCGCGCTATTTCCTCGTGGAAGGTTCGCCTTGGACTGGTCGCCATCGGCGCGTACATCGTGTTTTCCGCGGGGCTGCCCTTCGTGGCTCTGCTGCTTGCGGCCCTGACCCGCGCCTACGGCCTGCCGCCCGTGCCGGCCAACTGGACGCTGCGCCACTTCGCGAATGTCTTTCAGGGCGATATCGCCACAGCCATCTCGCATAGTGTCATGCTGGCGGGCGTCGCGGCCACGGTTGTGCTCCTGCTGGGCATACTGGCGGGAGAGTGGGCGCGGCATAGCCGGTTTGGACAGATCATCGAGCGCGTCTCCTGGCTGCCCTACGCGATTCCCGGCTCGGTCATGGGCGTGGCGGCTATCGTCGGCTTCAGCCGCTGGTTCTATGGCACATTTGCTATTATCCTGTTAGCCTATATCGGCAAGTTCTGGGGACTCACTGATCCGCTGGTGACGATGCGGCGGCAGGTCAACGAGCACCGCGTGCAGGCCGGGCGGATCTTCGGCGCTCGTCCCCTGCGGGCGTATTTCGTCGGCATCTGGCCGCTGCTTTCTGGCACGGCGCTGGCTATCTGGGTGCTGGTATTCGTGGATGCGGTGTATGAGCTGACGATGTCCAGCCTGCTGTATGGTCCGGGCACGGAAACCGTGGCCGTTGTTGTGCTGAACGCGGAGCAGGAGGGCGACGTCGCGACGACCGCCGTGATCGCCGTGCTGATGTCGCTGGTGATGCTGGTGAGTCTCGTTCTGGTGACTCTCGCCGGTGCGCGCCAGCAGACCCGCCAGCTTGCCCCAGCAGATGAGTTCGCAGAGGAGGCCGCATGAGCCAGCGGATCGAGGATCGCCCCATCTACCCGGCTTCCGTCGCGCAGGCCATGCTCAGCGTTCGCGATCTGGTGGTGGCATTTCAGACCCATACCGTGCTCCGGGAGATCTCGGTCGATATCGCGCCGGGGGAATTGCTAGCCGTGCTGGGGCCTTCCGGCTCAGGGAAGACGACGCTGCTCAATGCCGTCGCGGGCTTTATCCGCCCGCGCAGCGGAACGATCTCCCTTGACGGCGAGCTGGTTTCCGGGCCGGGGCTGATGGTCGATCCGGAAAAGCGCGAGCTGGGCATGGTCTTTCAGTCGTACGCGCTCTGGCCGCATATGACCGTGCAGGAGAACGTCGCCTTCCCACTGCGCCGCCGTGGGATGCATCGCGAAGAAGCCATGCGGCACGCCGTTGATCTGCTCGCCAAGTTGGGACTGGAGGAGAAGCGCCTGCGGCATCCCGGCGAGCTTTCCGGCGGAGAACAGCAGCGGGTCGGCCTGGCGCGCGCCCTCGCTGCTCACCCACGACTCTTCCTCTTCGATGAGCCAACCGCGAATCTTGACGCGGCGCTCAAGACCAATTTTCTGCGCGAAATTCGCTCGCAGCAGCGCGAATCGGGCACAGCCGCGCTCTACGTGACCCATGATGTGCGCGAGGCGTTTACCATCGCGGATCGGGTGCTCGTGCTGCTGGATGGGCGTGTCGCGCAGATCGGCACACCCGTCGAGATTTATGAGGCGCCAGTTGGCGAGCGCATCGCTGGCCTTTCGGGGATCTATTCGCTGCTGCCAGGGCAGATCGAGACGACGGTCGACGCGTCCGGCGCGACTGTGCGCATGCTGGGCGAGCGGTTCCATGTGGCGCTCACCGGGCAAGCGGTATCAGCAATCAAGCCGGGGACTGGTGCGCGCTTCATGCTCAGGCCGGAGTGGGGCAAGCTCTCGGCGGACGTCGCGGAAGGGCTGCCCGCATCAGTTACCGCTGTGCGCTTCCAGGGCGCGCTGACCGAGTATGAGCTGGAGATCGCGGAGCACCAGATCTTCCATCGTGAGATCGGCACTCCGCAGTTTGCGGCGGGCGATCAGGCGCACTGGCGTCCCCTGCGCGCGGTGATCTTCCCAGACTGAGCCGGCTCCCCGCCGCATCGCATCCGCGCCACTCGTCCTCTCGCCGGCGTTGGGATTCCCACGACGGGTGGCGCGGCTCCATGCGGGCCACTATCGCACGACTGGCGCGCTCGCTGGCACGGCAACTGGTGATCTGGCTGGCTCCAGCTCCATCTGGATGCCATATTTCGGGCGCAGCGTCACGCGGGGGCGCGGCACTACGGGATGCCCAGGCACCAGTCGCGGCACGTAGCGCTGCAAGATGGTGGCGAGCAGCAGGCGCGCCTCCTGTTGCGCGAAGGGCATGCCGATGCACATGCGCGGACCGGCGCCAAATGGGAAGTACGCGCTCGGCGGCACCTTCTGGCTGTTCACGGGGTCCCAGCGCTCGGGCCGGAATATCTCTGGATCACCCCAGACCTCCGGCAGATGGTGGATCACCCACTGGCTAATCATCGCCACGGTCCCCGCCGGGAAGTAATAGCCCCCCAACTCGAACGGCTGGATCGCTCGCCGGCCGACCGTCCACGCGGGCGGATAGTAGCGCATGGATTCCGTGACAACCTGGTCGAGGTAGGTCAGCCGCGGCAGGTCATCCAGCGCTGGCGCTCGCTCTCCCAGGACGTCGCGCAACTCCGCGCGCAGCTTTTCGAGCACGTGTGGGTTGGTGGCCAGCAGGTAGAATGTCCATGCCAGCGCGTTCGCCGTCGTCTCGTGGCCTGCCGCGAAGAGCGTCATCGTCTGGTCGCGCACCTGCTTGTCGCTCATCGTCGCGCCGTCGCTGGCGTCCTGCGCATCGAGCAGCATCGAGAGCACGTCGCCGTGGTCGCGTCCTTCCGCGCGCCGCTGGGCGATCAGCCCGTAGACGTAGCTATCCAGCTGGCGGCGCGCGGCCATATGCTTGCCATACGGCGTGAAGGGCAGATCGAGCGGCAGGCCATTCAGCGAGAAGGCGAGATGGACGGGATTCTCGATCACGTCGCTGAAGGCGCGGCCGAGCTGCGGGCTGTGCGTTTCGAGATCGACATCGAAGAGCGCTTTGGCGACGATGCGCAGCGTCAGGTCCTGCATCGCGCGGGCGATATCGAGGCGTTGCCCCGGCTGCCAGGTATCCAGCAGCTGCGTCGTGTGGTGCACCATGATCTCGGCGTAGCCTTCCACGCGCTTCTTGTGAAAAGCGGGCTGCACCAGCCGCCGCTGCTGCCGGTGGAAGTCGCCATCGGTCGTCAGCAGCCCCTCGCCAAGCAGATCGCGCAGGCTGAGATTGAATTCGCTGCTGGTGAAATTGCGCGCGTTCTCCACGAGAAAGTAGCGCGCATACTCCGGGCGCGAAAACAGCACAACGGTGAACCGGCCCAGCTTCACCCGCGCGATGTCGCCATAGGCGCGCTGCACGCCCCGCACGAACGTCAGGGGATCGCGGCGAAACTGGAGAGTATTCCCCACAACAGGCATGGGCGGGGGGCCGGGAGGCAAGAGCGTGCGATTCATGAGTGACGTAGTCCTCTCAGGATAGGTCTGGGCCATGCATGGGTCCGGAGGTTTTCGCTCTATCTGGCGCGGGATGCGTGGCAAGCAGTTCAGGCGGAAGCCCGGCGCGCAGGAGCAGCAGCGCCTGCTCCGTCATGCCGTCCGGATCGGGCGTCTCGTGGTCGAACCACCAGACGATACCCTGCGTGACGATGCCCGCGATGAACCGGCTGAAGAGTGCCGTGTCGGGTTCGCCAAGCAAGCCGCGCTCACGAGCGGCAACGAGCGCATCCTCCAGAAACGCTGCCAGGCGTCGTTGCGCGTGGAAGGCGAGCGCATGCTGGCCTGCGCCCGTCAGCGCGATGCGAAAAAGATCGCGCTGCTGAAAAGCGAACGTGAAGATCGTGCGCAGGATAACGGGGATGGTGTGTTCCGCGGGCAGCGCGCCCACCGACGCGCGAATCTCCTCACCAAGCGAGCGCAGCCCCTCGGCCATCAACGCCTCCAGCGCCTCATCCTTGTCGCGAAAATACAGATAGAATGTGCCGACGGCCACATCGGCCGCGGAGGTGATCTCCGCGACAGTGGCGGCATAATATCCGCGTGCCGCGAACACCTCGCGCGCCGCGCGCAACAGGTCTGCGCGGGTCCGCTCGCGCCTGCGTGCGCCGCGCGCGGATGCCTGGCTGGCGTCGAATGAAGAGCTATTCATGAAATGAATGATACGTCAGTTATGCGCGGGCACGCAAGAAGGACGCGGCGGTCCTTGCCGAGACGTATTCGCAACACACGAAAATGCCCCTCCGCGCCAGTGGCAGAGGGGCGAATTATCGCGATAGGCAGGCGCCAGCCGCCGGCGGGCTTAGTTGCCGTTGTTGTGCGAGCCGTCGTCATCGTCGAATGAGACGACCAAGCTATCGTCAATCATGGCGTCCAGGTTATCCAGGTCGTATGTCCCAGACATCCCGTCGGCATCCGCTGACAGGCCAGCCGGCTGCCCGTGGCCTACCACAATCGAATAGATGCGCTGAAGCTGCTCATCATTCGAGAAGTAGAGCGTCAGTGAGCCTTTGCCTTTTGTGCTGCGCTGCAGCCGCGCTTTCATCTCCAGCGCCCGCATGAACTCTTCTTCGAGCGCCTTGGTCTCGTAGGATTGCGAGCGCACCCGCGCGCCACGCCGGTCCGGCGTGAGCCGCAGCGACGCTTCGTTGTAGCGCCGCGCCATCTCTTCAGCCTGCCGCACGTTGAGATTCTGCGCGATGATTTGCTTGGTGAGCGCGATGCGCTCCGCTTCGCCGTTGACCGTCAGCACTGCGCGCGCGTGGCCCTCAGTGAAGACCTTCGGCAGCATGATGAGCGCTTCCTGCACCTCCTGCGGCAACTGGAGCAGGCGAATGGTATTGGCAATGGTCGCGCGGTTGCGCCCGACGCTCTTGGCGACCTGTTCCTGCGTGAGGTTGTACTCTTCCATCAGCAGCTGGTAGCCATGCGCCTCTTCGAGCGGGCTGAGGTCCGTGCGCTGCAGGTTCTCGACGAGCGCCATCTCCAGCACGAGCTGTGGTGTCGCGTCGCGAATCACTGCGGGGATCGTCTCCAGACCCGCGATCTGCGCCGCACGCCAGCGTCGCTCGCCCGCGATCAGCTGATAGCGCTGCTCTTCCTCTTCGTCGTCGGGCACCAGCGTGACGAGCACCGGCTGGAGCAGGCCATACTCCTGAATCGACGCCGCCAGCTCCAGCAACTGCCCATCCTCAGCCATTGGCATACGCGGCTGCTGCGGGTTCGGGATGATTGAAGCGACGGGCACATCGAAAACGGATGAGTTCGAGAGGCCGGTATCGAGCGGCATGTCGTCTGGGACAGCGGAGATGGCCACGCCAGCCCCTCCACCACTCACTCCGCCGCCGGGGATGAGCGCATCCAGGCCGCGCCCGAGGCCAAATCGCTGCTTAGGCATGGCTCGCCTCCATCGTCGCTGCTCGCGCGATGAATTCCTCTGTCAGCGCCCGGTACGCCAGCGCCCCAGGCGAACGACTATCATGTTCGAGAATGGTCTGGCCGTAGCTGGGCGCTTCCGCCAGGCGTACATTGCGTGGCACCACCGTATTGAAGCGCTCCCGGGGGAAGTGTTCGCTGACTTCATGCACGACCTCGCTGCCCAGCTTGGTACGCGGATCGAACATGGTGAGCACCACGCCAAAGAGCGAAATGGGCGGATTCAGCCGGTCCCGCACGAGGCGGATGGTATTGAGAAGCTGCTGCATGCCTTCGAGCGCGAAATACTCGCACTGCAACGGCAGGATGACGCCATCCGAAGCGGTCAGCGCATTCACCGTGAGCAATCCGAGCGAAGGCGGGCAGTCGATGAGAATGAAATCAAAGTGTGATTTTACCGCGTCCAGCGCGTGTCTGAGGCGATATTCGCGATCCTCGAGATAGACCAGCTCGATATCGGCCGCGTAGAGATCCACCTTGGCCGGAAGCAAGGAGAGATTGGGGCGGATGTCGAATTTGATCACGTCCTGCGCCTTGACGCCGGGACTGACCAGCATCTCATACACCGACGCGCCAACGCGATGCGCATCTAGCCCCAGGCCGGTCGTCGAGTTGGACTGTGGGTCCAAATCAACAATAAGCGTCTTGCGTCCCGCCTCTGCGAGACAGGCAGCAAGATTGATGGACGTGGTCGTTTTGCCAACTCCGCCCTTTTGATTCGCGATAGCGAAGACCCGTGTGCCTGACATCGGGACCCGCCCCCTTTCGGTTACGACCATCTATCTTGTGCACGCGCATGAGGAACACAAAACTCCCCGATCCCTGCGGCCTCCTCTATTCCTGGAGGCGGCGGGGCCGGTCGAGCGCATGCTGAAAACGGCGGCCATGCCGGCGAGGAAAAGCCAGCAAGACACCTCAAGCTGGCAACTGCCGAACGCTGCGGCCATTGTACAGTAACTTCACCAGCCGGACAAGATTCGGCCACTGGCTGGGATGGAAAGGCTATCGCAAGGCGTCAGCGAGTAGGACTAGTCTCCCCCTCCCGGTCCGTCGGAAGACCAAACCAGAAGATTGAACCGTGGCCAGGCACGCTCGACACGTTGATCACGCCGCCATGTTGCCTGATGAGCGCCCGGCTGATATACAGGCCCAGGCCGAGGCTTGGTGTGTTGCCCGCCAGCGACGGGGGGTCAGAAAACTGGGTGAACGGCTCCCAGATCTGCTCCTGCTGGCTTGCCGTCAATCCCGGACCCTGATCGCGCACCTGGAGGTAGGTCCAGTCGTGCGCCAGCCGGAGCCGGACGTTGATCTGCGTGCCCGCGGGCGAGTATTTGACCGCGTTGGTGAGGAAGTTGGTGATGACCTGGGCAATCCTCTGCCGGTCCGCATGTACGGGCGCGTGGCTGGAATCGAGCGCGAGCGTGATGTCGCGGGCGGGGGCTGCCTGGCGTTGCTGTTCCACCACCTCATTGACGAGGTCCGCCAGGTTGAAGGGACTTTTGCGCAGTTGCAGCTTATCCATCTGGATGCGCGAGACGTCGAGCAGCTCGCCGGTTAGCTGGTCCAGGATGTTGATTGGCTGCTCGGTGCGGCGCAGGACGGCGCGCACGTCCTGCAATACGCGCACATCGACGGTTTGCGTTGTGTCGTCGAGCATCTGCATCGCGTGGGTGAGCGCCCGCACTGCCTGCTGAATGCGCAAGCTCAGCGAGGTCAGGGGATCGCGTAGCTCATGGCCCGCATAGGAGAGGAAGACGTCCATGCGCTTGTTTTCCGCGCGTAGCCGCTCCTCTCGCTGGCGGGTGGACTGCCATTCGCGCAGCAGATTCTCGCGATCCACCGCAATCGCGACGAGCCGGGCAACCGCCTGCGCCACGACCTTATCCGTCTCGCTATATTCATGTGAGCGTCCGCCATAGTCCAGCCAGAGCGTACCAACGAATCGCCCCCCCACGTGGAGCGGCACGGCGAGAAATGTCGTAATGCCTAGCGCGCGTGCATCGGCACGGTGTGGATCTTGGCTCCAATCCACAATGGCGGGCTTGCCCTCCAGCAGCACCTGCGTGATCCGCGGGCTGAGCATCGACTGGAGCGTGGTCGGGGTGGCGAACATGCCCCAGTACTGTTGCTCGATTTCAGGCGCTAATCCCGCCACCTGAAACGGATGGACATACGTCTGCGGCGAATCGCAGGCGAAGATCGCCAGTCGCTCGCATCCGAGCACATCACGCGCGAGATCCGCTATCTGCCGCGAGATGCGCCGCCGCTCGGCCATCGTTTCCTGCGTCTGCGAATCCGCCATGAGCGCTTCGGCCATCGCCACCACGGAACGCGAGAGCACTTCCGCGCGCTGATTGTTGCGACGATGTGCCGTGACATCGCGTGCCACAATCACTGCTCCCGTGCGATTGCCCTGCTGATCGGTGATCGGCCCTGCGCTAAGATTCAGGATGTGCTCGCGGCCATCCAGTGTATGCACCACGATATCGACGGTGTTCTCAGCGGCGAGCAGCTCTCCTCGCAGCACCCGCACAGAAAGCAGATCCTCATGGCGCAATTGCGTTCCGTGCGCGTCGCTGATGTTGAGCCGCTGGATGCCGAGATCGACTTCGTAGCCCGAGACAGACACCTCACGCGGCAGACCAAACATGTCGCGCATGGCGGTGTTCATCTGCCGCACGCGCCCTTCGTCATCAAATATGATCACGCCATCGGCGATGGAATCGAACAGCGCTTCCAGCACCGCGGCCTGGCTCTCGGTCCGGGTGGCGGCGCCAAGCGTTGGCGGCAACTCCTGGCAATAGACCATGTATTCGGCAACGGTGCCATCCGCCTCGCGCACAGGCGCGAACCGCAGCTCGACAGCGCGATACGCGCCGAGGGGACTGATGAGGCGCGCGGCGATGGCACGGGCGCGCGCGCTTGTGGCCGTGTCGCCGTGAACCAGTTCGCCCCAGTTGGCTTCAACCCGCTCGCGGTCTTCGGGATGCAGCGCGCTCATCCAGCCGCGCGCGCGCAGTTCATCCGGTGTCTGGCCGGTATACGCGCACCATGCCGGTTGATCTTCGAGCGCCTGCCCGCTGGAATTGACGAAACACGCGACGCCCCCCGTCGCGCCGAGCACGGATTGCTGCCGCGCTTCGATGCGTCGGAGCCGCTGTGTGCTATCCGGGCCATCGGAAGAACGCCGCTGTGGGGGCGCGTCAGGCGGATCGAGCGAGCTGGTGTCAGCCAGGGAGCAATCCGGCTCCGCATCGTGGATATTGCCGTCCATGGTATGCTCTCATGCTCAGGCAGCGAATACTGCGCAACAGCGCTAGCCCGCACCGGTCAAACAGGTTGGAAAATACTAGCATGGACATAACATGAGGTCAACAATAGGACTGCGATCGGGAAAACGGGCCGGATAGCGCATCGGCGCACCCGCGTGCGCACGGTGTATGAACGGGCTGGTCATGCGGCGTGCCGGTCCTGAGGTCAGGAAGTATCGATGCGGGATGGCGATACTCGCGTGAATACGTCAACCGAGGATGAAGCAAGACAGCCACAACCCGACCTGCGAGCAGGCGGATATCGCCTCGGCATCACGCTAGTCGGGAGTCTGGCGTTCTGCTATCTTGTGCCATCGCCGGCGCTAGCTCTCATGGGGTTGGCCGTCTTTGCCGGGGCTGCGTGGCTGCGGCTTGATCTGGCGCTCGCGCTGCTGCCGCTGACGTTCCCGTTCTGGTACGTGCCGCGCCACTTTTCGCCCTCCATAGCGTTCCCGCTGAGCGAGGTCGTCTTGCTCATCTGCCTTGCGGTTGCCGTCATGCGGGAAGCGGCGCGCTGGCGCAGCGCCGGTGCGCATGCGCATGGCGTGCGCCGGCTGCGGTCGCTGGCGGCGCACGCGGGCGGATGGACACTGATGGGCGCGCTCTGCCTCGTCGCGGGCTTGCTGCTTGGCGTGCTGGTTGCCCGGCGACCGCATGAGGCGCTGCGTTACTTCCGCTGGGAAGCCATTGAGCCGGTGCTCTATGCCGCGCTCGCGCTGCTGTTCATCCGGCGGCGCTCCGCTGTGCGCGTGCTGGTCTGGTCGTTTCTGGCGGCGGGCTTGCTGATCGCGGGGCTGGCCGCCATCCAGACGCTCTGGCTGCACTACACGGTGACGCCGCTGGCCGCGGGCAACCGGCTAGTGGCAATTGGCCCCGCCCGCGCCACGGCATTTATCTTCGGCAGCGGCAACACGGTGGGCATGTGGATGGAGCGCGCGCTGCCGGTCCTGCTGGCGCTGGTCTTCTCGCGGCGCGGAGCCGGATGGCGGGAGCGTCTGCTGGCCGGAGTGGGCGCGCTGCTTTGCCTTTCCGCGCTGGTGTGGAGCGATTCGCGCGGGGCATGGGCGGGCGCGCTTGCTGGATGCGCGCTGGTCGTCGCGGGTACACTGCGCCGTCCACGGCTTATGCTGGCGCTCGCCGTGCTGGGCGGGGCGCTGGCGCTCATCTTCCGCGTGCCGCTGCTGCACCTGATCTTCGCGACGCATGGCCCATCCGATGAGATTCGCGCGTTTGTCTGGCTAGCGGCGCTCCATATGATTCGCGATCATCCGCTGCTGGGGATCGGACCCGATCAGTTCCTCTACTATTATTCCAGCCGCTATACGGCGCACCCGTACTGGATTACGCGCTGGAACGGGAAGCTGACGCCCGTCTGGCGGGAGCCGGACCTCAGCCACGCGCACAATGTGATCCTCAATCTCTGGCTGAGCGGTGGCATCCTGGCGCTGTGTGGTTTTGCCATCGTCGTGTTTGAGACGGCGAAGCGGCTGTGGCGCATCTGGAGGCAGATGGAGATGCCGTGGGCGAGCGCCGTCGCGCTTGGGCTGGCTGGCTCCCTGCTGGCGGCCCTTGCGCACGGCATGGTGGATCGCGCGTACTTCGAGCCAGATCTTGCGCTCTGGTTCTGGTGGCTGGTCGCGCTTGGCGTCGTGCTGACGCGCCAGCATCCACGGATATCTGGCAGCGGCGGCGATGTCGTTCCCGCGGGCGCGGCGCGGCCCTGAGGACGATGCTGTGGAACGCGGAGTCACTGAGCGCAGTTGACAATCCGGGAGATTGCTGTCTACAGTCTCTCCTGAGGAGCACCGATGCCATCGTCGGGTCTGCCAACTCTCCCTCGATCAACAGCGCGATAGCTGGTCACTGGGTACTGTGTCATCGTAGCCTTCACCTCGTAGACTGCTCTCTTGTAGTCGTTGACCACGCGCGGCCCGCACCTGCCTCTGATGAAGCGACCACGCGCCGTCATGTTGCTTGGCTTTCAGCTGGCATGCGGATGATCAAGCCATGCCGCACGCTGTCGGATGACCGTGAACCCTGAACATTCCTGAGCGCCAGCGGCAGATAGCGGAACCGGGCCAGGAGTGGGTTGGAGAGGAGCAGTGCAGATGCCTCAGGTACGCGTCAACGACATTACGATGCACTATGAGCAAGAGGGCAGTGGAGAACCACTCCTCCTCATTCCCTATCTGGCGGCGGATAATGCCTGTTACGCCTATCAGGTCGCTGAGTATGCCAACCATTTTACGTGCATCTCCGTGGACCCGCGCGGCACCGGAGAGTCTGACAAGCCGGCGGGACCCTATTCCATTGAGCAGTTTGCCGATGACATGGCGGGCGTGCTGCGATCCCTGGGCATCGAACGGGCGCACGTCATGGGCCTCTCGCTGGGAGCCGCGGTCGGGATGTGGCTGGCGGCCAAGTACCCGGATCGCGTGAAATCACTTTCGCTGCATAGTGCCTGGCCGAAAACGGACCCATTCCTGGCGACCGTGGTGAAGGGCTGGCAGGTGATGGCGAAAGCCCTGGGCAGCGTGCCGGAGATGGTTATTCAGGGGATCTTTCCCTGGTGCTTCACGCCTGAGCTCTACGCCGCCCGTCCGGACTATATCGACGCGCTGGCCGCGTTCGTGCGCGGGCGGCCCGTGCAGCCAGTAGAGGCCTTCATGAGCGAATCAGACGCGGTCCTCTCCCATGACGCGCGGGGCCAGCTTGGCGCGATTCGTGCGCCGACGTTGATCACGTTTGGCAAGCACGATCACGTCACCTCGACACGCTTTGCCCAGCCATTGCGGGAGGGCATCGCGGGTGCAGAAGTGCTGATCTTTGAGGGATGCGCTCACGCGCCCATCTACGAGCATGTGGAGGAGTTCAACGAGAAGACGCTGGCGTTCCTGCAACGGCACGCGGGGTAGGCGCACATCGCTGGCAATCGCCATGGATGAGCACCTGCCCCTAGCCCACAGTATCAGCTTACTTTGAGCTGCGTCGCGTTGTCATTCCACGCGTAGAATGCGCTCCATCCGGTGCCAAAGACACCGATCTTGAGCGTGTATGTGCCCGCTGGCTGGCCAGCAGGCACGGTCCAGTGCGTTGAGAACGTCTGCGGCTGGCCGGTAAGTGACTGGTTATCCTGCCACGCCTGAAAAACCTGATTGCCGCTGGAGTCGTAGACCTCGAAGTCGATCAGCGCTTTGGACGCGCAACTCGACGTTAACGTCTCGCTCAGCGTGGTCGTGGCGCCAGGGGCGAGCGAGACAGGCGCGGCGCTGCCTGAGCCGAACGTGATGGCCGGGTTGCCGGAACAGGCGCTTGCGGCAGCGGTTTCCGTCAGTGAGGTAGCGTTGTCGTCCCAGCCGTAGAGCTTGCCCCAGTTAGTGCTGAAGACGCCAACTTTCAGCGTATACGTGCCGGCCGCCTCGGTCGAGGGGGCGTTCCAGGTCGTCGAGAACGTTTGCGTCTGGTCGGTGAGGCTCTTGTTGTTCTGCCAGCTTTGCCAGACTTTCGTTCCGGACTGGTTATACAGCTCGAAATCGACCAGCGCGCTGATGGCGCAACTTGCCTTGAGCGCGATGCTCATCAGGATGGGCGAGCCGGGGGCCGCGCTGCCTGGCGCGGCGTTGCCAGAGCCGAAGCTGATCGATGGCGTGGCGCATGCCGGCGCGGGCGTGCCGCTGCCGGACGGGGCGGGCGTTGGCGTGCTGGAGTTGGTGGGTGCGGGCGTCGCGGTCGCGGTCGGCGGTACGCTGGTAGCCGTAGGCGCGGGCGGCGTGTTCGTTGGCGCGGGCGCGGAGGTGCCGCCGCTCAACGCGTAGGCGCCGTTGCGATAGTACTGGCCCAGGAAGATGCGCAGGTAGCCGCCGTCATCATCCGGATACGAGCTCGTGTGGTTGTTGCACATGTTGCAGTCGTACGTGCTGATCGGGGCGGGATTGGTTACGCCGTCTTGCCGCACGTCGGTGGCGTTTGTGCCGCCATTGCCGGGGCCAAAGAGCACGCCAATGATGCCTGCCTGCGCGAAGCTGGCGATGTGGCCCAGGATGTATTGCGCCTTGTTATCCTGCGTGTGGCCCGCGCTGTTGTTCTCCGTATCGAAATACTGGTTGCCAACCGGCACCTGCCACATGATGATTCTGCGGCTGGTGGCGCTGGAAAGCGCGCTCGCGAAGCTGAGATAGCGCGAGAAGTTGGGGAACGACGTGTTGGTCGGGTCCCACCAGATGCCGGACTGGCCGGAGTCGTGGTCCGCGATATCGTTCGAAACCAGGTCGAACGTCGAGACGCCGGAGGGCACGCCTTGCAATCCCGCCGTATCGAGGAACTGGCCGGTCTGCGTGCCGATGGCGGACGCATTCACGTTCGCGCTGGTGTCTGACGCGATATCGACGCCCGTGCCCCAGGTGGAGGCATGCAGCGCCAGAATCGCGTTGTGGGCGTAGAGATCGCGGATATGCAGGAGCGTCCACGCGAAGCCCTGCGCCGTATCTGGATAGCCCTGCGCGGCGGAATAACCAGAGCTGGCGACGCTGGCCGGAATGCTGGCGGCGCTATTGCTTCCCTTGGCGAGAGCCGCCTGCTCCATGAAGCCCCAGAGGTCCGGCTCGACGACGACAAGCACGGGCTTGCCATAGGAGCCGATCTTCTGCATCAGCAGTGCCCAGTCCGCATAGTAGGCGTTCATCGTCGAGGGGCTATCGAGGTGGGCAAGGTCGTTGCCGCTCTCGCTGCCGCCGGAAGGTCCGTTGGACTGGAGCAGCTGATAGTACACGAAAGCGGGCGTGATGCCATTCGAGTTGCTTTCGTTCATGTAGTTGGTGGCGAACTGTCCCGCGGGGGAGTTCCATGTGGCCCAGCCTGAACCGGTGTTTACGCCCGCGGAAAGATACTGGTAGCGGAAATCCCAGGCTGTGCCGTTATTCGAGCGCATGCTGGTGAGCGCGCTCACGTCTCCCGGTGAATCCATCAGCCCGAAGCTGAAATGTGAGGGCATGCCCGCGGGTATGGAGGCCGCGGCATCCACCTGGCGGGGCGCGGTGCGGAGCGCTATCAGACCGGCGAGCGCACCGCCAAGAACGAGCAACGGTATGCTGAGTGCCAGCGCGATTTGCCTGGCGCGCGAAGGTCGTGCATGCTGCAAAGGGGATCCTCCTCTGGTATGTAGGGGTGCAAGGGCATCCTTGTTGCCGTTGTGCGATCTCCTGTGTGCGTCGCCATCCGGCACGCACGTGACAACTCGATACCCTGCCGCAACTGCGTGTTATGGGTCAAACCGCGCGGGAGTAGCGGGCGGGCGACGGGAATTGGCGCAATCTCCGCACCTGGCTCGCACGGTTGCTTATCTCAATCTACGCCGCATGCTCGCGAGGAACCCTGAGTTAGTGCCGTGCTGACGCAGGCGGCCAGTGCATTTCACATACAGCTGGGTTATCTAGCCAGAAAGTCCTGCGACGTGTTACGTATTGGTGGGGCGATACCACTCAGGCCGTGTATCGACTATCTGCCGCAGGTGAGAGTAGCTTGTGACCGTGCGGCAGACACAACGGGAATGCCGTGTGCGACAATAGGGAGCGCGTGTGCGGGCCGGCCAGGCTCCTGCGTTGTGCAGCGAGTGGCGGGGTGATGAGCCACGCCGGAGAGTAAAGTAGATGGATGACGCTCGATTTGATCGCCAGTTCCGGACTGCGTCCTCGGAGGGCTACCATATCATGCTGGGCACCACACGCCTTGGCACGGTAGATCTGCACTACACGTCGACGACGGTCCATTGCACGCTCGTTCTGGAGCACGATCTCGGGCGCGAAGATCTCGCCAAGCTCATCGAACAGATCGACGAGGATCTGGTGCTCTCAGCCGACGTGCCACGCGATGATTTTCTCGTCAGCGTGTACCGCGGCACGGAAGTCGGCTTCTTTAACGACACCTTCCGCGCGGACCAGGAAGAGCTCTCTCTCGGCGACGACGAGGAGAACGAAGATGAGTTCGGCGAGGATGAGGATGGAGAGGACGATGAGGACGATGAGGACGATGATGATCCTTTCTCCTGACGTGTCGTCCAGGCGCTTGCCTCTCGCACTCGCGTGAACGTGTGTCGCGGTCACTCAATCTTCGAGCAGACCGCGACGCATGGCGTATTTGACAAGCTCGGCGCGGCTGTGCAGGTTAAGCTTGTCCATGATGTGCGTGCGGTGGGTATCGACCGTCTTCGGGCTGATGAAGAGCCGCTCCGCGATCTGGTTGTTGGTATAGCCCTCGGCGACAAGCTTGAGGATCTCGCGTTCGCGCTCGGTCAGCGCGCTGTAGCTGTCGCGCTCCTCACCCGTGCGCACGCGCAGCAGGTAATCGCTCACCATCATGGATTGAGCCGAAGGCGAGAGATAAAACCGGCCTGACGCGATGATCCTGATAGCCGAGATCAGCTCGGTATCCGCGGCTTCCTTGAGCATATAGCCCGCGGCGCCCGCGCGCAGCATCTGGAACAGATACTCCTCGTTCTCGTGCATGGTGAGCACGAGCACACGCACATCCGGCAGTTGCTTCTTGACCTGTATCGTGGCTTCGATGCCGTTGCATTCAGGCATCGTGATATCCATGAGGATGACTTCCGGTTGCAGGCGCAGCGCCTCCGCGACGGCCTGATGCCCGTCGCTCGCCTCACCCACGACCTCGATATCCGGTGTGGCATTGAGCATCATGCGCAACCCCGCGCGCAGGATGGTGTGGTCGTCCGCCAGCAGCACCCGGATCTTGTGATTTGCCGGAGGACGTGGTATCCCATCAGTCACCATATTGGCTCGCAACTGCTCGAACAGATTGTCGCTCATGCCTTCTCTGACCCTCACGCCGGCACCACCGGCTCCTCCGCCTGCTGTTCGCGCAGCAGAGGAATGATGACATCTATTGTTGACCCGGAACCGGGTGTCGAGGTGATGTTGACTGTACCATGCAGCAGGTTTGCGCGCTCGCGCATGCCCGCGAGCCCCAGGCCGCGGTCCTGCCAGGGCGTCTGCAAGACGGCCTTCACGTCGAATCCCCGCCCATCATCGCGCACGATCGCGCGCACGGCTTCGCTATCCGCCGCCAGGCTCACCCAGGCTTTGCGCGCCCGCGCATGCTTGGCCGTATTGGTGAGGGATTCCTGGATGATGCGGTAGAGGGCGGTTTCCATCTCCGGTGAGAGGCGCTCCTTGAATCCGCTGGCCGTGAACTCGACGCATACGCCGCACTTCTGCTGATATTCCTTGACGTACCAGCGCAGCGCCGGCAGCAATCCCAGGTCATCGAGCGCGGAGGGCCGCAGGTCGATGCTCAGATTGCGCACCGCGCGCAGCGTCTGATGCGCGAGCGCCCGCGTATCCGCGATCCGCTGACGTCCTTCGTCGCTTTGTATCGTCTCCTCTAGCAGGGCCAGGCTGATGAGCAGCGACGTGAGCACCTGGCTCGTTTCGTCATGTAGCTCGCGGGCGATGCGCTTGCGCTCCTGTTCCTGCGCGTGCAGGATTTGCGACGCGCGCGATTTGCCGAGATCGTCGAGCGTGGTGAGCATCGTATTGAAAGCGATGGCGAGCTGATCGGCATCCGGATCGCGGCCGGTGATCGGCGCCTTGCGGGCGAGATCGCCGGTCTGCACTTCCTGCATTGTTTCGCGCAGCCTCGTCAATGGCGAGAGCGCCAGCTTGAGCAGCACGAAGTTGATGATGACGCTGATCGTCAGGCCCGTCGCGACGAACGCGACCAGCACGATTGGGCGCGTATTGCCGCGCAGGCGGGTCGCCAGGTAGGTGCCGAGCGTTGCCCCGATGAGGATGACAAAGCTGTTGGCGACCAGAACCTTATAGAGCAGCGGGAGCGCCAGCAGGCGAGTGGAGATCTTCGGAGGCGCGAAAGCGCCTGCAAGTGGTGAGCGATGATCAGCCGCGCGAAGCTCACTCATACGTGCCGCTCCTCAATAGTCAGTGAAATTGTATGCACGAGCCAGATGCGCTGTCAAAGAGGCGCTAGAGGCGTGGCTGGCGCGATAGATGGCATCCGCACTACGCCCCGGTGCGCGGCTGGCGGCTGTGTGGCCTCTGGCGCGTGCTCATCCGGCTTCGAGCGCGCTGCGCAGCTCCGCGGGGATCGGCTGTGCACGCTCCGTGAGGAGATCCATCGCGACGATTGTCATCTCGCCACGTGCCACTATTGTGCCTGGCGTGGCGTCAGGTCGTCTATCGGGCGCATCGGCGTAGGTGGCCGTGAAAGCGACGGTCCAGGAGGAGGTGCCGACGCGGGTTACGCGCGCCTCGACATCCAGCTGGTCATCGAACAGGACCGCGCCGCTGAAGTCCATGCAGAGATGCACGCGCGGGAATCCCGAGTCGCGCAGCGTGGTCGCGTAGGGAAAGCCCAGATCACGCATGAGTTGATGTTCGGCCAGCTCCATATACCTGCCGAAAGCGGTGAAATGGATTCGGTTGCTGCTATCGACGTCAACAAACGCCACGCGCACCCGAACAACTGCGGACGGCATAGCCTCCCCACCTTTACTTTCGTATTGTGTTCCGTCGCGCCAGCGCGCGAGCGGACGCCGCTCGCCGAGCCGCGCGTCCAGCCAGTTCATGGCCTGTTTGAGCCGTATTCGAGACATGCACGCCAGCGCAACAGCATGCTACCATAGGTGTCTAGCCTGTTCAGCGACGTGGGATCGCTGGCGCACTGATGTGAGGGAAGATATGACTGGCAGCGTAGAAACCTATCTGAGCGAACACGCGCAAGACGCCCGCGCGCTGCTTGAGCGGCTCTGCCGGCAGCCGAGCATCGCGGCACAGAATACTGGCATGGCCGAGATGGCGGACCTGGTAGAATCGCTCTTGCGGGAGACCGGCTTTGCCACGCGGCGCCTGACCGCTGGAGATTATCCGCCGATTGTGTATGGCGAGCTGCGCGGCTCCGGCGATACCACCATCCTGCTCTACGATCACTATGACGTGCAGCCGCCCGAACCGCTCGAACTGTGGCAGTCCGAGCCGTTCGAGCCAGCCGAGCGCGATGGCAAGCTCTACGCGCGCGGCGCATCCGATGACAAGGGCGAGATCGCGGCGCGGCTCTCGGCCATTCGCGCGCTGCGAGCCGTCCACGGGACGCTGCCGGTGACGCTCAAGTGGATCATCGAGGGCGAGGAAGAGGTCGGCAGCGCGCACTTCGAAGAAATCATCCGGCCTCATGCCGAACTGCTCCACGCGGATGCGGCGTTCTGGGAGGGCACCGGCTTCGATGTGGCGGGGCGTCCCGTGCTCTCGCTCGGTGCGAAGGGATTGCTCTACATCCAGCTGGAGACGGAGGCACTCAGCGTGGATGCCCACTCCGGCAACGCGCCCATCCTGCCTAGCGCGGCCTGGCGGCTGGTGAGCGCGCTGGCGACTCTGCGCTCGCCGGAGGGGAAGATCCTCATCCCTGGCTTCTACGATCACGTGCTCGCGCCCACCCCGGCCCAACTGGAAGCCATCGCCAACCAGCCGGACGCCGATGAGGTCATCAAGCGGACCTACGGCATCTCCGCGTTCAACAACGACCTGGCCGGCGCGGCCATGCGCGAGCAGGAATCGTTCGCGCCAACCTGCAATATCGCGGGCCTGCTTAGCGGCTACACTGGCGGCGGCATCAAGACGGTCCTTCCCGCGAAGGCGATGGCCAAGATTGATTTCCGCCTCGTGCCCGATCAGGATCCGCATGATATCGTCGCCAAGCTGCGCGATCACCTGGATTCCCAGGGCTACAGCGACGTGAAGATCACTGTGCTGGGCGCATCATCTCCGGTCGTCACGCCGATTGAGGAGCCGCTGGTTCAGCGCGTCGCCGCCATCGCGCGAGCATTTGAAGGCAAGGAGCCATCCATCGTGCCAAGCTCCGGCGGCTCACTGCCCCTGCTGGAAGCGCTGAAGAAACACGTGGGTCTGCCGGGGCTTTCGGTTCCGGGCGATCCGGTTTACTGGGCCAACGGCGCGCACTCGCCCAACGAGCACATCCGCCTCGAAGACCTGGATCGCGCCGTCCGCTTCAACTGCCATCTCTTCATGTCGCTGGGCAGCTAGGATTTCTGCATCCATCGGCCCGGCCCCTTCCTCTCACGAGGGGAAGGGGCGCGGCTCGCAAGCCGCTCACTGCCGCTGCTCGGATGCCTCACCAGATGACCATGCCCGCTCACGGCCCGATTGCATGCGCACCGTCATAGACGCTGCATGGTACCGGCCAGGCGGCATCAATTCACAATCGCGTCACAATTTCCTGCCGCCTGCCTCGTTCTATTGACGAAAGAAATCAAGTGATCTATGATCGCACGACTGGCTACGACACGCGGCACATCGCCCGTAGCTGATGGAGCCCGTTTTGCCGCGCTCCATGACTGTGTGAACTCAGTGACTCTGGCGGGATGCATCGGATGGATCTGGGGATGTCGCTCCGCCCGCGCACTGGGCGGGGGAAACGTCATGGCGCGCAGTGAACCTGTGAGACAGCTACCTCACTGACAGTCACCGTCGCGTGTGAAAGATGGCCAAAGGGGGAAACATGCGGAAACTCGTATTCGGAGTGGTGGCGCTCGTGGTGTGCGCCACGGTAGCCGCTGGCGTGTTTATCGTCCATCCAGCGGCAGCGTCCGCTCCCACGCCGCAAGCCGCCGCGGAAAACGGAACCGTCGTGACGCAGGCCAGCATCGACAATGGAACGTGGTCTACCGCTGACACGCGACCCGGTGGCGCGGTCTCGTTTGTGATCGGGCCGGGGCAGGCGCCGATGGGGGCCGGCAGTCTCCAGATGACGACCAGTTCCGCGAGTGCCAAGGCGCAGATGTTCACGTATAGCTATGCTGGGACGCAACTCGCCAGCCTTACCACTCTCGGCTATGCCGACTATCGCTCAAGCACCTCGACCAACCCCGCTGCCCAGCGCATCGGCCTGAACATCGAGGTTTACCTCAACGGCCCCAACGCGGGATGGACGACGCTGGTCTATGAGCCGGTGTACCAGTCTGGCGGAGTCGGCGCGCTGAAGGACAACACCTGGCAGACCTGGAATGCGCTTGGCTCCGGCGTCTGGTGGTCAACGAAAACGGTGACTGGCGTGGGCGGCACGATCCAGGCATTCAACAGCTACTGGACGTGGGACCACATCATGAGCGTGTTCCCGAATGCGGTCATCGCGGGCGGCCTCGGCTTCAATATCGGGTCTGGCTGGGTCGGGGCGTTCTCCGGCAACGCTGATGCCCTGGCTGTAGGCGTCTCCGGCGCGACAACCACCTATAACTTTGAGCCGGATACCAGCGTCTGCAAGAATGGTGGCTGGCAGTCATACAGCTTCAAGAATCAGGGTGACTGCGTGAGCTACATCGCGACCGGCGGCAAGAACGCCGGCAACTAGCCCATTTCGCTGCTGACGAGCACGAACCGCAGGGAAGCGGTTGCGCTCGCCGTGGCCGGGGTGTTCATGGTGCCGGTCGCGAGGAGTCGCGATGCTACGGCGTGCTCGTCGCGCCGGGTGTCGGGCTGGCTGAATCCGGCGTCGTCGGGCTGGGCGCCGGTGTCGGCGGAGGATTTGGCGAAGGGGATGTGCCCGGCGTAGGACTCGGCGCCGGCGTCGGCAGCGGACTGGGTGCTGGCGACGGGATAGGGCTGGGCGCTGGCGTTGGCAACGGACTTGGCGTTGGCGACGGGATAGGGCTGGGCGTCGGCGTCGGCGCGACCGGCGAAGGCTCAGGCGTCGGAACAATCTCTGCCGGAGCCGTTGGCTGGGGCAGCGGTGTCGCCGTCGGATATGGTGTCGCCGTCGGATATGGCGTCGCGGTCGGCTGTGTTGTTGGCGTCGGCATAGGTGTCATGGTTTTCCTCGGCTCTGGATTCGCCTGAACTCCAGGGTAGTTTGGCTGGCCGCCAGTCAGGGAAGGCAAGCCGTTGGCGGTGATGACGGCCAGCAAGCCCGCCGCGAGTATGACAGGAATAGCCAGCAAACCGTACCCCAGGCGGCGATCACGCTGGCGGTCAGTTCTTCGTAATCTGGCGCGGTAGTCCGCTGGCAGCCAGGGCACCGGCTCGCCACGATACGCGGCCCCTTCATTCCAGTGCTCCTGCCCCTGCCCGGGATTGACCGGCGCCATTGGTTGTGTTGGCTCATCCCATCCCGGCGCCTCCTCCTGGTTGCCGGGCGGCATGTCACCGGACTGGCGAGTCCACCAGTCTGGAGGATGTCCTTCCATCATGGCCTTTCAGCATGCCGGCGCAGGGCTGATGATTGTTTCTCTGCGTGTCTCGCCGCTCCCCACCTGGCCGGCGCCACCGCTTCATCTCGCTGGATCGCGCGAGGCACGCACTGGTATCCTTCGCAACCCGCGGGCCACTTTGCAGCGGTCGATCAGACACGGCTCCTGCATATGGGAGGACGCGCACGAGAAGCAGGGGTAGCCTAGCCGCGCTGGCGGAGGATGCGTCGCATCGCCTCGGGGTCATCGGGCAGCAGACCGAGCGGGACGAGTCGTGGAGCGACCTCCGCCCAGACCGGCTCCTCCGCGAAGATTGCGCGGAACATCTCTAGCGCCTGTTCTTCTTCGCCAGCCGTAAAAAGCGCGGCGGCAAACCAGAAGCGCAGCTCGGTAACATCCGGCGCGAGCGTCGTGGCGCGGGCCAGCGCGTGCATGGCATCCTCGATGTTGCTCGCGGCGATCAGCTCTTCGGCGCGATCAGAATACTGATAGGCACGTTGCAGGCGCACCAGACGGCGCAGCTCGGTGACCGGATGCGGGTGATCTTCCACGCGCAGCTCAAAGATACGGCCATCCCACGGCTGCTCACCGCGCTCCCCCGCGACGACCAGCAGCGCCGCCGACTGCTCTCCGCGAATGTCGCCGCCGGACGCTTGCGCGGCTTCCAGCGCGGATACCATGCGGTCGGCCAGATCGCCCTCAGCGGACTCGAATGCCGTCTTCATCGCGGGCCAGACTGAGCGGTCCAGCATCAGATTGGCCTGGACTGAGAAGCCTTCGCCGGTCAGGTGTCCGGCTTCCGCGATGCAGCGCGATCCCGTGTGCGCGGCGATATTGCCATCGGCATCTACCATCGCCACTTGCCGCACGTCGCGCCCTTCGTCGCCTTCCAGCAGCACCGCCAGCGCCTGCGGAGCGGAAAGCCCCATGCGCATCAGCGCCAGCCCGCGAGGGCCATAGTCGATGCGGGTGAGCGATTGCGTCGCGACCGCGCCAACGCCCGCCTCAGCCCAGGGAACCGCCGAGCCAATGGAGAAGGCATGAGACTGTACGGCAACGCCTATCTGCCCGGAGATGGGATCACGAGCGACGATGGAATAGGTATGCAGGGGACGTGACGGTTCTGAGCGCATATGATCTTCCTCCCGCGCATGCGACCTGTGGCTTGGAGTGCCCACCGCGCGGAGTCACATGCGCTCGTGCATCTCAGGGTATTATGCCTGATCGGGGCAACCAGCGACACAAGACGAGTAAGGAAACGCCAGCCGCCTCGACGGTAGTAGCCGGGAAGGCGCAGCCCATGTGTGGCGGAGGCATCACCTATGATGCCGGATTTCTCATATCCGCCCCGCAAAAGTGGTGAGAAAGGGAGTCATTCACAGCACGGCCTTCGGCTAGCTGTGGAGAGGACGACTGATCGCGAGATGGTTCGTTCAGCGCCTTCCCATTCGCCCATCTCGCCTTGAGGTTTCATCACCATGCTGTTATTCTTGCTGTTAGGGAACTGTTCAACGTATCCCTAACACCTGCTACCTTCCCACTGGGGTGCTGTCTCATGCAGAAGCGCTCACCAACCGCCGGAGCAGTTCAGAACGGATGGTTGGTCTATGAGCAGCGGGGACAGCTCGTGGTCGTGCTGGTTGATACGCCTTCCTGGTATACCTGGCTGGAAACGGCGACGAGCTTTACGTTTAGCTGCGATGAGGGAACCTTTACCGCGCACAAGGCATCTGCCGGCAATCGGCGCGGCGGGTGGTACTGGCGCGCCTATCGCCGCAAGCGAGGACGACTCTCCCGCTATTACCTTGGCGTCTCCACCAATGTAACGTTGTCGAAACTGCATGAGGCGGCCCGCCGGCTGGCAACAGACGCCGAAAGCGCGGGAAGCGGGAACGCGGATGAGGAGGCGTCGCGTGTTTCGCATGGTCCCATGCCGTTGCTAGGCTTGACGCGGACCGTGATCCTCCAGACCACCATTACTCCCCCGCGTCTGCCGGATCCGCATGTCTCACGCCCGCGCCTGCTCGCACTCCTGGAACAGGGCCTGCGAGGGCCGCTGACTCTGATCTCGGCTCCTGCTGGCTCTGGCAAGACCACGCTGCTGGCCGAATGGGCCGCCAGGACCACGCGGCCAGTTGCCTGGCTTTCCTGCGAAGAGGGGGAGAACGATCCAGCGCGGTTGCTCTCCGCGCTCATCGCCGCCTTCGCGCGTCTCGATGAACGCCTGAGCATCGCAGCAGAAACCGATCGGCCATGGCATCCCCACGAACACGAACGGATCCTGACTCGCCTGCTCAACGATCTCGAACATCTGCTTCCAGACGAAACAGTCTTGATTCTGGATGACGTCCACCATCTCACGACCGAGGCGAGTCAGGTCTTGCTGGTGTTCCTGATGGACCATCTCCCTTCGCATCTGCATGTGCTGATCGGAACACGAGGAGATTTGCCGGGGCTTGCGCGCTGGCGAGCGCGGAATCGAGTCTTTGAACTGCACAGCCAGGAGCTTATGTTTGTGGCAGCCGAGGTCGAGGCGTTTGTGCACGCGATGGGCCTTCCGCTCGGCTTCGAGGCGACTTGCACTCTGCGCGAACGCACAGAGGGCTGGATTGCCGGGATTCAGTTGGTGACGCTGGCCCTGCGCGGGCATGCCGATGCCGCGCTCGCGCTCCGGAAGACGGGGGTAAGCCACCGCTTCCTCCTGGACTACGTGCGTGAAGAAATCCTGATGCCACAGCCACCGGAGATGCAGCGCTTCTTGCTCCGGACCAGTGTCCTGGAGCGGCTCACGGGGCCGCTCTGTGAGAGCGTGACTGCAGAGTCTGGTGGTCAGCGGAAGCTCGCGGCCCTGCTCCAGGGAAATCTCTTCGTCAGTGCGCTGGATGACACCGAGACATGGTATAGGTACCACCCACTCTTCGCCGACGCGCTGCGCACCCTCCTCCAGCAGCAGGAGCCAGCGCTCATGCCAGAACTCTATCGTCGGGCTAGTCGCTGGTATGAGCAGCACGGATGGGGAGACGATGCCTTCGAATACGCCTTGCTTTCTGGCGACCTGCCTCACGCGGCCCACCTCCTGGAGGAGTTGGTGCCGACCCTGGTGGAGCAAGGGAAGCTCGTGCGCCTCTCTCGCTGGCTGGATCGGCTCCCAATGGCGCTCATCGCGGCCTCAGTGCAGCTCTCGCTCGCCTTGATCTGGACGCAGCCCCTACACACGTCTGAGCCGCCTGACCCAGAGCAGGTGATTCAACACCTCATGGCGCTAGTGGAGACGCATGCGCGGGACGACCCCGCATCACAGGCAGCACTGCAGCGGGAACTGGCGCTGCAGCAGGCAGCGCTGGCGCTGGCGCAAGGCGATATTGCGCGGGTGCTTGAGCGCGCTGCAACGGCGACGCGTTCGCTCGAAGGGCCGGAGACGGCCTGGAGCCGTTTCACCATGTGGCGGCAGCAGATGCTTCTGGGGGCTGCCTATCGCGCGCGTGGTGATCTGCGGGCCTCAGAGCAGATGTGGCGGAACGCCGTTCCTGCTGGCGAAGCGCTCCCCAATCTGGCAGCGCTCTCACGCCTCGACGATTTGTACGAGGAGCAGGGTCGATTGCGTGAACTGGGACGGCTCTATGAGGACGTGTTTCGCTCCTGCCGTCAGCACCGTGATCCACCACTCACATTGCTCGCATGGGCGCACTGGCGCTCTGCCGTGCTACTCTACGAGTGGAATCACCTGCAAGAAGCGGAGTCCCGCGCGCAGCAGCTCCTCGCCCTTGACTTACTCCCCGATATTGCTCGTCCTACCCCTCAGCTCACCCTCCTGGGACTTGGGATTCAGGCGCGCGTGGCGCTGGCGCAAGGCAACGGCGACTGGGTGAGACAACTGTTGGAACGCGAGGAGTTTGACGTGGCGCGGTTACCCATGCCGCAGGCGACGAAAGATGTGCTGATTCTGTATCCGGTACGCCTTGCCCTCGCCTATGGCCAGCTAGAGCCCGCCGTGCGCTGGGCTTCCACTTGTGGCTTGCGCTATGATGACTCGCTCACGACCCCGCTGGCGAAGACGCAGTACGTGCGCTATGTCACATTGGCGCGGGTGTTGCTCGCGCGTGGAAGGAGCCACCGGAACGCCTCCTCGCTCGTGCACGCGCGGATGCTGTTAGATCGTTTGCTGGAGGCTGCCATTGGGGCAGGCGCGCAGGGCAGGCGCATCGAGGTCCAAATACTGATCGCGCTGGCGCAGTACGCCCAGGGCAAGACCAAGCAGGCGCTTGCCACGCTGGGACCCATCCTTGCTCAAGCCGAACCGGAAGGCTATCTCCGCCTCTTTGCCGACGAAGGCGAAGCCATGGCGCACCTGCTCGCGCTGATTGCCCCGTTTACCACCGCCTCGCCTGACTATCTTCAGCGCCTCCAGGCAGCGATTGCCTGCACGTGGCATCCTCAGGCCGATACGTCGACGCAAGCCGCGCCACGCTCGATGCCCGCTGCGCCGCTGAGTGCACGGGAGTATGATGTGCTGCGCTTGGTCGCCGAAGGCCGCTCCAACCAGGAGATCGCCGAGCACCTGATCCTCAGCCTCCACACAGTCAAACAGCACGTCAGGCACCTCCTGGCGAAACTCGACGCGGCGAATCGCACCCAGGCAGTGGCCCGCGCCCGTGCCTTTCACCTCCTCGCGCGTGAAGAAGACTCGCCTCCTCCTAAATAACTCTTTCGAATGAAGACATCCCTTCTTTTCTTATCGTAGGCTGCTCACAAGAGCATACAGGCGGACCGCCTCCGGAGAAGCGACACCCGCCGGCGCCGCGCCCACGCGTTTGCGCAACCGACGCGCCGAAGTCCAAGTCACCCAGGGGCGAGGAGCGCAGGAGTGATGTGCTATGGAACAGGTGCCAGTGGCAGGGCTATCCATTGTCGGACGCGTCTCTCTCGTCCTCCTCGTCACCGGGGGGATAGTCGTCATCTATGGAGCGCTCAGGCTCTTCGGGATTGTGCCTCGAAGGAGCTTCATAAGCCAAAGCCTCGATCCCAAGGTTGAAGCCATCGTGACTGTGGTCATAGGCATTGCGTTGGTGATCCTCGGCTTCGTGTTCCGGTGAAACCGGTCTGCAGGAGAACCAATGAACGCGATCGAAACGAGCCAGTTGACTCGTACCTTTGGCAGCCTGGTGGCTGTGGACGACTTGTCACTTGCCATTCCTGAGGGAACCGTCTTTGGGTTCCTCGGGCCGAATGGCGCGGGCAAAACGACTACCGTACGCATGCTCTCGGCCTTGATCGCCCCCACGCGTGGAAGCGCTACGGTTGCCGGCTATCGCCTGGGCGAGAACAACGAGGCAATTCGGCAATCCATTGGCATCCTCACCGAGACCCCGGGCTTGTATGACCGCCTCAGTGCGTGGCAAAACCTGCTGTTCTTCGCGCAGATGTATGACCTCCCAGTCAAACGAGCCTCCTCCCAGGTGGAACGCTATTTGCGCCTGCTCGACCTCTGGGAGCGGCGCAACGACAAGGTGGGAGGCTTCTCGAAAGGCATGCGGCAGAAGCTGGCGATTGCCCGTGCCCTGCTGCACGAACCCACGGTGATCTTCCTCGATGAGCCAACGGCTGGCCTCGATCCAGAAGCCGCGCGGGTGGTACTCGACTTCGTCAAGCAATTGCGGGCCGAAGGACGCACCATCTTTCTCACGACCCATAATCTGCCCGAGGCCGACGAGCTTTGCGATCTGATTGGCGTATTTCGCTCGCGACTCCTGCGCCTGGGCACCCCGGCGAACATGCGTGCTGGCATGTTTGGCACGGGAACCCAGGTGCGCGTCGTGGGCGATGCCGCGCGCTGGATCGAGACCGTCCGCGCGCTGCCCTTTGTCCGCGATGCGAGCGCCTCCGAGAGCCTCCTCTCCATCAGTCTGGACGATTCCGATGAGCAGAACCCCGCGCTTGTGCGCTCTCTGGTAGAAGCGGGCGCGGATATCCGCGCCGTGGAGCCGACCTCCCATTCCCTTGAAGAGGTGTACCTGGAACTGGTGGAGCAGGCGCGTGGAGCGGCGCCCATCAGCCACTGAGCATGGAGAAGGAGCATGACCTCATATGCGTAAAGTCCTGGTGATCCTGCGGAAAGAGTTCCTCGACATGCTCCAGCAGCGGACCCTGCTGTACACGATTCTCCTTCCGCCGCTGCTATTTGCCGTGATTCCTCTCATCTTCCTGCAGAGAGGTGGCAACGGGTCGAATGCCAGCGCGCTTCATGTGCCCTCGTTGCAGGGGTTGACCGTGCATGAGTATACGCAGGCTGTGGTCGGCACGCTGTTCTCGAACATCTACATTCTGCTGTCGATGATCGTGCCCAGTACGATCGCGGCCTACAGCATCATTGGCGAAAAGAACAACCACACGCTTGAGCCACTGCTGGCAACTCCCGTGCGCCGGTGGCAATTGCTGGCGGGCAAAATCCTGACGGCATGGCTGCCGGCGGTGCTGCTCACCTGGGCGAGTGGTGGCCTGTTCATCGCTGAATTAGCGACTTTCACAGATGCGAATGTTGTCTCCCACGTGGTCACAGGTGGCTGGCTCATTCTCTTCCTCGCCGGTACACCGCTCCTGGGGCTGATCGCGGTGTCTGTGATGACGGCCATTTCGTCGCGGGTCAACGATACCCGAACGGCGCAACAGCTCTCGGTCTGGGCAGTGGTGCCCGTCATCGGAATTATCCTGGGCGAGCTCTCCGGCCAGTTTGAGCTGACCGTTCTTGCGGCGATCATTGCCTGCCTGGTCCTGATCCTTGTCGCGATCCTCTTGGCCTGGGGTGCTGCCCAGCTGTTTCAGCGTGAAGCCATTCTGACCCGCTGGAAGTAGCTATCAGAAGTGCCGCTCTTCTTGCCGTTCAACTCGCCTGTTTACGCCTGCTCGCCGCGCCGCTGAAAAGCTTCCTGCAGGCGGTTGAAGAGCGCGCCGCGCCCGGCGGCGGGAATTGTTCGCTGGCGCTGGCCGCGGCCAAGGATCATGACCTGCCGTGTCGTATTGAGCACCACCTTGCAGTTGCCGCAGGTCGCCAGGTGTGCCCGCGCCGCCTCCGCGAGGTCCTCATCAAGCTCGTTATCCAGATAGCTTGAAAGGTAGATCAACAGCTCATCGCAGGTCATAGATCCCCCTTGTCGGCTACTCGTTGCCGGGCTGGCGCCGCTATCCATTCGCTGAAATAGACGCTGAGCTGTTCGCGCAACGCCAGCCGTGCCCGGTGCAGCCGGACTTTACACGCGGTTTCGCTAATGCTCTGGACGTGCGCGCAATCGCTGGTCGAGAGCCCTTCGATGTCGCGCAGGACGAACGCGGCGCGCAGACCAGCGGGCAAGCTCAGGATGGCAGCGCGCAATGCCTCCTGTGCTTCGGCGCTCAATAGCTGGTTCTCTGGCAGCGCGCTCCAGTCCATCAGCGCGGTCGGCACGGTCAGCGCGCCATCATCGTCCGGCAGTTCCTCGGTAGGATGCCTGCGCCGCAGGAGCATCAGCGCGTGATTGAAGGCGATCCGGTAGAGCCATGTGCTCAGGCGCGCGCGTGGCTCAAAGCCATCAATGGCCTCGAAAACGGAGAGGAACGTGGCCTGCACGACTTCCTGCGCATCCGCGTCGTTTCCAAGCATGCCCGCGGCGATGCGGTAGACGCGATCAGCATGCAGATCAAACAGCGCCTCGAACGCGCGGGCATCGTGCTGCTGCAGACCCGCGACGAGCGCAGATTCATCGTGAGAAAACCGGTCGGCCCCGTCATCCGGCATGCCTGAGCCTCTCCTCGCGTTCCGAATACGACATCCCGCCTCATTGTGCCTCATGAACGTCTTCGAGCGCCAGGTGTAACCTTTTGCTCCGTGGCGCATTTCACAGACAGAACGGATATTTGCCCGTCCATCAATACTCAGATACTCAGGTGAGAAAGGGTATCAGCCATGTTTGCGCAAAATGAGGGCACTACTGATCGCATTATTCGTGTCATAGCTGGCGTTGTGCTTGGCGTGCTGACGTTCGCGTCGTTTACAGGCGTTGTGCAGATCATCGCCGGCATCGTCGCCGCCATCCTGCTCCTGACCGGACTCGTTGGATTCTGCCCGTTGTACGCGCTCTTTCATTTCAACACGCGTGGCACGAACCAGACCAGCCGGGCGTAAGCGCTCCTTCCTGCAACTGGTGCCGCTGTCCCTCCTCCGCTCGGCGGGAGAGGGACTTTTCATTGCGGCGGCCAGTCCGCTATGTCACGCGAGCGCGATAGCTCCTTCGTGAGCCGGTCGGCAACGCGGGTCGGCTCCGGCAGCCGGTATCCCCGCACGCAGCGCAACACGACCTCGACGGCGGTATCCAGGTCGATGCGGTGCCCCACCGAGATGAAAAGCGGATTCGTGCGCGCCTTCGTGCGGACGACGCGGCCAATCTCCTCGCCGCGATCCAGCAGCGGCGACCACGCGCCCGGCTCTGGGCCTGGCTCCTGATATGTGCCGACCAGGCGCGATTTCGCGCAGCCGATGCTGGGACGGTCCAGGTAGAGGCCAAGATGGCGGGCAAGGCCCATGCGGCGCGGATGCGCGTAGCCCTGCGCGTCGAACATCAGCAGATCGGGCACGGTGCTCAGCCGCTCCAGCGCATCCAGAACGACCGGACCTTCCCGAAATGAGAGCAGGCCGGGGATATATGGGAAGCTGACTGTTCTGCTCGCGTTCACCTCTTCGATCAGGCGAAGCTCAGGAAAGGAAAAGACGGCTACCGCTGCCGTGCCGATATCGCCGTACGCGGCATCCACGCCCGCGACGGTGTGAATATCCGCGAGCGCGATGGGATCCGCCGCTGGCGCCTCTTGGCGCAGGCGGTTCTGAATCGCGACAGCCTCATCAGCCGGAACATCCCACGGATGTCGCATGTGGTTCCCATCTCACTCCGCGCGTCAGCATCAATAGTCCATTTACCTGATACAAGGTGCGGCACGGTCACAGTGTATACTCTGAACACTCCGATTATGCCCCGGCGCGAAAAGGAGCGGTGGAATGGCGACTCCGCAGGGGATTACGGCAGCGACCTCACTCGAACAGGTGCCGGGCATTCGCGTGCGCGATAACTGGTGGGTGCTCGTAGCGGTGGGCATTCTGGTTGCCGCCATTGCCAGCGGGTCGTTCTGGCTGCTCAATTTCGTACACGTGTTCAGTGGCTTGCTCTGGACCGGCACTGACCTCTTCATGGGCTTCATCATTGGTCCCATCCTCCGACGCGTCGACATCTCCACGCGGCGCGCGATCCTGCTCCGGCTGATGCCGCGCATGCTCTTCTATATGCCGACAGTTTCCGCGGTGGCGACGACGGCAGGGTGGTTTATGGCAAGTGACTTCGGCTTCCTTCGTGTGCCGTTCCCGGATCGCTGGTGGATGGTCGCCGCGTTCGTGATTGCCGCCGCGCTGGTGATTCAGGGGCTTGGCATCCTGCTGCCGATCAACCTGAAGGTATATTTCGAGATGCGTAAGGAGCGACCGGACGGCAAGCGGGTGCAACGCCTGATGAGCTACTATGTTCGGTTCGTCGCGATGCAGGGCGTGATGCAGGTGGCGATCATTCTGGTGATGGCGCGGCTGGCGACCGGCTTCTAGGGAGCGGCGCTGGTCACACCGGCTGGCGGAGTGGCGCGTGAATGTGGCGGGGCGCGGTCGCCTCATCCCCAGCGACAGCGCCGTGTTCATGCAGGTGCGTCGCCGGGGACGGCGTGGCGTGTGGTGAAGGGTTGGCTATTCAGGCTGCGCGGGTGGCTGCTGCGCGTGCGAGACATCTGGCGGCGGCGCGGCCTCCTCGCCGGTCCCGGGCGCTGCTGGTGCTTCTTCGCGCGTGGTGACGGTCCTGTCAAAGATGATGTCATCACCGGCCGAAACTGCGGTGTAACTCACCTCCTGCCCGGCTTCGAGCTGCTCCGCGATGTCGGACTTGATGGCCTCGGTGACGACTTGCGCGCCGTATTGCGCGAGTTGCTGTTCAAGCTGGGCCACCCACTTGTGCTCGATCACGGCGATCAGCGCGGAGGTGCCCGGCTTGAGGCTATTGCCAATATCACGCAAGCGCTCGTCAGGGAATCCTGAATCGCGCAGTCTCGCGGCGAGTCCGCCGACGGCCGCTCCGACCGCGCCAGCGACCAGGACCGCCGGGGCGGCGACGATGCCAATGGCCGCGCCGACGAGTCCGCCGATGACGGCGCCTTTGCCGCCACTCATATCGCCCGTTTCAGCGATGTGCAGCTTGTTGTACTGATCCCGCCGGATAACGGCGGCGTCTCTAATGCCGACCAGATTCTCCTTCCTGGCCGCTTTCAGATCTTTCAGGGCGCGGCTGGCGCCATCTTCATCCGTGAACGCCGCTACCACCAGCTCGACGGGTACTTCCGCCATCTTCGTGCTCCTTATCCTCTCGTTAGCCGCAGCAGTCTCGCGGCACCGTCCCCGAGCGATCGTGAACTCTCGCGAGGCGTTCTGGAGATGTCGGCGTGCCACGATAGTATGGAGCGTATGCCACAGCGACCTTCGCTACCCCGCACCTGGGGTGGACTCTCAAGGATAGTTATGCGGCTAGCCACCGGGATAGCGCTGCGCTCTCCCGAAGGCGAGTGGCGGCACTACCACGGCGGTTCTGGATGGACCAGAGTACCCGCTTGCCACGCGGCCAGTTTTGCCCCCACCGCGCGGCGAGGCGCGGCCTGACCCCACGAGCTTTCCTTTTGTGCGGCGTGCTTCACGGCGCCAGCGGATACAGTCAAAGTGGCTCCCTCAGCCGTGCGGCGCGGAACTGGAACGCATTCTTGAGGTACGGTGCCGCGAGCCGGTGGGCGCAAGCCGCTGGGCGCAATGACGCGGCGTGTTCGCGCGATACGGATAGGAGTACGAGGGCTATGAGCATGGGGCAGTACAGGCAGTCGCAATCGTACGATGTCGAGCGCATTCACCGCAATTGGGGCTGGTATCTGCTGCTGGGCGTCGGTCTGGGCATTCTGGGACTGATTGCCCTGATATTCACGGTCGCCACCACACTGGCAACCGCCGTCTTCCTTGGCGTGATGCTGGTGATCGGCGGCGTTGTGGTAGTAGCGTCCGTATTTGCCGCCGGTGGAATTGGAGGGGCCATTTTGCGTGTGGCGCTGGGTGCCGTGCTCATTCTGGGCGGCGTGTACCTCATCTTTCATCCGGCCATTGGCGCGCTCACCCTGACGCTGATCATGGCGTGGTACTTCATCATCGCCGGGGTCGTGAAGATGGCGAGCGCGCTGATCGAGCGATATGACGGATGGGGATGGACGCTGTTTTCCGGCATCGTGGCATTCCTGCTCGGCCTGCTCCTCACCGCGAGCTGGCCCGTGAGCGGTTTGTATGCTGTCGGGCTTTTCATTGGGATTGACCTGATCCTGAGCGGCGCCTCCTGGATAGCCGTCGCGTTCACGGCGCGTACCTTTACGCCGCAGACGTCTGCCCCGGCTATGTGAGGAGACGCGCGCCGCGGGATGCGATCACGTTGATGGAAAAGGGAACCAGTGACCTCTGAAAGGTGGTGACTCATGGCTCAGGCGAACCCGCAAATGGGCGGACTGGCGCGCTTTTCCCTGCGCGCCATCGCCATGATCGTAGGCCTGATAGGAGCCGTCGTGGCGCTCGTGCTCAACGTTCTGTACTCGCTGCTCAACACCCTGGGTACCGTCGCTGGCATCTCGAATGACACGACACACTTCTTCTATGGCCTGTTCGTCATTCTGGTGGGAACGGTAGGCGCCTTCCTCGCGCCGTTGCTGCCCGTTGTTTCAGCGATCATGCTGTTCGTCGCGGGGGTCGCGTTCTTCTTCATCGTTGGATGGTGGGCGTTGATTGCCTCGCCATTCTTCCTGGTCGCGGCCATCATGACGTTCAGCAACAAGAGGGTGAATTTGCCGGGAACAGGTTGAGCATGTCGGAAAAGTTGAGGTGATGCCTCCTCACATTGCGTCTTCCGCGGCTTGTGCTGCCAGACGGCGGCGCCTGCCTAGTATCGTGAACGCCGCCTGGCGCGTACACCGATGCGCTTGCGCCCCGGCATACCGAGCTCGCGGCGTTTCTGTATACTTTCCATCAGATGATGGATGGCGCGCGGCTACAAGTGATGTGAGGCTTGAGATGGATGACACGGGTACGCTGCATGCGCTCTACGCGCATAATGTGTGGGCCAACGCGCAGGTCTTAGCTGTCTGCGCAGGGGTGGACCAGCAGGCGCTGGAGGAGCGCGCGCCGGGAACCTACGGCACGCTCGACGAGACGCTCAAGCATCTGGTAGCGGTTGAAGACGCCTATGCCTACCTGCTGCGTGACGAATCGGCGGACGCGATGGGCCCACGCGCGGAGTATCACGCGCATGACATCGCCTGGTTCGCGCAACGTGTCGCACAGGTCGGCAGTCGCTACATGGATCTGCTCGCGACCGCTGACGCGGCCTTCTTCGACCAGCCGCTGCACGTGCCGTGGTTCGATTTCACGATGACGAAGCGCGATGGGCTGTTGCAGGTGCTCACGCACTCGGCGCAGCACCGCGCGCAGGTGTTCTCCGTCCTGGGCGAGCGCGGCGTCGAGGTGCCGGACCTTGACTACATTGCCTACCTGCGTGATCGGCAGCGCCAGAAGAAGTGACCGTTCCTGCGCGGCTGGCCGCGAACGGATCATGCTGCCGCGGGGGTACGCGCAAAGCAAAAGGGACCGTTCCACATGCGGGACGGACCCCTTTGCGATTCTCTGTGGCGTACGGGCCGTTCAGCCTTGGGCCGCCTTGCGCAACTCCTCAATCTGGCGCTCGTAGTTGAGCGGGTAGACGGCATGCACATCGAAACTGACGACATCCATATACGGCTGCAAGAACGCGGTGAGTTCCTCGGCGGTGTCTGTCTCGACCAGCAAGAATCCCGCACCACCTCCGGCCAGGTTATACCAGCCTTTGATGCGCTCCGGATGCGTTCCGCCAGCATCATGCTGCTGCACGATCCGCTGCGCAACCTGCTGGCGCGTTGTATGGGGCTGCCATTCGAAGCGGCAATACCAGAGCACGGCGCACCTCCTCAGTGACAGACGCTGTAACTTCTCCATACGCGCTAATCCGTTCACGCTGGGCGCGCCGCACAATGCGTGCCCGGCTCTCTATGGCGACCTACCGCCTGGGGCACTCTGTGTCGCTCTTGAGATGCCCGCGCTCGCGCATTGGGTCGTTTTGGTCGATCATGTGGCTTCCACGCCGAGAATCTGGTCGCGCGCGCTATCCGGAACGATCATGATGCCAGATTCACCGAACCGCAGCACATCTTCGGCACGCACCTCCGGCACGCGGTGGCGCAGGCGGTCGATGAGCGGGACTTCCAGCTGATAGCTCACGACGCGTTGCGCCTCATCGTCCAGCGTGATCGCGCTGACCAGACCGAGCAACTCGCCCCCTTCCGTCACGACTTTCGTCCCCTGTGCCCGCTCGAGCGTTAACGCGCCCGCCAGCTCCGCGAAGCGATCCTCGCTATTCACGGCGGATTCATCCGCGATGGTGATGGCGTCTTTCCCTACCGCCTTGACTGAGGCACGCGGCAGCGCCTCCGCGCGGTGCAGCAAGCCGCGCTTTACGCGAAATCCCAGGACCATGCGGTACGCGGCATCGAATAGCACGTCGTCGATCTGTCCGATCTTGTTCGCGCTGGCCAGCGAGACGACCGCTCGCCCCTTTAACTCGTTGGCTTGCATCTCTAGTTCTCCTTCCGCGTGGAGCGCCTGACTACCGGGCGATTCCGCGCCCATCAGCGTCGCCAGTTCATACTGCTCACGCGGAGCACAACATGTACCACAGGTGGTCGGGCCAGAGCGGCTTCCATCAGCCGCGCGGCACATTGGAGCCGGTCGGCTGATGGTCGTTTGAGTCGGCGGGGATGTGTGTAGACATCTTGCCACCTGCTCTGTGACGAGAATCGCCGCAGGAAGCACCGTCCATGTATGGCGGGGAGAAATGCCCCGTCCCGGTGAGCGGATCGCGGCGGGTGGTGAAGTCGGCCAGGAGCGGACTGGAAGCGGACTGTGGAAGTTGCGCTGTATGGCGCCCGCCCGGCACGGAGCATGCGACGCAAGGGCTTGGGTTTGAGGCAGGGGCGAAACGCGCTGTAACCGTGTCATACCTTTCATCGCCTAGAAGTAGGTGAGGAACGTTTACGTCAGCCAATCAGCAGTGCATGGGAAGGCGGTACGATATGAGCGACTCGACGAGGCGGGGATTCGCCGGCTGGCAGATCGCGGCACTGGCGGCCGCGGGCGTCGCGGGCGGTCTGGCAGTGGCGAATACCATCGCGCGCAGGAGCGCGGGCGAGGCGCGGAGCGTGCTTTCCGGCGAGCGTGGGCGCTACGCCTGGACGCTCGGCGACGTGTTCTACACGGTCAAGGGGTCGGGGGCGCCGGTCGTGCTGATTCACGGCATCTATGCGGGCGCTTCGAGCTATGAGTTCCGCAAGGTGTTTGATCTGCTGGCTGGCGATTACCGCGTCTACGCGCTCGACCTGCTTGGCTTCGGCCTCTCGGAAAAGCCACCCGTGACCTATACGCCGATCCTGTATCAGGAGTTGATCGAAGATTTCGTGCGTCAGGTGGTGGGAGGCGCGGAGCAGCCGGTTGTCGCCATCGCTTCCACGCTTGGCGCCGCCTTCACCATTCGCGCGGTGGCCGACCGTCCGGGCCTCTTTTCGCGGCTGGTGCTCATCGAGCCGACCGGCATCGAGGATCTGGCGCGCGGCGGCGAAACGACTGGCCGGCGGATCTGGCGCGCCATCCTGCGCTCGCCACTGCTGGGGGAGGCCATCTATAACGCCATCGCGTCGCGGCCAAGCATTCGCTACTTCCTGGAGAAGCAGACCTATGCGCAGGGCTATCCGGTCAGTGACGACATCATCGACCACTACCATGCCTACGCGCATCAGCCTGGTGCCCGCTACGCGCCCGCGAGCTTCATCTCCGGCACGCTGAATACGGCTGTAGCCAGCGCCTACGCCGTGCTTTCGCTGCCCATCCTGCTGTGCTGGGGCAAGGATGCGCGCTTTACGCCGCTTGAACACGCCCGCGCGTTCCGGCAGGCAAATCCCGCCGCGGAGCTGCGCGTCTTTGACTGCGGCGCGCTGCCGCAGGAGGAGGTGCCGGAAGAATTCGCGCGCGAGGTGACCACCTGGCTCCGCGCGACCAGCCCCACCGGCACACAAAGCTGAGCGGTTTCGCTCACCGGCTGCCTCTCGTGGTGTGGTATCCTGTTGGCGGCTCAGCCACACACTACATCACGAGGAGCACCTGAAGGACATGGCACGCATCCCGCCAAATACCGCCAAGGGCACACGCGACTTTCTCCCACGCGATCTGGTGATCCGCAATCGCGTCTTTGGGCTGATGCGCGAGACGTTCGAGCGCTACGGCTACGAGCCGCTCGAAACGCCCGCCGTCGAGAATACGAACGTGCTCGAAGGGAAATACGGCGAGGAAGGCGACCGGCTGCTCTTCCGCATCCTCAAGCGCGGGCGCGATCTCGAATCCGCCGGCCAGAAGCTGCTGGCTGATGCCGCGGGAGAGCATACATCGGCGGCGCTCGCGCGGCTCTTTTCGGATGAGGCGCTGCGCTACGATCTGACGGTGCCCTTCGCGCGGGTAATCGCCGCGCACCAGAACGACATCGTTTTCCCCTTCCGGCGCTACCAGATGCAGCCGGTCTGGCGCGCTGACCGTCCCCAGCGCGGCCGCTACCGTGAGTTTTACCAGTGCGACGTGGATTGCGTGGGCAGCAGCTCGATGACGGTTGATGCCGAGATGGCGGCGATCCACCATGACGTCTTCACTGGCCTGGGCCTGACGACCTCCGTGACGCGCATCAACCATCGTGGCCTGCTGGATGCCCTGATGCAGGTGAGCGGCGTCTCCCCGGAGCAGCGGGTGGGCGCGCTCACCGCCATCGACAAGCTCGACAAGATCGGGCATGACGGCGTGCGCGAGGAGCTGGCGAAAGCAGGTCTGGGCGACGACGCTGTGAGCAGGCTCATGAAGACCATCGCGATCTCCGGCGAGCCTCAAGCCGTGATCGAGCGGCTGCGCGCAGTGCTCGGTGAGAGCGAGCAGGGCGAGCGGAGCCTGAGCGAGCTGGGCCAGGTGTTCGCCAGCCTCGCCGCGATGGGGGTGCCGCCGGAGCGCTACACGTTCGATCTGTCGCTGGTGCGCGGGCTGGGCTATTACACTGGCACGATCTACGAGACCATCCTCCCTGGCTCGCGGCTGGGCAGCCTCGGTGGCGGCGGGCGCTACGACCGGCTGATCGGCCAGTTCCTTGGGCGCGACCTGCCGTGTGTCGGCATCTCATTCGGGCTGGAACGTATCTTCGACGCGCTTGCCGAGCAGAACGTCGATTCCGGCGCGCCCGTCACGACGACGCAGGCACTCGTGACGCTGTTTTCCCCTGAGACGATGGGCGCGTCGTTCGCGGCGGCATCCGCGCTCCGCCAGGCGGGCATTCGCACGGAGGTCTACACCGACGTGAAAGACCTGCGCCCCCAGCTGACTTTTGCCAATCGCAAAGGCATCCCTGTCGTCGTCATCATCGGACCGGATGAGCTGGCCCGCGACGAAGCCGTGATCCGCGACCTGCGCTCCGGCAGCCAGCGTGCCGTGCCGCGCGGCGAGCTTGCCGGCGAAGTGCGCGCCACGCTTGGCGAATAGCCGCTCTGGCGGCTGAGGCGCGAAGCCAGCCGCTGATCCTGTGCGCCTGATAATTGCTACAGAATCACCCCCAGGCGTACGTCTATGGCCCACGCGCCCGCTCTCACGCGAGGCGTGGTGGGTCACTGGGAAGGTTTGCCACGGCTATGCGGACGATTACCGTACCCGTACAGGGACTCAACTTCGCTGGGTGCGCGCGGAGTATCGAAAAACACGTAGGCGGGCTGACGGGCATCGAGCGAGTGGATGCCAGTTACGTGACGCAGACTGCCACTATCATCTATGATGAGCATCTGCGCGACGAGGACGACGTGCGGGCGCTCGTGCGGGACTGCGGCTTCGCCTGCGGTGAATCCATGGCAACGATTGAAGCCGCTGCCAGAGCGCGAGAGGCGCAGCCGGTGGGTACGCATGTGGTTTCGCATCCAGAAGCTGCCATGTCCCATGCGGAGCATCGCCCGCCTCATACGATGGAACCGGGCGCGGCCCATGAGCCTCGACCACGCCACGATCAAATGGCGATGGAGGCGGGTGGTGCGCACGACATGCACGACATGAGTGACCCCCTGATGGCCCGCGCGATGGAAGCGGATATGCGCCAACGCTTCTTCGCCGCGCTCGTGCTGACCATCCCCATCGTCCTGTATTCCTCGCTCGGCACCGACATTCTGCGCCTCCACCTGCCGACACCATTCGGCATTGACCGCAACTGGGTGCTCCTCGTACTGACTACGCCTGTCGTCTGGTGGGCGGGCTGGGTCTTCCACTCAGGCGCGTACCGGGCGCTGCGCAACCGCTCGCTCGACATGAATGTGCTCGTCAGCCTGGGCGTACTGGTTGCCTACCTCTTCAGCGCGTTCGCCACACTGTTCGCGCCGCACGTCGAAACGAGCTTTGACGCGGCGGCGATGCTCGTCACCTTCGTTCTCTTCGGTCACTGGATGGAGATGCGCAGCCGCCGCGGCTCATCGGATGCGCTGAACGTGCTGCTGAGGCTTGTCCCGGCTCAGGCGAATGTCATCGGGCCAGATGGCGAGGTGCGTACCGTGCCCGTCGATCAGGTGCGTGTCGGTGACCTGCTGTTGCTGCGCCCGGGAGAGAAGGTCCCGGTGGATGGGATTGTGGTAGAAGGCGCCAGCGCCATCGACGAGAGCATGGTGACCGGCGAGAGCATCCCCGTGGCCAAGAAGGCCGGAGATGAAGTCATTGGCGCTACGGTGAATGGCTCTGGTTCCTTGCGCTTCAACGCTACCAGGGTCGGCAGCGATACCGCGCTCGCACAGATCGTGCAACTCGTGCAGACCGCCCAGAACTCGAAAGCGCCCGCGCAGCGCCTGGCCGACCGCGCGGCGCAATGGCTCGTGCTGGCCGCAGTGGGCGCTGGCCTGCTGACATTTCTCGTCTGGTTCTTCATCATCCAGCAGACGGCGCTCTTTGCGCTTACGCTGGCCGTCACGGCTGTGGTGATCGCCTGCCCCGATGCGCTCGGGCTTGCCACGCCGACGGCCGTCGCGGTGGGAACAGGCATCGGGGCGCGCAACGGCATCCTCATCAAGAACGCGACCGCGCTCGAACGGGCCTCGCGCATCCAGGCGATCATCTTTGACAAGACAGGGACTCTGACCGAGGGAAAGCCCGTCGTCACTGATATCGTCCCGCTGGCAGCGGATGGCGATGCGGAGGGTACAGACGAGGCGCAAATTCTCCGTGTGGCGGCTGCCACGGAAATGGATTCGGAGCATCCGCTGGCACGCACAATCGTAACCGCCGCGGAAGAGCGCGGACTGATCGCGCCGCCGCACGAACAGTTTGCCGCGATACCGGGAGGTGGCGTCGAGGCACGTGTTGAGGGGCATGCGGTGCTGATCGGTACGCCGCGCCTGCTCGCGGAACGTGGCACTCCGCTTCCGGATGCCGCTCAGGAGCGGGTAAACAGCCTGCAGGCAGACGGCAAGACGGTGATGGCTGTCGGCCGGGACGGGCTTGCCGTCGGACTTATCGCGGTCGCTGATCGTGTGCGACCGACTTCACATACGGCCGTCGCGGCGCTTCAGGCGATGGGAATCCAGGTGGCGATGCTGACGGGCGATAACCGGCGCACAGCGGAGGCAGTCGGCAAGCTCCTGGGTATCAGCCGGGTGTTTGCCGAGGTGCTTCCCGCTGACAAGGCCCAGTATGTCAAGCGCATGCAGGAAGAGGGGCTGTTCACGGCGATGGTGGGCGATGGCGTCAACGACGCCCCGGCGCTGGCGCAGGCCGATCTGGGCATTGCCATAGGAGCGGGCACTGGCGTCGCCATCGAGACGGCGGCGGTCGTGCTCATGCGCAGCGATCCGGTCGATGTGCTGGCGGCGATCCGCCTCTCGATGGCGACTGTGCGCAAGATGAAGCAGAATCTCTTCTGGGCGGCCATCTATAATGTGATCGCGATTCCCGTCGCGGCGGGTGTGCTGTATCCGCTCGGCATCCTGCTGACTCCGGCCATCGGCGCGCTGGCGATGAGTGCGTCGTCGATCACCGTCGCGACGAACGCGGTCTTGCTCAAGGGTGCCGAGAAGCATCTGCGGGGAAACGCGGCCAGTTGAGACGATTGACGTGGCCGGTGTGATATCCGGCTTGCCCTGAGGAAGACATGCGCAAGACGACATCCATGGCTCCGGCCCGGCGGGGATGGCTGCGCGCGGGCGCTGATCCGCTTCTGGCGTCGGTGCTCTGGGGCGGGATGTACGTCGTGAGCCGTGCGAGCTTTGGGGTAATCCCGCCGGTGACGCTTGCCACGCTGCGGGTCGTCATCGGCGGCGCCACGCTCTGGCTGGCGTTGCGCCTGGTGAGCGGGCGAGCGTCCTCATCCACGCGCTGGGAACGGCGCGACCACCTGCGGGCACTCCTCTGCGGCCTGGTCGTCGCGGGATGCATCATCACGCAGTTCGCGGGCACGGCGCTGGCTTCCGCGCACGATGGCGCGCTGCTGACGACGATCACTCCGGTCTTTATCGTGCCGCTGGCGTGGCTGCTGCTTGGCGAGCGATCAGGCTGGCGCGTGTATGTCGGGATGCTGGTCGCGCTGGCGGGCGTGGCGATTGTCGTGGCGGCGCAGGTGGCTGGGTCGAGCGCGGGCCGTTCCGGCAGCGCACTGCTGGGCGATGGATTGTTGCTCTTCTCGGCCTTCTGCTGGGCGCTTTTTACGGTGCTCGGCGCGCCGCTGACCCGCCGCTATGCGACGCTCCCCGCGGTGACCGCCGCGACGCTCTGGAGCATCCCTTTCATGCTGCCGCTCGCGGCGCTCGAGCTGGCGCTGCGCCCGCATGGCGATCTTCTCGCGCTGAGGCCCGCATCTGTCGGTGCTGTGCTCTACCTCGCGTGGGGCGCGACGGCGCTCGCGTGGTTCCTCTGGTATCGCGGGGTCGAGAAGTTGCCCGCCGCGGTCGCCGCCGTCTTCTTTTTCGCCCAGCCGCTCGCGGGCGGCATCCTCAGCGCGATCTTCCTGCGCGAGGCGCTCGGCGCGGGCTTCTGGATCGGCGGCGCCATCCTCGCCGCGGGCATCGCGATTGTGTCGCAGGAGCAGAGATGATGCGGGACGTGATTGTCAGGCATCCGGTCTACCCCTGGCCGAGCCACAGACGGTCGTAGACAGACCAGTCGGCGGCGGTGGTGAGGCCATAGCGATAGATCGCGACTCCGGCGAAGGGGCGCGTATCACGGTTGCTGTTCAGGCCAGCCGTCACGCCCTGAAGTCCGGTCGTCATGTTCTCGGCATCGCTGTGGAACCAGAAGCTGTTGCCGGTATAGGTCGGCAGGCCGATCAGGATTTGCGGCGGCGTGCGCGCGCTGCGCACGGCCTGCAGGATGTTCCGCGTCTCCTGCTGGACGGCAACCTGATACAGGTCCGCTGTGGGCAGGCTCGTATCATAGATCATCGGCACGATCTGATCGACGTGTGAAGCCACCGCGGCGTAGTAGTATGAGGTCCACCAGGCATCTGCTTTCCCCAGCGCGCGCAGCGCCACAGTGAGCCGCGCGCTGGGCGCCCACTTCTGCCCCACGACCGAGAGAATCGCGCCAGCGGGTAGTTCCTGGCGTGTCTCGGTCAGCAGGTCCAGAAAGTGCGCGTTGTTGTTGATGATCGGCTCGATGTCGTAGTGCACGCCGTCGAAGCCGAGATCACGGACGAAGTGCGATGAGGTGGCCGCGATCTGATACCGCACGCTGGAATTGTCGAGATTGACGCTCTCGTTCGGCGGGTAGCCGCCCGATGTCTCCACCTGCCCGATCCACGCCAGCACCTTGATGCCCGGATCAAGGGTATGCAGCTCGTTGACCAGCTCGCCAGCATATGGAGCGCGCGTCTGCGGGATGGTGCCGTCGCTATTGAGCGGGCCGACATGCGCGAAGACGTAGCCGATCTGCTGGCGGCGCAGGCTGCTGGCGAGTGCGGCATATTCACCCGGAGCGTGGTAGTTCCCGGACCATGCGTGTTCCAGCCAGACCGCATTCTTGCCGGTATTGAAGTGCGCGCCGGGGTATGCGGTGACGGTTGCGCTGAGTCGCCAGTAGAGGGCGGAGGCGATGCCGAGCAGAAGGAGAAAGACGGCGACCAGCAGTCGCGCCGCCAGCCAGAGCTTCTGGCCGAAGGTCCGGCCGCTGCCGTTGCGGCCAGCCGTGTTCGTCCATGTTGGTCCCGGCCACGTGGGTATGCTCTCCCCTCGCCCCGCCCTATGCGAACGCATACGCCGCCTCCGGTTCCCGCCGCTTCATCCCCGTGCCTGCGCGTCCAGGGCTTCATTCGCCAGCTGGTCGGCCAGGGCGTTCTGCCCGCGTGGCACGTGCGCGAACGTCACGTTGCCGAGCGCTGAGGCCAGCTCTCGCGCTTCCTCGAAAAGTGGCCGCAGCGATTCATCCCGCACTTTATACTGCCCCGCCATCTGCCGCACAACCAGCTCACTATCCATGTATACGCGGACGGCCGCGGGCTGGTAGCGCGCGATGGAGCGCAGGCCGAGAATCAGGGCGCGATATTCGGCCTGATTATTGGTCATCACGCCGAGATACTTCTTGCCGCGCGCCATCAGCGACCCATCTTCACGCTCGATGACCACCCCCGCCGCCGCGTGCCCCGGATTGCCGCGCGACGCGCCATCCGTCCGCAGGATCAGCCGCTCGCCCTCGCTCACAGATCATCCTTCCTCGTCGCGTCGCCTCTCATCCCGCGGACGTTCGCTCCGTCGCGCCGCATCTCAGCAATAGCTCGCAAAATGCGCGCCGGTTGGGCAACGTTCACGCGATTGTGACGGTCCCGTTTCGCCATCGCCGGATGCCTATGGTATCACGGACCCGCCAGGGGCGAGGCACGCGTGCTACACTGAACTGCCAGGGAACGCGAGATAGCGGCGCGGAGCGGATATGACGGCGGATATGGCGAATGCAGCGCGTGGCAGGGGCAAGGCGGGCAAGGTGGCACGCGAACGGCTGGATGTGCTGCTTGTGGAGCGTGGGCTGGCGCCCAGCCGCGAGCGGGCGCGCGCGCTCATTATGGCCCGCGAGGTGCGCGTGAATGGCGAGGTCATCTCAAAAGCGGGCACGATGGTTCCACGCGATGCCGAATGCGCTCTGACGGGCGGGGCCGAGTTGCGCTTCGTCAGCCGTGGCGGGCTCAAGCTGGAGCGCGCGCTCGATGCCTTCGGGCTGGACCCCTCGGGACTCGTCTGCGTGGATGTCGGCGCATCCACGGGCGGCTTTACGGATCTGCTGCTGCGGCGTGGCGCCCGGAAGGTCTATGCCATAGACGTCGGTCACGGGCAGCTGGCATGGTCGCTGCAGCAGGATGCGCGAGTCGTCGTCATGGACCGCACGAATATTCGCAGCGTCGAGCGTTTGCCGGAGCCAGCCCACTGTGCCGTGATCGACACGTCGTTCATCTCGCTGCGGCTGGTGCTCCCGCATGTCGCGCCGCTGATCGCTCACGGCGGGTGGATCGTTGCGCTGGTGAAGCCGCAGTTCGAGGCTGGCCGCGAAGAAGCGAGCCGTGGCGCGGGCGTGATCGCTGATCCAGCGGTTCACCGGCGCGTACTGCGCGATCTGCTGGCCTGGCTGGCCCGGCGCGTGGAGGTCGCGCGTGCCGGCGAACATGTCATGCTTCCGCGTGGACTGGTCGCCTCGCCCATCGCGGGGCGTGACGGCAATCACGAGTACCTGCTCTGGCTTGGCATCGAGTCCGCTGGAGCGGCACAGCCACTCGCGGCTGGCAGTGAACTGGCAATCGACGATGCGATAGCAGAGGCGTTCGGAACGGCTGCGCCAGCGGAAAAGCGCGGCGCGAAACGGTAAGTGGAGGCAGTATGCAGTATGTAGTTGGCGTGGATGGAGGGGGCACCAAGACCGCTGCCGCCGTGCTTGGCGAAGATTTGACCCTCATCGGCAGCGCCACAACGGGGCCGGCCAATCATCGCTCTGTCGGCGTGGATGCCGCCAGCGCCAATATCGCTTCGGCCATCAACGAAGCGCTGGTCGCGGGGGGTGTCGCCCTGAAGGACGTCTCGGCCATCTGTCTCTGCCTCGCCGGATTCGATACGGAGCTTGATCTTCCGGTTCCCCAGCGCGCCATACGGCTGACTGGCTTCACTGGTCCCGTCGTGCTGGAAAACGACGTTGTCGGCGCGTGGGCCGCGGGCACGGAGGCTAGCAAGGGTATCGTCGTGATCGCGGGGACCGGCTCGACGGCGCTCGGCATGAACGAGGTCGGCCAGTTCTGGCGTACGGATGGCTGGGATTACGTCCTTGGTGACAGCGGCAGTGGGTACGCGGTTGGTCTCGCGGGCATACGCGCGGCCATGAAGGCGCTGGATGGGCGTGTTCCACCTACGCGCATCGTGCGGGAACTCGCTGACACGTATGGCGTGCAGACGGCTGAAGATATGCGCCGCCTGTGGGACGGCACCCGCTTTGGCAAGTTCGAGATCGCGTCCTTCGCCGCGCACGTCTCGGAAGCCGCCGCGCAGGGTGACGAGATCGCGCTGGAGATCTTGCGGCGGGCTGGCCGGGATCTCGGTGAACAGGCAGTGGCGATCATTCGCATCCTCGGCATGGAACGCAGCGAATTCCCTGTCATTATGGTTGGCGGGGTTTTCAAATCCGGCCATGCCGTGCTCGATCCGTTCCGCGAGAGCATCCAGCGGGCAGCTCCCGGCGCGACCATTCGCCTGCCGCTGCAGCAGCCACAGATTGGCGCGGCGATTCTGGCGCTCCGCCGCTTGCAGGACAATGACACAGGTTCGTGGACGCTCGGCACCGGCAACCGGCAGATTCGCCGCAGCCTGAGCGTCGATGAGATGCGGATACCATGAGCAGGCCGCAGCGTGCCGCACGGCTCCTGCTCATCCGGCATGGCGAGGCAGCCGGGAATCGCGAGCTGGTCTACCTGGGCCGGACGGACGCCGCGCTGACGGCACGTGGCCGCGAGCAGGCGCGCGATTTGGCCCGATCTCCGCTCGTTTCGGGCTGCACCGCGATCTATTCCAGTCCACTGCTCCGCGCACTGGATACCGCGCGGGCGCTCGCGGAAGTGATCGCGCGGCCCGTGACTGTCTACGACGATCTGCGTGAGATGGATTTTGGCGCGTGGGAGCAGTTGACGCGGGCGGAAGCGATGGCACGGGACGCCGCCCGCATCGCATCGTGGGAAGCCGGAAACGACATCGCGCCGCCGGATGGCGAGCCGCTCTCGGCGGTGTACGCGCGCGCCGTCGCGGTGGCTGACGCGCTGGCGGCGCGGCATCCCGGCGAGGAAATCGCGCTGGTGAGCCACGTTGGCCCGATAAAGGCGCTCGTCTGCGCGTCCATCGGCCTGCCTCCCGCCGGCGCCCAGCGCATGTGGCTCGACCCCGCGAGCATCTGTGTGGTGGATTGGTGGGCGAGCTCCGGCGCCGGCAAAAGTGTCCTGCGTATCTTCAATTCGACGGCGCATCTTGGCCAGCCGCCCGCGTGGCAGGAGCGGTGAAGGCAGAGCCATGTGACTCCAGCCTGGCTGGTGCCGCTGATCCGGGCATCCTTATCGCTCGTGCCGTTCCTTGCCATCATCCGCGTGAGCGTGTATCGTGAGGCGCAGGAGGAAAAACCCTTGAAGAGTGCCTGATCGCCGGCCAGGATGAGCGCCCGCTCATATCTATGCCCTCGCGTCACGCGGCGTCACATGTCCGCTGTGCATGCATGCCGTCCTCGCCGGCTCCCTGTTGTTGACTCCGCCAGATGGAGCGCATCCCCACACAACAGGCGGCACACTGGAGCATGCCGACGGCATATCCTGATTGCATCTCCTGTATTGCGGCCTCTACGGATCGCGGGACGTATCCGCTGACGGACCCACACCGGCCTGATTCCGGAGGCGTCGCCATGCTGCTATCCGCCCGTAATATCACGAAATCCTATGGCTTCACGACAATCCTGCGCGACGCGTCGCTTTCGCTCGATGTCCGCGAGCGTGTCGGCATTGTCGGCGCGAATGGCGCGGGCAAAACGACGCTCATTCGCATCCTCGCGGGAGATGAGCAGCCTGATAGCGGCCAGATCACGTTCGCGCCAGGCGTGGAAACGGGCTATCTGCCGCAAACGCTGCCCACCACACCCGGCTTGACGCTCGATGCTGTGATACGCGAGGCAGTGGGAGATCTGCGCACGCTCGAAGAGCGCATGCGAACGCTGGAAGCGGCGATGGCTTCCGCCTCGGGCGGGGAACTGGCGTCACTGCTCGACGCGTATGCCCACGTCACCACGCGATTTCAGGAGCGCGGCGGCTACGAACTGGACCACCGGCTAGACGAGATTCTCGCCGGTCTACATCTCGATTACCTGCCGCGTGAGCGTGAGCTGAGCGCGCTCTCTGGCGGCGAGCGCGCGCGCGTCGGCCTGGCCGCGTTGTTGCTGCGCACCCCCGACATCCTGCTGCTGGATGAGCCGACGAATCACCTCGACGTTGCCACGTTGGAGTGGCTGGAGACCTATCTCTCTGGATATCGCGGCGGCGTGCTGGCGGTTTCACATGACCGGCAATTCCTCAACCGGACGGTTACGCGGATCCTCGAAGTTGATGATCTGACGCCCGAGCTCAGGCGCTATGAGGACAATTATGATGCCTACGCCGCCGCGAAGTCCGCTGCCATCGCTCACTGGGAGGCCAGCTACGCGCGACAGCAGGAGGAGATACGCGACCTGCGCAAGCGGCTGCGCGAGGCGGGTGGGCGCGTCGGGCATAACCGGGCGTCAACCGATAACGACAAGTCGGCCTACAAGGCCGCAGGCCAGCGTGTCGAGGCGACGGTCTCGCAGCGCGTGCGCTCAGCCGCGACAGAGCTGGCACGCATCGAGGCGCACCCCATCGAGAAGCCGCCTAAGCCGCTCCGCTTTCAGGTGCGCTTTGGCGCTGAAGCGTTGCGCTCGCGCGAGATCATCCGTGCGCAAGGCATCTCAAAGCAACTCGGCAGCCGCGCCCTCCTGCGGGACATCAGCTTCACCATCTCTCCTGAGGCACGCGTCGCGCTGGTCGGTGAAAATGGCGCGGGCAAGACGACGCTGCTCCGTCTGCTGCTCGATCTGGATACACCTGATACCGGTGCGGTGCGGCTGGCTCCCGGCGCGCGCGTGGGCTACCTGCCCCAGGATCCGGCAATCGCGCGCTCGGAGCGCTCGCTGCTGGATGTTTACCGTGAAGATGTGACGGGACCCGAGGGCACCATCGTCGCGAGCATCCTCGGAAACGGCCTCTTCCGGCTGGAGGATCTGTCCAAGCGCACGGCTGATCTCAGCGTGGGGCAGCTGCGGAAACTGGAGATCGCGCGGCTCATCGCGCGTCAGCCGAATATTTTGATTCTGGATGAGCCGACGAACTACATCAGTCTCGATGTGCTCGAGCTGTTTGAGCAGGCGGTCTTCGCCTTTCCCGGTCCGGTGCTCGTCGCCACGCATGACCGCTGGTTCCTGCGACGCTTCGGCGCGGACCTCTGGGAGCTGCGTGATGGCCGGATCACGCTCCATCCCGCGAGGAGTGATGGAGCGCTGGCCTGGATGGGGAGCGATGCCCCCCGCCGTGCCGGGGCGTGAGAACCGGCCAGCAGGTGCGGCACAGAAGATGCGACACTTTTACGGGGTATACGGGGAATAGCGTTGCCCGCGTGGAGCGGGCGATGATAATGAGGGGTGCTGAGATGAGTACAACTGGACCTGGCAGCGAAGCGGGAATGTTCGCTGCCCAGAAGGATGAGCTGAATAGCGCGAACGCTGAACCCGATGTCGAGGGCGCGATAAACGAAACGGTGACGACAGAGATCATCGAGATCGAGGAACAGCCCGGGTTCCGGTGGTGGTACGTGCCGGCCGTCGGCATCCCCGTAATTGCCGGCGCCGGTACAGCCATCTGGTTTCTCTCCCAGCCGCGGCGGCCGCTGGAGCGCGCGTATGCCAACGCCACGAAGCAGGCGACGGCGCTTCTCGCTGGCACAGCGGTCGGCAATGCGCTTGGCATACGCAAGTCGCCCGTGAGCCGCATTCTCCCGCTGCGACGGAAGGACATCCGCTCGCAGGCGGTTGACTCGCTGGCGGACGCGCGCGAGCAGGCGATGGATACGCTGAATGAGGCGCGCAAGCAGGCACTTGAACTGTGGGATAGTCTCGCTGACCTCGAAATTCTCGCTCAGGCCCGCGACCGGAGCCAGGATCTGACCGCTTCGGCGCGCAAGCAGGCGGGCAAGCTGGGCATGAGTCTCGCCGGCACGGGAGCGGCACTGCTCATTCGCAACCAGCTCGATCAGATGCGCGGACGCGCCCAGAAGCAGCAGCCGTCCAAAGCGACGGCTCCCCGCAAGGTCGGTGAGCGCGTGACGGCCCAGGCATCGGCGCGCACCAGGCTGGCGCGTCTGGCGGCGAAGGGCGCCGTTGAATCCACTCAGGCGAAGGCAAACCGCGCCGTCAGCAAGACGACGCGCAAGGCCAACAGGGCGGTGAAGCGCACGCGGGCGTTCACCTTCGGCTTGCTGGTTTCGGCGATGGTCGCCTACGTCAGGACGTACTATGCGCGGCAGGCCCGCCAGCGCGATCTGGCCGAGATGAGCCACGTCGCCCCCGGCGCGTAAGATCGTGGCTGGCGCGTGTGCGCCGCTCCTGGCTAGGGCAATCCCCTCTTCGCATGAAGAGGGGATTTTTCTTGCTGTGCCGCTCGTTGGACCCTCTGGTATGTATCCTGCAAAGCAGCGTCGGCATACGCATGGTATCGACCTCAGTGCATTGACGCACACACCGCCACGGAGGGCGCACTATGGCAACGAGCGCATATTCTGTAGACCACGACGCCGGGCGGCAGCCGGCACAGCCTGAACGCATCAGAACGGATATCCCCGCGCGAATGGATCGGCTGCCGTGGAGCCGCTTCCACTGGCTTGTCGTTATCGCTCTCGGCATCACATGGATTCTCGATGGGCTGGAAGTCACCATAGTGGGCGCGGTTGGCTCCGTCCTCACGACGAAATCCGCGCTCAACCTCACCAGCGCCGACGTCGGCCTGGCCGGTTCTATCTACATTCTCGGCGCTGTGCTCGGCTCGCTCTTTTTCGGCTATCTGACCGATCGCCTTGGCCGCAAGAAGCTGTTTATGATCACGCTTGGCGTGTATTTGCTAGCGACCGCGGCGACGGCCTTCTCGATGAACTTCCTGTTCTTCGCCGCGTGCCGGTTCTTCACGGGCGCTGGCATCGGCGGCGAATATTCAGCGATCAATTCCGCCATCGACGAACTGATTCCGGCGCGGGTGCGCGGCTGGGCGGACCTCGCCATCAACGGCAGTTACTGGATCGGCACCATCGTTGGCTCGGTTGCCACGATCTTTCTGCTCAATCCGCACCTTCTGCCGTCATGGCTTGGCTGGCGTGTCGCGTTTGGCATCGGACCGATTCTGGCAATCGGCATTCTGCTCGTGCGCCGCTACGTCCCTGAGAGCCCGCGCTGGCTCATGATACACGGGCACTTCGATGAGGCGCGCCAGGTGGTCAATTCCATCGAGGGGCGCGTCATGGAGGACGACCACCTTAGCGAACTGCCGGAGCCTGCCCGCGCGATCACGATACGTCCTCGCCCGAGTATCGGCTTCATCACCATCGCCAAGGTCATGATCCGGGACTATCCCAAGCGCACGATTCTGGGCTTCTCCCTGATGACCGGGCAGGCGTTTCTGTATAACGCCATCTTCTTCACCTACGCGCTCGTCTTGCAGACGTTCTACCATGTTCCGGGCAATAACGTGGGCTACTACCTGATCGCGTTCGCCATTGGCAACGTGCTGGGCCCGCTCACCATCGGGCGTCTGTTTGATACGATAGGCCGCCGCCAGATGATCTCCTTCACATACATCATCTCCGGCGTGATGCTGGCGATCACGGCATGGATCTTCGATATGGGGATGCTCAACGCCGTGACGCAGACGATTGCCTGGTCTGTCATCTTCTTCTTCGCCTCGGCGGGCGCAAGCTCCGCCTACCTGACGGTGAGCGAAGTGTTCCCGCTAGAGACGCGCGCGCTGGCCATCGCGTTCTTCTACTCGATTGGGACGGCCGCTGGCGGCATCGCCGGGCCGGTGCTCTTTGGCAGCCTCATCGGAACGGGCGTGCGCTCCAACCTGTTCTATGGCTATCTGATCGGCGCCGCGCTGATGGCCGCGGCTGGCGTCGTGGAAATCTTCTTCGGCGTCAAGGCCGAGCGCGAATCGCTGGAAAGCATTGCCAGTCCGCTCTCAGCTGAGGGTGAGGAAGAAGCCGCCGCAACACCGTCCACGGCTGGGCTATCGCGGGCCGTTGCTGACGGCAGAGCTACCTCAGAGACTGGCGGCCTGCACATCGACCGCAGCGGCGACCGCATCGTGATTACGGGCGATCCTGCCATGTTGCGTGACGTGCGGATTGCGCTCCCAGGCGCGGAATCGCGTCAGCGCGCGCGCCGCCCAGAGATGGATGGCCATGCGCTCGATGGCTATGAACGGCTGGATGGCCATCGCGCCGGTGAATCGCCGCGGGAGACGGGCAGGGAAGCAACACCTCGGAGGTAATGGATGGATCACAGGTACACGGACACTGAACGAGATACGCCAGCGCGCCAGCCGGAGCACGACAGCGGTGAGCAGGCACGCGCTCCGCTGCCCCGGCGCATAGCCGACGTGACCCAGGACGTGACACGTGACGTGACGCGCCGGCTGCGACTGGGGCCGAGCGCCGGAGCCACGGGACCGTGGTCGCCGATGCCGGAGCTTTCGCCAGTCCGCGAAGACATTACGCCCGAGGACGAGGGCCGGACCATCGCTCGCGTGCTTCATCAGCACTCGGTACTCTCGGCTGACCGGCTGAACATGCTGGTGGGCGCCCGCGCATGGGGACCGGGCCGGTTCCATCAGGCGCTCGCATATGCTCTGCAGCGCCGCTGGATACGCAATTCCGGCCACGGCACGTTCTCGCCGGGTCCACGCATCGCGGAGGTTCTTGACGCTCCGCCTGCTGAACAGCGCGACGGCGGCAGATAGGCGCCTGGCACCAGTCGCTGTCCACTTGCCGCTCTGCTCCCTTTTGCTATTGAACGGCCTTCTTCCACGATTGAAGGAGGTCCGTTCCGTACTGGCGACCCAGTGCGCGCTTGCGTGGGAGAATGCGCCGCCACTCCGCGAAGCGCCGTGCCAGGCAGACATCCCGGCGCGGCGCTTTTGGCTTGTGCGGGGCGCGAAGTCTCTTTTGTTGCGTTAACTATCCTGCGAAAACCCCCAGTTGAGCAGCGTGGTGGCGTCGGCAGTGCGCGCCTGCGCCGATGGGTCACCAAGCGTGACGCCAATGATGAGATGCCCCTGTTGCCGCGCTGAAAACGCCATGCAGTAGCCGGCCTTACCGGTGAAGCCGCCCTTTATGCCATTCGCCCCGGTATATGCCGCCGGACCACCGGGCAGCAGTTCGTTATTCGTAAACATGTCATACGCCTTGTGCCTTGGGGTCTGCGGGATCGTGTAGCGCTGCGTCGAGACAATTTGCTCCACTTCCGGATGCATCATCGCGACTGCAGAGAGCACGGCGAGATCGCGCGCGCTCGACATGTTGGCATCGTTCGCACCATCAGGCGAGACAAAGACCGTGTGGTTGAGCCCAAGCTGCCGGGCCTCGTTATTCATCATCGCGACGAACGCCGCCTCCGATCCGCCGATCTGGTCCGCGATAGCGACCGCGGCATCATTCCCTGAGGCGACGATCAGCCCGTAGAGCAGGTCACGTAGGGTCAGTTGTTCGCCCGCGCTCACGCCCATGTAGCTGTTGTTGCTATTCACCAGCGCGGCGGCGTCTGGTCCTACCGTCACCACCTGATCGAGGTTGCCCGAATTCACCGCGAGGAGCATCGTCATGATCTTTGTGAGGCTGGCCGTCGAGCGCAGTGCGTCGGCGTTCTTCTCGTAAAAGATCCATCCAGTCGATGGGTCAAAGACGAACGCGGACTTTGCTTGAATCGCGGGCGGCTGGCTTCCAGCGGCGATATGGGTCCGCAGCGGCGGAAACGGTAGAACCGGCTGATTGCGCAGCACCCGATCCGGACTCGCGTTCACGGCGGCACGAGCGGTGGACTTGCCCGGCGATGCACCCTGCGTGTGTGGATGCGTCAGATACGTGCCGAGCTGGGGCGCGAGGTTGACGCCGGCCATGATCGTGATCAGGATGATGCAGACGACGCCAACGAACACTGTCGCGCGGCGCACCTGCCTGCGCTGGGCCAGCGTCCTGAACGTCTGGCGCACCGCTCGCCTGCGGGCGACGGCTGCGCTGGGAGCAAACGCGTGCAGCGTCGCGGACTCTGGCAGATCAACCCGAAATCGTGGCTTCTTGCGGCGACGTACGCCCGCCGCGCTTCTTGCGAGCGAGCCAGTCTCCGATGGACGCACTACATCAACGGTGAACCGTGGCTTGTGGCGCTGGCGTACTGACATACGCCTTCCTCCTTTGCGCCTGTGACGTGCGCGTCGGGTGCTGTGAGCTGCGTGGCGTCGTGCCCCGCACACGGTACGATGCATGGCTGGCACGCGCGAGGCGACTTTCGCTTGCGCGCGCAAAGCGGCCTGGGGGACTGGTCCTGCGCGGATACTTGCGAGCACAGGCAGAGCGCACCATACGCGGCCGCCATGTCGCTACCATTTTCAGCGACTATGGTGCCAATGCCGGGGCATGAGCAGCGAAGATGTCACTACGTCCACTGGCATATTATCTGCTGCCGCGCATGACTTGACCGCCAGGCGCGCTGGCCGGTTCATCGGCGCTTGAACCGCAGGGAGGCAGATCTCATGGAGCGGCAAGATCTGTTCACATCGTTATCCACTATACGAGGGGAAACATGGCTGGCAAGCCACCTGCTTAACCGGCAAGTGATCAACGCAGCCACACTGGAGCCGCTAGGCCGCATTATTGACACTGTATTCGACCCGCTACACTGCCAGCTAGCCGCTATCATTATCCAGCCGACAGCCATGGAAACTGGCATTATCGAATCCATCCGCCGCCGCATTACACGTCAGCATGGCATTCATGCGATTGGGCTTGAGCATATCGTGTCGTTGAGTGGTGATGTGGTCGTGGTAGATGTCGATCCGTCTCATCCCGCTTCATCCCGGGCGGTTGATAGCATGCCGCGTTTGCGGGAAGTCTGCGAACTGGCGATTATCACGCTGCATGGGATGTGTCTTGGCTCCCTGGCTGATGTGCTGCTCGACGGTCTTGGGAGTACGATAACGGGATATGTGGTGAATCCGACCGTGCTCGGCGAGGACGTGCTGCCGCCGCTGGAGATCGCAGTGGGCGCCACGCTGCCCCACACGCAGATCGTTCAGGCGGACGGTTCGGAGGAGCCAGCGCAAGAGTCTTCAGAGGAGGTTCCCGTCGCGAACCTGCGCATCCTTCCCGCTTCTCCCCGCATACGCATCGGCGACTCAATGATTCTTGTTTTCGAGGACGTCCAGCCACTCCAGAAAGAAGTCGTGGTGATTAAGAGCGCCGTGGAGGTGTGACTGATTCCATCGCGCTCAACCGGGAGAAGCCGCATGCCGGTGTGCCGCGCCTGCCCCTCGTCTGAGAACCGTCGGGGCAGGCGTGGGTCCGCCGTTGCCTGATCCAGGAGCGGCGCGTCATCCCATGAGCTCCGCCATCACACGCAATGCCTCGGGCTGAGCTGCCTGCACGATCAGTGTTGTCGCGCGGGACCGCTTCCACGGGTCGAGCATCTCGGCGATGCGCTCCTTCGGGCCGCAGAGCGCGACTTCATCCACCAGCGTATCCGGGACGGCGGCGATGGCGGCCATCTTCTTGCCGCCGAGATAGAGGTTCTGTATCTGTTCGGCCTCGGCTTCGTAGCCATAGCGGCGAGCGAGATCGTTGTAGAAATTCTTGCCCTTCGCGCCCATGCCGCCGATATAGAGGGCGAGCACCGGCTTCACGCTATCCCGGCAAGCCGACACGTCGTCGCCCAGCACGACCGTGACGGAGGGCGCGATATCGAACGGTTCCTCCGCGGCGCGTCGCTTCAATCCGGCATCCAGCGGGCCGAGAAACACATTCTCCCGGCGCGGCGAATAGAAGATGGGCAGCCATCCATCCGCGATCTCGCCCGCCAGCTCGACATTCTTCGGGCCAAGCGCCGCCAGATAGATGGGGATACGCTTGCGCAAGGGGTGAACGGTGAGGCGCAGCGGCTTGCCGAGCCCAGTGCCACCCGCAAAGGGAATCTGGTATTCCCGGCCGTGGTATTCCAGCGGCTGCTCGCGAGCGAGTGCCATCCGCACGATTTCGACGTATTCGCGCGTGCGGGTAAGTGGGCTGCCATACGCCTGCCCGTGCCAGCCTTCCACTACCTGCGGACCAGAGACGCCCAGCCCCAGCAGCACGCGTCCGCCGCTCAGCATGTCCAGCGTCGCGGCGGTCATCGCCGTCATCGCCGGCGTGCGCGCGGGCATCTGCAGGATGGCTGTTCCGAGCTTGATGCGCGAGGTGAGCGCGCCCATCCATGCCAGCGGCGTCACGCCATCCGATCCGTAAGCTTCCGATGTCCAGATCGAATCGAAGCCGAGCGCTTCCGCTTCCCGCACCAGTGGCGCCGCATCGCCGGGACGCGCGCCCCAGTAGCCAAGGCTCAACCCCAGCCGCATCGCTCGCCTCCTCTTCCTCTCTCGCGTGCTTCCGCTGCGGAGAGGATACCACGCCTTGGGCTACCCGTGCTCATATGGCTCGTGCTCCACGCACTGCATGTCCCTCATCCGGTCTGGCGCGCCGGTCGCCCGCGCGCGCAGGATCTGATGAGCGATTTTCCTCCCGGCGCTTGCCCCCTCGCGCTGTCCGTGGGAGAATAGAACCTCTAGAGCCGGATGATTTCCGGTTGACGGCAGACATTCAGGCAGACATCGAGGGCAAGCGTGCAGCGCATCCAGACAGATCACCATAGCCCCGTCAGGCTGCAATATCTCAGTGTCAAGCGGCAGCATCCCGACGCGATCCTCTTCTTCCGCATGGGCGACTTCTACGAGATGTTCGATGAAGACGCCGAGATCGCGGCCCGCGAGCTGGAGTTGACGCTGACGAAGCGCGACTGGGGGCGGGGCGAGAAGACGGCGATGGCGGGCGTGCCGCATCACGCCGCGACGGGCTACATCGCGCGGCTCATCGGCAAGGGCTATCGCGTCGCGGTATGCGAACAGACGAGTGATCCAGCGCTCTCCAAGGGATTGGTGGAGCGCGAGGTTATCCGCGTCGTCACGCCCGGCACGGTCGTGGACCCGGCCATGCTCGCGGCCAAGCGCAATAACTTCCTCAGCGCTGCCGTGGTGGGGCGGGCCGGCGTGGGTATGGCTTACGCCGACATCACGACGGGCGAATTCGCCTGCACGCAGTTCGAATCACCAGACCCGGTGAACGCGCTTGTGCAGGAGCTCGCGCGCGTGCAGCCAGCGGAGGTGCTGGTAGAGGCGGCCCAGCCGGAGAAGCTGACTCTGCGGCGCGGGCATCCTGTCGTAGACGAAGAGGCGAATGCGGATGCGCCCGGCCTGGCGGAGCAACTCGCCGCGCAGAATGGCAGCCTGCCTACGGTCATCACGCCATACGAGGCGCGCAACTTTCGCGAGGAGACGGCCCGCGCGCGCCTGCTGGAACACTTTGAAGTCGCCACGCTGGAGGCGTTCGGCTGCGAGCGGCTCCCGCTGGCCGTGCGCGCGGCTGGCGCGGTGATCGCATACCTGCGGGAGACGCAGCGTGACACGCTGGCGCAGTTCGCCGCGCTGGAAACGTACAGCACCAGCCAGTTCATGACGCTGGATGCGCACACGCGCAGCAATCTGGAGCTATTCGAGAGCGGGCGCGGCGGCAGCGCGAAAGGCTCGTTGCTCTGGGTGCTCGACCAGACGCGCACGCCGATGGGCGGCCGGCTCTTGCGCCGCTGGATCGCGGAACCGCTGCTCGATCTTCCGCGCCTGCGCCAGCGGCAGGAGGCCATCGCCGCCGCGCTGGACGACATGACGCTGCGGGCGCGCCTCTCCGCCGCGCTCTCCTCCGCTGGTGATCTTGAACGGCTCACGAATCGCGTTCTGCAACGGATTGCCATGCCGCGCGATCTGGTGGCGCTGGCAGGCGGGCTGCGCGCCGTCGAGCGGATGCTGGAGACGGTCGAGCGCGTGCCGCCCGGGCTGGCGCACATCTTCGCCGGCATCGCGCCGCTGCCAGAGCTGGCCGGGCTGATCGAGCGCGCCATCGTGGATGAACCGCCGACCACGCTGGCCGACGGCGGCGTGATACGCCCCGGCTACAGCGCCGAGCTGGATGAGATCGTCAGCCGCTCGCGCAACGCCCGCCAGTGGGTGGCCGAACTGGAAGCGAAAGAACGCGAGCGCACGGGCATCCAGAATCTCAAGGTCGGCTACAACAAGGTCTTTGGCTATTATCTGGAAGTCACGAATTCGCAGCTTGCGCGCGTGCCCGAAGACTACATTCGCAAGCAGACGCTCACCACGGGCGAGCGCTTCATCACGCCGGATCTGAAGGAGTATGAGGCGCTGATCCTGAACGCGCAGGAGAAGATCACCAAGCTGGAGCAGGAGATCTTCGCGATGCTTCGCGGCGAGATCGCCCAGACGTGGGCTGAGCATGTGCTGCGGACGGCGCGCTCGCTGGCTGAGCTGGATGTCGTGCTCTCGCTTGCGGAGGTCGCCTCGCGCCATAACTACTGCCGTCCGGAGCTGGATGACGGCGACGCGCTGCACATCGTCGCGGGCCGGCATCCGGTTGTGGAGGTGAGCCAGCGCGATGTGCCTTTCGTGCCGAATGATACGGAATGCTCCACGAGCGAAGCGCAGATCCTGCTGCTTACCGGCCCTAACATGGCGGGCAAATCCACCTATCTGCGGCAGGTCGCGCTCATCACGCTGATGGCGCAGATCGGCTCGTACGTGCCCGCCGAGCGCGCGCGCATTGGGGTCGTGGACCGCATCTTCACGCGCATCGGCGCGCAGGACGATCTCGCGACGGGCCAGAGCACCTTCATGGTGGAGATGGTCGAGACGGCGAACATCCTGCACCACGCGACGCCTCGCAGCCTGGTGATTCTCGATGAGATCGGCCGCGGCACCAGCACGTACGACGGACTGGCCATCGCCCGCGCTATCGTCGAATACCTGCACAACAACAAGCGCTGCGGCGCGAAGACGCTCTTCGCCACGCACTATCACGAGCTAGTGGAGCTGGCGCACCTGCTGCCGCGCGTGCGGGCGTATAACGTGGCGGTAGCCGAGGAGGGCGGGCACGTCGTCTTTCTGCGCAAGATCGTGCCCGGCGGCGCGGACAAGAGCTACGGCATCCATGTCGCGCAGCTTGCGGGCATCCCGCGCCAGGTGGTGCGCCGCGCCGAGGAAGTGCTGGAAGATCTGGAGCGCAAGGGCGAGGCGAAGGGTCGCCGCAAGGCCATGCGTGAGATGGTGATGCCGCAGGCCATGCAGTTGACCCTTTTCGCTGGCGAGCCGGACCCGCTCGTGGATGAAATCAAGGCCATCGCCGTCGATGAGTTGACCCCGCTCGAAGCCATATCGGTGCTGTATGAGCTGCAACGCAAGGCTCAGGAGCGGTAGAGCAGCGCGCGACGACAAACCGTTCAGGTGGAGTCGCCAGCGATTGAGCACATTCCTCCGCGCGGCTGGCCTGGGCTTGCGGTGATACGGCACGTATCGCGCAATGGACGGGATTGTTGCCGCTCCCGCCCATTACTCACGCTCGCGCGCGATTCCGCGCGTCCACACGCGCTACCAGCGAACTATAACCTGCGCGACGTTCAGGTGGTGCGCGGCGTCAACGCCCGTCCATCCGACGAGGACGTAACCCCGGTTCGATGTGGTGGGCCAGCCGACATAGGCCAGTGCCGGTCCGCTGATCGCCTGTTCACTCAGGACGGCCTTGGAGTTATCCACTGGCCAGTTGGGGAAGCTCTCCGTGTACTGCACGTTCACCGAATGCGCGGCATCCGTGCCCGTCCAGGTGACCCAGTAGTTGGGGAAGTTGTTGTTCGTGATGCCCAGCATGCTCGGCGCCCAGTTGCTATACTCCGCCATCGGCGACGTGGACGGCATCGTGAAATTGGTCGCGTCCGTTGAGGTGGCGAAGTACAGGCGATGATTGGGACCGGTGAACGAGAGTAGCATCTGCCCACGGTCGGCGTTCCAGTTCAGGTCTGGTCGCGAGAGGCTGCTCCAGCCCCAGTAGGTAGACTTTCCGACGACCTGGCGGAAGCGCGAGATGCGGATCACGTTCACCGTGTGCCCGGCATCTGTGCCAGCCCAGGAAAGCGCGACTTCGCCCGCGCCATACGCGGCGATGGCTGGCGCGGTGAAGCTGGTCTCGCCCCAGAGCGTCAGCTTGGTTAACGGCCTGAAGTCGTACGCGTCAATATACAGAACGTTGAGCGTGTGTGCCGGGTCTGTGCCCGTCCAGGCGAGCACGATGATGCCGGCGCGCCCTTCGCTATCGAAGGTCACGGCCGGTCGCCAGAGCGAGGTCTCGTTGAGGGTGTGTTTGTTGGTGTAGGACAACCCATCAACGCTCGTCATGTAATTGAGATGGTGCAGGCTATCCGTGCCGGTCCAGGCGATCACCGCGTTGATCGGGCTGGAAGCTGGATGTGCCCACATGGCCGGACCATCGATGCTGGTTTCCGGCAGGGTGACTTTCGGGCCCTCGGCTGGCGGGCTAAATACGACTTTAGCTGGTGCGGGGGCAGACGCCGCGCTCACCTGTGACGGCAAAACCATGCCTACCAGCACGGCAACAAGCGCGATAGCCCCGAGTGCCACGCGGTGCCAGCGCATATGATTCTCTCTTTCTCGATGCGCAGTTCGCGTGTGACCCGCCAGTTGGCCTGGCGGGTGATCCAGGCATGATTCGCCTGCCTGGATCCTTCCACAATGCAAGCTCGTGTCATCAACGGCACGATATGCCGCTTCATGCGCGCCGCGTCGAGCGGTGGAGCGCTCGCGCTCGTCGGCCTGCCCGCGCGGCGTCACTGTGCGCTACGGTTGGAGACACTGATTCAGTCCGCTCAGATCGCCCAGGCAGTTGCCGTCCTTCGTCAGGACGACAGCATCCGTGATGGTCGGAAATTGCTTCAATGTAGCGACGGCTTCCGCAACCATGCGTGGCCCGGAAAGATCACCGGGAATCAGGACCGTCCGGCAGAACTTGAGTGTCGCCGTCCCCGGCTCTGGTGTCGTGCCGCGCATATTGAGCGTGATGGTGAAGTCCGCGCCATTGCATGTCGAAGTCCCCGTGAGAGCACCGACAAACTCCGTGTAGTAACCAGCCTGCTGCTCCGCGGCTGTTGGACCGGCGAGCAGTTGCTTGATGGCATACGTCGCGACACCCAGATCAGGCGAAATGCGCGTCACCGGAAAGACTGCCGTCGGGTTACTGTCTGACTGCGGATGCTTCGAGAAATACACCTGCACCTGATATCCGGCGCTCGATGTGACGTTGATTACGGCCACGTTCAGGTGATGCGCCGCATCCACGCCCGTCCAGCTCACCAGCACCTGTCCCAGGTTCCCGATATAGCCGAGCTCCGGGCCACTGATCGCCTGCTCATCGAGCACGGCTTTCGCGCCCGTTGCCGGCCAGCTGGGGAAGGTGGTGGTGTACCGCACGTTTACTGAGTGCGCCGCGTCGGTGCCGGTCCACGAAAGCCAGCGATCCGGCATATCCGTCGTGCCGAGTCCGAGCATGCTTGGCGCCCAGTTGCTATATTCGGCTATGGGCGACGTGGCAGGCATCGTAAACGCCGTCACATCGGTTGAGGTCGCGAAGTAGATGCGATGGTTCGTGCCTGTCCACGAAAGAAGCATCTGACCTTGATCGCGGTTCCAGTTGAGATCTGGCCGCGAGATGGTGCTCCAGCCCCAAAGCGTTGTCTTGCTAGCCGCTTCGTTTGGCGTGGGTGAGATGCGCATGACGTTTACGGTGTGTCCGGCGTCAGTGCCAGCCCAGGCCAGCGCGACGTTCGTCTGCTGTGCTCCTCCATACGTTGCCACACCGGGCGCGGTGAAGCTGGTTTCGCCCCAGTAGGTCACCTTCGCCAGCGTCTTGAACGTGAGCGAGTCAATGTACATGACGTTCAGTGTGTGCGCGGGGTCCGTGCCGGTCCATGCCAGGACGATGGTTCCCGCATTGCGTCCGTAGGCCAGGGATATCGCTGGCCGCCAGAGCGAGGTCTCGTTCAGCGTGTGTTTGTTCGTGAAGTGAATGCCGTCCGTGCTCGTCATGAAGTTGAGACGGTGCAGGCTGTCCGTGCCGGTCCAGGCGATCAGGGCCTTGAATGGAGCGCCTGAGCTCGGAATCGCATAGTAGGCGGGTCCATCGATGCTGGTCTCCGGCAGAACGACTTTCGTGCCTTCCGAGGGCGCGCTGAATGTCACCTGCGCAACCGTCGTGGCGGGCGCCGCCGCTGGCGCCGCTTGTGTCGACGCGGGCATCACCATTCCAATGAGCAGGACAGCCAGTGCTGCCGCTCCCACAGCCACGCGATGCCATCGCATATGATTTCTCTCCTTTGAGATGCGCAGTTCGCGTGTGCCCCGCCAGTTGGCCTGGCGGGTGATTCAGGCGGTTCATGCGGAATCCGGAGGGAAGTACGAGGTCGGTCGTGCTCTCGGCACACACTGCTGAAGAATGGCCAGCCGTATCAGAGGCAGATTTCGTCCTCTTGACGCTCACGGATCTCGTATCACTCCAGCCTGAACACATCCTGATGTTCGCTGGAAAGCCAGCGTTCACCGTATGCGGTGTACCGCGCATGTCGCACAGACACATCACAGACGCGGGCACAGGAAGACATAACTCTGTCACAAGTTGCGTCAGCGTACTCGGTGGAGAAAGACACAAAAAAGCGCGCATCCGGCAGCCATTTTCATGCGCGGGATGCGCGCCTGAGCGCGCTGGCGGATCAGCCCTGCGCGAGGAGCAGCTTCAGGTCATGAGCGGCATTCTTCGGATCGAAGCCATCCGTCAGATATTCAGCGAGATGACCATTGCCGTCGATGAGGAAGTTCGCCACGGAATGGCCTACGTCGCCGCCGGGTGTTGTCGGCGGGATGACCGTGACGCCATATCCCTTCCAGACCGGCGCGAGCTGGGCCTTCGTTCCCATCAGAAAGTCCAGATTCGCCGTCACCTTGTTCTTGGTCATGAAGTCATGGACTTCCGCGGGCGTATTGGATGGATTGACGCTGATGACAATCCACCTCACCTGTGCCGCGTCTTTGGCTCCGAGAAAGTTCGCGGTCCAGTCTACCCATTGCGCCGTGATCGGGCACTCCTGCGTGCACGTGGCATCCATGAAGGTCAGGAAGATGGGATGCCCTTTGAGCGAGGCGAGCGAAACGGTGTGGCCATACTGGTCAGTCAAGGTGAATGGCGTCGCGGGCTTTCCACCGAGTGCGGTGCCGGCGACGAAGGTCGCGGAAGGAGTCGCCGTCGGACGCACGGGCGGATTGGCGCTAGCCTGGCTGGCGCCTGGCGCGCATGCGCCGAGCAACCCGGCCAGGCCAATCACTGCCACGAGCCCGGCTGCGACTTTCGCCAGGAGATGAGTCCGGTGCTCCATACTAGGGATGAGCCTTTCCAGTTCGCGATGGCGTGTTGCGAGGTAGCGTCCAGTACGGCATGAGCGTGGAAAGAGGTCATCAACCAGAGATGGCCGGTTCGCATCCAGACGGCGTCCAGGCGGGCGGGGTCTGCCGCGGGCCCATGTCGGCGGAGCCACGGCACACAATCAACGTGCGTCAGGTCGGGTTATAGCACAGATTCCTCCCGCCAGCATGGTTCAAAATCACCACGAGATGGGTGATGAAAGGACGGCGGCATTGAAGCGCACGGGATAGACCCCATCGGCCGTCACGCGCGTGATCTCGGTCAGCGCCGCGAGCGCGGCATCACGCCGGGCAGCGAATCCGGCGATGAACTGATCGTGCCAGAGTTGCACCGAAAGCGCGCCGACCAGCGCCATCTCATCCATCTCGCCCAGCGGCATCATGCGCGCTTTGCGATAGAGCCGGTCAACTCCCTGTGACGAGAGCAAGCCCGCTGCCTCAACCCGGTCAGGCGCGAACAGATCGGTTACATACGCCGGGGCGTCTGCGCTGGCGAACGCCGCCCGGATCGGCGCGCGATAGGGCTGCTTGTGGCGCTGCCAGATCTCCGCGGGCAGCAGATCGCGCATGGCTCGCTTCAGCAGATATTTCTCCGTCAGTCCGCGCAGCCTGAAATTCGCTGGCAATCCAGCCGCGAATTCGACGAAGCGATGATCGAGAAACGGGAACCGGCCTTCGACGCTATGCGCCATGGCGACGCGATCGCCCTGCGAGGAGAGCAGATATTGCGTCATGAAAAGGTCCGCTTCCAGCGATTGCGCCCGCCCGAGCGTATCGTACGAGGCGAGCGCCGGATCGAGCGCGCGCGCCAACTCCGCTTCCGCCTCGTAGCCACCATGCGCGATAGCGTCACGAACGCGGCCCGCGAACATCCCCTTGAGCCGCGCGGTGTTGCGCCAGCGAATCCGATGGCTGTAGGCAAGATCGTCCGTTTCCGACAGCCCCTGTCGATAGAATCCTTCGAGGAAGGCGGGCGCGGACTGGCTCGCTGCGCGTACGGCGGCCGCATGGGTATGCAGCGCGCGCACGAGCAGCGGGCGCAGCCGTGATGCCGGATCGCGCGCCCAGAATTGGCGGATAGCGGCTTCCTTGAAGATGTCGTATCCACCAAGAAACTCGTCGCTGCCTTCGCCCGTCAGAACGACTTTCAACCCGTGACGACGGACCAGCGCGGAAAGCAGAAAGAGCGGCGCGGGCGAGGTCCGCAGGATGGGCACCTCGGTATGCCAGATTACGTCCGGGAACACATCCGCGATGTCACGCGCCGTACACTCGACGACATCATGCTGCGTGCCCAGGTAGCGCGCCATCTGCTGCTGGTAGTCGCGTTCATCGTAGTTGCCATCGGTGAAGGCGACCGAGAAGGTCTGCAGGTGATTGCCGGTATAGTGGCGCACGATAGCCGTCACGGCAGAAGAATCCAGCCCGCCACTTAGATACGCTCCGACCGGCACATCCGCGCGCAACCGCAATCGCGTCGCATCCACCAGAAGCGCGCGTAGCTGCTCCGCGGCTTCATCCACGTTTTGCGGCGCGCCTCCGCCTGCCGCGGCGAAGCGCGCGCGCCAGTAGCGGCTGAGCGCGAGATCGTGCGAACCCGCGCGTGCCCGGAGGACGTGACCCGCCGGCACTTCATGGATGCCGTCGAACGCGCTCCGGCCCGGCAGTGGCGCCCAGTAGGTGAATATCTGGTCGAGAGCGATGCAGTCCGGCTGCCGCTTGACACGGGGATCAGCCAGTATGGCCTTGATCTCCGAGCCGAAAAGCAGCGCCCCGCCCGCAAGCGTGTAGAACAGGGGGCGGATGCCGAGCCGGTCTCGGCCAAGCATGATCTCGCCCGTGCGCTCATCCCAGAGCGCGAAGGCGAACTGCCCGACGATTGCCGCCAGCGCGCCCTCCAGTCCACGATCTTCGTAGAGATGAAGCAGAAGCTCGCTGTCCGATCCGGTGCGCAGATGGTGTCCGGCTGCGCGCAGCTCATTCGCCAGCTCGATATAGTTGAAGAACTCGCCGTTCACGACGACCCAGAGCGTTCCATCTTCGTTGGTCAGCGGTTGCAGCCCGCCCGCGAGGTCGATGATCGAAAGGCGCGCGTGTCCCAGGCCCGCCCGTCCGTCAGGATCGAGATAGACCGCCGCGCTCTCGGGTCCGCGATGCCGGAGCATGGCAATCATCGCCGCCACCCGCGCTTCATCCGGCGGCTGCTGGGCTGTGAGGTTGATGATGCCCGCTATTCCGCACATACGCTGCCCATCCTCACTGACTGTGTGGCGGCGAGCACCTTCTTGTCGATCTTGCCGGTATTGCCCTTGGGCAGCGGCTCCCGCACGATCTCGATATATTTGGGCTGCATGAAGTCTTCCATCCGGCGGGCGCAGTGCGCGCGTATCTGCCGGTCGGTGAGCGTGGCATGCGGCCCGAGATAGACGTAGACTTTGATTGCCTCGCCAAGCACCTCATCCGGAACGCCTATGGCCGCCGCCTCAACGACACCTTCCAGCTGGTAGAGCACGGCTTCTATCTCTTTTGGCGCGACCTTTTCGCCGCGGCTCTTGATGATGTCATCCTTGCGTCCGATGAAGTAGAGGAATCCATCTTCATCCATGCGAAAGAGGTCGCCGGTATAGAGCACGGTTTCCCCGGGCAACGGCCCCGGCCTGTAGCGCTTCGTCGTCTCCTCCGGAGCCTCCCAGTATCCGCGCATCACATGCGCCCCGCGAACGACGAGCTCTCCAATGGTCCCTGGCGATACACGGTTGCCGTCGTCGTCCACGACGTAGACCTCTGTATTGGGGATGGCGATGCCGACCGATCCGGGTCGCCGTTCAAGCTCTTCCGGCGGCAGGTACGAAACGCGCTTGCATTCGGTAAGCCCGTACATCGAGAACAGCCGGACCCGCGGGAACTTCGCGCGCAGCCGCTGGATGTGGCTCACGGGGAGCGCGGCGGCGGTATTCGTCATGTATCGCAAGTCGGGAAAGTCCTCGCCGCGCAGGTGCTCGTTCTGCAACAGAATCGACGCGATGGTCGGGACGACAGGAAAGCCCGTCGCGTGCTCGTCGCGCAGCAGCTTGAGCACCTTTGCCGGGTACACGAAGCCGCGCTCCAGCACGAGCGTTCCGCCGAACATGCTGACCATGAGCAGCTGATAAAGGCCATAGTCGAATGAGAGCGGCAACACCGAGAGCACGATGTCATCCGGTCGATTCTCCAGATATGTCATGATCGACTCGGCGGCCGCGCAGACATTGGCGTGTGTCGAGACGACGCCTTTGGGGTTGCCCGTGCTGCCGGACGTATAGATGATCGTCGCCAGGTCTATATCAATGCAACGGGTCTGAGGACGTGTCGCGGGCTGGCCTTCGAGCGCGTCTTCCCACCGCAGCGAGGGGATCTCGCGGCCATTCGGGGCGGCCACCCCTGGCACTGGCGTATCCTGAGCAAGGTCCGTCCAGATGGCAAGCCGCAGCGTGGCCCCGCCTTCCGCGATGGCAGGCTGCGCTTCAGCCGCGCGTGCCCGCTGCGTCACGATGGCTGATGGACGGCAGTTGCCGAGCAGAAAAGCGAGCTTGTCGACCTTCGTGGTCGGGTTGACTACCACAAACACAGCGCTGGCCTTGAGCGCGGCAAAAATCGCGACAGCCGTCTCCACCCCGTTTTCAGCGTAGATCACAACACGATCGCCGCGAGCCACCCCACCGGAAAGCAGCGCGTGCGCTAGCTGATTCGCGAGTGCATCAAACTGGCGATAGGTCAGGCGACGGCCCTCGAAGACAAGAAACGCATGATCCGGCTCACGTTCCACGTGTGCCTCAAACCGCTGCTGGACGAGCATGTTCCGGCAGACCTCCTCCATCACACGAGCACCTGGTCAGTTTCGCTTTGGCGAATGCATTGTATGCCGCCAGCAGGTTATGGGCGGTGAAGTATGGGTTGCGTTCAGGGTATATCTGAGCCATCGCGTGATGACACTGCACACGCTGGACACCCGGCTCTTGACGCGCTCAATGTAGATGTGCGCCTAATTAGATGTGCGTCTACTGTGATATGCTCACGGGAGGAGGTGAGGCTGCTATGACGCTGGACCGAGACGAATTGCTCTCGTATCTCAAAGCGCTGGCGGACGAGAGCCGGCTGCGCATCCTGGGCCTGCTGGCGATAAGCGAGCGTAGCGTGGATGAGCTGGCTACCCTGCTCAATCTGCGCGCGCCGACGATTTCGCATCACCTCGCGCGCCTTCGGGAGCTTGACCTGGTGGATATGCGCATTGAGGGCAATTCCCATGTATACCGGCTCAACTCAGGCGGACTGGGCCAACTGGCCGCATCGCTCGCGACACCGGAACATCTGGCTTCCATCACTGTCGATGCGGATGACGCCTGGGAACGAAAGGTGCTGGGCGATTTCTTCGAGGGCGAGCGGCTGAAGGAGATCCCCGCGCAGCGCAAGAAGCGCGACGTCATCCTTGGCTGGCTCGCGCGCCAGTTTGAGATGGACCGGCTGTACACCGAGGCCGAGCTCAACGAAACCCTGGCCCGCCACCACCCCGATACGGCCACGCTGCGGCGCGAACTGATTGGCGCGCACCTCTTCCGGCGAGAGAAGGGCATGTACTGGCGTGTCGGTGGCTCTCCAGAGGACGCGCTGTTGCGGCTCGCGCGCGATCTCATCTGGGGAAAGCTCTACACCGAGGCGGAGCTGGACGAGCTTATCGCCAGCCGCCATCTGGAGCCGGCGACGACGCGCACGGCACTGGTGCAACGCGATCTGCTGCATACCGAGAACGGTCTCTACTGGCTCCCACGCCAACTAGAGCCCGAGACGGAAGTGTAGCGGCTGGCGCTGGCTACAGGTTCACGGCGAGGTTGATGCCGAGTACCGTCAGGCACGCGAGCAGTGCGCCCAGTCCGCCGCCCATCACAGCGACCAGTGGGATCAGGAAGATAAATGAGCAGATGGCGATGGCGGTTCGCTGGCCCGCGTCGATGCGCTGGCGAGCGGGCCGCGCTGTTTCCACTTCGTGCCGTACCTGCGCCGTCAGCTTGTCAACGAGCGACTGGATGAACTGGTCGTCGTATTGTGTGCCTAGCTCCTGCCGCGCGCGCAGCGTCGCCTGCAGCTCGCGGGCGAGGTCGATCTTATCGGGTTCCCTTGCCATAGCACAGGTCTCCTTCTCTCTGGGCGGCTCTGAGAAAGCCTACGCGTGACGGCGCGCGTGAGTTGCACGAAGAAGCTTCACTCCGCGCTGAGGTAGCCGCCATAAATGGCGTGGCCCGCCCGCATCCAGAAACAGTCGACCACGGAAAAGCCCGCTTCGCGCAGCCAGAGCAGCTGATGAAAGAGCCGTGAAGGCTGGTCCATCGGATCCGCTTCGGGATCATCGTAGAAGTTCCAGCCGAGCGCGCGAAACTGCTCGAACCCGCGCATATCGCCATGAACCTGCTGGCTCTGCTCACGAGTGATCGCATCCCACTGCGAGGCGAAGAGCGCACGCGCGCGCTCGTTGGCTGGCGCGACCAGATCCGCGATGAGCAGTGCGCCCCCTGGCTCCAGATGCGCCGCCATATCGGCAAAGAGCCGGCGCTTGCCCTCGCCCGTCAGATGGTGCACGCAGAGCGACGAGAGCACACAGCGCAGCGGCCGCGGCAGCTCCTCGCGCCACTCGGCGTTTTCGAGCGTGAACGGGCGCACGTCGATGCGGTCACCGAACTGCGCAAGCGCTTCATTCATGTGCTGGCGCATCGTCTCGCTGCCGTCCAGCGCGACGTAGTGGCAGTTCGGAAACGCTTCCAGTACGGCGCGCGCGAGCAGACCAGCGCCCGCTCCCAACTCGACCACCGTGAACGCTTCGTCGCGCTCGGCGGGGATCAACCGGCAAAGCGTATCCAGTTGCGCAGGGCGCTCTGGAACGAAGACATCGCCGGTATCAATGAAGAGCGTGGACGTCTCTTCGGTCCACGCGCTCTGTTTCTGGGCATCATCGCTCATCGGAAGTCCCCCTTGATCTTCCATGCCGCTTTCGCGATCCGCATGGTCATCTGGCCGTTGCCTCTCCAAACCGCCGCAGGGCCGCATAGACCGCTTCAGTACCAAATGCCATCGACTCCACCGGAATACGCTCATCGGCGGCATGCGCCAGCTTGGTCACGTCCACGGTCGGCGGCAGGTTCATCGGCATGAACCCATACGTCTGGATGCCTAGCCGGCGGAAGTGCCGTCCATCGGTCACCGCGGAGAGAATCATGGGGATGGGCGTACCGCGCGGATCAGCTTCGCGCATGATATCCGCGAGCGTGTCATACAAACCCATATCTGGTTCGTTCGCCGGGTAGGTATCGTGCAGCGGAACCGTAAATTCTACATCGGGGCCAGCCAGCGCGCGAAGTTCCGCGATCACGTCATCCGCCGTGAAGCCCGGCAGAATGCGGGTATCCATTTGCACGGTGATCTCGCTGGGAATGACGTTGATCTTCTCGCCGCCCTGGATGATCGTTGGGCTGACGGTGTTGTGCAGGATGGGATCGAGCGCGGCGGCAAGCGGTCCCAGCTGGTCCAGCACGGCATCCGTTCGCGCGGGATCGAGCAGGCCGAGCAGAGCGGCTGCCATTTCGTCGGGCAGGGCGCTGGCGATGGCCCGGATCATCCGTTCATTCGCCGGAATGATGTGCGCGGGCAGACGGTGGGTATCCAGCGCTCCGAGGAAGCGCGCCAGCCGGGCGGTTGCGCCCCCACGAATGGGCATCGAAGCATGGCCGCCGGGCCCGCGCACCGTCGCCATCATGTACGCGGACTGCTTCTCGGCGACCATGATAGGGTAGAAAGCTTTCTCCGCGATATAGGTGGTGAAGCCGCCGATTTCGCCAAACGCGTAGCGCGCGCCCGCGAACTGCTCCGGATGCTCCTCCACTAGGAACCGCGCGCCATATTCTCCCCCGACTTCTTCATCCGCGACGGCGCAGAAGATGATGTCGCCCGGAAGCGCCAGATCTTCAACGTGCGCGCGCAGGAATGCGGCGAGAAACATCGCGACGCCGCTCTTCATGTCCAGCGCGCCGCGCCCCCAGATGCTGCCATCCGCGATCTCACCGCCAAATGGCGGGTGCGTCCAGTCCTGGTGCGCGGTGGTGACGACATCAACATGTCCGTAGAGCAGCAGAGGCGGCGCATCTCCCTGCCCGTGGATGCGCGCGATGAGATTGGGACGGTTCGGGTCGCGCGCGAATACCCGCGACTCGATGCCCACTGATGAGAGCACGTCGCGGATGAACGCGATGCATGCGGCCTCGTTTCCCGGCGGATTTGTCGTATCGAAGCGGAGCAGCCGCTGCAGCAGCTCCGCTGGCCGTTGATAGATGGACGCTAGTTCGCTCGTTTCCACCGCGTCTGCCCCTTCTTCGATGGCTCACGCTCTCCACACTCGCGATTATGCATGAGCGGCGGCGTGCGCGCAAGCGAGCGGCATCTTCGCTCGCGCTAGGCAGACGGACGTAGTTGTGCTAGGCTGGTGGAGCGCAGACGTTTGGCCTGCTTCCGATGAAGGAGAGGTTTATGGACATTCCCATTTTCCTCAGTCACCCTGAACCTCATCTCCAACGGCAGCGCGACTTTATTCACAATCTGACAGGCTATCTCAGAAAGCGCGGGCTTCATCCGCGCACACTTGGCGCGACCAACTATGACACCGAGGCGCCGCTCAGGGCCGTCAGGCGCATGCTAATAGAATCAAATGGAGTCTTGACGATTGCGTTCAGGCGACTTCGTATTGAGACGGGATGTCAGAAATGGGAAGCTGATCTGCCGAACGTCCATCCCACTCCTGTGAGCGATATCTGGTTGACCAGCCCGTGGTGTCATATTGAGGCGGCAATGGCTTTCCAGTTGGGCCTTCCAGTTCTCGTCTTCCGGGAAAAAGGTGTGCAGGCTGACGGCATCCTGGAACAAGGCGTGATGGGGATCTACATGCCGGAGTTCGATCTGGATGACGTAGATCAGCAGTCATTCGATGCGCCCATGTGGCAGCAATTGCTCGGTCAGTGGGAAGCATACGTGCGAAGTACCGCGATGAACAAAGGCACACCTCCGAAACTGTACTGAGTTTGCCTGGACGTACGGCAAGCCAGTCATGCCCTGATGCGTTTGACGATTCGGTCTCGTCCGCAGTTAGAGAGTACGACGCATGCAAGCAGATGCATCGCAGCCGCCATCCACCGGCATGAGCGTACCTGGCGTGGTGCACGGATGGCTGGAGCATGACGGGACACGGATACACTTCGTCCACGGCGGCACACACAGCGCCGAGCCGCTCGTCCTCCTGCATGGCTTTCCGCAAAGCTGGATTATCTGGCGTGCGGTGCTGCCCGCGCTGGTCAATCGGCATCGCGTGGTGGCGGTTGATCTGCGCGGCTATGGCGATTCCTCGAAGTTGGAGGACATCGCGGCCTACGAGAAGAGCCGCATGGCCGCCGATATCCGCGCCCTTGCCCTCCATCTGAACCTTCCGCGCTTTCTGCTGGTTGGGCACGACCGTGGCGCGCGGGTCGCGCGGCGCTACGCCCTGGACTATCCCAATGATCTGGTAGGGGTCGCGCTGCTGGACATCCTGCCCGCGGAATACATCTACTATCAACTCGCAGCCGCCGAGGTGGCCAGGCGGTACTGGCACTGGATCTTCCATCTTGTGCCCGACCTGCCGGAGCAACTTATTGGCGGGCGAGAGGATGCGTATCTCGCCGCCCTGTTTGGGCGCGACCCCGGCTTCGCTGAGACGTTGCGCGCCGATGGCGCGTGGGACGAGTATTTGCGCTGTTTTCAACAGCCGGGTGCGGTGCTGGCCGCGCTCAACGATTACCGCGCCACCTTCACGCTCGATGTGCCCCGGTATCGGGCGGAACGTGCCGCCGGGCAGTTGCTGAAGGTCCCGGCGTACCTGCTATGGGGCGAGCGTGGAAACCTGGGCGGGCAGCCCGTACTGGATATCTGGCGCGAGGTGGCTACTGACGTTCAGGGCGCGGAGCTGGCTGGATGCGGCCACTATCTCCCCGAAGAGCAGCCGGAAGCCGTCATCCGGCATCTGCTCCAGTTCGCGGCCATGCGCTTTGCGGAGCGAGCGGGCCAGATACGTTAGCAGACCCGCGATGAACGGCATTCCCCGCTCGCGATCAACGCTGAATTCACGGAGGATCACGCCTGAGACGTGATCCTCCATCTTGGCTAGAATGCACGCGAGTGCGTGACAGCGAACGTGGCGCCGCTTAGAATGCCCAGTGTTGTACTTTACGGCACGCGTTGTCGCTCGCTCACGCATAAGCAGGGACCGGCGAAAACCGGCGGTACGCCACATGCAGAGATGCCGACGGCATTTCACGTTGGAACCGGCATCGCGCGATTCGTTACGCTGCGGTGCGGATTTCGTTACACGGCATGAAACGGTTGGAGCGATAGAGTGCCTGACACAAGCCAATTGATGGACAAAGACACGACACGGGAGAACAACCTGACTGCGGGTGCGGCAGGGGTGGAGGCGTCGACAACACATATGGAAGAACAGGAGCAGGCGCGGAGCGCGCAGCACGTCGTCATCATGGGGGCGGGACCTGCGGGCTTGACCGCCGGCTATGAGCTCATGCGCCACGGCGTCCACTCGACCGTACTGGAGGCTGACCCGCAGTTCGTCGGCGGCATCTCGCGCACCGAGCAGCGGCAAGGCTACCGCTTCGATATCGGCGGCCATCGCTTCTTCAGCAAGAGCCAGGAAGTCGAAGACCTGTGGACGGAAGTGCTCGGTGAGGACCTCATCACCCGCAACCGCCTCTCGCGCATCTACTATCGCAACAAGTACTTCGACTATCCCCTCAAGGCGAGCAATGCCCTCTTGAACATGGGACCCATCGAGACCGTGCGCTGCCTCTCCAGCTATGCCTGGGCGCGTGTTCATCCGGTCCGCCAGCCCAAGAGCTTCGAGGATTGGGTCAGTAACCAGTTCGGCCATCGCCTGTTCTCGATCTTCTTCAAGACCTACACCGAGAAGGTCTGGGGGATGAGCACCAGCGAGCTTTCTGCCGACTGGGCCGCCCAGCGCATCAAGGGCCTCAACCTGACCGAAGCCATCAAGAGCGCGCTCGTGCCGCAGAAGAAGGGCAACCAGTCGCGCGGCGAGGTCATCACGACGCTGATCGACCGCTTCCGCTATCCGCGGCTGGGACCGGGGCAGATGTGGGAGCGCACGCGTGACCTGCTGGAGCGGGGCGGCAATTCCGTGCGGATGGGCCAGCGGGTGGAAACCATCCACCACAGCAATGGCCGCGTCACCCATCTCACCGTTCGTGATGCCAGCGGGCAGACGCGGACTGTCAGCGGCGACGAATTCATCTCGACGCTGCCGATCCGCGAACTGATTACCCATCTTGATCCGGCGTTGCCTGAGCCGGTGGTGCGCGCGGCGACCAGCCTGAAGTATCGCGACTTCCTGACCGTCGCGGTGGTCGTCGACCGCGAGACCATGTTCCCCGACAACTGGATCTACATTCACGATCCCAACGTGACGGTCGGGCGCATCCAGAACTTCAAGAACTGGAGTCCGGAGATGGTGCCCGATCCCAAGACCACATGCCTGGGGCTGGAATACTTCTGCTTCGAGGGCGACGGGCTGTGGACCAAATCCGACGAGGAGCTGGTGGATCTGGCGCGCAAGGAGCTCGCGCAGATGGGGATGTGCCGTCCGGAGGAAGTGCGCTGGGGCGTGGTGGTGCGCCAGCCCAAGGCGTATCCGGTCTACGACGACGAGTACAAGCAGCACCTGCAGGTGATTCACGATTATCTGGTGGAGCATCTGCCCAACCTGCACCTCGTCGGGCGCAACGGCATGCACCACTACAACAACCAGGACCACTCGATGATGACAGCGCTGCTGGTAGCGCGCAACATCGCGCTGGGCACGAGCTACGATCCGTGGAAGGTGAACACCGACGCCGAATATCACGAAGAGGCGCGCATCACCGACGCTGATACCTCTGGCCGCCTCGTCCCCGCTCGCGCGGTATAGGCACGGCATAGGGGCAAGAGTGAGCCGGTGACAAGCGTGTCTGCTATGCTATGCATGGCTGTGGTGAGCGCGCCAGTCGGCGCGTTGGTAGCGACGGGAGATCCACTGGGATGTTGAGCGATTCCAGCCGCGTTCGTCTGCGCATGGATGAGACGACGCCGGTTTCCGCGCCTGTTGCGCGGCTTGTCGCCCGCTGGGGCTGGATGGCGCCGCCTCTGGCCATCGCGATTTCCGTGCGGGTGGCCATTTTTCTGGCTGTCGACTTCGCCGCCCAGTTGATAGCGAAAACAGGTCTTCGGAGCAGTTTCGCGATCTGGCACCGGTTTGATGTTGGCTTTTACGTCATCATCGCACGCGACGGCTATGGCTCAGCGCAGCCGGTCGATAAGCTGGCCAATTTCTTTCCGCTCTATCCGATGGCGATGTCGGTTGCCGGGCATATTGTCGCGCTCTTCTATCATTACGATCCCTACAACGTCGGCGGCATGATCGTCTCCTGGCTGTCGTTTTTCGCCGCCTGCGTTGTGCTCTACCGGCTGGTGCTCGATCGCTTCGAGCAGGGGGTAGCGTATGGCGCCGTCTTGCTGTTCGCTACCTTCCCGTTCAGCTTCTACTATGGCATCTCCTATACCGAGTCGCTCTATATGCTGGTGACTTTCATCGCGTTTCTCGGCATCGAGCGGCGCAACTGGGCGATGGCGTCGATTGGCGCGATGTTGGCGAGCGCGGCGCGGCCGCCGGGGTTGATCGTGGGGGCATGTGTCGTCGTGGCGTACGGGCTGGAGTGGTGGCGGCTCCGCCATGGCTGGCGCTGGGATGTGCTCTGGCTCGCGCTCACGCCCGCGGGCGCGCTGCTCTATATGCTCTACTGCTGGATCGCGCTCGGCAACCCGCTGGCATATAAGGTCGCGTCTCAGGTCGGCTGGCACGGCGCCACGCTCACTGGCAACAACATCGTGCTGGCCTGGCACCTGTTTTTCGGCTTCAACGGTCCCGCCGATTTCAATACGCGGATTTACCGGCTCTACTTTGCGCTGGCTGCGCTCTTCCTGCTCTCGATGGTGCTGGTCTGGCGCTGGCTGGGACCGGTCTACGTCCTCTATTCGGTGCCGAGCATCCTCGCCCCGATCCTCACGTATCCCTACCCGACTTCGCTGGGCCGGTACGTGAGCGTGATCTTCCCGACGTTCATCGTGGCGGCGCTGCTGGTGCGCAAGTATCCCTCCATGCGCACGGCGATCGCGCTTTTCTGCGCTTTCTTCCTGGCGCTGTTCGCGCTGCTGTTTACGATGGGATACGCCGTGTACTAGGCTGACGTTGGACTATCGACTCCATGCGCGCAGAGTAACACGGGCGGAGATGGTCGCCATGCCACAGGTGGAGCGCGCAAAAAAACAGGGGTGAAGGCGTGTGCCCTCACCCCTGACTCTACCGATTACGCGAACTCAGCCTTCATCGCTTTCGTACTGCTCCTTGATATGCGCGACGATGGTCGGGTCGAGCAGCGTGGTGGTGTCACCCAGCACGCGCCCTTCCGCGATATCGCGTAGCAGCCGGCGCATGATCTTGGCGCTGCGCGTCTTCGGCAGCTCGGTCGTGTAATAGATGCGTTTGGGTCGCGCCAGCGCGCCTATCGCGCGAACCACGTGCTCTCTCAGATCAGCGGTCAGCGCGTCGTTGGCCACCTGGCCGCCACGTGGCGTGACGAACGCGACGATTGCCTGGCCCGTGATGGGATCGGACGCGCCGATGACTGCCGCCTCAGCCACCGCGGGATGGCTGACGAGCGCGCTTTCCACCTCCATTGTGCCGATGCGGTGGCCGGAGACATTCAGCACGTCATCCACGCGCCCCAGCAGCCAGTAATAGCCATCGTCATCCCGGCGAGCGCCGTCACCCGTCAGATACACGCCCGGATAGCGACTCCAGTAGGTGTTGACGAAGCGATCCGGATCGCCGTAGATCGTGCGCGACATGGCAGGCCACGGGCGCGTGATGACGAGGTTGCCGCCGGTATTGGCCGGCACACTGTTTCCGGCTTCGTCGTAAATATCCGCTTCGACGCCCGGGAACGGCAGCGTGGCGGAGCCTGGCTTGGTGGCGACGATGCCCGGCAGCGGCGTGATCATGATCATGCCGGTCTCGGTTTGCCACCAGGTATCGACAATGGGGCAGCGCTCGTTGCCGATGTGCTTGTGATACCACATCCATGCCTCGGGGTTGATTGGCTCGCCAACCGTGCCCATCACGCGGAGTGACGAGAGATCATGTTTCTCCGGATATTCGGTACCCCAGCGCATAAACGTGCGGATGGAAGTCGGCGCGGTGTAGAAGATCGTGACGCCATACTTTTCGATGACGTCCCAGAAACGATCCTTATCCGGGTAGTCCGGCGCGCCCTCGTACATGACGACTGACGCGCCATTCGCGAGCGGGCCGTAGACGATATAGCTGTGGCCCGTCACCCAGCCGATGTCGGCGCTGCACCAGTAGACATCTTCTTCCTTGAGGTCGAAGATCCACTCATGCGTGAGCGACGTGCCGACGAGATAGCCGCCGGTCGTGTGATACTGTCCCTTTGGCTTGCCCGTCGTGCCGGAGGTGTACATGATGTAGAGCGGGTGCTCGCTATCGAGCTGCTCCGGCTCGACGATGCGCCTGGTGGCGGATTCAACCGCGTCGTGATACCACACGTCGCGGTCGGGGTGCATGGTCACCTGGCGGACGTGCTGGCCGACGCGCTGCACGACGAGCACATGCTCAATGCTCGGGCACTCTGCCACTGCCGCGTCGGTTGTATCCTTGAGCGGCACCACCGCGCCGCGCCGCCAGCCGCCATCCGCCGTGACGCAGAGCTTGGCGTGCGAGTCGTTGATGCGGTCGCGCAGGGCTTCGGCGCTGAACCCGCCGAAGATGACGGTATGCGGCGCACCGATGCGGGCGCAGGCGAGCAAGCCGATTGCCAGCTCAGGGATCATCGGCATGTAAAAGGCGACCACGTCGCCTTTCTTGATACCGAGATCGAGCAGCACCGCGGCAAACTGGTTTACCTCGCGGTACAGGTCGCGATAGGTCAGCACGCGGGTATCGCCTGGCTCTCCCTCCCAGATAATGGCGGCTTTGTTGCGCCGCCATGTCTTCGTGTGGCGATCAACGCAGTTGTACGAGGCGTTGATCTTGCCACCAACAAACCACTTCGCCCACGGCGCATCCCACTCCAGCACCTTATCCCAGCGCTGGAACCAGTCGAGCCGGTTCGCGGCATCGCTCCAGAACCCCTCTGGATCGTTATGCGCACGTTCGTAGACAGAGGGATCGCGGACGTTTGCGTTGGCTGCGAACTCGGGTGAGGGAGGGAAGCGCCGAGTTTCCTGGAGAAGCGCATCGATCGTTGATGGCACTCCAGAGGACCCCTGAGAAGCCGACATGCATGCCCCCTTTTCGGATGGATGCGTTTCGTCCTGATGCTGGTACCTGTCCCAGCATAGCAATCTAGAGCCGCGGTGCTCTTGTAGACGCACTATACCAGATTTTGAGCCGATATGTTGCTAGCTATACAAGTGGACGAAAATGTGTGTTACACTCCTGCCATCACAGTATGCAAAGCGGCGAAACCGTCCGGTCAGCTTTGCCGGGTTGCGTCTCCACGACGCATGGCCGCGCACTGTGAACGACCCGCATAGCACCTGAGTGAAAGGAGGAGGCACTCCCGCTTCGCCATGTGGAGTCGCATGCGCGGTGGATGCCGTCGCTGTGGCTGGAACGGTACTTCTCTTGTAGCGCGTAGCACTACCGGCGCGTTCGCTGTGCCGCGGCGCGCTTTCGTCACGGGCACGTTCCTGGCAAACGGAAACGATGGTGTTTTCCGCTCCTTGAGAGGAGAGCAGACTCGTGGCAGAAATCAAGATTGCTAATCCCGGACCACTCGGTCTCTCTGGCTTCGCGCTTACCACGTTCGTCCTCAGTTATGCGAATGCCGGTCTCATGCCCGGCAAGAACGATGACCTCATCGTACTTGGTCTGGCCATCTTCTATGGAGGCCTTGCCCAGCTTCTCGCTGGCATGTGGGAGTTCCGCTCGGGCAATACATTCGGTGCGACCGCGTTCAGCTCGTACGGCGCGTTCTGGCTATCCTTCGCCGCGATTTTCTTGCCGGGGCTCGGTGGGGCAGGGTCTGTTGTCAGTGGGACGGCAGTTGGCATCTATTTGCTTGGATGGACAGTCATCACCGGCATCTTGACGGTGGCTTCCATACGCACGAACCTGGCCACCTTCGTCGTCTTCGTAGTGCTATTCGTTACGTTCCTCTTGCTGACGATTGGCGCGCTCGGCGCCAACGCTAATATCACGCATCTCGGCGGCTGGCTCGGCATGCTTACGGCTGTCGCGGCGTGGTACACGGCGGCCGCCGGCCTTATGGCAGGCGTGACCAATGGCAAGATGGCTCTCCCGGGTCTGCAGCCAGTGTTGCAGCCAGCCTAATCTTCGCCTTCAGCAAGCTGTTCCCGACTGTGGTGGCTTGCGCCCCTCTTCCTCACCTTCTGTGACGGGAGAGGGGCATTCTCATGCGTGGCCAGAGCCTCACAGGATGGAACAGGCTGCGAGGGCGGATGCACCGGCTATCGGTGCGATGTTTCACCTGGCGGGGCAAAATTGAGAACCATTGCCTCCATATAACGTAGCTCATCGGTGTCGCACACCTCCTCGATGGAGGCGCTAAATGTTCTGGTACGCGGGGGAGGATAAGGAAAAAATGGGGGCGAGTCTGCGGCTCAACACGTACAGATTGCGCCGTCAGATCGCCCTATCTATGCGTAGAGGGTGTCCACCTGGCTAGTTTGCCGGCACGGAGTTGTTGGCGCCAATAGCAGCGATTGCCCACCAACCAATGCTGATTACAATCGCGAGAACTCCAAGCACCAATCCGGCGATTGCCATACCTTTCGATGTCGCGGACTTGCGTCCGATGGCACCGAAAATGACGGAAAGGATGCCCAACGGCACGGCAACGAACGCGCCACAGATAGGCAGGAATCCGACGATTATACCGACGATACCGCAAACAAGGCTGGCGATAGAAAGCCCATTGCCGCCGGAACGAACTGGAACGGCTGGCGTCCCAGGCACTGGATACGTGGCAGGTTGTACATAACCTGGAGGTGGATATGATGGTGGCTGTCCAGTTGGATCGGTCCCATACGGAGGTTGGCTACTCATCCACTCTTCTTCCTGCTATACTTTGCAAACAAGTTCAGCAGCACTTGAACTGCTAATTACCAGTGTAGCACCAGTGCTCACTATCTTCAATGCTTGAGTTAGCGAATCATGCAGGTTATCGAAGAAATACGCAATAATACATACTGGCATACGCAAATATACTGTGCTTGGCGCATCTTTCACGTTGCCGCTCGTTCGCTCACACCACGATGAAGAATGTAACATGCGTTGTGAGAGACGCTACGGATGAGATGCATCTGCAATTAGAAGGGCATGTCACTCTACAAATACTGATGCCAAAGCGATCCGCTAGTCGGCCGCGCTCTCCTCTTCGCCGGTCGCTTTGTCTGGCTGATCGCCCACTTTGGAGACGGGCGATCCCTTCTCGCGCAGGAAGATCGAGAAGACGGCCAGCATCGCGGTGGAGAAGAAGCCGGCTTCCCAGTTGCGGGTTGATTGCAGCCAGAATGTGTTGCTTGCCATGTAGCCAAAGATGTTCGTGGGAGGCTCATGGCGCAGGGCCAGCATGCTGTTGAAGGTGCCGAGTCCCGTCAGCGCGTGGGTCGCCACCGCCGCGAGAAAGATCAGCAGGAAGCCCAGCAGCAGCGAATGCATGTAGATCCACGCGACCGGGCCGCCGACTCTGACCGGCCAGGGAACATCCTTGCGGTCAGGCTCTGGGTATTTCGCCGGATCTTCATCTGTCTTCTCAGGTCGCCGCTCATTTGGCTGACGGGACTCTTTCGCGCCGCGCTCGTGCAGGAATGACGTGAAGAAGATGTACGCGGTCAGCGGGAGGAACTCGCCTTCCCAGTTTTCCGCTATGGTTTCGAGGAAATCATCACTGGCGATATATTGCACGTATGCTGAGAAGCCGGTCTGGGCGGCGTGGGGCTGGTTGCGATAGCCTGTGATGCTCTGGGCCATCAGCGAGAGCGCGAACAGCGTCAGCATGGCGATTGAGATGGAGTGATTGTACAGGAAGCGCAGCGGCCTGGGCAGGCGCTGCTCCGGATCTCGCCAGCGATGCTTTTCTCGACCGGAAACCATGCGCGCTTCTTGGGTCTGTGCCATGTGTGTCTTGTGCTCCATCCGGCGTGTGTGGCGCGGGTCGCGTCATCCCGTGCTCTGCTAGAGATGTGACCGATTGCACGGGCCATGCCAGATGTCGTCATCCGCGATGCGCAGCACATCCTGACCGTACACACGAGCGGCGTGCCGTCAGCGGAGACTCCCGGCGGCATCGCTTGATGCAGGTTCTCCCAGACTTTCTCACCAGTCGTCGTATTGTATGCGCTGAGATGGCGTGGTCCTCTGTTGTCATCGACAAGCGTCCGCCCGCTGGTTGCGGTGATGGGCTGGACATGCCCGCAACTCCCGGTGCTTGCTTCGTCTGGCATGACATGCTGTTGGAGGTTGAGGATGGAGGCGGCAGGAATCGGAGGGCATGCGAAAGCCGGACGGCATCGCTGCCGCCCGGCCCGATCCTGTATCACTGTGGACGACATCTAGTGCCACGCCCGTGTTACTACGGATTGTACGGCTGCTGCTCGTCGAGGCCCGTATCCTGGCCGTAGGCACTGGCGCCGCCCTGGTCTGCCCCCTCGACATCCACGCGCTCGCGGCGCACGGTATCGTCATAGCGCTCGCGCTCGGTCACCTCGCGCTTCCGCAGACGCACTTCCTCGTCCACATGCGCCTCCTTGGTCACGTTGACGTCTTCTCCACGCAGCGGCACCTCGACATCCCGGTTCCGGAACGCATCCGGACCCAGATTCTCGCCACTCGCGCCCTCCACCGGAACGCGCTCGACGCGGACTTCCTCGTGACTCACAGGAATCGTGATGGATTGCGGCTCCTCGACGACTTCCTTGTGGATGCGCACGCGGCCCTCCTCCACCGGGGCCTTCTCGGCGCGCAGTTCTTCCTTGTGTACGGGTACCGACATCTCGTCGCCGTACTCGACATTCCCACGCCCGGTTGCAGCCGTTTCGGGAGCATACGCATCGCTGGCCTGCATCGCACTGGACGTTGCCGCCGTCTGTGTGGTCGTGGGCGGCGTGTCCCAGTTCCGGCTCTGAATCTCGTCCTTGTTAATGTTGAGATAGACTCCGTCGTTATTCACCCGTCCAAACGCGCTGGCGGGAATGTAGAGTTCCTTAGGGAAAAGCCATCCCTTCTCGACTACGAGATAGTGGCCCTGCGTATCGAAATCCTGCACGGTGCCAATCTTATTGCCGGAGGCGTCGTACACGACGGAACCCGGCGCGACAGACTGGCTGGCAAAATTCCGCTGGGCGTTCATATCGTTTGTAGTATTATCGAAAGCCATGCTGCGTTCCTTTCACGTCCTTGTCTGGAAGACTTGTCATCAGGCAGCGCTCTTCGCGCGTGAAGCAGGGATGCTAACCCCGATTGCCCATGTGCTTGTGCATCTCATACGCGGCAAATCCACCGAGCGCCGCCGAGACGACCGGATGCTTCATTACCTCACCCAGAATGCCTGGATGGTTCTGGGCGGCGAATTGGTGCATCTGCGCCAGCTGTTGCGGCGAGACGCTATTCGGGTCCAGCCTGGCGAACTGCTGCGCCTGAGAAGTGTTCTGTCCCGCGAATCGCTGGATGAATTCCTGCGCGACCTGAGAGATCTGCCCCGAATCGAGGCGACTATATGCCGCCAGCGGGTCCATCTGCTGGCCGGCATTCGGTGCACTCATGCCTTCTCTCCCCTTTCCGTGTGACATGAACGCCAACATCAGTGTTCTCGCGTGTCAAAACATGTCACACAGATAGCTCTTCGCAGGATGTGTACCACATCTGCACAAGGAAACGACTGGCATTGCACAATCAGGACGCCGTAGGGAGAATGGCGGGCATCCGTGGCGCTGGAGCGCTCGCGCACGGGATGGCATGCGACCCAAAGCCCAACGGGCGCTCTGCCAGCCGGCCCCGATTCGGTAGTCAGTTCGCGGCGCCACGGGCAGAGGCGAGCGGATCCCGCATGAAGCGGCTTTGGAGCGCTATCATACTGAAGACTGAGTGCTTCGCGTATGCGAGCGACGCGCCTTTGACATTCACGTGCATCTCACTACACATGCGAAGAGAAACCATGAGTAGATCTCAGGAAAGGACACACGATGTCGCTACTCAATCTCAGCCCAGACGAACTGCTCTCGACCACGCGGTCCGTGCGAAAGCGGCTGGATTTTGGCCGCCCGGTCGAGCCGGAACTCATTGATGAATGTCTGCGGCTGGCGCTTCAGGCGCCAACTGGTGGGAATGTTCAGCGCTGGCATTTCGTCGTTGTGACGGATCCGGAAACGCGTCGCGCCTTGGGTGATATCTATCGCAAGGGATGGGCCACGTACTCCGCCGCGCAGCAGCCCATCATCGAGCGTCTGCGCGAGCGTCATCCGGAAAAATACGCCGTGCAGGTGCGCGTGGCGGAATCCGCGCAGTATCTCGCGGATCACATGCATGAGGCGCCGGTACTGCTTGTGCCGTGCATATCGGGGCGCGTCGAGGGGCGTGGCAACGCCGAGCTGGCGAGCACGTATGGCTCCATCCTGCCTGCCGTCTGGAGCTTCATGCTGGCCGCTCGCGCGCGTGGACTGGGAACCTCGTGGACGACGATCCACCTGCAACATGAGCGAGAAGCGGCGGAACTGCTGGGCATCCCGTACGAGCGGGTGACGCAGGTAGCGCTCGTGCCGGTGGCTTATACCAGAGGCACCGACTTCAAGCCAGCCGGTCGGGAGCCGGTGGAACAGGTGATCCATCGCGACCGCTGGTAGCGTGCCGCGAGCTGGCATGAGTGCCCGGTTGACTGCCTGGCTATCTGCTACAATAGCGGCAGACAGTCGTGACTACGCTGAAATGGAGGCGCATGGTGGCCGACGTGCTGGACGACATCGATCGCTATATCGATACGCATCTGGACGAATCCATCGAAGATCTCAAGCGGCTCGCGCGTATACCGAGCATATCCAGCCGGGGCGAGGCAATGGAGCCGGCGGCGAATCTGGTGGTCCAGCTCCTGCGCGGCGCGGGCTTCTCGGCGGAGATCATGTCTACCACCGGCTTTCCGGTCGTCTACGCCGATTCTGGCAACGAGTCCCACCGGCCCGAGCGCACGCTCATCTGCTACAACCACTATGATGTGCAGCCGCCGGAGCCTCTCGATCTGTGGGATTCGCCTCCCTTCGAACCGACCGTGCGCAACGGACGCCTCTATGCTCGCGGTGTCTCCGACGACAAGGGACAGGTCATCTCGCGTATCGCGGCGATGCGCGCCGTGCGTGCCGTGACGGGCGGCCTGCCGGCGCGGGTCAAGTTCCTCGTCGAAGGCGAGGAGGAGATCAGCAGCCCAAGCCTCGATCCATTCATCGAGTCGCATCGCGACCTGCTGGCGGCGGATGCCTGCGTCTGGGAGTTCGGCGGCGTGGATAACGAGGGCCGGCCACAGGTCGTGCTGGGACTGCGCGGCATCTGCTACGTTGAGTTCCATGTGCGCACGATGGCGCGCGACGCGCACTCCGGCGAAGCGCACAACCTGCCGAACGCGGCGTGGCGGCTCATCTGGGCGCTTGCCTCGCTCAAGGGGCCGGATGAGCGCGTGCGCATCCCTGGCTTTTACGATGGCATCGTGCCCCCATCCGAGGAAGAACTCCGGCTGCTGGAGCAGATGCCGCAGGACGAGGAATACGTCAAAACCACCTACGGCATCAGCGGATTCGTAGCGGGGCATACCGGCAAGAGCTACCGCGAGGCAGTGTATCAGCCGACCTGCAACGTGGCCGGCTTTGGCGCCGGCTGGCAGGGGCAGGGCTCCAAGACGGTCATCCCGGCTGAGGCGACGGCCAAGATGGACTTCCGGCTCGTTCCCGGCCAGGACCCGCAGGATATTTATGCCAAGCTGCGCAAGCATCTCGATGAGCAGGGGTTCAGTGATGTGGAGATGCGGCTGCTCGGCGGCGAACGCGCCGGGACGACGCCCGCGACCGAGCCATTTGTCCAGATGGCCGCGCGCACGGCTGAAGCGGTCTATGGCAAACCGGCGGTGCTCAAGCCCCTCATGGGCGGCTCCGGTCCGATGCACGCGTTTCGCGCGTATCTGGGTACGCCCATCGTGACGCTCGGCCCCGGCGATCCGGCATCGCGGGCGCACGCGCCGAACGAGAGCATGTCTCTCGCCCGCTTCGCCCAGGGCACGAAGCACATGGCGCGCCTGCTGATGGCATTCGGGGAGTAGCGGACCTTCACACGCCCAGGGGCGTCTCTCGCTGGACGTGGCGGAGCGTTTGGACGTATGCTGATAGTGCGACCGGCACAATTTATCCATCGCCGGCAGGGAGGTCGCGTGTCTCAGTCATCCACTCCGCCCCCGCAGCGTGTACTGTCCCCGAACGACGAACCGCGAGAGATCGAGCCTGGCCTCTGGCGTATACCCGTCCCGCTGCCATTCGCGCTGCGCTCGATGAATATCTATCTGCTCGCCGACGGGCGGCATGGCTGGGTGATGGTGGATGCCGGGCTGGGGCTGCCGGCGGATGAAGCGGCGCTGCGCGAAGGCATGAGACGCGCGGGCGTGGGCATGCGCGACATCAGCGCGCTCATCCTGACACACGCGCATCCCGACCATATCGGCCTGGGCGACGTCATCCAGCGGGAGTCGGGCGCGCCCGTCTACATGCTCTCGGGCGAACAGGACCGCATGTACCTCGTCTGGGGTCCGGATGCGCCCAACGCCTTCGAGCCGGTCAATCGCATGTATGCCGAGCACGGTATGGATGCGCCGGAAGTCGAGGCGGCGCATCGCTCGACGATGCGGACCCGTAGCGTGCTCCAGTTGCCCGACCCGCGCACCGTCATGCTCGTGCAGGATGGCGATGAGATCACGCTGGGCGCGCATCGCTATCGCGCCATCTGGACGCCCGGCCACTCGGATTTTCATATCTGCCTGCTGCGTGAGGATGGTGTCTTCATCGCCGGCGACCACGTGCTCCCGTCCATCACGCCGAATATTGGGCTGTATCCTGAGGCGCGCGTCAATCCGCTGGATGACTATCTCAGCGCGCTGGCTCGCGTGCGTGATCTGCCCGCGCGGGTGGTATTGCCAGGGCATGGGCGTCCGTTCGCGGCGCTTGGTGAGCGCGCCGAAGCGCTGCGCCAGCATCACGAAGAGCGCGGCGAGGCCATACTGCGCCTGGTACGCGAGAGCGCCGGGGGCCAGCACGCGTACCAGGTGGCGAAGAGACTCTTTGGTGACCGGCTGCGCACCTCCGATGACCGGCGCTTCGCGCTAGCGGAGACGCTCGCCCATCTCGAATATCTGCGCTACCGTGGATTCGTGCGGCGCGAGAAGCGCGAGGCCCTCTCGATCTACCGGGCCTCGCACGACTGATCTCAATTCACGATCTCGACGGTCGTGCCCATCGGCGTCCAGTTATACAGCCACGCCGCGGCGCTCTCCGGCATCTCCACGCACCCGTGGCTGCCCGTTTCCTCAACGCCATTCACGGTATGCGGAACGTTGCTGCCGGGTCCAAAATCCGAGTGCCACGTCGCGTCATGCAGAAAGTATCCGCCCGTGAGGAAGAGCATCGCGTAGTTGATGTGTTCTGGCGCGTAGTAGTAGGGCGATCCCTGCGGCCATGGCGAAATGAACGTCACATCCGTCAGTTTCTCCGAGATCGTAAAGGTGCCGGTGGGCGTCGGCAGCTCAGGTCGTCCCGTCGTGACCAGCGTCGTAAAGACAGCGGTGTTGCCCACATACGCCCAGAGTTGCTGTTTTGAAAGGCTTACGAGGATAACCTTGCGACCTGTCGGCACGACTGGCCGCGGCGTGGGTGTGGGCAACGTGTAGATCACCCGGCCAAGCGCAGTCTGCGGCGGGGTGACCTGCTGAGTCGGCTGGACGGTGGGCGCGGGACCGGCAGGATCACCCTCCACGCGGGTGATGACGTGATAGCTGACCGGCGCGAGGCTGGATGAAAGAGCCACCGGCCTCGCGGACAGGCTCGCGAAGACGACGCCACCCGCGCTTGCCAGCAGCACACACACGACGAGCGCCATCACCGAAATTGCCGCCAGCCATTTCCGCCGCGCCCTCTGCCCTTGCGGAGTCGTGCTCGTGTCCTGCTCCTCTGGTGCCATTCACCCACTCCTTCACCCCGGTACCACACCTACTCACATCACATGCTGATGGCCGCGCTTGGCGTATACTGCCAGATTGACGCTATATGGGTCTTCTGCGGTCGTGTGCTGCATACTTCAGTAACACGCTGGCCCGCATATATCTGTGACGTTTCGCCCCGGCGTCTGGTTCCTTATCCATGATAGAGCAACCGGCGCGTACTGGAAGAACGTCCTGGCGATGTGGAGGGTAACAATATGCCGACGATAGAGCGAGCTGTAGTCGCGTCTGCATGCGCGGGGCGCATCGCGCTTGGAACGGCATTTGTGCTGGCGCCGCGCCAGCTTGCGCATTTCTGGACCGGTGAAGCTGCGCCAACCGATGGTATCCTCGCTCGCGGCCTTGGCATTCGCGACGCGCTTCTGGGCGCGGGCGCGCTGGCTGCTCTGGCCGAGGGTGACTCACCCAGCCGCTGGCTCCAGGCGGGCGCGCTCTCGGACGCTGTGGATGCCGCGATCACGCTCGCCTCGCTCCAGACCGGTTCACGCGAACGCAAGCTCGCATTCGCGGCAGTCGCGGGGGCCGCGGCCGTGACCTTCGCCGTGCTCTCCACGCGCGCGAGCGTAAGTGTACGCAAGGGGTGAGCATATAGAGTGCCGCCCGCTTGTGCTATACTTGCGGCCACATCAGGAAGTCGCGTTTCGGGAGGGCAGGTGCTATGGCTATACCACGCATCTTTGTCAGCCACAGCCATAAGGACGATGCGTTCACGCAACGTCTGGTGAGCGACCTTCGGTTAGCTGGCGCACAGGTCTGGGTGGATATTAGCGACATTATGGCTAACGACTTCATGGACCGCATCAATCAGGCGCTGGATTCATGTGACTGGGTCGTTTGTGTGCTCTCGCCCGATTCACTCGCATCGAGGGCCGTCACGATGGAAATCAATGCCGCGCTCAATCTGTTGCGGCAGGGTCGTCTCAAGGGCGTCATCCCGTTCGTCGGTGTGCACGTGGAGGAGAAGATGATCCCTCCGCTCTGGGCGACGCTCCACCGCTACAACGCCGCGCAGAATTACCCCTTCGCGCTCCGCGGCCTGCTTGGCGCGCTCGGTTTGCCCACTCCCGCGGCATATGCTGCGACTGGATACGCGCAGCCAGCCCAGCCTCAGCCAGAGAACGCGAGCTATCGCGCTGTGCCAGGGCAGGCGGCAACAGCAGCATCGTGGCGCGCACCTGCGCCACCTGCCTCTGCCGTCCGCGCCACATGGCTGATGGATAAGCGCGTCGTGGGCGTGCTCTACGCTGTGGCGCTGCTGCTCTGCATCCCATACGGAGCAACAACTGGAAGCTCCAGCGCGAGCAGTGCCATCGTGCCTGCATGGGCCAGTGTCCTGTTCTATGCTGGCGCGCTGGTCTTGTTTGCCGGCTGGGTTCTGGCGCTGTACCAGGCGGCAAAGCTGCGTAGCTGGGGCTGGTTCATTGTGTTCCTGCTGCTCGGCTGGACGTTCTTTCCCGGCCTGTTCTATTTCCGGCTCGGGCCAGCGGTTCTGCGTGCGCGTGACCTTCCGCGGCCGCTATGATGATGGGTATAGGCTCATGAGCGAAAGGAGCGGTTCTCCATGCTCGACCTCACGAATCCCCAGCATGCCCACATCGACCAGCGGCTGCGTGAAGACGCGATCATGTGGCTGGGCACGGTCCGCCCGGATGGCCGGCCGCACATGGTTGTAGTCTGGTTCCTCTGGGACGGTGAAAGCGTGCTGATCTTCAGTCAGCCAAACCAGAAGGTGCGCAACCTGCGTGCGAATCCGCACGTCGTGCTTTCGCTCGACAATACCCGCGGGGGAGGCGACGTCATTACCATGATAGGCGTCGCGGAACTTCCGCTTCCCGGCTCGATAACCGCTGCGAAGGCGGAATACGTCGAGAAATACGGCGAAATGATGCGCGATATCAACCTCTCGGTTGACGAAATGGCGACGATCTACAGCCAGCCCATACGTATCCATGTGGAGAGATTTGTCTAGCACGCTAACACCGGCGTTCGCGCGCATGTGGCGCCCGCGCTAGGAGCCAGCGAGCACGTCGCCGTCTTGCGCGCTCGTGGCTGGTGACGGCACTGTTTCCTCAAGGGGCAACGCGACGAAAAAAGTCGTTCCTTTGCCCAGCTCACTTTCCAGCCAGATGCGCCCGCCATGCGCCTCGACGATATTCTTGCTGATGAAAAGGCCAAGGCCCGTGCCGCTGATATTACGATCATCGGCCAGCCGGGTGAATGGCTGGAAGAGCTGCGGTATCCGCTCCGGCAAGATGCCCTGACCCTGATCGCTCACCTGGATCATCGCGTCTTTGCCGGTCGTATACAGCCTGACATGGACGGCGGTATCGGGCGGTGAATATTTGAGCGCGTTGGATATGAGATTGACCAGCACCTGGCTCACACGCTCGCGATCCCACTGGCCGATCAATTTATCCGGCGCATCCAGGAGAATTGTGCGTTGCGCTGCGGACTGCACCTCGACAACCTGACGCGCTGTGGTGACCAGATCCATCGGTTCGCGCTGCACGACGAATCCCCCATTGCCGATGTGCGCGGCGTCACCAAGATCGCTTAATAGCCTGCGCACACGGCGCTCCGCGACTTCGAGCGCCTCAAACCGGCGCTGCAGCTTCTCGTCGAGAGGAACTGCCGCGCTATGGCGAATTACCTGCGCGTTGGCAGTGATTGTTGCGAGTGCGTTGCCCAGCTCGTGGGTGACCATCCCCAGAAATTGCTGCAGCTGGCGCTGCGCCTCTTCAGCGGCCACGCGAGCGGTTTCCTCGCGCACGCGCCGGAGATGCTCTTCCTCGGCATGGTGCGCCCGCGCGAGCTGGCTGAGCATCCAGTCTAGCCTCCTGGAGATCGCCTGCGAATCCATCACCAGATCTGGCCGCTCGAAATAGAGATTGGGACAGACGGCATCCTCGATGAGCACGTACGGATGTGTATGCAGCATTGCCTGCAGGACCGCCGGGTCAAACTTGCGCCGGTCGTACGCGCACAGCGCAAGGAAAGGACTTTCGTCGAGAAGATGGTTGCCTAGCGCCTCATACGCGACGAGCCATTCGCTTCCGCCCTCGACTGCCAGCGCCCAGGTCATCTCTGACATCAGGCGGAATCCCTTGTATCCCTGCGTGATCGCCTGGTCGATCAATTGCTGGAGCTGGACGTGAATACCGGTGAAATCGATGTGGCCATCCCTGTAGAGCACCGCATATTGTTGCTGGAGTACGAGCGCTCCCCGTTCGATTTCTTCTTCCACCGCGACGCCCACGGCCTCCAAATGGCGCGTTACCTGATCGACCGAATGCTCACCGAGTATGAAGTGGCATCGCTCTCCTGCCTGGAGCCCCTGCTTGATGAACGTAGCGGCTACGCCAGCGGCTTCCTCATCCTCCTGATAGAACATCGCGATGTGGTCACCATGCTTGAGCGTTGCCAGTTGCTCTTTCAGAGAGGCCATGTGCATTGCCTCCGTGGATCATCTTCGTACAGGTCGCGGGCGCCGCTGAACCTGTACTCTGAGTGGAGATCGTGCTCACATTGTATCGCATGTGTGTATCCCGTCTGTTCGCGCTCCACCCTGCCTTGGCCGGCACACGTGCTGAGGCACAGCAGATGCCGGACCAGCAACGGCGGCTGGATGGAGCGCGTGTCGTCGTGGGGCGGCAAGGAGCGAAAAATGCCAGTGCGCGGGCGACCAGTTGTCTGGGTGAAAATGGCGCGTTGCACCCCACGGTGGTCGCAAACGTGCAGTGCGACGGACCATCAGCGCAATCGGTTGCTGTACGGCTTCTTCCGCGTGAGGATTGAGGGTGATCCTGAGCGCGGCACGATCCGCCTGCATTGTGGAGAAACGGTGCTATGGACAACGCTCGATGGGATGATGACTGGCCGCCGTTCGAGCTGGCCGGGAATATGGGCCAGCTCTCACATCCGTCTCGCCCCCTGTATCTTGAGCAACTCGCACTCCCTCCGCTCACGCCGCTGCCCGATGAGGAACTTGCGTTCATGCGGCCATCTCCGGGCGCCATCCCGAAGCCACATTCCGGCGAGATCGCTGCGGACGAAGCCGCCCGCGCGGTGAAGATCTGGCGCCCCCGCTCCGTTCCGCCGCTGCGCCTGCCGGAGGCGTATTCGCCCGGCATGGCGCTGAGCGATCTTGTCGCGACGGTCGGAGCCCGTGTCAGCGTCGGAGATTGCGATGCCATTGACGTCACCGCAACGACGGATTTCTCGCGGGAGCTCACGTTCGGTGACGCGTATATCTATGACCAGCCCGCCGCGCTGCTGCTGCTCAGCCATCTGATCGAGGACACGCTCATCGAGCGGCGGCTGGACGCCGAGGTGCTGGTTGGATTTCAGCGGCTCTCGCGCTTTTCCGCGCAGCGCACGCGTTATGGGCGTCTGCTGGAGACAGCGCGCTGGGTTTGCGTCTTTGGGCTGGATGACGAGCGCGAAGCTGTCACACCCTCCCCTCTGGCGCATCGACATCTTCTGCGCTTCCCGATTGAACCGCGCGCGGGCACCTGGTTGGAGTGGTTCTGGTTCATCGTCGTAGACCACCCGCAGTTTCATACGGCACTGGTGGCGCAACAGGTCACCGGCACGCTCTGGGCGCCAGTGCACCGTGACCGCAAGTACGCCGGTTTCTGGACGGGAAATCCTGCGTTGACGAAGCGTATCGCGCGCACTCTGCGCAAGGCCGGGCGCGCGCTCTACATGAGTCATCGCATGTAGCCTCCGGCCGCTAGTTCATGCCTGTAGCACGACGCTCACCGCGCTCCTCGTGAAATTGGTCCTGTTCTTGCATAACAGTAACGCATTCACAAGGAGGCGGTATGGCAACTTCAAATATCAATCCGGCGCGCATTGATCACCAGGCCGGGTACGCGGCTCACCGTGCCGCGACGAGCCCGTGGGCGAAAGGTCTGGCGCGCGCGGGCTACGCAACCCGTGGGGTTATCTATCTTCTCATCGGTGTCTTCGCGGCCCGGGCTTCGATTGGCTCGGGCAGCCCCACCGACCGCAAGGGCGCGTTGCTCGCCATCTATCATGAGCCGTTTGGCACAGTCTTGCTGGCGATCATCGCGGTAGGTCTCGTTGGCTATGCCCTCTGGCATGTTATCCGCGCGCTGGTCGATCCAGAAGGCAAGGGAACCGATGCCAAGGGTCTCATCACGCGCGCGGCGTATCTGGGTATCGCGATCTCGTATGGTGCGCTTGCGGCAGCGGTTATCCGCCTGCTCTCCGGCACGGGAAGCACAGGCAAGAGTTCAGACGCCACCGCCCAGGACTGGACGGCGACGCTGCTCAGCAAGCCGTTTGGCGTGGGACTGGTCGTGCTGGTTGGCGTAATCGTGCTAATCATCGCGGGGGTGCTCTACGTCCAGGCGTGGACAGCGCGGTTCGAGCGCAGCCTCAACCTGGGCATGGCGGGCGAGAAGCGCAAGGGCATCGTGATGCTGGGCAGGGTAGGCTACGCCGCGCTCGGCTTCGTCTTTACCGTGATTGGCATATTCCTGATCGTGGCCGCACTGCACCACAATCCGCATCAGGCACGCGGCATCGGTGGAACGCTCGTGCTGCTCGCGCAGCAGCCTTTCGGGCAGTTGCTGTTGCTGCTGGTCGCGCTGGGTCTCGTGGCGTATGGCATCTACTCGTTCGCTGAAGCGCGCTATCACCGGATCGGTATCTAACCTCTGCCGCCGGGATGTTCTGGCCCGCCCCCTGCCAGGCATCCCGGCCTCCTTGCCTCCCGGCTCCGCTTGCCATCATGCCATCCGGGGAGGCATGTCATCTGGCAACACGGCGAGCCAGGCGCGATTCCGCGCGCCGGAGCTGTGACGGGTGTGAGTTGGCAGCGCGGGTTTCTGTGACGCGGGTGCGAGGCGCGTCGAGTAGTGCGTCATCGAGGTGCTATGCCGGGCTTCGCACACGCGAAGCCAGCGCGCAGAAAGGATGTCGCCATGCCAACCTCGATCCTCGTCGCGTACGCGACACGCTATGGTTCCACACAGGAAGTCGCCGAAGCCGTCGCGGAGGGGCTGCGCGCGCATGGCCTCACGGTCGATCTGCGGCCCGCGCGGGACGTGCGCACCCTCGATGGCTACGGCGCCGTCGTGCTTGGCGCGCCGCTCTACATGTTCCATTGGCACAAGGACGCGCACCACTTTGTCTCGCGCTTTCATGACGCGCTCATCAGGCTGCCGGTAGCTGTTTTCGCGCTCGGCCCGTTTCACAACGAGGAAAAAGAGTTCCAGGAGGTGCGTAAGGAGCTTGACAAAGAGCTGGCGAAGTATTCCTGGCTGGCTCCGCGAGCGGTCGAGATCTTCGGCGGCAAGTTCGATCCGGAGAAGCTCACCTTCCCCCACAATCTGATACCGGCCATGAAGAACATGCCCGCCAGTGATATACGGAACTGGGAGACGATCCGTGCGTGGGCCGATAATCTGGCCGCGCAGCTTCAGCCCGCTCCGGCCTGATGCGCCAGCGCGGGAGGAGACAGAGCGTGATGCTGAACAGCGCCACGCGCGCTAGCCTCAGTGCCTGGCATATTCGCCGGGCTGCTCGCCAGTGAACACGACTATTTCGAGAGACGTCAGGGGAGTGGTCGCTCGCTGCCTTGCTGCTGGAACCAGGAGCATGGGTCACGGGAAACGTCTTCAACCGCTTCATGCTGAAGCTGAGTCCCATAACGACCATTGCCACGCCTGACTTGCTGCTGGTGATCGCTCTCTCAGGACTCGCGCATGATCTCCAGAAGCAGGCTGATACTCAGCAGGCAACCCACACCGCTGGAGCATGCTAGATTGGAGCCGCATATGCGCAGCCGGTTCCCGCGTGTATCGGCCACCGTCGCGGACCCGTCAGCGCCCGCCTACATCGCTGGGGTGATGATCGTCGAGTCCGCTCCGCTCGTGGACGCGAACGGGTCGCCGCGTATGGATGAGATTCAGGCCCGCATCGAGCGCAGGCTCTCACGCCTGCCCCAACTCAAGCGGCGCGCGCACTTTCCCGGACCGTTCCAGGGCAGGCCGGTCTGGGTGGACGACGGCGCGTTCATGGTCGATCACCACATCCGGCAGGGCACGGTCGACCCGCCAGGTGACGAGAAGGAGTTGCTGGCCGTGGCTGAGCGCATCCTGCGCGGCCCGCTCGATCCCACCCACCCGCCGTGGGAACTTTGGCTTCTGACTGGCCTCGCCAGCGCGCATATCGCCATTCTCATCAAATTGCACCACGCTATCGCGGACGGCCTGGGCGCGGTGGCGATCATGACGACGCTCTTCGACCTCGCGCCGGACGCTACCGATCCTGAGCCAGCGCTCTGGACGCCCACGCCCCTACCCTCCGCTCGTGCCCTGTTGAGCGACAATCTGGCGGGCACGTTCACCGCTTTTGCCCGCGCGCTCTCCGCGCTGCGCCATCCCCGACAGATAGCGGATCTGGCGACATATCTCCGACGGACCGTCGCGATGAGCTTCCGGGCGCCGAGAACATCATTCAACCGGCCCATCCCTTCCGGATCGAGCAGCGGCGTGCGCGTGCTGCACATCGATCTGGAACAGGCACGAGCGTCGGCGCATGCAGCGGGCGGCAAGATCAACGATCTCGTGCTCGCGCTGGCCGCCGGTGGGCTGCGCGAGCTGTTGCTCGGGCGTGGCGAGCGGGTGAGCGGCGAGCGACTCTACGCTATGGTGCTGGTCACGCTCCGTTCCGCCGCTGATGCCCACGAACTGGGTAATCAGGCGGGGTTCGTGGTGATACCTTTGCCCGTTGGCGAGGTTGAGGCTGCCTCTCGTCTCCGACTGATCGCTGGGGCAACGCGGCACGAGAAAGCCGAACAGCGCGCGGCAGCGTCCCAGATGGTGGGGGCGGGCAGCGTCGCGTCGTCACGTATCACGCCGCTCATCATGAGCCACCAGCGCATGATCAATCTGGTCGCGACCAATGTGCCCGGTCCGTCCGTCCCTTTCTACTTTCTTGGCGCGCGCATCGTGGACGCTATCCCGTTGCTCGGCGGTTTGCTCGGCGGCAACGTCACCATCTGCTTCTGCGCGCTCTCCTATGCGGGTCGCCTCAACGTGACCGTCATCGCTGATGCCAGAACCATTCCCGATCTCGACCGCGTGCTGCGCGGTATGCGGTGCGCCTGGCTTGACCTGTCACATCTGACCATGCCCGATGTGACGGTCGCGTGCGACACGCTCGCGAGATAGAGACAGGTCTGTGACGTTCGCGCAATACGGTGGCAGAGAGGGATGGGGAGATCCCGGCGAATAGTACAACTAAAAAGGAAGGTAGTTACCATGACGAAATCCACCATCACACGGACCTGGATCGTGGGACTGGTCGTGCTCGTCGCCGGACTCATCGTGGGCGGCATCGGTCTCGGCATGTTGCTCGCGAGCGGTGGCACATGGGTGCCCGCCGTGAGCGGCAACGGCTACGACTTCCAGCCCACGATCAACAGCTACTTCTGGACGACCATTACCATCATGGTAATCGGGTTCGTTGCCGCGGGAATTGGATGGATCGTTCAGCTCGCGGCCTGGGTCGGCGCCGTCATCAATACCAATCGCTTTGAGGAAAAGACCTGGTTCGCGGTTCTGCTGGTGGGTGGCATTCTTGGACTCGGGTTCCCGTTGCTTGGATTCGGCGTGATGGTCGCCTATGTCGTCGCCGGGCCTGACGGGATGGCAATCGAGCGCCCATATATGCCGCCACGCGCGCAGCCACCCATGACCCAGCCACCGATGGCGCAGCCGCCATCGACCTACGCGCCGACGAGCTAATGCGCATGTCTGGAAGCGAAGTCCTGCCGGGCTAAGGCGTGCTGTCAGGCGCGGCGGTAACGGCGCGTGGCGGAGGTGGTTGGCGGGAGCGGGCTGGCCTGTCAGACAATCCGAGCCGTACGCGACGCACTGGCGATATCGGCAGGATCGCGCAAGATACTGCCAGCGCGGTGAGGTCAATGAGGTACACTCCCGATGACCCGCCGCGCTGGCTGGCGTATAGAGCACGCCGTCTCATGGCCTGGCGATGGAGGAGGTCGCGTGCGGTACGTTCACCACGAACACTCACGTGATCGAGGAATGCGCGGCGCGCTCTTCGCCATAGATGCCTTTGTCGGGTTGACGGCAGTGGGTGGCGGCGTCGCGCTGGCCGCCGGATTCGAGGGCGACCGGTTCCCGCCTGACCTGCTGCAAGGCACGCCATTCAGCGGCTACGTCGTTCCCGGCGTGATCCTTGCCGGAGGTGTCGGCGGCAGCGCGACAGTTGCCGCGGCTGCCATGCTGCGCGGCTCGCGCCAGGGCGCGCTGGCGTCGGTGCTGGCTGGAGCCGTTCTCATCGGCTGGCTCATTGGCGAACGGCTGATCTTGCCGTCTCGCGCCTTTTCGCGGCAAGGCTGGTGGGTGGAAGGCATCTACTCCGCTGCCGGAGCGATCATGAGTGGGTTGGGGATCGCGGTCTTGCGAGCCGACCGGAAGAGCTTCTCGCGATAGCGCATGTTTCCTCTCGCACAGGAGCGGGAACCCGCTGCTGGTTGCCAGTACTCCCCCAGGATTGATTGCTCCACGCTCGCGTCATTGTGCCAGCTGCGGCGTGCTACGATGCCGCATGCGGCAATCCCCCTCGCTACACCGGCGCGCCTGGGCGGACGGATGGTCCCGGAGCGATAGGCGGGCGGAGGACATTATGCTATGCTTGTCTGGCGAAACAGGAAGCACGTCAACACGAGCACGGATATCTGTCCAGCAGGAGCATGCCGATGCCCGTCAGCGACTGGCCATCAGATGTACCCCCTGGCAGGCCGCCAAAACAACAATACGACGCCATTCGCGCCAAACAGGGTGAGGCGCTTTCCCTGCTCGCTGACTTGCACGCGGCCACGCAGGGCTTTAGTGATGCGCTGGTACGGGCGGGATTTCCGGCAAGCGCGTGGCGCTCGGGCAGCGCGGTGCTGGCGGATCTTTCCGATCAACTGCCCGAAATCACACTGGATACCCTGCTCACGCGCATATCTGAGTTCGCCGCGGGCACAGGGCCTGAATGGCTGATGGGTGATGACGACGCGCTTGATGACTTCGAGCACGAAGTGCGGATGCTTACTCCTCTGGCCCGCGCCCTCCGCACCGTCGCCCAGCGCCAGCGACTCAAGCCCTCGGCTGAGCGCGGCCCGCATCCACTGAATCGGGCTATGGGCGACGCGGGCGTTGGCATACAGATTGACAGGCTGGCGCGCTCGCTCCGCTGGCTGGAGGACGTTGCTCCGCAACTCGTTCCTCTGCCGCCAGAGCCAGAGCCAGCGCCAGAGCCTGCCGCTCCGCCTGTGCCTCCCGCGCGACAGGAAGATCCCCGGGCCGAAGCCGCGCCGCCGGTTTCCGGGCCACCGCAAGCGCGGGAAGAACTCCCGACCCAACCACTTGCCGAGCCGGGGATGCGGACTGAGAGCGAAGCCGGAGCGTCGGCGCGCGTCCTGCCATTCATCTCCATGCTTGGCGCGCGAGCCAGCCAGCTCCGGCAGAGCAATGCGTTCGTTCGCCTGCTGTGGCCGCGCGACAGGCGGATGTGGGTGGTCGGGCTGGTGGGAATGCTGCTGATCGGGACGCTCAGTGGCGTGCTGGCGTTCGCCTCACATCAACCACCAGCCGCACCATCCGGATCGACAGCTCAGCGGGTGACACAAGGGCTTGCCCCGACGGCCACGGCGCTACCCAGGCCGACACCAACCATCACGCCCTACCATCAGATCGTTCCACCATCTGTGCCAGCCACGCCGATGGCGACGGCGACGGCCAGCCCGGCGCACCTCACCGTCAGCCCGACCAGTATTGTGCTGGCATGCAGCGGAATCAGCGTGACGCTGACGCTGAGCGACACGGGCGCGCAGCCGCTTGCCTGGAAGGCAGCCGCGGCCAGCAACGAAATCCTCTCCGCGACTAGTGGCTCGCTCGACGCTCATAGTTCAGGCACCATCACGGTCCACGCCAGCGGCCCACGACACGGGCCAAGCACGATTACCTTTACCTCAGATGGCGGCACCGTTACTGTAACGGACAAAGTCTCCTGCCGCTGAGCGGACGCTCCTTGTGTCCGCTCATCCCGTCTTTGGGCACTGTGACCTCATTGGGCGACTTTCGCGTCCAAATGTGCCTGATCTGCAATGCGCACGTTCTATCACGCCGTTATGCTCTCGCACGCACTATGTGACGAGGGATGGACGCTCGCGGCATACATGAGCGGTGTGAAGGAGGATGCTAATCGAAAGGAGCCTCATATGAGGTCAGTAGAACACCCCCACGAGATCGCGCCCGGTCAGCGGGAAAAGGCCACTATGCCAGATGACCATTCGGACGCGAGTAGCGCGCAGCGGCCCTCGTACGCCTCGCATCCGCACACGGGAAGAGCCGCTACCGCAGCGCAGGGCGTTGTCGCGTATGTAGCCATCACCTTTGGCCTCGCGTGGGCGCTCTGGATACCTGTCTGGCTGCTGCGCGTGCCCACGGATAGCGCGCTATTCCAGTTTGTATTTCTGGCTGGCGCGTTCTCACCGGCGGTAGCCGCCATGGTCGTGCGTGGGCGGATTACCCGCGAAGGGTTCGCGGATGCGGGATTGTGGCCCCGTCTGAGCAGCGCATGGCCGTACTATCTCTTCGCCTGGCTATGGCCGCTGCTGATTCTGGGAGCGGCTGTGGCACTCGCCACGATATTCCGGCTGTTCACGCCAAAGGATGTGAGCGCGGCGGTCATTTCCGCCCTGATGGTGACGCTCATCTCGATTCCCCTGTTCTGGGGTGAAGAGTTTGGCTGGCGGAGCTATCTCCAGATACGCCTGTTTAGTGATCGTCCGCTGCTCGCCGCTCTGGCTACCGGCGTGATCTGGGGTGTCTGGCACTATCCAGCGGTGCTGGCGGGTTACCTGCCGAACGAGCACGGACTGATTGGCGTGCTGATCTATCCGTGGTATATGATCCCGTTCTCGATCATTCTGGGCTGGCTGCGGCTGCGAACGGGGAGTGTCTGGGCGCCGACGCTGGCGCACGCGTCGAACAATATCATTGGCCCGCTTGTGAGCACGACGCTTCTTGTGAGTGGTGGGCACGGTGATCTGCTGTTCTCAGCGCGAGGGCTGCTGGTGCTGATCCCGCTCTGCGCCCTGTGTGCCTGGATCATCTTCAGCGGGCAACTCAAGCCACAGGCTGTCACGGGAGTGGGCCAGTCCGCCGGTGGATGACATGCGGCTAGCGGGCGCGTTCGCCCACCGGGCGCATGCCATCAGGAGGTATGCATATCGCTCTACAGGTCGCGCACGGTAAAGGCGCGCATCGCCAGGACGAGCAGCAGGCCGATGTAGATGACCGCGTAGACGATAGTTGCGCCCGTGGGGGGCGAGCCGAGATTGAATGGCGAGAAGTTGATGTTGTTCAGCAGCGGCGGCTGCAGGGAGACCGCCGCCAGCCGCCAGAGCGCCTCGACGGGCAGCAGCAGGCTGGAGATCACGCCAATCTGCGTCGTCGCTGGTGACTGGTAGAGCGTGCCGATCTGCTCCACCCACGATCCGATGAACGCCAGCCCGTACAGCATGAAGAGAATGACGCCATTCGTCAGCGTGGAGACGTACGTCCCGATATAGAGCGAGAGCGAGACCACTACTGCCACCTGCAACACGATCAGCGCGATGCCCTGCGCCGGTTGCGGGGGCACGTAGCCCGCGATCAGCCACGATTCCAGCAGAATCCCGACGCTCAGCAGCGCCGTATAGAGCACCAGCATGATGATGTAGCCGAGCCATTTGCCGGCGATGACCTGCCACCGGTAGACCGGCCTCGTGACGAGCGACTGGATCGTGTGTGAACTGATCTCGCCGGAGACCGCATCCACCGTGGCGACGATGGCAAGCATGATGGCGAGAAAGTGGACGACATACAGGCCCGCGACCGTCAGCATGCTGAAGATGATTTCGCCGTTGAGCAGCCCGCCCGTTGTCTGGCGGCTATTCACGATCAGATTCATGCCGATGCCAAAAAGCAGCAGGAACGCCGCGCCAAGCACCAGCGCGACAAGCACCATGCTGCGGCGGCGCGCCTCGTGGAAGGTCAGCCACGCCAGATTCATGATGGCGTTCATTGGCCGCTATCCTCCATCCCGACGATATCCAGAAAGAGTTGCTCCAGTGAGGTGCGGCGTGGGGTCAGCGCATAGAGCCGCGCGCCAGCCGCTAGCGTCTCGCGGGCGATCAGCGGCAAGTGGTCGTCGCACGTTACAAGCTCCAGACCGGCAGGCAGCTGCGCATCCGCCGGGTACGACGTCTGGCCGCCAAAGGGTGAGCTTTCATCCGCCTCGAGCAAGCGCCACTCCTCCACAAGCGGCGTCAGCCGGTCCAGAAGCGCTGGCGTCACCGCATCCACACGCAGCTCCACCGTTCGGTGGCCCCCTGCCATCTCATGCAGCTCGAGCGTTTGCAGCACAACGCCATCGCGTATGAACGCGACGCGATCACACGTCACCTCAACCTCGCTGAGCAGATGCGAGTTGAGAAAGACGGTCGTGCCCTGCGCCTTGATCTCCTGAATGATCGTGCGTACGAGGCGGCGACCAAATGGATCGAGCGCGGAGGTTGGCTCATCGAAGAACGCCAGCTCTGGCGCGTGCAACAGCGCCTGCGCCAGCCCGATACGCTGCAGCATGCCTTTGGAAAAGCCGGAGAGGCGGCGATGAGCGTGTTCCGCCAGCCCGACCAGCTCCAGCACTTCGCTGATACGCTTGCGGCGGTGCGCCGGATCCATCCCGCAGAGGCGGCCATGCAGATCGAGAAACTCCGTGGCCGTAAGCCACTCGTGAAAGCGGAAATGCTCCGGCAGAAAACCAATGCGGGCGAGCGTGGGCACATGCCCTGCCGGATGACCCAACACCATGCTCGTGCCGCTCGTCGGGTGTACTAGGCCGAGCAGCATCTTCACCGACGTGCTTTTGCCCGCGCCATTTGGTCCGAGAAATCCGAATATCTCGCCACGCGGAACGGTAAGCGTCAGGTCGGCTACGGCCACCTTGGCGCCATATTCCTTGCGTAGCTCGTGGGTCTCGATAGCGATCTCAGACAATTGCGCACTCTCACTCTGCCAGACGCGGCGCCCCTCGCGGGGTAGCTGCAAGGCGCTGGGCTTCAGCCCATGCGGTAGATGACTCCCAGCAGGCATGGCAGGGAAGATCATCTCCCCTGCCATAGGCTCGCAGCGTACTCTAGCGCACCGAGCTTGCCGCGGCTACCATGTACGTCGTGCCGACAGCGCCGCTGCCATCAAGGATAAAGAAATGTGAGCCTTGCTGCCAGTAGAGAACGTAGTGAGGCTCACCGGTGCCACTTGCCTGTGACGCGCTCTGCTGTCCGGGAACTGCCGCGCGCGATACGTCCAGCAACATGCCCTGCGCGCCGTTGATGTCCACCTGTTGCAGGTTGCTCGCGCCGGTCGGGAACGGGAAGACAAGCGTTGAGCCCCAATTGATCTGGCTGCTCAGGCTCGCGGCCTGCTGCGGCGACATTCCATACACTTCCAGTGCGGCTCTGCCTAGCTGATTCAGGTCTACGCCGGCTGGCAGCGTGACGGTGGGACTTTCCCCCTGGATCAGCGTCAGCGTGTAATCCGACCCCGAGTACGTGGTCTTGACGGCGGGCGGCAGAGCGATCTTGACGGGTTGCTGGCCGAGCGCGTCCGGGATGGTGACGTCTGTGACGCCCAGCGTCTGGAGCATCGTGCGCAGCGTCTGCACGTTGACCTGGAACTGGAACTGCCCCTGGCTCTGAACGGCATACGTGGTTGAATCCGGCGTGCCACTAAAGGTGTGAATCTCCCGCGGCGTGAAGCCCGCCAGCGCCGCGGCCTGCGCCGAACTCGCCACCTGCTGCTGGCTCGGCGGCGCGCCAACAACGGTAGGCTTCGAGATGAAGAGCGCGCCTCTGTCCTTGCTCAGTTGTTCAAGCTGTTGGACCCGACTGGGCGAGATGGAGACATACGCGACGCTCTGCGCGCGGAACACGCTGAGCAGTTGATCCGCCGCGACGCGCACCTGCGGCACGAAGAGCAGCGCGAGCAGGATGGCAGCCGCTATGGCGCCGCCGATGCCGCGAACTCGCGCCCGCCGGGAAAGGCGCGCCAGTGGCGCTGGCGTTGGTCTGGAAATGTGCTTTGCCTTTGCCATCACCTCGGCAAACGCTGCCTCAGTAGGACGCTCCACCTCGGGCGGCGTCGCGAGGTGGCCCGCGATCTCGCTATCAAGCGCCTCTAACCCGGCAAGCTGGGCCGAGCATGTGGAACACGTTCGCAGGTGGTCCATGATCTCGCGTTGCGTCCCCGCTGGCAATTCATCATCCAGGTAGGCACGCAGGGTGCCGGAATCGTAACAGGTCGTCATGACTGGTGCGCTCCCTTCGCTGTGGACTGGGTTTGCGTGCGATGCGTATGCTCCCACGCGAGCTGAAATGCCCGCTCGGCCCGCACGAGCAGCGTCCCGACGGAGCCTGGCGCGATATGAAGAATCTCGGCGATCTCGGCGTAGCGCAGGCCCTCCTGCTGCCGCAGGATGAGCAGTTTGGCCTGGCGCTCAGGCAAGAGGGCAAGCGTTGCCTGGACGGATGCGCGCTCTTCCGCTCGTAGTGCCTCCGCCTCAGGATCGACCGTCCGTTCGGGTGTATATAGATCGGCCAGGTGGTCCTGCGCGCGCCGTTTGCTGCGCAGGCTGTTATAGCCGCGATTGATTGCGACGCGGAAAAGCCACGCTCGCACGCCCTCTTCATCCATCTGCAGCTGGGGTGGGTGGGCGTAGAGCGCCAGAAACGTTTCCTGTGCCAGGTCGTCCGCCAGCGCCGCATCAGCCAGCATGCGCAGGAGCATCTGCCGGACCGGCTGGTAATAGCGCTGAAACAGCTGCTCGTAGGCGGCTGTGTCGCGCATGCGTACTTTGGCCAGCAGGTACCGGTCGGAATCCTGCGCCGGTGCCTCGATGTGTGGCGAAGAATGATTCGTCATGACGCTCCTCATCTTAGCTTCTCGCTTCGCACACTATGAGAACACCGCTCCTGGCGTCAATATGACAGGCATCTATCGGATCGGGTGACTTGCTCGCCAATGACGTTTTGCTGCTTTCCTGGTACGTATTGTGCCGCTGTGGGCACGTTCAGCAGGTGTATAGACAGCGCGTGCTACCATGACTGGAATACGGCATATCGCGGCCGCGCATTCTCCGTTCAGCGAGCCAGTGAGCGTGTAGCGCCGGACAAGTGGCGGTGGAGGTCTTCATGCGGCAAGGCAAGCTACCTCTTGGACAGCAAAGGGATCGACAGGCGGAAACGCCAGATCCCACCAAATACGTCACAGTTCCCGTCACGGCGCGCGCCGTTGTGTGGGAGCACGATTTCAGGCGGCGTCATCGTCTGGTGCGCATTGTCGCGCTGGGAATGCTGGCGAGCGCTGTTCTTCTCATTCCGAGCGCGCTGCTGCCGCGCTTCAATCCTGCCACGCTGGTGGCGCTGGTGATCGTCTTTTTCGGCGCCGGCGGCGCGTATCTGTTGAGCAGGCGAGGATCTGTGACCGCTGCCGGATACGCGGCGATCGCGACTCTGGTGGTAGCCATCGCGTGGGAGATTGTTGGCAAGTCCCTCCGCCAGGGCGGCATGGATCTGAGTGATCTGCGCCTGCTCGATCTCTTCGTCCTCCCCATCGTGCTCTCTGCCGTGCTCATTGACCGGCGCGGGACGGTCGTCATTGCGGCGCTCTCGTCTGCCTTCTCGGTCGTCGCCCCGATACTGCTGCCCAAAACGCCGACACTCCTGCAGTACTGGAACGCGCAGTATAGTGTACCCGGCTCCGCCGTCGACGTGATCTCCGTCGCCGTCGTCATTCAGGGATTGACGGCGATGGCCGCGTGGATGGGCGCGGATAGCGTGCATCGCGCGCTGCTGGAGGCGTTTCGCGCGGACGAAGTCGCGGCGGCGGGTGAGCAGCTGGCCGCGCAGGCGCAATACATCGAGATGCAGCGCCGCCGGTTGCAGGAGGGCATCGCGCGCATACAGGAGGTACACGCAGCCGTCGCCAGCGGGCACTGGGAGATGCGCGCCCGCGTCGATGATCCGCTTCTGCTGCCGCTCGCCACGAGCCTCAATCTCCTGCTGGATAGGCTCTCGCGCCTCGGCCATGAGCAGGAGCACCGGATGCGGCTGGAAATGGCCGCGCACCAGTGCGCCGAAATGGTGCGCCAGGTTCGCTCCGGTCGTCCGTACGCGCCTCAGTATACCGGCACGGCAGAGGATGAAGTGATCGTCGAGTTGACAGCGCTTCTGCGCGAGTTGTTTCCGGATGGCCGGGCGAACACGGCACCGGGCATGCCGCCGGTTTCTGGCGCGTCACAGCAGACGAACTATCTCTCTGGCTCTCTTCCACCCGCACCTCCCGCGCCACGCAGTGGACCTCCCGAGATGAATCGTTTTCCAGAGCAGGGCGGAGAGCCAAATACCGAGCAGCTTCCACCCTGGTGGCTGGGTCGCCAGTAGCTGCCTGGCTTCCGCATCACCCGCCTATGTGATTCCGTTCGTTATAACTGCGAGATCAGATCACGGTTGGCAGGCGGCGTGGTACTGATGCCACCTTGCGGCGGGCTGCCGCGGCATTGAAGCCCGTCCGATGCTCTCACCGTCCGCCTCAATTCGACCAGCGCCTGGCGCAGCAGCACATACGATCAGGGGACAGCACGGCATGAAGATACGCGAGCCAGTGGGAAGGCCAGCACGGGACGAAGAACGCACTGCCCCCAAAGGACCTGCACCCAGCGGGCTGGACCGTGTGGTGATGCGCCTCCTGCCATCGCTGAGCGACATGCTCTTCATCTGTGTGGCGCTTGGCGTGCTGCTGACGCTGCAAGGACGCCTGCTGGGTGAGGATGGCGACGCTGCGTGGAACCTGCGCATCGGCAGCTACATCCTGTCACACGGCATCCCGCGCGTTGAATTCATGCTTGGCCCGACCCTCGGCAAGCCGACCCTTTACTATGAGTGGCTGGCACAGGTCGTCTATGCCCTCGCGCTGCGCCTCGGCGGGTTGAATGGCGTGGTCGCGCTGGCCGCGCTCTTCGTCGCGCTGGAAGTGACAATGCTGTTCTCGGCGCTGCGTCGCCGCGGCGTGCCGCTCCTGCTCGCCTACCCGCTGACGCTCGCCGGCGCGTGGCTTACCAGCAGCACATGGACGGCGCGCGCGCAGCACTTCACGCTGCTGCTGACGTTCGCGTGGGCTGAGCTGCTCTGGCTCTACTGGCGAACCGGCAACCGGCGGCTGCTCTGGCTCTTCCCGATCAGCGCCGCGCTCTGGGCCAATCTGCATGGCGGCTTCGTCGGTGGCCTGCTGATGCTGGGTATCGCGGTCGTCTTGGCGTGGGCGCTTCCGGCACGGCAGGGCGGGGCGCGTCCTCGAGCGCTCGCGCTGACCTTCGCTGGCTCGGCGGCGGCCACCCTGCTGAACCCGTGGGGCATCGGCCTCTGGCTGCATATCGCGGGGTATCTGCATGATCCGGTCATCATGAGCACGACGCGCGAGTTTCTTTCTCCAGATTTCCACACGCTCTACGCGCAGACATTCCTCGCGCTGCTCGTGCTGCTTGCGGCGGCGTGGCTCTGGCTCGCCCGGCAGAGGATGCCGGAGAGCGAGCGCATCGCGCTGGATGGCGCGCCACGTGAGCGCGAGTGGTTAGGTGAGGCTGCGTTTTCGCCGCTCGCCATCGCGCTTGCCGCGCTGTGGACGCTGCTCGCGATGCAGTCGGTGCGCTTCGTCGCGCTCTGGGCGCTGGTCGTGCTGCCGATTCTGGGGGCATCGCTGACCGCCGCTCTGCGCACGGCACATCTGGCGGAGCCGGGGCAGCCGTGGGGCAGAGCGCTCATCGCCGTCATCCGTCTGGCAGGCCGCCTGAACCGGCGGCTTGGCCGGGTCGAGTCGCTCGACGCGCTGATCTCGCGCGGCGTGTGGGCGACAGCGGGTGTGGTACTCATACTGCTGCTCGTGCTGAATGGCGGCGCGCTGCCCGGCAGCCGGACGCCGATTCTCAACGCCCAGTTCGATGCGCGCACCTTCCCCGTCGCGGCGGCGCAACGGCTCGCGCGGGACGGCATCCCCGCCGGAAACGGCTTCACGACCTACACCTGGGGCAGCTATCTTGACTACGCGCTGCCCGCGTTCCATCCTTTCGTGGACAGCCGCTCAGACGCCTACGGCCCGCGCATCCTGAAGCAGTACCTCGATATCGTTGGACTCGCGCCCGATTGGAGCGCCCTGCTCGACCAGTACCGCGTGCGCTGGGCGCTGCTGCCCGTCAACATGCCGCTGGCGCAGGCGCTCGCGCTGCGTCCAGGGTGGACCTGCTCGCCGGCGGATTCGTCTGGGGTCGCCGTGCTCTGCCAGCAGGCGCCGGCGCCATGATGGAAAGGCGCGAACGCGTTCACAGCAGGTGCAGCATGCCGAGGGCTTGTGGCGGCAGGATCGCGAGCCAGAGCACGGCGCATACGGCAAGCCAGATCCGCCGACCACGCGTGAGCGCATCGAGCGCGGGAATACTGAGCAGCGCGCCGAGCAAAACGCCCGTGGCGATGCGCGTCGAGGCGAACTGATCGACGTAGGATGACGCCGGCAGAAAGACCACGAAAAGCGCGACGTTGACGAGTAGCAGCCAAAGCGCGGCATCTCGCCGGTGGTCGGTCCGCCGCAGCGCGACAATCGCCAGCGCCGCGCAGATCAGCGCGGGGACAACGACGCTTTCTACTTCGATATACTGGTACGCGTGCCACGGCCAGTACGAGAGCAGCCCGCCAAAAGGCATGAGCGAGAACTGAACCTGAGCGGGATAGCCGACCGCGCCGAGCCAGAGCGTCAGCGCGATCTTGTATGCCACGAGGGGCAGCGCGCTCGCGGCGAGCCACGCGGAGCGCCGCCAGTTCCGCGCCAGTGTTTTGCGCCAGGTGGCTCGCGTCAAATCGGAGACGAGCGTGGCCACAGCGATGATGGCGGGAAAAACCGCGGTTGTCTCGCGGGTTAGCGCTGCCAGCGCGAATGCGCCCGCGGCCGCGGGAACACTCCACCGGCGCTGGCCATCCAGCAGAACGAGTCCCACGATCACGAGCGTGTAGGCGAGTGGCTCATTCAGATCGCCATTGAGCGCGAGAAATATCCCCGGCGAGAACGCGTAGATCAGGCTGAGCCACGGTGAGATGTTTCTCCTGCGCAGCCAGACACCGAGCGCCGCGACTCCTCCCGCGACGGCAAGCACATTGATCGTGACGAGCGTATACGGGATGAGCGCGGGACTGCCCCACGCCAGCAGGCGCGCCAGCATGGGATACAGGATGCGCGTATAGCGATAGGAGGGATAATCCATATAGAATCGCGCGTGGAGTGGGTCGAGCGCGAGGAAGTAGGCGTACTGGCCGTCGTAGCCGAGTGGGTCCCGGTAGTGGTAGGCGGGGTCGAACCGGATGACCGCGCTGGTGTGGCTGCGCAGGACGGACGTGCGCCCGATGACGATGAAATCGCGGATGTCGTGGCCTGCCGCCAGATAGACGACCACCCACAAGGTATAGAACGCCAGCGTGATAGCGGCGGCGATCCAGATAGCACGCGAGCCATAACGTAAGCCCTGATCCGCCGGCGCCCACGCCGCATCTTCCGTCTGGAGACCGCCCGCAGTGTTCCCTACCGCCATGCGCCGCTTCCTCGCGGCTGCCCCGCCCATGCCGCATGCGCGTTACCCAGGCTCACCGCTGCCAGCATGATACACGATGGCTGGCGCACGGCACAGCAAAGCGTACTATCGCGCTGGCCGCAGCTCCGTCAGCCAGGCGAGCAGAGCGAGCAGGACGTATGCGCCGCCGAGGACAGCGACCCCATGCCAGCCGGCGATGTCGAAGATCGCGGCGGATGTCGCGGAGCCGAGCGCGCCGCCAATGAAGTATGACACCATGTAGGCCGTCGTGATGCGGCTGCGGGCGGCAGCGTCCAGACGGTAGATCTCGCTCTGGTTCGTGATATGTGTTCCCTGCGTGCCTGCATCCAGTAACAGGATGCCAACGATCAGCGGGAGGAGCAGCGTCGCGCCCAGCCCGATGAAGACGAACGAGATCAGTTCGATCAGCAGAAACGCCCCCGTCGTCCACTTCGCCAGGCCGCGATCCGCCATGCGCCCAGCGCCCGAAGCCGCCAGTGTTCCCGCCACGCCAACCAATCCGAACAGGCCGATGACTATTTGATTGTATGCGTATGGCGGACGTGAGAGCAGAAAGACAATGCTCGTCCAGAGTACGCTGAAGGCTGCGAAGACCATCGCGCCATAGAACGCCCGGCGGCGAAGCACCGCCTCCTTGCGTACAAGGGTTCCGACTGAGCGCAGCAGTTTGCCGTAGTGCGGCCAGGTGAAGGCGCCACTGCGGCTGGCTTCCGCTGGAAGCTCGTGCCAGAGGAGCGCGATCAGCACGAGCATCAGGACCGCGCCCGCGGCATAGACCGCGCGCCAGCCCGCTACCTGACTGATGATGCCCGAGAACGTTCGCGCCAGCAGAATGCCCAGCAACAGGCCGCTCATCACCGAGCCGACGACCGCGCCGCGCTCCTCATCGCGTGCCAGATGTGCCGCGAATGGCACAAGCACCTGCGCGACAACGGACGTCAGCCCGACGACCAGGCCCAGGCCGATCAGGATACCCAGCGTGGGCGAAGCCGCGGAAGCCGCCATGGCGAGCGTCGTCAATACGAGCACGCTCAAAATCATGCGACGGCGATTGACCAGATCACCCAGCGGAACGATAAAGAACAGACCCGCGGCGAATCCCGCCTGCGTCAACGTGGCGACCAGACCCGCCGCCGCGCTGCCGGTATGAAACTCCCGCGCGATGAGGTTGAGAATCGGCTGGACGTAGTACAAGTTCGCCGCGACCATGCCACACGCAATCGCGAAGACGATGACGAGCCGGCGCGTGATGCTCCCAGGTTCCGCGCTCACCGTGCGTTCCCGGCCCCGCCGTGCCTCCGTGCTCGCCTGCTTCAACTGCTGCTCCTTCGATGGCTCCAGGCCGGGCTGTTCCTCTTGTAGTGTTGCCATGCTCGCAGGCATCTCCCTCACAGTCCATGATCTCATTTCAAGTCGATACTATACTTTATGAAGCAAAGCGGTGACAACCGCGGCAGTGATGCTCCATCCGTTTCATCGCGTGGCATGGGCCCCGGCAGACGCGACTTCCGGCGCACGGCATGGACAGCGCACGCGAGTACCTGTCTGGAAGGGACCCCCACACTGGAGGAGGATGAGTTATAGCGGCTACGCTGCTTCGGGGAGAGGAATGCGAGCCGCTCACGAAGCGCCCCCACCTCTTTTTCTGGCGCTCACTGAGCCGCCAGCCGGGCTTCGAGCAGCGCTAGCCGCCGCTCCAGCTCGGCTATCCGCCTGAGGGCGTCCTGGAGGCTGGGGAGTGTAAGCCGTCCAGATGGCTCGCCAGCGATGAGGGCACGCATACCACTGGAATAAGCGGGATCCTCGTACCATTTGCGCGCTTCCGTCGGGACCGCGCCACGGCTTCTCAGCGTTGGCTCAAGTATATCGAAGGCGACGAGCTCGGCGGCTTCCAGACGCGCTCGTTCGGCGAACAGCGGATGCTCCCACCAGAGCACTTCCGTCACCAGGTCCGGATTCAGGCTCACGATGGCGGCGCCGGTGGTAACGCTGCTATCGCGTGTGATGAGATGCTGGCGGATGCGCTGCCGGAGCCGCTCGGCGCTGCCCACGTACGCGACGGTGCGGGTGTTGCCATTGCCGCCCAACAGCGCATAGATGGCGGGAGCGGCGGGCAGTTCGCTCATGGTTGCAGCCAGCTTCACTGTCTACCTCACTTCACGATGTCCAGCGCGGTTCACGCCCAAGGGCGCCTGCCCATCCCATGTACAGCACGTATGATACACGAGCGAGATACGCCGGCCATCCGCTCGTGCCATTCGGGCAGAGAACGCAAACGCTCCTCCCGCCATTTCTGACGAGAGGAGCGCGTGGAGCCTGCCTCTAGCGGGCGAAGATATGTACGCGCCGGTTCGGCTCCTTGCCCCGGCTGCGCGATTCCAGGTTATAGCGGCCAGCGATCTGGTGCTGCAATCGGCGCACGTAGGAGGATTGCGGCAGCAACTCCACCTGCGATGTGCCCGTGCTCAGCAGGTAGTGGACCGCGTCTTCCGCTTCCTGCATGGCGGACATCGTCGTGTTGCGTGTCCCGTTGCCCGATACGGCGATATCGGCGGGCCGCAATTCGAAGATGCGCGCGAGGCACTCCTGCATCTGCGCCATCGTGTTGGTCCGCAGGACGTAGATCGGCTTGCGGCCCACCTCCGCCTCACGCAGGCGGCTGGATTGCCGCCGGTAGACTGTCTTGAGCACAATCACCGCATCGGCGTTGAGCTGATCGTGGCTGATCTCCACCGGCACGTTGAGCTGGCGCGCCGATTCCTCCAGGCGATCACGGTTGATGCCGAACGGATAGATCCGCACGGGTCGCAGATCACGCGGGTTCATTAGGGTGCCGGTTGTGCCGGTTGGTTCCGCCTCTTCCAGCGCCAGCGCCTCCTCGACCTCTTCGCGCGTATCGGGCTGGCCGTAGCCCATGCCCTCGCGCCTGAGACGCAGGGGCGCGCGGCCTCCACCTCGCGCACCTCCGCGTATTCTGCGCTCTCCCGGCTCCCCCCGGTTGCCCTGGCGCATCTCATAGAGCAGCGCATCGGTATGGAAACTGCGCTGCGCTTCGGGCGAGGCTTCTTCGGCCTGGCGGCGCACCGTCACATGGTCGCGCTCGTCGCGCTCGCGAATTTCGACGATGGGCTGCTGGCCGCGCAGGATGTCGTCCACGGCTTCGGAAACGTCGGTGTGGATGCTCACTTCCTTCCAGCTCTGCTGCTCGACGAGGACGTCGAAGGTAGGGGGCGCCTTGCGTTCGAGCACCGTCTTCTGCGTTCCCCGCCGCCGCGCCTCCTCATCCCCCAGCGTCACCGCCTGCACCCCGCCCACCAGATCGGCCAGC